>JAABUQ010002744.1_pt1 | contig 34004 bp, 33 predicted proteins | sample 5560001 | NCBI WGS metagenome assembly JAABUQ01 (sample SAMN10711888, study PRJNA513371) | rock metagenome | isolation source: Antarctica rocks | place: Antarctica: Victoria Land, Finger Mt nord | collected 2015-12-18
TGCCCCCCGGCGCGGCGACGCGCGTTCTGTTCGCGGACGGCAGCCCCCAGGCTAAAGACGTCCTCTACGTGGACAAGAACGGCAACAGCAGATACCGTGTCCCACGACTCCCGTCTCTGGACGCGCCAAACAAGCTGCGGGACTTCGATTCGCAGGCGCGGGCGCTGACGTCGGGGCGTCCCGCGCCGCTGCTGCTTTACTTCACCGGGCACGGCAGCCCATCCCCAGCGGGCGACGACGCCGACAACAGCTACGACATGTGGGGCGGGGACGACCTGAGCGTCCGGCACCTGGCCGGGGTCTTGGGAAAAATCCCCCCCGCTGTTCCCGTGACCGTCATCATGGTGCAGTGCTTCTCCGGCAGCTTCGGCAACCTCCTGTTCCAGAACGCCGATCCTCACAGCCCGCTCACCCCGCGCCATTTGTGCGGATTCTTCGCCAGCGTCGCCCAGCGGCCCGCCGCAGGCTGTACGCCCAACGTCAACGAGGCCGACTACCACGACTTCACCGGCTACTTCTTCGCTGCCCTGAGCGGCGTGGACCGGCTGGGGCGTCCCGCGGCCGGGGCGGACTACGACGGCGACGGACGGGTCGGCATGAACGAAGCCTTTGCCTACGCGCTCATCCACGATGACTCGATTGACACGCCCGTCTGCACCTCGGACATCTTTGTGCGCCGCTTTGTCAAGACGCCCGAGGCAGACGTCTTCCAGGTCCCCTACTCCCAGGTCTGCCGCTGGGCAGGCAGCGCGCAACTGGCCGCGTTGCGCGGGCTGTCGGACGCGCTGAAGCTGTCCGGCGAGGGACGCACGGCCAGCGCCTACCGCCGCTTCCGAAAGACCGAGATCGACAGCGACGACCTCCAGGACGTCCGCCGCCTCCGGTTCGTTCGCCTCGTCAAGAGCGTGGTCCTGGCGCACACTTTAGAGGCGTCGTCGGATGACGTCCTCAAGCGGCGCTTCGACGCCCTGCTCGCCTTAGAGGCCGGCAACCCGCTCAGGCCGCAGTAGGTTCCGAAAAAGTCTTGCTATGTTGTTTCTGCACACCCCACGCCGTGTGCTTGCGCGCTTCACCCTGGCGCTCCTCTTCTGCGCCCTGTGCGGCCTTCCCGCGCAGGCGCAGCAGCAGGCCGACCGGCCCCTCGTCTTCCCATCTCTGAGCGGGACGCTCGCGCCGCTGCCCGGCGACAAAGAGGCCTACCTCATGGTCACGGCGGGCGGGGCCGGCACCGACGTGCTGCTCATCGCCAACCCCTCCGTGCCGCCGCAGGCGCTCATGCGGGCGCTCCAATCCACGGTCTCCCCGGCACAGACATCCTCACGTCCCTAAAGACCGTGAGGGTGACGAGACGGGCGGTGAGAGCCGAGCCGGCGCGGACGCACCCCGCCTTAGCAGCCTGGTTCAAGTCCGGGCCAGAGGGTGCGGCCTGACACAGCGGCAAGCCTGTCGCCTGGCGGAACCGGCCCGCTCCAGCGCCCGCTACCAGCCGCATCCGCGCGACGATCAGGCGCTGACGGAGCGGCTCCAGCAGATCAAGGATCAGCACCCGCGCTTCGGCGTCCCACGCGCCCATGCCCTACTGCGGGCGGGCGGCCAGCGCATCAACCGTAAGCGCGTCTGGCGTAAGCGCGTGGAGCGCCTCTGGCGTAAGAGCGGCCTGCAAGTGCCCCAGCGCTCCAAGAAGCGCACCCCCGATGAAGCCTTAGATCAGGACGGGCCGAACGGTCCCTGGGCATGCGGAGTGCCCCGACCACGTCTGGTGTTACGACTTCCAGGAGGACGGGCTGCTGTCTGAGCGGAAGATACGCCCGCTCAACGTGCTCGACGAGTTCACGCGCGAGTGGCTGTCCGTGACGGTGGGGGGGCTCTGAGCAGTCAGGCCGTCATCGCCGCGCTGGTGCCATTGTTCCGCGTGCGCGGCGTCCCAGCTTTCGTCAGGAGCGATACGCAGTAATGACGTCTTCGGCATACAACGGCCCCAAGTTCATCGCCCTGGAGGTCAAGGCGTGGCTGCAAGAGAGCGGGGCTGCGCCGCACTACATCGCGCCTGGCTGTCCGTGGCAGAACGGGTTCGTCGAGAGCTTCCACGGCAAGCTGCGCGACGAGTTCTTGAGCCGTGAAGTCTTTGCCTCCGTCGCCGAGGCCCAGGTTCGTCTGGGGGCGCGTCGGCGCTGGTACAATGAGGAGCGCCCGCACAGCAGCTTGAGATACAGGCCGCCCGCCGTCTTCGCGCGGCAATGGCGACAGGAGCAGGCGGAAAACGAGCCACCCTGCTAGTCAACCGAAGCACTCACTTCGCCCGTGGTACATGAAACGGGGGAAACCTCATTATGCCTGCGAGAGCGATCTGCGGCTCTGAACGGGTGAGCCAAGTATATCATTGCCTTTGCCTGTCCAAATTGCCGAGGTCTCGATGAGAGTAGATTGCGATTGAAGCAATTAGATCAAGTGAGTGGAACCGATAGAGGGCAGGCGTGCCTGCTCCCGTTCCCCAAGAGGTGCGGGCAAGGAGGTCTTCCGTGAACTCCCTGCATACAAGGCCGGACATACGAGGCCGGAGTGCTGGATGTTGATCCAGGCCCTGCCCAGTCAGTGGCTTCGACGCTGGGACAGCATCTGCTGGATATAAGGCGCTTGTTCGGGGCGCATCGCGCCCCCCTGGGTGAGACAGCCATCCGGCAACTCGCCCTGCCGGTAGCCCCAGCACCACCAATCGCCGCTGACCGGCTGCTGTTTTGAGGTGAACCGAAGCCCATTGGGGGCGCGTCCATTCATATAGCTGAGCAGCGTCGCGCCCCACGCCCGCTCGCCGTCGGTGGTCATCGAAGACCCCATTTCCCCGATCCAGACCGGTGCGACGTTCTTGCTGATAAGCCAGCCCCACGTCTTGTTCATGCGGTCAACATAGCCTGGTCCTGACTCGGGGCCTCGGTAGCCGCCGATCTCTTTCGGGTACTCGTGAACCGAGTACACCAGCTTGGAGGGTCTGCTCAGCACGACCGGCAGCGTCTTGACGACGGACAGGTCACCCTCATACGCATCAATCCGATAGTTGATGATGGATTCGCAGATGATCAGCGCATCGGGATTGACGGCTAAGATGGCGTTGCCGACGTTCTGATACATCACATGGATGTCGGTGGGGCCGTTCCCGCCCCAGAGCGCCGGGGTCGAGGTGTGGGCAACGGGTTCATTCCGGATGTCAAACCCAATCACCGTGCTGTTGCCTGCCCAGTGCTTCGCCATGATGACCCAGTCCCGCAGGAACTGCTCGCTGCTGACCGTCCCTTTGTCCCCAGCGCCGTCCGTACCGTCCGTGCCGGGGCCGGTGTCGAACCACAGCCCGTTGGACTGCTGTGCAGCATTGGCCCAGCTTGCCGGTGTGGCTTCGTTGTTGTGGCTGTCGAAGATGACCTTGAGGCCGTACTTGGCGCAGCAGGCGACCAGTTGGTCGAACTGGGACATCAGGACAGGGTCATCCACGCTCTTGTCGGTGAAGTCCACGCGCAGGCAGTTGAAGCCCATCGCCCGCACGGCGGCCACGTTGGCGTCGAGGCCTTTATAAGGGCCGTTATAATGGCCGGAGTAGTCCAGCCTGCCGCCGACGATGACGGTGCCGAAGGCACCGACGCAGGCGATCCGCACGGGCTTGCCGCGCGGGCCGACGATCTGGCTGCCCCGCGCACTTAAATAACCGGTGGGCAGCAAGGCGGCCTTTGAGGCAGTCGCGGCGCAATCGGCGGGATGCGGGGAGGCAGCCCAGGCGGCGAGAACGGTAAACAGGACTGCCGCGAGTGAGATGATCCCACGGCGGCTGGGGTACAGAGATGTTTTCATAATCTTTTAATTCCTGCGAGCTGAGTGGCGCTATAGAAGATGCCGCGGCCCGACGTTCCGATGAACACGCGGCCAAACGTCTGGCGGCTCCCCTCCATGAGCCAGGGATAGTCGCCGATGGGCTGACCGGGGTGCTGGATGTCCGTCCACGTCCTCCCGAGATCCGTGGAGCGGAAGATGCTGTCGGTGCCCGCACGACGTCCGTAGTAATACAGCGTGTTGACACCGTCGGCGGAGGGCACGCCGAAGCTGAACGTGACCGCCCGCGTGACCCCCGGCAGCTTCACCCAGGTCTGCCCGCCGTCGGGCGAATGGTACAGGCCCTCCCAGGAGGGCCGCGAATCACTGCGCCGCGAGCTGCCCTTGAGAGGTCAGGTTCAAGTGGTTGCGCCCACCTGAAGGCGAATCGGAAGCACGGCTCGGTTCGGCGGGTCATCGACGGGGCGCTCGATGCGGCTCACAAGCATCTCGATCCCGGCCCCGCACGCCAGATCGATGGGAACCACCGCCGTAGTGAGAGGCAGGTCGAGGCACTGCCCTTCGGCGAGGCCGTCGAAGCCGGTCACCGCCACATCGCGGGGCACTTGCAGCCCGCCCCGCCGAAGGCCGTGATACACGCCGATCGCGGTTTGGTCATTGAAACAGACGGCCACATCGGGGCGCGTCTCAGGCGGCAGCGCAGCCAGGTCAAGGCCCATCCGCAGGGCGGCCTCAGCAGGTGACGGACCGGGCGGGAGCGGAATGATGGTTCCAGGCAGACCGTGCTTGCGGCAGGACCCGTGGAACGCCTGAATGCGCGAGTCGGGCGTGGACACATCGGCCTCCCACGCGTTGGCAACAACCATCACAGGCCTTCGGTAGCCACGTTGTGCGATGTGGTCCATGATCAAACGCATCCCCGCCCCGAGGTCCATAGTCACGGCATCACAACTCGCCTCGGATGCCAGGCCCAGATAGACCAGGGGCAGCCTGCGCGCCTCCCGGCCAAGAAGGAACCCCACATCCTGGACGTCGTTGGCCCAGAGAAGCGCCCCATCCACCGGCCAGATTCCGGGCCTGGGAGAGTCCCGGAATGCCGTCCCTGAGGAAAACTGTGCGTCCAAAAGCATCTCGTAGCCGATCTCACGGGCACGCTGCCACGCCGCACGAGCAACGGCGACGAAGAATGGGTTGTCCAGGTTGTTCGCCATCAGCCCGAGTATCTTGGTTTTCTTGCCTAGCAGGGAACGGGCGATCAGGTTCGGGCGGTAGCCCAGCTCCTCGGCCGCTTGGCGGACACGCTCCTGTGTCGCCGGCGCGATGCGTGCTTTGTGATTGCCGTTGAGCACATGTGAAGCAGTCCCGGTCGAAACCCTGGCCAGCAAGGCTACCTCGGAGAGACTGCTGAGATTTGGGTCGGTATTACTCATACTGATATTTGCACAAGCCTTTGTGCATTGTAGCAAACATCTGGCTTCTTGTCAAGCCGAACCCCCTCTATCGCGATCCGTGCGGCGTGAAGAAGGGGCCGTGCACTCCCACACACGGCCCCGCGAGGAGGTCAGACCTCCGTCATACCTTAGTCGTAGCTGAAGGTGGCCGCGGAGGTGCCGCAGCTCGTGTTGGCGGCCACGACGGCGGGGTTCGGTTTGTCCCAATTCGCCAGGTCAGGATTGGCTGACCCGGACGGCGAGCGGGGCACTACTGTGCACTGAAGGTCGCAACAAAAGCTCCCACGTTGCCGATAGGAGCCGCAAGGCCACCACCGGAGCCGGCTGCCGTCTGCGTGCCGGTCGGGGTCGGGTTGTCAAAGCCCGATGACATCACAATGCGGAGCGCGAACCCAAATCCCCCCGGATTGCCCTCTGCCGAAACAGTTGTCAGCACCCCGCCCCCCGGCGGGTTCCACAGCGTTACCGACGCGGCCCCGGTCAATAAATCCGTGTGCGGCGTCACTTGTTCGAAAGCCGTTAGCGCCGGCAGGAGCAGTGAGACAACGAAAAAAAAGCAACATTTGTACAAGTTCATAGGAGACTTTCGCCTCATCCAGACAAACGGACACCCGCTGACCGTCGGTTGGTCAGCGGGTGTCGGAGATCAAGTCTGATTTAGTTCAAGCTGAACGTCGCAACGTATTTGGGGTTGCCCGTTCCCGCTGCTACGTAAGTATTACCTGCACAAGGGCTTCCAAACTGGTGCTGGTCGCAATTTGAATCAGGGTTGCTAAGACCGCCGCCGGAAACCTGCGGGCCGCGCAGCCATTTCACATGACCATCGGCAAGGGCGTAATTCGCGCCCTCGGAATGACGCCCCTTTGCGGCTGCGGGGTCCAGGTTGCTGGAAACCCCGTTAATGGGGCCGGTGGCGTAGTAAGCGTTGTCATTGTATCCGTTGCCGCCATCTGGGCCGAGTCCGACTGGGGAAGTGGACTCTGCCGGGTTGGCTGCGCTGGGGTCACACACAACAGCTGGGTTTGGTGCGACTGCGGGAAGCAGATTAGCTTCAAAGAGCATCACTGTGTTAGCTGAGGCGGTTAGGTTCGAGAGGCTCGTTGGAGTCAAAGTTGTCCCGCCTGGCGACCCTTGACCCGTGACGAAGTTTTCGTTGTATCCATACGAGACATACTTTCCGGCATGACCGGAATCGTCCGGGCACTGGAAGACGCCGACGGATTTGACAAATGGGTAAATCTGGCCCGCCCACCCATAGGGGTGGTAGTCGTCTGCTATAGTGCCATTCGGAAACTTCTCATCCGCATCCTGTGTGTACTGGACAACCGCCAACCCGATCTGCTTGAGGTTGGACTGGCAGGAGGCGCGGCGGGCGTTCTCGCGGACCTTCTGGAAGACCGGGAACAGGATCGCTGCCAAGATGGCAATGATAGCGATCACCACGAGAAGCTCGATGAGGGTGAAGCCTCTTCTCGATCCTTGCTTGGATCGTTTTGCGGCCATATAATTTTTCATGATTCCGTCTCTCCCTTTTTTTGTTGCGTACAGCACCCTTTGCTGTTTGGGTATGCCCAGCTATCAAGCCTTTGACAGCGCGGCACCTCGCACAAATTGGTTTGTGTGTTCGAGGCGAGGACTAGCACAAAGGCTTGTGCATACTGTATCACATGCGGCCTTATTTGTCAAGCGTTTCTTGAAAATTCTAAAGCTCGCGGTTTTTGATCGGACCTTGTGATTTGAGGTCCGCCTTGGCTTTGCGGTCGCGGACACGGTTTCGCTCTAGCTTTGGCTCCCCGTAGGCCCGGTTGTTCTCAGGCATGATGAAATGCTTCGGACACTTGTGGGAAAAAAGCCGGTAGTGGTTTAATGCGAGTTGTTTTTCGAGCATCGGGTGTTGTCATTGTAGAGTAACGGCCACCGTGACTGTCACGTCTACCTGTCACTCAAGGTGTTCGTGAGGAATGGTAGAAACCTGACAACAACTTATATTAGACCACTACCGGGAAGGTTTCTACCACTCACATGATGGGGAAAAACTTGGACAAAGCTGCCAAATGTCTCGCGGGCAGTGACGTTCAGCTTCGGCGCACCCTCTTCGCACGGGCGAAACACGCTCTTTTACTATGGCCGCCGAACGGGTGACAGCACCGACAGCATCTTCCGTTCCCGCGATCTTGGAGCGACCTGGATAGGTCTTCAGAGTTCCGGCCAGGCCCTTGGCGATTCCCCGTGGTTCATGGCGTGCAGCCGTCAAACGTTTGGCCGTGTGTTCATCGGAACGGGAGGTCGCGGCGTGTATTACAGTGCCCTCGGAGGTCATAAATGATAAAGCGGAAATTCTATGAATAATGAGATGCTTCGGCGGGATGCCGGTGCTGCTGGTAAGTATGATGCAATCGTTGTCGGCGCAGGCGCGGGTGGTGGGGTCGCCACCGGACTGCTGGCGGAAGCGGGGAAAACCGTCCTGCTGATCGAGCGCGGTCGGTGGCTGACGTTCGCCGAGGTCGGGCGGGACCACCTGCGGAACCAGCGCTTGTCTCAATACGGAGTCAATATCGGGCCGGACCTTGACGGCAATCCGCGTGTCGCGGTCAGCCCCGAAGGCGAAATCTCGGTCATCGGGCCGCTCGGACCCGGCTACCAGAACAACGCCGCATGCGTGGGCAGCGGCACACGGGTCTACGGAGCGCAGGCGTGGCGTTTCCTGCCTGCGGATTTTGAGATGGCGACCCTCTACGGAGTACCGGAAGGCAGCAGCCTCGCGGACTGGCCTTTGACCTACGACGACCTCGCGCCGTACTATGAACAGGCCGAATGGGAAATGGGCGTGAGCGGCGACGAAGCCGGCGCCGGCAAGAACCGGCCCCGCCACAAGGCGTATCCCATGCCGCCGCTGCCGCTGAACACGCAGGGGCGAATGCTCCGGGCCGGTGCGGCGGCGCTCGGCTGGGACACGCAGACCGTGCCGCTGCTCATCAACAGTGTCCCCTACAATAACCGCGCGGCCTGCGTTCACTGTCAGCAGTGCGTCGGGTTCGCCTGCCCGACCGATGCCAAAAACGGCACGCAGAACACGCTGATCCTTCGCGCTCTCGCGACAGGCCGCTGCCGGGTCGAAACATCGGCGATGGCGGAGCGGATCGAAACCGACGGTGCCGGGCGCGTCACGGGCGTCTCGTACTGGAACGCGACAGGCGAGCGGGTTTCGGCATCAAGCGACGTCGTGGTTGTCTCGGCAGGGGCGATTGAAACGGCGCGTCTGCTTTTAAACTCCCGCTCTTCGCTCCATCCGCACGGGCTTGGGAACACACAAGATCAAGTCGGGCGCAATTTGCAGGGCCACTATTATGCGAGCGCGCTCGGCTGGATGCGGGAGCCGGTCTGGGACGGCATTGGGCCGGGCGCGACTACAGCAACGATCAAATTCAGCCACGGCAACCCCGGCATTGTCGGCGGCGGCATGCTGGCCGATGACTTCATCGAGCAGCCGATCAACTTCGTCAAGCGGGAAGTGCCGGACGCGCCGCGCTGGGGACAAGCCCACAAAGATTGGGTGCGCGGCCATTACACGCGCATGCTGCGGGTGGCGGGGCCGGTGCATGAGATCCCCAGCCCGGATGCCCGCGTCACGCTTGACCCGGACGTGCGCGACAGCCGGGGCATGCCCGTGGCGCGTCTTTCCGGCACGACCCACCCGGAAACGATGCGCGTCCGTCAGTTCATGAACGCCCGGTCCCGAGACTGGCTGGAAGCATCGGGGGCATCGGACATTTGGTACGCTGCGGGCTTAGAAAAGCCCGGCCTCAGCGGCGGGCAGCATCAGGCGGGGACCTGCCGCATGGGCCACGACCCGGAAACGTCCGTCACCGATGTCTGGGGCCGGGTCCACGGTCACGAAAACTTGTTCGTCGCCGACGGCTCCCTGCACGTGACGAACAGCGGCTTCAACCCAGTCCTGACCATACTCGCCCTGTCCTACCGCGTCTCCGGCCATCTGCTCAGTACTTGGTAAAGTGACAACGCTGGTTTACCAAACTTTCGCCTAGAGCCTGTTATGGACTTTGAGGTAAAGTTCCGGCATGAGCGATGCCCCATGCCGAAGAACCTACGCGAGCGATGTGTCCGATGACGAGTGGGCCTTCGTCGCCCCCTACCTGACCTTGATGACCCAAGAGGCGCCTCGGCGTGAACACTCGCTGCGCGAAATCTTCAACGGCTTGCGCTGGATGGTGCGGACAGGTGCCCTGTGGCGCATGGGCGCTGACTTTGGGCTTGCCCTCCGTCAGCATCCCCGTCCTGTCGAAGGCGACGGACGTGATCCGCGAGGTGCCCTCAAGCGTCGCCGCGTCTTTGATGAGAATGTTGTGCTTCGCGCCTAGACCCGTTCCCACCGCCACGGCCGTCGGGGTCGCCAGGCCCAGCGCGTCCGGGCAGGCGATCACGAGGCGGAGATTGCGAACGTCAGGGCGGTCAGGAAGGAGGCCCCGGCCCCCAAGCGCCAGGCCATCGGGGCAAAGGTAGCGACGATGACGTGGCCCCCTGGCCGCACGGCTTGGCGCACGGCCTGGACGTAACGCTTCCGATCCTCGGCGCGGGTGAGGAAGTGAAGGATGACGCTGAGGGAATCTACTGCAAGCTGGCGAGGCCTCGCTTGAGCGCGGTGATGACCGCCTGCGTCCGGTCCCCCGCGTTCAGCTTGCTCAGGATGTGCGTGACGTGGAATTTCACCGTGCTCTCCGAGATGAACAGCGCCCCGGCGATCTCCTGGTTGCTCATGCCCTTGACCAGCAGACGCAGCACCGCAAGCTCCCGCTCGCTGAGCTGCTCATAGCCGGCCCGGCCCGCAAGCTTCGCTCCCACCCCCGACGACACCAGGGTCTCCCCGGCGTGGACGGCCCGGATGGTCGCAAGCAGGACCTCGCGGCCGACGTCCTTCAGCAGATAGGCTTTCGCCCCCGCCTGGAGGCCCCGGTAGATGTCCTCGTCCGTGTCGTAGGTGGTCAGGATGATCGCGCGCGCCGCCGGTGACTCGCGCCGGATCGCAAGGATGGTCTCCACGCCGCTCATCCCCGGCATCCGCAGGTCCATCAAGGTCACGTCCGGGCGGTGCTCCCGATAGAGGGCAAGGGCTTCGGGGCCGGTAGCGGCCTGCCCGACCACGGTCATGTCGGAACGCGTGATGGCGACAATGCTTTCCCTTTCGCAGCCTCTGGCCCCGGTAACTATCCGGTCTATGCAGTGGGCGGTGAATATCAAGAAATCTATTCCGGCACCAACTTCAGCGGCCCTGTCTTGATCCAGGATGTTGCGTTTGCTTCTTCTAGTCGGAGCGATGTAGGACCTTCCACTTACGATGTCACCATCGGGCTTTCCACGACGAGTGCTTCCAGCAGCGTCTTCGGCTCAGCCAGCCCGAATTCCGCTGCGAACAAAGGGGCCGATTTTACACAAGTCTTCAGCGGAACACTCACGGCGAACCTGACAGCTAACAACACGTTCGACCTGGTGTTTCCTACGACACTATTCGTGTTCAATCCCAGTGGCGGCAATCTTTTGTTCGATGTCGTGATTAACGGCGCGACAACCTCGCCGGGATTTTCACTATTTGACACCGCTCAGAACCAAGAGCGCATATATCAATCCTTCGGTCAAGGATCGGGTTATGTAGATACCGAGGGCCTCTACACTCAATTCACAGTCACACCTGCTGCTGTCCCTGAAGCCTCCACCACGGTCTCCCTCGGCTTGCTGCTGGCACTTGGCCTCGGCGGCGTGGTCGTTGCCGCTAAGAAGAAAAGGGCGATTCGTGCTTAATTCTGTCCCTGCGACATACTCTCCTGTCTTCCTCCCCCAGCATTCCTACTTGGCATAGTTTATGTAGGAAAGCAAGCAAACATTCGCCCGTTTAGGAAGGCACTCACCATGCTCGTTCCCACCCGTAAAGTTAATGAAGTCATCACGAATGAAGTTATCACGCTCGGTGATCCGCGTTCCCCGGAAAGCGCGACTGAAGTCACGGTCGTAGAAGTGCGCGGCGATCAGGTGCGGCTCGGCATCAAAGCCTCGGGCGGGCGGCGGAAGGCTGTCGTCTGACCGGCCGGAGACTGCTGTAGGACAAACTCGGGGTAAACTGTTGTATAATAGATTATCCCAGTAGATCATCCGCCCACGGCCAGGCCCGGCATGGTCCCTGGGTTGGCACGGTTCCTGCATGGACTCCCAGCGGGGCCGCGCCGCGGCAAGGCCGGCCTTCATTTACCTGCCCGCGGGGCGGACAAGGGAACAGTAATCATCCATGGAACCTGAAGGCGACGGCCTCTCCGCCGGCCACTCCCTGCAAGAATACCTCGCCATCCTCCGGCGGCGCATGGCGGTCATCCTCCAGGCGTTCGTCCTGATCAGCGCCGTCGGCATCGTCCTGGCCCTCCTCGCCAAGCCCGTCTATCAGGCAAGCGCGAAGCTGCTCGTCGAGGGGCCGTCCTACAACATGAACACGGTCGACTCCAGCAACCCGCTGTCGTCGCTGTTCCAGATCAGCCAGCAGCAGACCGTGGACACCCAGGTAGAGGTCTTGCAGGCGGAGCCGCTGCTCGAACAGGCTGCGGCCCTCGCCGGGCCGGCCTCGCTCGCGGTCTCGAACGTCAAGGACACCAACGTGATCGAGGTGACGGCCGAGTCCGGCAGCGCCAGGACCGCCGCTGACGCCCCCAACACCCTGCTGAAGCTGTTCATCGCCCAGGACACCAACCAGGACCTGGCCGAGATGGAGCAGGCCCGCCGCTTCATCTCCAAGCAGGGCGCGCTCACCCACCGCAAGCTGGTCGACTCGGAGGCGGCGCTGAAGGACTTCAAGGAAAAGAAGCACCTGCCCGAGCTGGTCAAGAACCGCGACGAGCAGATCGCCGCCGTCGGCGCGCTGTCCGGCGAGTACCAGAGCGCGACCGCCGGCCTGGCCGCCCTGCGCGCCCAGATGGACGTCGAGCACGCCCTGCTGGCCCAGGAGCCGGCGACCACGGTGACACACACCCAGGCGACCAACGGCGTCATCGCCGGGCTGGAGGCCGAGATCAGGGCCGCCGAGGTCCAGCGCGTCGGCCTGACCCAGCCCGGCGGCCTGGCCGCCGGTGCCCCCCAGGTGCGCGCCCTGGATGCCCAGATCGCCGCCCTGCGCCAGAAGATCGCCGCCCAGCCCCACCTGGCATCCAGCCAGACCAGCGCCCCGAACCCCCAGCACTACGCGGTGCAGGCCAAGATCGAGGAGCTGGAGGCGCAGGTGCCCGTGCTCCAGACGCAGGCGTCCATCGCCCGCCGGCGGCTCGCCCAGGCGCAGAAGCAGGTCGGCAGCTACGCGGGCCTGGAGCTGACCCTGGACCGGCTCAACCGCGAGCACGATACGGCCCTCGCCTCCGACAAGAGCTTCTCGGACCAGCTCGCCGACCTGACCCTGCGCGAGAAGGCCCACCACGCGACCGCCCGCATCATCGAGACCGCCCAGGTGCCCACCGCGCCGATCCGCCCCAAGCGGATGCAGTCCATCATCTTCGCCTGCCTGATCGGCCTGTTCGTCGGCGCGTGCCTGGCCCTGCTGCAAGAGTTCTTGGACGACCGCATCAACTCGGTCGAGGAAGCAAACCGTGTGCTGGGCCTGCCGTCCCTGGGCCACGTGCCCGCCCTGAGCGCCGAGGACGCCAAGCTCCTGCCGCAGATGCGCGGCCTGGACCCGGCCTCCGAGAGCTACCGCGTCCTGCGGACCAACATTCACTTCGCCTCGGTGGACGCCCCGGCCCGGACGCTGCTGGTGACGTCGTCGAACCCCGGCGAGGGCAAGACCACCACGGCGGCAAACCTCGCGTTCGCGATGGCGATGGACGGCAAGCGCGTCATCCTGGTGGACACGGACCTGCGCCGGCCCGCGCTGCACAAGCTGCTGGACCTGCCGGCTCTGCCGGGCCTGACCGACGTCCTGCTCGGGCACGCCGCGCTGGCCCCGCACGAGGTCATGCCGGGCCTGTCCGTCCTGACCGCCGGCTCGACGGCCCCGAACCCCGGCGAGCTGATCAACTCGCGCACGTTCCGAAACCTCGTGGACGGGCTGACCCAGCGGGCCGACGTCGTCATCTTCGACAGCCCGCCGGTCCTGGTCGCCGCCGACGCGGCCATCTTGGCGTCGCAGATGGACGGCACCATCGTGGTCGTCGAGGTCGGCTCGACCAAGAAGGCCGCCGCCCAGCGCGTCCTCCAGCTCCTGCGCCAGGCCCGCGCGAACGTGCTGGGCCTCGCCTTCAACAAGCTGCGCGCCCGCGACTCGGGCGAGTACCAGTACTACCAGTACCAGTACGTCAACCCGGCGATGGACAAGGTGAGCGCGGCCCCGCCCCGGACGCTGCTCCCGACCAGCATGGACCCCGAGCTCCGCCCCCTGGGGCACGGCGAGGCGGAGAACGACCCGACGGAAGGGGATAAGCCATGACCAACCACACCCGTACCTCGACCTGCCTTTCGGCCCGTCACCGCCGCCTGGGCGGCCTCCTACTCATGAACGGCCTGCTGCTCGGCGGCGCGCTCACGCCCCGCCCCGCCGCCGCCCTGCCGGCGCGCACGGACGTCCGGCCCGCCACCACCCAGGCCACCCCCCTGCCCGGCGACTACGTGCTGTCGCCCGACGACCAGCTCGAAATCTCGGTCCTGGGGCACGAGGAGTTCCGCGCCGCCGTCACCCTCCTGCCGGACGGGACCTTCAACTACCCCGTCCTGGGCAAGGTCCACGCGGCGGGCATGACCGTGGACGCGCTCACGGCGAAGCTGACCAAGGGCCTGGGCAGCCAGCTCAACCAGCCCGAGGTGACCGTCTACCTACGCCAGGGCCGCGCCCGCAAGGTCAGCGTCCTGGGCGACGGCGGCAAGGGCACGGGCCAGTTCGAGTTCAAGACCGGGATGCACCTCTTAGACTTGTTGGCCTCGGCGGGTGGGCTTGCCGCCGAGCCGCAGCTCGTCCAGGCCACCCTCGTCCCCGCGGGCGGCGGGCAGCCCATCCCCATCAGCCTCTCGCGCCTGCTGGCCGACGCCGACACGTCCCAGAACCTGCCGCTCGCGCCGGGCGACGTCCTCTTCCTGGTCGCCCGCAACCCCGAGGTCGGGCAGGTGCAGGTGGTCGGCGAGGTCGCAAAGCCCGGCGCGTACAGCATCATGCCCAGCGGCGTTTCGGTGCTGGCCCTGCTGAACGAGGCGGGCGGTGCGCTGCCCACGGCCCGGCTGACCCAGGCCCAGATTCTTCATGCCGGCCAGGTCCAGGTCTTCGACCTGCGCCCGCTGCTGACCACGGACCTGGGCGCGAGCGCGGGCCGCCTGCGGCTCGTGCCGGGCGACGTCCTCTTGGTACCCGCGAACAAGAACCGCGTCCTCGCATTGGGCGAGGTCCGCTCGCCCGGCGTTCTGGCGATCCCCGACGACCAGCCGCTGGTCCTGACCACGGCCTACGCCCTGGTCGGCGGCGCGACCCCGGACGGCGACAAGAAAAACGTGGACGTCATTCGCCGCGACCCGTCGGGCAAGGCGACACTGCTTGCGATCAACATGGAGGACCTGCTCAAGGGCAAGAACGGCGTCACCGACATCACCCTGGAGCCGAACGACATCCTGTTCATCCAGACCCGCAACCGCCCCAAGAGCGTCGGCGACATCATCGGCAGCCTCGGTGCCCTGGGCTTCCTGGCCCAGTCCGCCCGGTTCGTCGGGCTGTAGGAGTTCCCCCCCCCACCCCCAATAATGGGGGGGTAGTGGCTCAATTACGTCTGACTTCGGAAGGCGGGCGAACACAAGGTTCGCCCTTACGGGTGCTGCATTGTAGGGCGCGAACCTTGTGTTCGCCCTCTCTCCTTGTGTTCGCCCTCTCTCCTTGTGTTCGCCCTCTCTCCTTGTGTTCGCCCTCTCTCACGGGTGTTCGGCACGGCCCGTGTCAGACGCAGTTGAGCCACGACCAATGGGGGAGCCGGAAACGACCCGTCTTGCTCCCCCAGCGTCTTGTTCCCCCATCATTGGGGGCGAGGGGGTCTGAAACCTATGGACACACTGAACGCACCCAAGCCCTACCTGACCATCCAGCCGACCGCGGGCTGGCAGGCGATCAACCTGCGCGAGCTGTGGCAGTTCCGCGACCTGCTCACGACCCTGGCCCAGCGCGACGTCAAGCTGCGCTACCGGCAGACCGCCCTGGGCGTCGTCTGGGTCATCCTCCAGCCGCTCCTCGCCGCCGGCATCTTCTCGTTCGTCTTCGGCAAGGTCGCCAAGCTCCCCGCGCCGCACGGCATCCCGTACCTCGTGTTCTCCTACGCGGGCCTGCTGGCCTGGAACGCCTTCAGCTCGACGCTGACCAAGACCAGCGGGTGCCTGCTCCAGAACGCCAACCTCGTGTCCAAGGTCTACTTCCCGCGCCTGGCCCTGCCCCTGTCCACGGTCTTCTCGACCCTGATCGACTTCGGCGTCGCCCTGGGCATGATGGTCCTGCTGATGGCCGTGAACCACGTCGTCCCCGGCCCCGCCCTCCTGCTGCTGCCGGTCTGGCTGCTCCTGACCGTCCTGCTGGCCGTGGGAGTCGGCCTGTACACGTCCGCCCTGATGGTCTCCTACCGCGACGTCCAGTACGTCCTGCCGGTCGTGACCCAGTTCCTCCTGTACGCCTCGCCCGTGGCCTACTCCGCCGCCCTGGTCCCGGCCAAGTACCGCATCGTCTTCGAGGTCAACCCGCTGACCGGCCTCTTGGAAGCCTTCCGCTGGTCCCTGCTCGGCACCGCCGCCCCCGCCTGGGGCGCGGTGGCCTACGCGGCGGGCGCGGCCCTGCTGGTCTTCGTCGCGGGCGCGTTCTCGTTCAAGAAGATGGAAAGAAAGTTCGCCGATGTCATCTAGCGCCCCCTGGTCGCCCCGCAGTCCGTCGTCCCCGAGCGCCCTGGCCCCTGATCTGTCGTCCGGCGTGTTCACCGACACGGCCCCGCACAATGTCGCCGTGTCCGTGCGCGGGCTGTCCAAGTCCTACAGCATCGCCAGGAACGCCGCCCAGCACACCACGGCGGGCGAGGCGCTGATGCACCGGCTGCGCCACCCCTTCGCCAGGGCCGAGCGCGAGACGTTCCTCGCCCTCGACGACGTCAGCTTCGACATCCAGAAGGGCGACGTCGTGGGCATCATCGGGCGCAACGGCGCGGGCAAGAGCACCCTGCTCAAGATTCTGTCGCGCATCACCGAGCCGACCAAGGGCCGCATTGACCTCTACGGGCGCGTCGGCAGCCTGCTGGAAGTGGGGACGGGCTTCCACCCCGAGCTGACGGGCCGCGAGAACATCTTCCTCAACGGCGCGATTTTAGGAATGCAGAAGAGCGAGATCGCCCGCCAGTTCGACGCCATCGTGGACTTCTCCGGGACCGAGCAGTTCCTGGACACGCCGGTCAAGCGCTACTCGTCGGGGATGTACGTCCGCCTGGCCTTCGCCGTGGCCGCCCACCTGAACCCCGAGATATTGATCATCGACGAAGTGCTGGCCGTGGGCGACGCCGAGTTCCAGAAGAAGTGTCTGGGGAAGATGAAAGATGTAGCGGATAGCGGGCGCACCGTGCTATTTGTGAGCCATAATATGCAATCTGTATCACTCCTTTGTGATAAAGGCATCTTTCTGGGAAATGGTCGTGTTACTTATACGGGCGAAATTCAAGGTGCAATTTCTGCATATTTAGCTAGTTTTGGATCGGATAAGCAACAGGAGCGTGATCCAGAGCAGCGACCTGGCAGTGGAGAATACCGCATCGTTTCCTTCAGTCCTTCCAAACAAATTTTTGCAAGCGATGAAGATAAAGAATTTACGTTCCGACTGAAACACTATCATGGCAGAGCCGGCAAAATGTTCCTTGCTTTTTATGTTTATAACTCGTCGGGTGTGATTATGACTCAGTGCGATTCAAGGCTTGTTGGTGGCTGGATTGGGGATTGCATGTCTACAGAAGGTACTTTCAAGTTTAAGACGCCATGGCTCAAACCGGGTGAATACCGAGTTGATGTTGCAATTTGTAGCGGGGGCGTTATTGATGGTTATCAAACCGCTTGTAATTTTTCTATATCACCTGTCATTCCCTATGCCTACTCTGTTCCTACGGATGGCGTAGAACATGGTCAAGTCTTTGCTGATTTTAGTTTATCATTGTGTCCTCTCGGTATCAGTTAGAATATAAAAGTTTGGTCTGTGAAACCACCCAAACACACTCCTCTTTTGTCACAAAGTTATCAAGGGTAAAGTATGGTCGTTAATAAAGTTTATGACATCAAAAATCTTCAGCAAAGTCATCAGGTTTGTTTAGGTTGGGTGACAGAAGGCGGTCGTGTTTTAGAATTCGGGCCTGCCACTGGCTACATGAGTCGTGTAATGCGAGATGACCTCGGTTGTCACGTCACTGGCTTTGAGTATAGCCCTGAAGCAGCAGAACAGGCTACTCAGTTTTGCGAGCAAATGGTGGTTGGAGACATCGAAGATTCTCAAAACTGGCGTATGTTGCGTCCGCCTTATGATGCTGTTCTTTTTGTTGACGTATTAGAACACTTACGTAATCCTTCTGTTGTGCTTGCTAATTGCCGTACCATACTATCCGCTAACGGTCGTGTACTAATTTCTGTGCCAAATATAGCTCATTGGACTATCCGGCGCAATCTTTTACGCGGTAACTTTGATTATACAAGTAGCGGTATTCTAGATAATACACATTTAAAGTTTTTTACTAAAAAGACAATCATTGAAATGGTCGAGGGGGCAGGTTTTCTTGTTGAGGAGATGACTTTCAGCAAAATGAACTACCCCGGCGACACAATTTTTCAGCGTATGCATCTTATGCGGTTAAAGAAACACATAAATTCACTATTTGATACAGTTTTTCCTAACGCTGCTGCATACCAGTTTTTTTTGAACTGTCGCCTGAATCCGGCAGTCCCAATATCTGTTACTAACTACACCCACGAAACGGTAAAAGCATGAGGGAAACTACTGCCAGTGGGAGTACTGCGAGCGAAGATACCAACAAAAATCTAAGCACTATTCCTCGATTGATAGCTTTCTATCTCCCACAATATCACCCTATTCCTGAAAACGACGAGTGGTGGGGGAAGGGTTTTACTGAATGGACCAACGTCACGAAGACAGTGCCCCGATTTCCAGGACATTATCAGCCACATCGCCCTGCCGATCTTGGTTTCTATGATCTACGGCTTGCTGAAGCGCGAGAGGCACAGGCCGAACTCGCCCAGGAATACGGCATTCACGGCTTTTGTTACTACCACTATTGGTTTAATGGCAGGCGTGTTCTTGAACGCCCTTTTAATGATGTACTTGCCTCTGGTCGGCCTCGCTTACCCTTCTGCCTGTGCTGGGCAAATGAGAATTGGACAAAACGCTGGGATGGCCTCGATCAGCAAGTGTTGCTCGGGCAACAATATTCACCAGAGGACGACCTCGCACACATTACAAGTCTTTTCCCCGCCTTCGAGGATGACCGCTATATCCGGGTAAACACCAAGCCTCTATTTCTTGTTTACCATACGAAGCATCTACCTGATGCTGCGAAGACGGCGGAAGTTTGGAGGCAGGCTGCATACAAGGCCGGTATCGGCGAACTCTATTTGGTGCGTGTCGAAAGTCAAAACACCAGAATCAATCCTGAAGCGATAGGTTTTGATGCCGCTGTTGAGTTTGCGCCGGACTGGGATAAACGAGGACCTGCGCTTTATCAGCGAAGACCGCAAAGATGGCTGCATAAAGTCGGCCTTATGTCAAAGTCATATATGGTAAATCACGTTACCGACTACGAAGTTTTAGTTGAAAATATGCTGAAAAAACCTGCACCTGACTACAAACGCTTTTTGGGTGCAGTACCTTCCTGGGATAATAGTGCCAGAAGAGCGCAAGGTGCGGTAATTCTACGGAATGCCTCACCGAGAAAGTATGAGTATTGGCTGCGACAAGTGGTGGCGAAAACACTCAACCGTTTTGAAGGCGATGAGCGGCTTATCTTTATCAACGCTTGGAACGAATGGGCAGAGGGATGTCACCTCGAACCCGACCAGATGTTTGGACACCAATATTTGGAAGCAACAAAACGAGCATTGATGCAAACTGAAACTACTCTGAATCTTTAGCCTGTTATGCCAACAGTGTCAGTCATCATCCCAACGTACAAGCACCGCGACTTTGTGATGGCGACGCTGGATTCGGTGTTTGCCCAAACGTTCACCGATTATGAAGTAATAGTCGTCAACGATGGTTCGCCCGATGACACGGCGGAGGTGCTTCGGCCTCTAATAGAAGCGGGGCGCATCCGGTACATAGAGCAGGCAAACGCGGGGCAGGCGGCGGCGCGGAACCGGGGCATCGCAGAGGCAAAAAGTGATCTCATTGCACTCCTAGATGATGACGACCTCTGGCCCCCCGACAAATTAGAGTGGCAGCAGGCCGCACTGGCCGGTCAGCCCGAGGCGGGCATGGTGGCCGGATCGCTCGTCCTGGTGGACGCCGACGCCAACCCGGTTGAAACGCCGCCACAGATTCTCGATGTGACCTATGAAACCCTGTTCCGGCAGAACCCGTTTATTTCGCCCGGCCAGACCTTGATCCGGGCGAGCGTCCTGAAACGGATACAGGGCCTCAACGTGGAAATTCGCGGGGCCGACGACTGGGATTTATGGTTCAGGATCGCAAGGACCAGTACCATCCTGGTCAAAGACCGTCTGGCGCTCCTGTACCGGGTCCATGCCGGCAACGCCTCCCGGCAGGGCGACGTCATGCTGCACAACTGCTGCCGGGTGGTCGAGATGCACCTTGAAAACGTCGCGCCGGAGAAACGGAAGGCGCTGAGGGCGACGGCGTATCAGACGTTGTACGGCTACTTCGGCATGAAGCTGCTCGGTCAGACCAAAGAGGCGATCCGGGCCGGACAGTGGCGACGGCTGCCGCCTTACGGGGCGGCGCTGCTGCGGTTGTTCATCACAGTCATCGCCATCCATCCCAAGTACGCCTACCGAATCTTCCGTGATCTTCTTCCGAGCCTCGTCCGGGGGCAGTTCGCAGCAATCAAGATCGGGATTCGGAAGCGCCTTGATGGAGCGGCCCGCTCTAAAGCCGCCCGGACATGACAGAAGCAAGTATAACCCTGGTCGCAGGATGTGATGAAGATTTCGCGCGCCCACTCGCCGTCACGCTCTTTTCGGCACTCAAGCACCTGGACCCGGCACAGCCGGTCACGCTGTACCTCATTGACGGCGGGGTTTCCCCCGAAAGCCGGATGCGGATCGAGCGAGTCGCCCGCCGCGTCCGCCGCGATGTGTGCCTGGCCTGGAGGAAACCGCAGCCGGAGGAGATGCAATACTTGGCAGGAGCAAGGCATCTCTCTCCCGCAACGTACCTGCGCCTTTTCATCCCTGATCTTCTGCCCCCAGAGGTGACGCGCGCCCTCTACGTGGACAGCGATTTTCTGATCCGCGCCGACTTGCGGGAGCTTTGGAACACCGACCTGAACGGGGTCGCCGTTGCCGCCGCTCGCGACTTCATCGTCACTCAGATCGACCATCCCTACTCCGGGGTCAAGGACCATCGCGCCCTCGGTCTAGACCCCCAGGCCCCGTACTTCAACGCCGGCCTGCTGCTGATGGATGTCGGGCGCTGGCGCAGGGACCGGATCGCGGCCAAAGCGCTGTCCTACGCCGTCAAGCACGGAGCCGCGCTGGGGAACTGCGATCAGGATGCCTTGAATGCGACCCTGCCCGGTGACTGGCTGCCGCTGGACTACCGCTGGAATGTGCAGTCCGCTCTGTTCTATCTGCACGACCTCTCGGACAGCGCGTTCACCCGCGAGCTAAGTCAGGCACGACCGGCTCTGCTCAAAGAGGCGAAGATCATCCACTTCACGGGGACTCCAAAACCCTGGAACCACTGGTCCGGCCATCCCGCGGCCGAGGATTGGGTGAAGCATCTGCTGGAGTCAGGCTGGTATGCACCGGCAGAGGCAGCAAAGTGGGCGCTTGCCTACCGAGCCAAGCGGGCCTTGTTCAAGATCAAGGTCGCCTTACACCTAAGCCCACGCCGGGAACGTGTTGACTGATAGACGTATGGCATTACGAAAAACATTTATGACATTGATTGACCTCATCCCGGACAAGCTAACGTTCCTGCGTATGCAATTGTCGCTGGCGTCCCCGCTCAGGTATTGCGTCACAAACCCCTCCGCTCCGAGGGACGCTAAGCTAGTATGCCTCCGTTAAGCAGTAGCCGCTAATGTCCATGCGTAAAGTGACAGTCTTTCTGCTCTGCTCCGGCCTGGGTCATATCAGCCGTGGCTTCGAGTCGTTCACCCAGGAGTGTTTTGACGCGCTCTCGGGCGAGCCTGAGTTAAACCTGACCCTGTTCCAGGGCGGCGGACGGTCAGAGGGTAAGCAGATTACCCTCTGGAACCTGCCGCGCAGCGCGCCTTTGACCGAATGGCTGGGCAAAAAGACTCGGAAAGGCGGCTACTGGCTGGAACAGATCACGTTTACCCTCAGCCTGCTGCCCCACGTCATCCGCCAAAAGCCCGACGTGATCTACTTCAGCGATTGCAATATCGGCAACCTGCTCTGGCACTGGCGGCGGCTGACGAAGCAGGATTTCAAGCTGCTGCTGTCGAACGGCGGGCCGCTCAAGCCGCCGTTCCCGCGCTGGGACTTCGTGCAGCAAATATCTCAGCCCATAGCGGACGCGGCCCTCGCCGCCGGGCAGCCTGCGGAGAAGCAAAGCCTGGTTCCTTATGGCTTTCAGATGTCGCCGCTCTCTAACTTACCGCCCGAAACGGTTGCGGCAAAACGCACTGACTTGGGTTTGCCTCTGAATCGAACCATCGTCTTGTCGGTGGGCGCGATCAACAGCGTTCAAAAGCGCATGGATTATGTGATACGGGAGATGGCAAATCTGCCACAGCCCCGACCCTTTTTACTGCTGATCGGACAGCAGGACGAAGGGACACCTCAAATTACAGAACTCGCCGACGAGCTTTTGGGGGCAGACGGCTTCGCCATTAAAACCGTCACCCATGAAAAAATCTCAGACTACTACCAAGTCGCTGATGCTTTTGTATTGGCGTCACTGCACGAAGGTTTTGGCCGCGTTTTTGTAGAAGCTATGTCACACGGCTTGCCTTGCATGGCGAATGACTACGCCCAGGTGCGTAGCCTTTTGGGGGACAGTGGCTATTACGCGGATTTCTCCCAACCCAGCCAGTTGACACAACTGCTTTGCGGCCTGCTTCTTGCCCTTCCGAAAAATGGCCCAGAAATGAAGCTGCGCCGTCACCAGTCTGTCTACCAGCGTTTTAGTTGGGCAGAGTTGAAGCCCAAATATATTGCCATGATTCAGCGATGTGCGGCCTCTGCGTAGTACGTTAGAAGCAACCACTTTATGACTTCGCGCCTCGCAAAAAGCAGAGACCGCCTCCAAAGCCGCCTGCGGGTGGAGTGGTACCGGCGGCGCTACCCGAAAGCCGTGCTCGGGCCGCACCTGGGCATCCGGGGGAAGCTCATCATCACCGGGCCGGGCAAAGTCGTCGTCGGTGAGCATTGCTTCTTCGATGCCGCGACGGGTCAGCCCAACAAGATACAGACCTTCGATCCGGCAGCGACCGTCACCATCGGCGACTTCTGTTACCTGAACGGCATCGAGATCGCCGCGCAGACGTCCGTCACCCTCGGCAGCCGGTGCATCGTCGCAGACTGCCTGATCATGGATACGGACTTCCACAGCATCGAGATCAACCGGCACGACAGAGACGCCCCCGTGAAGACCAAACCCGTCGAGATCGCCGAGAACGTCTGGATCGGCAACCGCACCATCATCCTGAAGGGCGTCCGGGTCGGCGAGAACTCCGTCGTCGGCGCGGGAACCGTCGTCCGGCAGTCCGTCCCGCCGAACGCGGTGGTGATCGGCAACCCGCAGCAGATCGCCAAGATGCTCACCCCTTCGGCGGGAGAGCGGACCGAAACGGCAAGCCGATGAGCGACCAGAACCCGCCGCTGATTTCCGTCGTCATCCCCACCTGCCACCGGAACGACCTGCTGGCAAAGTGCCTGGACTGCCTGGCCCCCGGCATCCAAACACTGCCGCCGGAGCGGTACGAGGTCATCGTCACCGACGACGGGACGCGCTCTACGGCGGAACAACTCGTGCGGGATCACTGCCCCTGGGCGCGATGGGTGGAGGGGCCGTGCCGGGGACCGGCGGCGAACCGCAACCGTGGCGCGCAGGCCGCGCAGGGCGAATGGCTGGCCTTCACCGACGACGATTGCCTGCCCGCGCCCGGCTGGCTGGAAGCGTTTTCGTCCGCGATCCAGGCCGGGACTTCGACCTACGAGGGGAAGACGATTTGCAAGCAGGGGTTAGTCTCGCCTCTTTATGAGGCACCGATCAACCTCACCGGCGGGAACCTCTGGTCCTGCAATTTTATGATCGAGCAATCGGTCTTCCAGGAAGTAGGCGGGTTCGACGAGGGATTTACGATGCCCGCCGTGGAGGATACCGATCTGCGAGAGAGGCTGGAAAAGCGCGGCGAAAAGAGGCGGTTTGTCGAAGCCGCTCTCGTAGACCATCCCCCCCGGCGTCAGCCTCCGGGCCGTCGCCTGGGCGAGAAGTACGAGGCCAACATCCAGTATTGGTACAAGACCGGAAACCGTGGGCCATATCTAGTGACATATCTGAAACACATAAAGCATCGGCTGTTTCTTATTCGCCGCTTCGGAGCCAGCCGCGACTCAGGGCTTGCCCTGCTTTCGGTGCTGAGAGAGATGTGGCACGTTCTCCCACGGCTGTACCAGTGGCGGAAGAAGTATTACGCGCTGTATTCGAGCACAGATGACTCATACAGCCGGCGCAGAAATTGACGATGCGAGCGAGGCGGGGGCATCTAAAGAATAGCGGCCTGCCCGCCAATTATGATGGGGGGGGCACATTCACAGAAACCGAGTCGAAAGGACTCCTACCCATGCCCACCTCTGACTCCGGCAAAGCCATTGCCAGCCGCAACGCCACCACCCACGGCCTCTTCGCCCGCGATGTCGTCCTGCCCTCCCTCGGCGAAGACCCCGACGGCTACCGCCAGATGGAAGCCGAGTGGACCTCGCAGCTCTCCCCCGGCAACCTCCTGGACCGGCACTACGTCGAAAAGATCGCCGCCGCGAGTTGGCGTCTGCGTAGATTGCACCGCTGGCAGGCCCAGATCTTCGAGGACGAGGCGCTGACCGAAGCGGAGCGCCTGGACCGCCTGGACAAAGTCCTGCGCCACGAGACCGCCCTGCACCGCCAGATCGACACCGCCGTCAAGCTGCTGTCCAAAGACGTCCCCCTGCTCTACCGCCGGCGCATCCGCGAACAGGTATTGGAAGACGCCCAGCTCTCCGAGCGCGGGTGCCGCGAGGACGCCGAGGACGACCGCTGCGTTGACCTGGAGATCCAAAACCGCCTGTACCGCATCCGCAAGGCCACCGCGCAGGCCATGAACGAGCTGTCCGTCGCCCCCCTGGACGCCGCCGAAGACCTCTGCCCCCAGCCGGCGTCCCCGGAACACGATCCGCCGCAAAATTGTCAAAACGAACCGGCCGCCCCCGAAGCCCCGGCGGCGGCATCCGCCGATCCGGTGCAAGCCGCCCCGCCCAACGCCTCCCCGGAGCACGACGGGGGCGAGACAGAGGTTGGCGAGGCCGAAAAATGCGAAAACGAACGCCCGCGCTTCTTCGACGACCCGCGCCGCGTGACCGAATACCTCGACCCCGGCCACCGGCAGCGCTTCCCCGTCTACCCCGCCCCCACCAAGAAGGGCCGCCTGCGACGGAGTTAGGTCAGCCCTCATCACGCCGGTCAACGCCTTGAAAATACACATCATCGCCGCCGCCCTGCCCCCCCTGCTGGACGGCATCGGGGACTACACCGCCCACCTGGCTGCCGAGCTGGCGCATTCGGCGACCGTGACCGTGCTCACCGGCGCAACCGCGCCCGCCCCGATCCCCGGCGTCCGGGTCGAGACGGCCTTTTCCCCGGACGCCTCGCGCAGCGTCTGGAGCCTCGTCTCCCGCGTGGCGGAAGACCGCCCGGACTGGGTGCTGCTGCAATACAACCCGTTCAGCTATGGCCGCTGGGGCCTGAACCTGCACCTGCCGCGCGTCATGCGCCGGATCAAGCAGGGCACCCCCGGCACCCAGTTCGCGCTGATGGTGCATGAGCCGTTCGTGCCCCTCATCACGCCGCAGTTCGCGGTCATGGGCACCTGGCAGCGCTGGCAATTGTGGCGGCTGGGGCGGGCGGCGGACGTCGTGTTCTTCTCCATCGACTTCTGGCAGCGCGGGTTCCGGCGCTGGTTCCCCGGCAAGCCGCTCGTCCACCTGCCGGTCGGCTCCAACATCCCGCGCGTCCCGATCAGCCGACCCGAAGCGCGGGCGCGGCTGGGCATCCGCGACGATGCCGTCGTGCTGGGGCTGTTCGGCACGGCCAGCAGCGGACGGATGCTGGAACGCGCCGGGGGGGCGCTGAACGCCCTCCGCGCGGCAAGCGTCCCCGCCCAGCTTTTGTACGTCGGGCCGCACAAAGAGGCCATCTGCGCTGCCCTGGGGAGCAAAGACATCATCGCCGACGGCCCCTTCCCCGCCGACGAGGTTTCGCGCCGCCTGTCCGCGATGGACATCTACCTCGCGGCCTACATAGACGGCGTCTCCACCCGGCGCGGGGCGTTCCTCGCCGCCTTGCAGCACGGCGTCGCCACGGTCGGGACGCGCGGCCCGCTGACCGACGCGATGCTGGAGCGCGAAGACGGGCGCGCGTTCCTGCTGGCGGACGTCGCCGCCCCGGAAGCCTTCCCCGCCGCCGTCTCCGGCCTAGCCACGAACGCCGAGTGGAGGCAGCAATTAGGGCAGGGAGCACAGCAGCTTTACCAGCGCGACTTCGCCTGGGAGTGCATCGCGAAGCAGCTACACAGTGCGTTGACACAAGCATCGACTCTCACATGAACAACCATCACGTCAAACAGTTTATCAAACGGGGACTAATGCGCCTCGCACCGAAAGTGGCAGGCGACTGGCAGAGAGCGCGTGAGCGGCGGCATATCCGTCGTTTTGAGCAGCGCATGGGTCTAGCCGATCTGAAGCGCTCTTACCTCGCGCAGCATGAGCTAAGTGTTGCCAGCGGGCCGTTCGCCGGCATGAAATATCTGTCCGAGTCCGTTTGCAGTGCCCTGGTGCCTAAATTAGTCGGCAGCTACGAGGCCGAGTTGCACGAAATCATAGCGCAGGCTCTGGGGGCGGGCTATACGACCGTCGTTGATGTCGGGTGTGCGGAGGGATATTACGCCAACGGGTTCGCCCTGCGCTTGCCCTCGGTGCCGGTCTATGCGTTTGACATCGACGTCCAAGCCCGCAGGCTTTGTTCGGCGATGGCGAATCTGAATGATTTACAAGATCAAGTCACCATTGCCGGCAGGTGCGACCCTGAGCGGCTTAACGTCGTTTTAACCGACCATTCGCTGGTGATCTGCGACTGTGAAGGGTACGAGGAAGACTTGCTGCGCCCCGATTTAGCCCCCGCACTAGCGCAAGCGGATGTTCTTGTGGAACTGCACGACCACATCAAGCCCGGCATCGGTGACACCCTTCAGAGTCGGTTCCGGGACACGCACGACATCACGCTCGTGACTGCTATCGGCCGTGACCCCGCTGACTACCCAGGATTGCTGTTTTCAGACCCGGCGGATCGCCGCCTGGCCGTCTCCGAGTTCCGGTCCGCCCATCAGCAGTGGGCGCTCTTCCAGGCCAAGACGGGGAATGCAGCCGTATGAAAGTCGCCATCATCATGCCCCTGGCGGAGCAGCGCGGCGGGGGGGAGTTGAGCGTGCTCCACCTCATGCAGCAGGGGCGCGGGGCCGGGGTGGAGTGGCTGGTCATCTTCCTGGAGGACGGGCCGATGGTCGGGCAGGTGCGCGACCTGGGCGTCGCGGCGGCGGTCGTCAGAGCGGGACGTCTGCGCGAACTCCCCCGGTTCCTGGGCGCGGTCGCGGCCATCGCCCGGCTCGCCCGCCGCGAAAACGTGCAGATGATCCTCGGCTGGATGAACCAGGGGCAGCTCTACGGCGCACCCGCCGCCAAGCTCGCCGGCATCCCCGCCGCGTGGTATCAACTGGGCATCGCGCTGGCCCCCGGCTGGAACGACCGGGTGGCGACCCGCCTGCCCGCCGCCGGCATCCTCGCCTGCTCCCAGGCCGGGGCGGACGCCCAGGCGCGAATCGCCCCCGCCCGCCCCCTCCGCGTCGTCTACCCCGGCGTCGAACTGGAGCGGTTCGAGCCGGAGCGCCTACCCTCCCCCGCCGGAGCACGGCAACGCCTGGGCCTCCCCGCCGCCGGCCCGCTCATCGGCATCGTCGGGCGCTTGCAGCGCTGGAAGGGGATGCACGTCCTGGTCGAGGCCATGCCGGAGATACTACGGGCGCACCCCGACGCCCACTGCGTCGTCGTCGGCGGCGATCATGCCCTGGAGCCGGACTACCCGGCCTTCCTGCGTTCGCGCATTGAGGCGTTTGGTCTGGAAGACAAAGTGATACTGGCGGGCTTGCAGCACAACGTCCCCGAATGGATGCAGGCGATGGACGTCGTCGTCCACGCCTCCGACCACGAGCCGTTCGGCATCGTCGTCATCGAGGCCATGGCCCTGGGCAAGCCCGTCGTCGCCGGCGACGCCGCCGGGCCGACCGAGATCATCACTCCAGGCGTGGACGGCCTGCTGACCCCCTACGGCGACGCGCCCACGCTGGCCCAGGCCGTCCTGCGCTACCTGGACGACCCCGCCTTCGCCGCCCGGACCGGCGCGGCGGCCCGGACACGCGCCCAGGAGTTCTCCACCCGGCGCTACGCCCGGAACCTGATCGCCGCCCTCGCCGAGCTTCTGCCGCGCTCTTTGACTCAGGAGTGACGCTTTTTCTGCGCTTGGCGAGCCTATTGCGTGTTATAATGTCGTATGATCGCCGACGCCGCCCAGTTTTCCCCGCGCGCGGCCACCCCGCTCCCGGAGCGGAACCGTGACCAGAAGCGGGCCGGGTTCGCCCTCGCCCTCCCGGCGGTGTCCGCCGGCCTGGTAGCCCTGGTGCCGCTCATTGGGACGGCGGCCATCGTGCCCATCCTGCTGGTGCTGGTGCCCCTCGTCCTCTGGGCGGCGTTCTGCGACACCGAGCGCGCCCTGTACGTCTACCTCGCCTGGTGCTGGCTCGATGGCACCATCCGGGGGCTGTTCCACTCGGACCCGGTCTCCATCGTCGCCCGCGACCTCGTCTTGGGAGTTATCGCCGTCGGCTGGGGCGTACAGCGCCTGCAAAACCGTCACCGCGACCCGGTGCGGACACCGCCGGGGACGCTGCTGGTCGCCCTGTTCGCCATCATCTGCCTGCTGCAAGTCTTGAACCCGTCCGCCGCCGGCCTCGTGCAGAGCATCGGCGGGCTGAAGCTGCACCTGTCCGCCGTCCCCCTGCTGTTCCTGGGGTACGACGCCATCCGCCGCCCCGGCCAGGTGCGCTCCCTGCTTCTGTTCCTGACGCTGATGACCCTGGTCATGGGCCTGACCTCTTACGTTCAGTACACCCACGGCCCGAGCTGGACCTGGGCGCACTTTCCGGGCAGCCGGGAGGTCATCGCCCAGAACCTGGCGGCGGGCGACCAGAGCGGCGAAGGGGTGACAGCGGCGTTCAAGCCGCCGGGGACGACCACCGGTGGCGGCGGCGCGGGGTTTTACGCCGGCATCATCTTCCCGCTGGCGTTCGCGCTGCCCCTGCTCTCCGGCAGGCTGGGCTTTCCCAAAGCGGCCAGGATCGCCCTCGTGGCGGTCCTGCTGGCCCTCATCGTGATCATCTTCGTCAACGCCGTCCGCTCCGCCCTGGTCAGCGCCCTCTGCGGCATCCTGATCAGCGGCCTGTTGATCGGCGGCAAGCAGCGCGTGCGGGTGCTGGCCGCCATCGCCCTCTGCTTCGCCCTCGGCGGCGTCGCATATACTTTCTCCCAGGGCGTCTCCCAGGGCGGCGTCACCAGCCGGTTCTCCTCGACCTTCGCCGACCCGGTCAAGGCCCTGCACCAGGACCGGCGCACCTTCTTCGATGACGCCGTGTACATCGCCGTGAACTCCCCCATGGGCGTCGGCCTGGGCCGCGTCGGCGCGGCGGCGGGCCGGCTGGGCGCGGGTGCCACCGGGTTCACCGGGTTCAGCGAGGCGTACCTCGGCTCCATCATGTACGAGACCGGCATCCTCGGCGGCCTGTTGATCGTCGGCATCGCCCTGTCGCTGCTCGGGCGCGGCTGGCTCGTGCTCCGGCGCGTGGCCGATCCCGACGACAGGTTCCTGGCGACGGCGATCCTGGCGCTCCTGGTGATCATCTTCGCCAACTTCTTCGTCACGCCCATCCTGCTCGGGCCGCCGGGGTCGGTCCTGTTCTGGCTTCTGGGCGGCGTCCTGCTGCGCGCCTTCCTCCCGGCTACGGCCCGGCGCGTGGGGGCAGCGGCATGAGCCGGCTGCGGATCGCCCTGGTCGCCAACCACGTCCACTACCGCGGCGGCATGGAGCGCTACTGCGCCGAGCTGGCGACCGCCCTGTGCGACGACCACGACGTCCACCTGTTCACCTGCGAGGCGGACGACGTGCCGCTGGACAAGCTCACCGTACACCCCGTCAGGACCGTCCAGAGGCCGTTCCTCGCCCTGTTCGCCCAGTTCTACCGGCAGACCAGCCGCATGATCCGCCTCGAAGACTACGACATCGTCCATACCATCGGCGGCATCACCGCCCGGCAGAACGTCGTCACCGCCCAGTACTGCCAGGCCGCCTGGGGGGACGCCCTCCGGCGCGAGCCGGGCGCGGGCGAGGGCGTCACCGCCTACCACCGCCTCATGTGGCGGGTGGCCGGCTACTTCGAGAAGAAGGCCTTCACGTCCCCGGACACGCGGGGCATCAGCGCAAACTCCTGCCAGACCGGCGCGGACCTGGTCACGTTCTACGGCGCGGACCCGGCTAAGATTCAGGTGATCTACAACGGTGTTGACGCGGGGCGCTTCACGCCCGGCAACGCCCGGTTCCGGGGCGAAGTCCGCGCGCGATACGGCATCACCGGCGATGCCTTGGTCATCCTGTTCGTCGGCGAGTACCGGCGCAAGGGCCTGGCGACCGTCGTCCGCGCCCTGGGCCAAATCCCCAACGAGCGCGTCCACCTGCTCGCCGTCGGACGGGGCGACCTGGAGCAATACCATAAGCTTGCCGCACAGGCGGGGGTGTCCGCGCGCGTCACCTTCGCCGGCCCGGCGCGGGACATCGAGCGGGTCTTCGGGGCGGCCGATGTATTCGCCTTCCCGACCTACTACGAGCCATTCGGCATGGTCATCACCGAGGCGATGGCGTCGGGCCTGCCCGTCGTCACCAGCCGACGGGCCGGGGCTTCGGAGCTAATCGAGGAGGGCGTCAGCGGCATCTTATTAGACCGACAGGGGGACGCCGACGAGCTGGTCCGAAAGCTCCTGCCCCTGCTTTCGGATGCGGCGCTGAGGAAAGACATGGGCGCATACGCCCGAACGGCGACCTCGGCGCACGGCTGGCCCCAGGTCGCCGATGACACCCTGCGGCTCTACTACCGGAGCCTCGGGCGCGAGGCGACTCCGGCCCTCCGATGAACCCTGCGACCCTCTGGTGGTGGAGCTGCCGGGCGTACCGGCGGCGGCTCACGGTGGTCGCGCGGCTCTTGAAGGCGCTGAACTTCGTGTTGTTCAAGGCGATCCTGCCCTACGAGGCGGACATCCAGAGGGACATCCACCTGGACCACTACGCGCTGGGAGTCGTCATGCACCCCAACGTCAGCATCGGGCGTCGAGTCCGCATCTACCACCAGGTCACGCTGGCGACCGAATCCTGGGTGGGCGCGGAGCACAAGATCGTGATCGGCGACGACGTCATCATCGGGACCGGGGCCATCGTGATCGCCCGGCCCAACACGGGCCTGAGCATCGGCGACGGGGCGCGCGTCGGGGCCGGCGCGGTCGTCACCAAGGACGTCGCGCCGGGGCAGACAGTAGTCGGCGTCCCGGCCCGGCCCGTCGGAGCGGGCCTGGGAGCGGACTTAAGAGCGGATTTAGTGCCGGACACGCCGACGGGAACCAACTGAATGCGGATACTCTTTTTAGCCGACGCCATCTTCGAGGACATCCCCGGCGGGTCGCGGGTCGTGGCGCGGGAGCTTGCGCGCGGGCTGACGGCACGCGGGCACGCGGTGACGTTCCTGGTGCCGCGGCAGAACCTGGAAGCGCCGGACGACGAGGCGCGGGACGGCGTCCGCGTCGTGCGCTATCCGGGCGCGGGCAGGCTGCTGGAATTCGTGCGCGAAGGACGCCGGGCCTGCGGGCGGCTGTGGGCCGAGGGGCCTTTCGACCTGGTCCACACGCACTTCGCCTACGCTGCGCACGGCCCCCTACGGGCCTTGCCGTGCGGAACCCCCCATCTCCGCTCGTTCTACGGGCCGTGGGACGAGGAAGGTTGGGTCGGGGACGCGGACGCGCGCCGGCGGATGCCGGGGCGGGTGAAGGCGCGGGTGAAGCGTGTCCTGCGGCGTCAGGTCGAGGCCGCCAACCTGCGGCGCAGCCGGGCTGTGGTCGTCCTCAGCGACCACTCGCGCGGCGAGGTGCGGGCCTTTGGCTACCCCGACAAGGACATCCACCTGATCGCCGGCGGGACCGACGTGGAACGGTTCGTGCCCACGGAAGACAAGGCCGCCGTGCGGCGGGGCCTGGGCCTGCCGCCGGACCGGGCGCTGCTGCTCTCGATCCGGCGGCTCGCCCCGCGCATGGGGCTGGACAAGCTGATCCGCGCGCTGCCCGCCGTCATCGCCCGGCACCCCGACGTGTTGCTGCTGATCGGCGGCCAGGGGCCGGAGCGCGAACGCCTGGAGCGGCTCGTCGCCGACCTAGGGATGGAAAACCACGTCCGTCTGCTCGGCTTCATCCCCGACGCCACGCTGGCCGCGCACTACCAGGCCGCCGACCTGTTCGTGCTGCCGACGATGGCGCTGGAGGGCTTCGGGCTTGTCACCACCGAGGCCCTGGCGAGTGGATTGCCGGTCCTGGGGACGGCGGTCGGGGCCACGCCGGAGATCCTGTCGCGCCTGGACCCGCGCCTGGTCGTGCCCGAGAGCAGCGCGCCCGCCCTGGCGTCGGCCATCCTGGACTTCCTGGAAGGCGACTGGGGCCGCAGCCTCAGCCCCGCCCTCCTGCGGGGCCTGGTCCTGGACCACTACCAGTGGGACCGGCACGTGGAGGCGGTCGAGCGCCTCTACACGCAGATGGCCGGGGGCGACTCAGCGGTCGGCAGCGCCGAGCGGACCTCCCTGGCGGCATTCTGATGACCCACCCGATCACCCAACAAACGGCCCCGGACACCCAGAAGACGGCCCGGAAGAAGACGGCCCTGATCACCGGCATCACGGGTCAAGACGGCAGCCTCCTCGCTGATCTGCTTCTGGACAAGGGCTACGCCGTCTACGGCACCACGCGCTTCCCGGCCACGGCAGGCGTGAGCCGCATCAGCCACCTCGAAGGCCGGGTCCACCTGCTCCCCGGCGACCTGCGGGACCAGGACTCGCTGGTCCGCCTGCTCGAGGAGGCGCACCCCGATGAGGTCTACAACCTGGCAGCCCATTCGTTCGTCCCCGCGTCCTGGCAGGAGCCTGTCCAGGCGGGCGAAGTCGGCGCACTGGGCGTGACGCGGCTCCTGGAGGCGATCCGGCGGGTCGACCCGGCCATCCGCTTCTACCAGGCCTCCACGTCGGAGCTGTTCGGCAAGCCGCAGGAGGTGCCCCAGCGCGAATCGACGCTGCTGCACCCGCGCTCGCCCTACGGGGTGGCGAAGATGTACGCGCACTGGATGACGGTCAGCTACCGCGAGTTCTACGGGATGTATGCCTGCTGCGGCATCCTGTTCAACCACGAGAGCGAGCGGCGGGGGATCGAGTTCGTGACGCGCAAGATCAGCAACGGGGTGGCGCGAATCAAGCTGGGGATGGATCGCGAACTGTCGCTGGGGAGCCTGGACGCGCGCCGGGACTGGGGGCACGCGCGGGACTACGTCGAGGCAATGTGGCTGATGCTCCAGCAGGGGACACCCGACGACTACGTGATAGCGACGGGGGAGACGCATTCGGTGGAGGAGTTCGTAGCGGAGGCCTTCGGCTGCGTGGGGCTGGATTGGCGGGAGCACGTGCGGACGGACCCGGCGTTCGTGCGGCCGCCGGAGCAGGGCCAGCTCGTGGGCGACCCATCCAAGATCCGGGCGGCGCTGGGCTGGGAGCCGCGGACGAGCTTCACGGAGCTTGTGCGGCTGATGGTGGAGGCAGACCTGGGCCGCGGCGGCTGGGGCCTATGACAAGGGACTTGGGACAAAAAGTTTAAGACAAGAGGCCTGGGACAGAGAGCGCGGCACAACCAGGCGGCTATCGAGAGCAACGTCCGCTACGTCGCCCGGCTGCTGCCCCCCGGCGCGGCGACGCGCGTTCTGTTCGCGGACGGCAGCCCCCAGGCTAAAGACGTCCTCTACGTGGACAAGAACGGCAACAGCAGATACCGTGCCCCACGACTCCCGTCTCTGGACGCGCCAAACAAGCTGCGGGACTTCGATTCGCAGGCGCGGGCGCTGACGTC
>JAABUQ010002745.1_pt1 | contig 33992 bp, 28 predicted proteins | sample 5560001 | NCBI WGS metagenome assembly JAABUQ01 (sample SAMN10711888, study PRJNA513371) | rock metagenome | isolation source: Antarctica rocks | place: Antarctica: Victoria Land, Finger Mt nord | collected 2015-12-18
TTCGCGGCTATTTACAAGGTCCTGCCTAATGTGAAGCTCCAGTGGAGAGACGTGCTGCTGGGGGGCGCCTTTACCTCGCTATTGTTTACGCTGGGCAAACTCGCGCTGGGCCTCTACCTGGGAAAGGCGAGTATCGCGTCCACCTATGGCGCCTTCGCCTCGATTGTGGTGTTAATCATTTGGGTCTACTACTCAGGCCAGATCTTTTTCCTGGGCGCTGAATTTACGAGGACCTTCGCGAACCGGTACGGCTCGCAACCCACTCTTGGGCAGCACACTATTGCGAAGGCTGCCGGCGGCGGCGCGTAATCCATTCGCGCTACTCGACACGCGTGCAGTCCCAGCTCAGGGGAGGTGGTGTCGGCTGATGGGCGTTGCCGATAAACGCTTCGGCACTGCTGCGGCTGTCAAAGACCCCGCAGATGCCGGCATTTCTATTTTGAGCCAAGCGGAAAACATCCTCTTGGCAGCATTCCACGGCTTCAAACGTGCCGTGTTTCAACAAGACAACAACCCGAAGCACTTATTTGGGATTACGAAAACGACTACGCATTGGATGATAATTTTTACGCGGTTCCCGTAGCGCGCTTTGTTGTTTCCAGAATCGCGCTAAACCATAGTCCCTGTAAGCGGTAAAGTACCTATAAAGCGGTAAAGTAATAGTAACTGCATGTCTCACTCGCGAAACGCACAAGGGAGTTGTTTGTTGGCAGTATGAGCGTTGCTGATCAGAGCGTACCGGTAGCGAATTCCACCCAGCGGGTTCCCTTTACGGTGAGGTTCTCGTCGCAGTTCGTGAATCGACTGTGCGCTCGTTTGCAGAGGTCCGCGCCCCCTCGCAGCGAGGTTGCCGGGCTGCTGTTTGGTCACAGCCGCGAAGGCTTGCTGGAAGTGCAAGTCTTCAAGTCGTTTCCTGAAAACGAGGGCGACGGCAATCCCTCCGCCCCACAGAGCCAAGCTAACCCACAGAATCAACTCGGCCAACAAAACCAATCGGGCCCCGCGCGCGACCTTTTGCACGGCATGGTGGAAGCTTCCATCGCTTCTTCCCGCAAAGATCCGGAAGTCTCCGCGCTTGAACTCGTGGGTTGGTACTCGTTCCGGCCCACCGGCGGTCTGCACGAGAGCGACATAGCCTTTCATAACCGCTACTTCCGGCAGCCTACCGAGATTGCGCTTATCCTCCGGCCGGAACAGCATCCCAACGTTTTGTTTGAACTCTACAGCCGGTCCGGGACGACTCTTCTTTCGGAAGAAGAGCATCGTTGGGGATCGCTTCGCCATCCGACAGACCTAACCGTCTCGGGCCCGCTCGACGTTACCATGCGGGCCAACATCAGCGACGATTTTTACCTGCGCGCCTATCACGTTGGCAAAACGTTGGATCGCGCCGAACGCCGCGATCACTGGGCCGGCGCGGTGGAAGCCACCAAGAGCACCATGCGCTTCATGTTCCGGCCGAAGCCGAAACGAGCCGGCGGACTCGGCCTGGGAGATTCCGAAAAACAAAAGCCGCCAGTTGCCGCCGAGGCCGCCACGCCGGCAGCGCCGCTCACGCGTGCGGCAGCCGCCGCGGCTTCCGAACCCGCAATAGAGAGCAAGCCGGCTGTCTCCCGCATGCCGGAGGCGGCACTTCCGCCCAGCGCTCCGTTTACCGCTCCGAAACCCAGGGAGCGCGAGGCCCCCTCCCCGCGCGCCGCTTCTTCCGCGCTCAAAAACATACGCGCCGGCGATCCGCCTAATCTGCCCGCTGTCATAAGGGAGAAGCGACGTAGAGTGCCGTGGCTTTCTTCCGTCATCGTGGGCGCCATTGCGGCCGGATTCACTTTCGCCATTTACCTGCGCAGTTTTCCCGGCGGCGAAACGCCACAGTTCCTCCGCGCTCTGTTCCCCGATACCGGCTTGGGCCTAAAAATCGAGGGCCAAGGCGACCGCGTGCTGCTGAGCTGGAATCGTCATAACGCCGTGGTGCAGTCGGCTAAAGGTGCGCTGTTGCACATTGAGGACGGCGCGCAACGTCGCGACATTCGTCTCGATCCGTCGCAGGTGGCAAACGGCGCCGTACTTTATCGGCCAGGATCGGACGATGTCTCCTTCCACCTGGAGATTCACGGCTCGGAGGGTGCTACTGTCGCCGGCACCATGCGCGTACTCGACGGCGCGAAGACACAGCCGCTGGAGGTGAAGAATGCGCCGCCGGAGGTGAGCGGATCGACGACGGCTCCAACCGGCTCGCTGCCGTCCGTTGTAGCCACTACTCAGCCGCGCTCCCCGCGCGAAGGAGTCACGGCCGCTCCCTCCAATGCGCGCGTGCCGTATCGGCCAGCGGCTTCTTCTTATAACGCGGCGGAGCGCGCCGTGGCCGAAGATCGTGCCCCTGTTCGGACCAGCGCAGCCACGCCAGCACCCACATCTGCCGCTCCAGCAAGGGACGATTCCGCAGCGACGCCCACCTCCGCTGTTACGGCGTCGCGGCCCACGGCAGTGTCCGCTCCGCCCCCGGTAAGCTCCGCTGAGTCCCGGCCCCCGTCCACCTCTAACCAAACGTTCGGTCAGACGGCGAGTTCAACGACAGGTCAGGGGGCAGGTCAGACGGCAGGTCAGACAACCAGCGAGACCACGCGGCCGCCCGATACAGCCAAGGTTTCAAATTGGGAAGATACGCTGGCCACCAAACCCGGTTCAGCCGGCAAGCCGCGGGGTGCGGACGCGACCCAGCCGACAGCGGTCCCCAACCCCGCTGCGGCGCAACCAACTTCGCCTTTTAATACCGGCACCAGCCCCGGTGGCGCATTCGTCCCGCCCCGGCCCATGAAGCAGGTGTTGCCAGACCTCAGTTCTTCAGGGCCAATCGGCGCCACCTCGCAGGTGGAAGTAGCCGTCCGCGTGAATAAGAAGGGACACGTGACGGATGCCTTTCTAGTCGGCAACACCAGCGGCATTGCCCCCCGCCTGGCGAGTGCTGCCGTGGGCGCGGCCAAACAGTGGACCTTCGAACCCGCCACGCTGCGCGGCAAGACCGTTCCTAGCGATCACACCATTGTCTTCGAGTTCCGCCCCCCGGGCCGCTAAGCGAGCGACCTTTCGTCACTCGGGCCGCCACTTGATGTTGCACCCGATACCGGGCTTCTGATCCCGAGAGACCGGACGATCTCCGAGCACCGCATCCAGCGCAGCGCGAAGGTCCCGGCCCGTCACCGGAAGCGTGTTTCCTATCCGGCTATCGTCTAATTGACCGCGATACACGAGCGTTCGCTGGCCGTCAAACACAAAGAAATCCGGCGTGCAAGCCGCGCCATACGCTCGCGCAACGTCCTGCGTCCCGTCATAGCAGAAGGGGAACGTGAATCCGAGTTCCTTCGCCATCTCACGCAGGCTCTCGGGCGCATCGTCCGGATAGGCCTCGGCATCATTCGAAGAGATCGCCACCATGCCGGCGGACTTTTCGCGATAGTCTTGGCCCATCCGCGCCAGCTCCTCTTGCATGTGCTTGACATAAGGGCAATGCCGGCAGATAAACATCACCAGCAGCGCTTTCTTGTCTTTAAAATCCGCCAAGCTAACGGTACGCCCGGAGACCACGTCTTCTAACGCGAAGGCGGGAGCCGCCGTGCTAAGCGGCAACATGCTGGATTCTGTACGTGACATTCTTTCAACGACAGAGTAGCAGGGCGTGCAGCAGAATCGCGAGGCACAAGCGTATCATCTCCTTCATATGCAGCAGCCGACCTTCGACCCTGGATTGACGCAGCAGTACACGGGCCCGCTCAACCGTATGATCAACAAGGATGGGCAATTCAATGTACGGCGCAGCGGCAACACGTGGCGCGATATTCATCCGTACTTGCTCCTCGTCGATCTGCCCTTTACGTTGTTTCTGGCGTTAGTCGCTGCCGGATTTATTGTTCTCAACCTGCTCTTTGCCGGACTCTACATGGCCGTCGGCATAGAAAATTTGAAGGGCGCGGAAGCGTCCACGCGATGGCTGGTGTTTTTGAATGCCTTTTTCTTCAGCGCGCACACTTTGACAACCGTCGGTTACGGCAATATGTACCCGGTCGGAATAGCGGCCAACGCACTGGCCGCGCTGGAAGCGTTGGTTGGATTGTTAACGCTGGCGATTGCGACCGGCCTGCTGTTCGGACGTTTTTCGCGGCCCTCCGCGCGTATCGGTTTCAGCCCCAACATCATCGTCACTCCGTATATGGGCGGACTGAGCCTGCAGTTTCGCGTGGTGAACCGGCGCTCGAACAATTTGATCAATGTCGAGGCGCGGGTCCTGCTTATGACCGTTCAAATGAACGAAGGCCGGCCGCAGCGCCGTTTTGAACCGTTGGCGTTAGAGCGCCCGGAAGTGCTCTTCTTCCCGTTGACTTGGACGGTTGTTCACCCCATCGATGAAAAGAGCCCGCTGTATGGGAAGACCCCCGAAGAACTGGAGCTTCTGCAAGCTGAGGTGATGATCACGATGAAGGCGTTCGACGATACATCGGGTCAAATCGCGCACGCCCGCTACTCTTACCGGTACGATGAGATCACTTGGGGCGCCCGCTTCACGCCCGCCTTCGAAATAGATAGCAACGGAGACTTGCGCGTGGAGGTGAACAAGGTAGGAGCGGTGGAAATCGTGGCATTGGTCGAGTGAATTACCATGTCAGCGTGGAATCTCCAGAATGCGTGTTTTGCCGGATCATCGCCGGCGCCATCCCGGCCTACATCGTTTATGAGGATGCCGAAGCCGTCGCGTTCTTGGACAACGATCCTCTGTTCCCCGGACACGTTTTGCTTTGTCCGCGCCAACACTACGCCACTCTTGCCGACCTGCCGTTGCAGTTGACGGGCCCGATCTTCGCCGCTACGCAACTGCTCGCGAAGGCGGTCGAAGCGGCGGTCGATGCCGAGGGCACTTTTGTCGCGATGAACAATCACATCAGTCAAACCGTGCCTCACCTGCACATTCACATCGTCCCCAGGAGACGCAAGGATGGCTTGCGAGGGTTCTTCTGGCCGCGTCAGCAGTACAAGGACGATGCCGCTCGCAAGACCGTTCAGGATGCTATTAGCCGGGAAGTTCGCAAGCTGCTGGTGTTGTAAATACCACTGCAGCGGAGGAGGATGAAGTTAGACGCATTGTCCTTGCGATGTCGACTTATAGCCGTTTCGCTTCGCGCCGAATACCCTCCGCAATCCACATGCGCAATTGCGTCTGATAGCCGACCGATTTCGCCGCGGCTATCTTTTTCGCAGCCGCAATCTGCTGAGGAACGAGCCGGATCGAGATAGGGGATTTTGCGTCTGCGTGGCGGTCCCGAATCGATTTTTCTAGGGGTTTGGAGGGCTTAACCTGTTTGCCTGCTGGTAACTGGTCCCAAACTTCTGCCACGGAGTGTGTCTAGAAATATTCAGCCGCTTCTTTGTCTGACCGGAACTTGGGAAGAGGTTCTTTCGCGGGAGGGAGTGATGCTCACGCCCTACTAAAGACGCGCATTACCGTCGAGGTGGGTTCGGAGTTGATCGATGAGGGGAGCCACACGCGATCGTCCCCACTCTTGCACGTTCGGGTTCTTCGATCGCAGGATGAAGTCGAGGATGACCATGTCTCGAAGTGCCATGAAAATGCCGAGATACTCGTCGAAGTCAGAGGCTAGGGGCCGGATCCGCGCGTATCCTCTGAGTAGCGCCTCCCGCCCCTCTCGATACTCCGCGGGATCCGCGAAGACGCGCCGCTTGAAAGAGTCGAGTACGCAAGCGATGTCGAAAAGATAGTAGCCGAAACCGCAATCGTCGAAGTCGATTACCCCCACCTCCGAGTTGTAGATCAGGATGTTGTCCCTGTGCAGGTCGGCGTGTATGTGCCCCTGGCGCAGGGCCTGTTTCCCGGGGCAGGAGAGTGCGCGCCGGATCTGCTCGCTGGCAGCATGGAGGACGCCACGCTGCCGTGAAGGGAGCATCGTCATAATGTTTTCGTCGTGGAGGAACGAGTGGGCACCGAACAGCCGCTCCCAGTCCCAACGCGGTCGCACGAAACCTGCGGCCGGCGCGAACCGCTCCGAGTATCGGTGCATTTCTGCCGTGAACGCCCCGATTCGCTCCATGAGCGCCGGCGCAGGACCCGGTTGAGGCGGCTCCCCTGGCACCCAGCGGAGCACGACACACGGGTGAGCCTCCATGCTCCTCGCGGGCGCGATCCCCTCGGTTACGATCCCGTGGGTTACGATCATGGTCACAAGATCGCCGTCGAGGTTTTGGACCGGCTCGGGCACCACCAAAGACGTCTCGCGCCGCAGGGCCTGGAGCCATTGCATCTCCGAGCGCTGCTCCTGCTCGCTGCGCCCCCAGGTGTTCGCGACCCGGACCACGAACTGCTCTCCCACGGTGGTGACTAGGCGGTATACAGCGTTGTTCTCGTGTTGTAAAAGGGTGCGCTGGACCGTTGATAGCCCGTAGCAAGGCAGCAACGTGTCTACCACGTGCCCAAGGCGGGCCAACTGCTCGTCATAGAGGGGTTTTCGAAATGGTTTCACGCGCTACCCCTTCGACAAGCTCTCGAGCCGGACAGGTGGCAAAGGAGCCCGAGCTCTCAGAACGTTGCGCCAAAGGACCCTGGTGAGACACCAACACATGTCAACGGGAAAGCTAGTCGTCGTCGCGAGCGGCTTTCTTCAGCAGCCAAGCGCCAACACCGGCGAGCACTACGCTTGCGGCAACGCCGGCGGCGATCTTCGGCAATCGATCGGGCGGCGCGGGTGGGAGATAGGTGACGCCGGTTTCGTCAGCGCGGGCGGGCTCCTTAGCGTAACGGCCGTGTTCGGGAATGGGGAAGTTCCGGGCGAGTTCGGTGAGCTGGTCTAAGCCTTCCGACATGGGGACGCCGTGACCGGTGGCGAGAACGCTGGGCCGCAGGGCGGCTAGAGACTCGACAGATTTGCGAGCCTGCTGCCAATCGCTAGTGCCGGGTGTGGCAGGACGGTAGACTTGTGGGCGCTTGGTAATCAGAGCTATGGCGTTGTCCATATTCACGGTCGCGAAGGCGTCGCCGGCGAGGAGTGTGCGATCGCTGCGGCGGAAGAACGAAACGTGTCCGGCCGTGTGACCGGGCGTATTGACTAATTCCCAATCGCCGAGGCCGACTTCGGACAGATCACTGGGAAGTTCGGCGAAGCGTTCGTCCACAGTGACCGTGCCGTTTGGAAAGAAGCGGGTGAGCATCGAAAAGAAGCCGGGTGCGGTTGGATCCAGGGGCGGATAATCGGATTGCCCGGTGAGGTAGGGGCGCTCCAAGCGATGAGCGTAGACGCTGACGTCCCACTGATCGGCCAATTTTTTGGCATTACCGGCGTGATCGAAATGGCCGTGAGTGAGAACGATGGCGCGGGGTCGCGCACCGGGCCCAAAGCGCGCCTCAGCGGCCTCTCTAATTTTGCCGGTGTTGCCGGGTGTACCGGAATCAACTAAGACCCATAATTTTGAATCGCCTACCAAATAAGCGTTCACGAGCGCCATGGGCACTACCGCGAGGTCACGAGCTATCTCTTCCATGCGTATGTGAATAGCGCAGGCGCAGGGAAGTTTCGCGATTACTGCGTTGTGCCGCCATTTGCGCCAGCGGCTGCGGGCTGGCTGCCGGCGTTGACCTCGCGATTGTAATTCGGGTACGGCGGCCGGTGCGGCTGCGGAGGCGGGTTGTTCTTCAGCTCTGCCATGGCGACGGAGACGGCGCGCTCGAGTTGTGGATCGTGGCCTTCGGAGACCGATTGGGGGTCCATGTCGACCTCGACATCGGGTGCGACTCCGTGATTTTCGACCTCCCATTGGCCGGAAGGGCTGAAGAAGCCGAAGCTGGGCGAGGTGACGGTTCCACCATCCATCAGCGCCGGGTAGCCGGATATGCCGACGAGACCGCCCCAGGTGCGCTTGCCGACAAGGGACCCCAGTTTTGCGTAACGGAAATACCACGGCATGGCGTCGCCGCCGGAACCGGAGAATTCATTGATCATCATGACTTTGGGTCCTTGGATGGAAGCGCTGGGCGTGCGATAGATGGCGCCGTAGCGAGGAGCCCAATAACTGAGCAACTGCCTGCCCAGCACCTGGATGATGTAGTCCGCAGCCTGGCCGCCGCCGTTGAAGCGTTCATCGATAACGGCGCCCTGCTTTTCGGTTTGCGCGAAGAAGTAGCGGGTGAAGTTGGTGAGTCCGCCCATGCCTGTATCGGGCAGATAGATATAGGCGAGCTTGCCGCCGCTGAGTTCGTCCACTTTTTTGCGATTGCCTTCGATCCAGGCGAGCATTCGCAGGCCGGCTTCGCTGGCGACCGGCACAACCGGGATCTCGCGCGCATTCGCGCCGGAGGCCTCGGAGGCGATTTTGAGCACGACACTTCGTCCCGCAGTGCCTTCGAGCAGTTCGTTGATATCGCCACTGCCTGTGAGATCTTGGCCGTTCACCGCTAGGATGTAATCGCCGGCGGCTACTTTAAGGCCGGGTTGAGCCAGCGGCGAGCGCAACTCCGGGTCCCAGGCGCCGCCGCGGTAGATCTGTTGAATTCGATAGCGGCCGTTGCTGATTTGGTAGTCCGCGCCGAGCAGCCCGCCCTGTACGCGCGCGGGCGTGGGCATGGAACCGCCGCCGCCACGAAGATGCCCCACGGTGAAGCTGCCGAGCATTTCCTGGAAGACGTAGTTCAGGTCGGAGCGCGATTCGAGTTGGCCGAGGTACGGTTCGAACTGTTTTTCGGCAGCCACGGTATCAACGCCATGAAAGTGAGGATCGTAGAAGAAACTGCGCTCGATGCGCCAAACCTCGTGGTACATCTGCTGCCACTCGGCTTTGGGATCGACGCGAACCTGCATGCCAGCCAGCTTCAGAGTGCCTTCGCCGGGTTTCCACGGGGTGAGCGCGGAGACGATGGCCATTTGCGGAACAGGTGGTTGGGGAGCGGGTCCGGCGCTGGGCGCGAGGGGAGGCGGCGCGCTTTCGACCAGCATCTTCTCGCCGTCGGCGGAGAGATCGAAGGAGGCGATGTTGTCGGCGAGCTTTTCTGTCTTGCGCGTTTTGAGATCGAACTTTTGCAGCGTGCGGCCTTGCGTTTGCTCCTGCGGGGAACCGGCTTCGAGGACATAGATTATGCCGGTTTTGCCGGCGCGGAGGTCTTCATAGTTTCGGGCCGGCAAGGGAATCGCGACGATGCGCGATTCGATGCCGGCGAGATCCACACGCGTGGGTTGCGGCTTTTCGTGCGTGTCGGTCGGCTTCGCAGGTTTCTCGGGAGTTTCAGTCGAAGAGGTTGCGTTGTCCTCTGCAGGTTTGTCCGTGTGGACCTTCTCTTCATCGCTTTCGGGCGCGACGGGCGATACTCCATCCTGGCTGAGTACGGCGGCATAAACGTGCCTGGTCACTTCATGCTCATCGCTGGTCATATCGAGGTGGGACGTGGTGGGTCCGTAGTTGGTGCTGGCGGTGAAGTATAGATACTTGCCGTCTTTATCGAAGGCCGGGTAGCGCGCGTCGCTCATGCCATCGGTGATCTGCGTGCTTCGGCCGGAGTCGACCGAGTATAAGAAAGCGGCATGGAGCCGATTGGGAAGCGAGCGCGTGTAAGCGAGCCACTTGGAATCGGGCGACCAGGCGGTGTCCAGACTGTTCTCCCAGTTGTAGTCGGTGTCGACTTTGGTGAGCTTCCCACTATCCGTATTGAGGTAAAGGATCTCGAGCTTGTTGTCGGTGAAAGCGATCAGTTTGCTGTTCGGCGACCAGTGCGGGTCTGAGTAATAGGCGGCAGTATCGAGGAGCGGAAACTTGCGTACTTCGCCAGCGCCATTTTGCGGCGCAATGTGGAGCGCGTACAACCCCGAAGCATCGGAAAAGTAGGCGATGTGCTGGCCATCGGGCGCCCAGGCGGGCTGGCGTTCCATGACTCCGGGCGTGTTGGTGACGTCGCGGAAATTGCCTTTCGCCGCGGGGAGCGTGAGTATTTCTCCGTGCGCTTCAATCAGCGCACGCATACCTGTGGGAGAGAGGCGGGTGTAGCGAATAGCGTGGCTGACGTCTTCAAGATGCGGGCGCACTTCCGGGAAGTCGGCGGCGATTTCGACGGAGATCTTTTTGGCTTTCGCTGTGTTGCTGTTATAGACGAACAGCTCGCCAAACTGGTCATAGACTATGCCGTCGGGGCCTGCGCTGATGGAGCGGATATCGTAACCGTTGTTCTTGACCGCCTCCGTGATTGCGCCCGAGGCGGGATCGTAACGGAAGAGGGTCACGGGGCCGCTTCGATCCGAGAGGAAGTAAACCTTGTCGCCGACCCAGACGGGATCGAAATCACTGGAGTTTTCGCGCGGGATTTTGGTGGTATTCAGATCGGGAAAGCCGGTGATCCAGATGGAGCTGGCGAGGCCGCCGCGATAGCGCCGCCAAGAAACAAAGCTGGTGTAGTTGAAGGGCGAGCCTCCGCCCACGGGAGAGTAAGCGAAGCGCTTGCCGTCAGGCGAATAAGCGCCCGAGTAGGCGATGGGGAGAGGCAGAGCTTTGGGTAGGCCGCCTGCAATGGAAACAGTGAAGAGCTGGGTGTAGCGAGGCGAGTTGCTTTGGCGGCCGGAGCGGAAAATGACGCTCTTGCCGTCGGGGGTCCAGCCGACGGCGGCGTCCGGCCCAGGATGATACGTGAGGCGCTTGGGGATGCCTCCGCCGGCGGAGACAACGAACACGTCGGTGTTGCCGTCGTACTCACCGGTAAAGGCGATGTTGGCTCCATCGGGCGAAAACACCGGGTCCGTCTCGATGCCGATGCCGGTCGTGAGGCGCGTGGCGGTGCCGCCGGAGCGCGGGACGGTCCAGAGGTCGCCGGCGAAACCGAAAACGATTTCGCTCGAGTTCATGGCGGGGCGCTGCAGGAGATATTTTGTATCTGGCGAGGCGGCTACGGAGAAGGTGGCGCTGAGGAGAAGAACGAGATGGCGGAGTTTCATACTGCTTTCAGGCAAGTATGACATCGACGATTGAGGCTAATCCGGGTGCATCCGAATGGCTGCCATTGTGGCTAGCCGTCTGAAGGATGGGCAGGATGAGCGGGACAACTTCTTCCGGCGGAGAGTGGCCGGGGGTCTTAAACCACTCTTTCACTGCCCCATAGATGGCCCAACTACAGCTAGCGGCGATCATCTCTGCCGGAAGCCCGGAGTGGAGTGCTTCCTTTTGCATCCCGCCTCTTAAGACGGCGCTTGCCGCGGAAGGGCATGTTCCGTCGTAGTGAACGCCGCGCTCCTGGAGCATTTTGTGAAAATCACCGGCAATTAGGGCTTCGAAAAGTGCAGACTTGTCCGTGTAGTGATCGTAGAAAGTCGCGCGATTGACCCTAGCCATCTCGGCGATGTCCTGGACGGAGATATCTTCGAAATTCTTACTTTGCAGAAGTGTCCGGGAAGCAGAGTGAATGGGCAGCAGGACGACTGTAGTCGTTAGTTTGACAGTTGTCGTCTAAGCGTCTATTGTTGTCTTAGGTCAGCGTCGCCTAATTCTTTTAAAGGTAGCGGCGTAACGGATTAAGGAGAGAATTCCATGAAGATTGCTGTTTTGATCGCACGCGTTCTATTAGGACTGCTATTCCTCGTCTTCGGACTAAATGGCTTTCTGCATTTTATTCCCATGTCTCCGCCTCCTGGACTAGCGGGGCAGTACATGGGCGCACTGTTCGTCTCGCACTACTTAGTGCTGGTATTTCTGTTGCAAATAGTCGGAGGAGCGTTGCTACTGATGAATCGCTTCGTCCCGCTCGCTTTAGTTCTGCTAGGGCCGGTGCTAGTGAACATTCTGTTGTTTCACTTCACGATGGCGCCGCAAGGCCTGCCGGTCGCGCTGGTCACGACAGTGCTTTGGATCATTGTGTTCAGCGGAGTACGCCGGGCGTTTGACGGTGTATTCGCGCAGCGTCTGGAAGCTAAATAGTGTAGTTACCTAGTCGCCCCGCCCTCGTTTTAAATAATCCGTCTAAGTAACCTAAGAACGACGGGGAGAGGGTATGAGGAACTACTTAACTGGATTAGTGTGCCTGCTTATCGCAGCAGTGATGGCGGCTGCGGAGCAAAGAGCGGAAACGAACACAGAGCACCACACCGCGGAGAGTGGAGCAGCGGCATCGAAGGCTGAAGAGCATGGCAGGCCTGAGGAGAAGCCATCGGCGACGCATCACAAGATCACGGTGAATGGCCGGGTTCTGCAGTACACCGCTACGGCAGCGCGCATGGCGATCAAGACAGACGAGGGCAAAACAGAGGCGGAGATGTTCTATGTCGCCTACACCCTGGAGAATGCCGGCGGGAAGCGGCCCTTGACGTTCGCTTTCAACGGAGGTCCCGGCTCCGCGAGCGTTTGGCTTCACCTGGGCTGTTTCGGACCGAAGCGGGTGAAGCTGCTGCCGAATGGCTTTATGCCCGCGCCGCCATTTAGTTGGGAGGACAACGAGAACACGATTCTGGATAAGAGCGATGTCGTGTTCGTGGACGCAATCGGGACTGGATACAGCCGCGCGGAAACCGCGGAGTTGGGCAAAAAGTTCTGGAGTTTGAACGGCGATATCGCCGCGTTCGGGGAGTTTATCCGGCTGTATCTGAATGCGAACTTGCGCTGGACGTCGCCTATTTATCTGGCAGGCGAGAGCTACGGGACAACGCGCGCGGCCGGGTTGTCCGGCTATCTGGTGGATCACGGCATTGCCTTGAACGGGATTGTGCTGATCTCCACGATTTTGCAGTTTGAGACCGTCAGCTTTGCGCAAGGCAACGATCTTCCCTACGTCCTGTATCTGCCGACTTACGCCATGACGGCGGCTTACCATCACAAACTCGCTCCTGAGCTAGAGAAGGATCCGGAAGCGCTGCGCGTCCAAGTGGAGAAGTGGGCATCGACGGAATACGCGTTGGCGCTGGAGCAGGGGGATGCACTCCCGGCGTCGCAGCGCGATGCCGTGGGCGAGCATCTGGCGCGTTATACGGGCCTGAGCAAGCGGTATATAGAGCGGAGTAACTTGCGGATCGATCTTTCGCACTTCGATACGGAATTGCTGCGAGACCAAGACAAGGTGGTGGGCCGGTTAGATGGCAGGTTTATAGGCGCGGATACCTCGCAAACTGAGCAAAAAGCGGATTACGATCCGAGCGAAGCGGCGATCCGGCCGCCGTACACGACGGTGTTTGGAGCTTATGTCCGCGAAGAGCTGAAATACCAGAGCGACTTGACTTACTTCATCTTGGGCGGCGGGATTGGGCGTTGGGACTATGGCACGACGGGGGAGTCGGGTTTCCCGAATACGAGTGAATCGTTGCGGCATGCCTTCGCGAAGAATCCATACATGCGCGTATTTATCGCGGAAGGAATGTACGATGCCGCGACGCCCTATTATGCGGTGGACTATACGTTCAACCACATGGGTCTGACGAAAGAGGCGCACGCGAACATCACGCGCGACCGCTTCCATGCAGGACACATGGTTTATATCGACGGGCCGTCCAGGGGAAAGCTAAAGAGCGATGTGGACGCTTTTTACGACCAAACCGCGCCTAGATAAGAGCTTATTCGTGACGCAGGGCGATCATGGGCGCAACTCTGCTGGCTCGAAATGCCGGAATGAAGGTGGCCATGAGCCCCATGAAGAGAAGCAGGACGAGGGTGCCTAGAAAGGCAACGGGGTCATAGGCGCTGATTCCGTGCAGCAGGTCTCCCATGAGTGTGTTGAGTAGCAAGGCACCAGCGAAGCCAAGGGCCAGGCCTAGCAGCACGAGCGTGAAGCCTTTCTTGAGAACGGCCAGCAGGAGGTTGGATTGAGTGGCCCCGAGAGCCATGCGCAGACCGAATTCGCGCGTGCGTTGCTCGACGGTGTAGGCCACTACGCCGTACACGCCGATGGCGGCTAAGGCAAGGGAGAGGAGCGCGAAGAAGCCGAGGAGCCAAGTGCCAAATTGCGAGGAGGCTTGGCCGGCGAGACGAGCTTGCTGCATGGTTTGAATTTGATAGACGGGCTGATCGGGGGCCAGGGCCGAGATGGTGCGATGTACAGCGGGGATCAGGCCAGCGGGGCTGATATCAGACGAAACGACCAGCGAAATGTCGGAGCTGGGCCATTGATCGAAGGGCACATACACCTGGCCAATGCGAGCTTTAAGCTTGACGGCGACGCTACGGTCAATAGCGCCGACAACACCAACGATTTTACGTAGCGGCGTATTGATCCGAACGCGCACCAACCTTCCGATGGGATCCTGATTGGGCCAATATTGTTTGGCGGTGCCGGCATCGAGGATGACGGTGAGGGGGTCGTGCGCACCATCGGCTGGGGTGAAGGTGCGGCCACGAACCAGGGGGATGTGCATAGCGCGGAAAAAATCCGGAGTGACGGAGCCAATAATCACCAGGGCTTGGCTGTTGTGTTCAGGCTCGGGGCGATCGACGAAGTGCAGCGTGCCGCCCTGCAGGTCGCTGCTGGTGGGAAGAGCGTCGATGGCAGCGGCGCCGGTGACGCCCGGCAAGTCGTTCAACTTTTGGACAAGCTGTTTACAGAATTGGACCTGTTGTTCCGGGGCGTCGTACTGTTTGCCTGTGAGAGAAACGCGCATGGTTAAGACTTGCGAGTTATAGCCGGGATAGGCCGAGCGCAGGTGAACAAAACTTCGCAGCATGAGGCCCGCCGCGACGGCCAAAATGACGGTCAGCGCGACTTCACCGACGACGAAAAAATTGCCAAATCTCAAATTACCGCCGGTTTGCGAGCGCTCCCGGAGGGGTGAGGTGGCATTCGACCTCCAACCGTCCCAGGCGGGAATGATTCCAAACAGCAGGCCCGTGCCGATAGCCAAAAGAAGCGTAAAGAGAAGGATGGTGGGATTAAGCGCGATTAAGCCCGCGTTCGGCAGGGTCTCCGGTTTGAATTTAGCGAGAAAGCGGATACCAAGGAAGGCGGGAACGATGCCGGCGATGCCACCGAGAATGGAGAGCAGGACGCTTTCGGTAAGCAGTTGACGCATGAGGCAAAATCTGCTGGCGCCCATGGCGGCGCGAATGGCAATTTCCTTCTGGCGAGAGGCGCCGCGTACTAACAAGAGATTGGCGATGTTGGCACAGGCGACCAAAAGCACGAATCCTACCGCGCCGAACAGAATCAGCACCAGGCTGTGTATGTCTTCGACATAGGCTTGCTCAATCAGTTGCAGGCGAGCCCTGTTGCCGCCGTCTTCTTTGGGAAACTGCTTCTCGAGCCGCATGCTGAGCGCGTTCATCCTACTTTGAGCGGCTGAAAGGGAAACGCCAAGGGCGAGGCGACCGACCGTGCCGATGTAGCGAATGTCGCGCATGGAAAGATCGAAGAGAAGAGGGACGTATAACTCTTCGTCGGCCACTTTCGCGACTTTCTTTGGTAGAACTCCGGCGACGGTATAGGGGAGGCTATTAACGATGATTGTTCGGCCTACAATGCTGGGGTCGGCATTGAAGCGCGAACTCCAGAAATCGTAATTGAGCACGGTGACGTGGTCGTGACCGGGCTGCATGTCTTGTTGCTGGAATACGCGGCCGAGATAAGGTTTGACTTGCTCGATCTCGAACCACTCCTTTGTCACGGAGGCGCCGGGTGCCCGCATGGGAGTTTTACCCACCAATACGTTATATCCGTCCGTGGAGAAGCCGGCCAATTTCTCGAAGACACCGCTTGATTGCCACTGGGTGAAGTCCGACTGGGAAGCGGGAAACCCTGCGGAGCCGTGGGTGACCTTATCGGTCCAGACCATCACGACACGGTCGGGCGAGGGCACCGGGATGGGCGTTAGAAGAACGGCATTGACGACGCTGAATATGGCGCTGTTGGCTCCTATGCCGAGCGCAAGGGTTGCTACCGCGACGAGTGTGAAGCCTGGTTTTTTATATAAGGCCCGCGCACCGTAGCGTGCGTCCCGGAGGAGCCCCTCAAACCTTCCAGCGCGAGTATCCTGAACGTCTTCAGGCATGGCTTCTTCGGTGGGGCCCGGTCTCTTGGCTACCGCTATTTCCTGGCTCATGTCGCTTAGGCAGCCGATTGATCTCTTTCCGGGACGTGTGGCAGGAAGCTTCGACACCAGATGTACGCCGACGCTGTTAGAGTGCCTTGCTTCGAGAAACGAATCGCCATTGCCCACGAACAAGGACTTCGTGGCTCCCCCTGAGGTTCAATTCTACTAGAAGAATATCAGTGAATTGAATTACTAGACCGCTGAAAAGCATTCGATGGAGGCCGCCGAACAGTGGCCTTAGTACTGGAGGGAAGCGTTACGGTATTAGGGCGAGGAAGCGATGGCTCTGATGGGAGCGGATGGACACACAAATTCGGCGGAATCTTGGAGCAGCACGGTCTGGGATCTCCTGGGAAGGAACGCGTATCAAGAAGCATGGGAGGTGTGCCGGCGCGCGATTGCACAGTATCCGGACGCGCCCGAACTACTGGTGGCGGCCGGGGCCGTGTTGATGAAATTGGACCGGGCCGTTGAGGCGGAGCAGTACGTGGCGAGAGCGGCGGCGTTGCAACCCGAGTCGCCGGTCATTTGGAACAACCTCGGGTTATCTCTACGGAATCAGAATCGCGTGGCGGAGTCGCTGCAATGTTTTGAGAAGGCGCTGTCGCTTGATCCCGGCTGGGCACGCGCGCATTATGATCGGGCGTTCGCGCTGCTGTTGTCAGGAGATTACCGGCAGGGGTTCTCAGAGTATGAGCATCGTTGGGAAGCGAACGGGGTGGAGCGTCCGGGCGACAGCGACCCGGCCATGCGTGAGCGCTTGTGGCGCGGCGAAGATCCCCGAAACAAGCGCGTTCTTCTCTATGCTGAGCAGGGGCTGGGAGATACGATTCAGTTTCTGCGCTACGTTGCCTCCGTGAAGGCAAGAGGCGCCGAGGTGGTTTTGGAGGTGCAACCCGCGCTCAGGGAATTGGCGCGCAGGCTCAGTCCGGGCTGCGAGGTCCGCGATGGCGATGCTGCCGCGACGGCGTTCGATCTGCATTGCCCCTTAATGACGCTGCCGCTGATCTTTGGAACTACGCCGGAGACGATTCCACCACCGGCGGTTTTCTCGATTCAACAAGAGCTTCAACAGAAGTGGAGAGCGCGAATTCCCGTGCGGGAGGCGAGGAACGTAGGCCTGGTTTGGGCGGGAAATCCGGAGAATCCAATGGATGACCGGCGGTCCACGCAGCTTCGGACGTTCGAGCGCCTCCTAAGCCAGCCGAAGGTGCGGTTCTTCAGCTTCCAAACGGGGTCGCGAGTTGCAGAGATAGAAGACGAGCGATATCGCGAATTGATCGAAGACTTAAGTTCGGAACTGAATGCCGCGATTGATACCGCGGCGGCACTGATGCAGATGGATCTAGTAATTACGGTAGACACATTCGTGGCGCATTTAGCGGCCACTCTCGGAGTGCCCGTTTGGCTGTTACTACCGTTTGCGCCGGATTGGCGTTGGCTTCTTGATCGTGAAGATTCGCCGTGGTATGCGTCAATCCGGCTGTTCCGGCAAAGCACCGCAGGGGATTGGGCCGGAGTGGCAGAGCGGGTGCGAAAGGCGCTGCGTTATTGCGATAGGCGCTGAAAGTCAGGATGCTGCAGCCACTGCCGCACGGTATCGGTCTGGGCGAGCTGTCCCCACTCGCTGACGTTAGACCGGCCGCGGGCGCCCAGGGCAGTTGAGGTGGCCGGGTCCGCCGGTTCCGCATACGGGCTGAAGATACCGCCTCCGAAGCAGGGGATCGAGAAGACAGGGTGCGGCGTGGGCAGCGATGGGACGGAGTGGCTGGGTGTGGTAAAGTTCATGGCCGTCGCCGGATTGCCGATCAGCGGAGACGCGTCGCGCGCCGTGAGCGGGCTCAGGCCCCAGCGCCATTCGATGAGCTTCAGTATGGACGTGTGATCGAACACAGTGTGGCTGACGCCGCCGTTTTGAGTAAACGGAGACACGAATAGGGCGGGCACGCGCAGCCCCAGTAACGCTTGACCGTTGACTTGGTCAGTGTCTACTTTATTCGGTGCGACGGCGCGGGGCGGCGGCACGTGTTCGTAGAATCCTCCCCACTCGTCGAAGTTGATGATGAGGACCGTGTTCCGCCAAGCCGGACTACTCGAAAGCGCATGGAAGATTTTCGCGAGGAAGGCGTCGCCATTGCGGATGTCGGCATGAGGATGATCGTCATTCCCAGTGCCATCGTCGAGAATTGTATAAACGGGGTCGACGAAAGAGACAGCCGGAAGGGTGCCTGCGGCAGCATGCGTCATGAAGTCAGCAAACAGCCCGGTGGACGTGAAATATTTGAAGCCCCAAAACGCCAGATAGGGAAGATTGTTGAAGTAATAGCGGTGAGAGATGCCGGCGGCGGACAAGCGATCAAAGATGGTGGGGAGCCTGGACAAAGAGACGCCGTCGTCGAGGCGATCAGTTTGAGCCGCCCACAAGAACATGCGGTTGGGAAAGGTCGGTCCCAGGATGGAAGCGAAGTAGCGGTCGCAGACGGTGTAGTTCTGCGCGAGGGCGCTGAAGAAGGGTAGATCCTGCTCCACGTAATAGCCGATGCTGAACGCGTCGTTGTTGCCGGCGCGGAGAAATCCGTCCATCCTGCCGCCGTCGTAAGCAGTGCGGCTAGCGGCATAGGAGTGGTTCGGATCGGCATGCCCGCAACCTTCGAAATCAGGCGCCAGCCAGTGGGTGCCACGGGCGGCTCCTGTCTTGTCGGTGTAGCTCAGCCCGGCCTGTTTTCCGTCGGCCCCAGGCAGCCAGCCTAGGAAATGATCGAAGCTGCGGTTCTCCATCGTGACAACGACGATGTGTTCGATGCCGGATTCCTGCGGTGCCGGCAGCGTTGCTGAACCTGTTACCGCGACCGAACCGTTGACCAGAGCTGGTATTCCTACCGATATTGAACCAGCAACGGAAGCTGCTTGGGCTCCGAACGCGGATGTTTGACATGTGCTTGCGAGGGCCGCTCCGCCTAGCGTTCCCAGGAAGCGCCGGCGATCCATGTTTAGTTCCATAAATACCTCCTCACGATGCGAGTACGCCTAAGCGACGTACTTGTAAATGACACTTCCTAGGACGATTTATTACGTGACAGAACAGTTCCAAGGTAATGAATTGAAGATGACTTCTTAACTTGCAGATCTGCTCCGATGGCGGTGGTAGCCCGTCGTTTCGTTCCTCAGTGTCTGCTTAAGTGCCTGTTGGCCTTTGGTCCAGACTGCTCTTGTCCTGGCCGCCGGCGCGTAACTTGCGCTTGAATCTGCTCGAGCTTCTCGCGTTTCGCTTTGTCGAGCTCATAGACAGATTGAAGATTTACCCAAAAGTCCGGGGTGGTCCCGAAGTACTGCCCCAAGCGCAGAGCAGTGTCCGCCGTTATTGACCGCTGGCCTTTGATGATCGCCTGGATGCGGTTGGCTGGTACGCGCAATTCGATCGAGAGTGCGTTCGGGGTGATGCCGAGCGGTTCTAAAAACTCTTCCACGAGATATTCGCCGGGCGTGATGAGAGGAAGTAGATCCGGATCATCCTCTTGTGGCTTACGAGTGGTAGTCAACAATTTCGACTTCATAGGCTACTCCATGCTTCCACCGGAAACAAATCCGGTATTGGTCATTGATTCGAATGCTGTGTTGGCCGTTGCGGTCGCCCTTAAGCGCCTCCAGTTGGTTGCCGGGAGGTACGCTCAGATCTTTCAGCGTGCGGGCAATTCGAAGAGCCAACAGTTTTCTTTGAGCAATTCGCGCGATCGCCTCAAAACGCTTCACTCGAACGCCGCGGGCAATATTCCCGGTGTCCTTGTTCGCGTACGAGGCAATCATTATTGCTATGGTATTACGTTATACGTATAACGTCAAGGGGAGGTTTGCAGCAAGCCTTGCTTCCGCCCATCCGTAAATCTCTTCCACATCAGTGGACGTTACCCTAACAAAGGTAGGTCTTCTATGTCTTGTCTTTCTCATTCCCGTGGAGTTCTCTTTTCACTCATCTTGGCGGGGTTGGCCTTGCCGGCTTTCTCGCAAACGCAAGCCATCAATGGAAGTATTCGCGGCCGTGTGACCGACCAGGCGAATGCGGCCATCACGGAAGCCCAGGTCACCATCGAGAACGCGCAAACCGGGTTCAACCGTTCAGCCAGCAGCAACGAGGACGGTTATTATGTCTTTCCCAACCTTCCGCTCGGCTCCTACACAGTGAGGATTCAAAAAGCCGGGTTCAATACACAGAGCCATCCCGATGTGGTGCTGGATGCCGGAACGGAAGCCACTATCGACGCTCAGTTGCAAGTGGGAGCTACCAGCACGTCCATCGAAGTGACCGGCGGCGCACCCGTGGTAGACCCATCGCGGGTGAACATCGGCGTGACGATCGGCAAGGAGGAAACGGACAACCTGCCGCTCACCTCGCGCAATCCATACAACTTTGTGCTGCTACAACCGGGCGTCAGCGGCCATCCCAATGCGGAGCTAGGGATACCGCGACTGCTGAATACGAACGGGCTTGTGGACCACGTCAATTATCAGCTTGATGGCACGGTGGCTACCCAGAGCGACCGCTACGGCCTGCGGTTGTTCGCTATCGCCGATAGTTACGTGCGAGAGGTTCAGGCGATTTCGAGCAGCTATGCGCCGGAGTTCGGCAAGACCGCGGGCGATGTGTTCAACGTCATCACCGATTCCGGCGGCAACCAGTTTCACGGTGAAGTGCAGTTCCTTGGCAGGCCATTGGATGCGGTAGCACGCCCCATCCTCGCCACTCCAACGACGACTATTCCAGCGGCGAATGACTTTGCGGCCAACGCGGGCGGAAGGCTGATCAAGGACAAGCTGTTCTTCTTCGCCTCCTACGAGCACATCAAACGCGCCACGCCGACCCCAACCACGATCACCCCGGCTAACGCGGCGGCGATCGGCATTCCGGGCAACCTGCTGGCTACCGCGCAAAGCATTCAACATGCCCAGTGGGTGGATTTCAGGCTGGATTGGGCCATCACGCAGAAGCATCAGTTTTTCGTGCGCTATAACTACTTCCGCAACCGGTTTCCATTCAACACGAACAACGGCGGGCTGTTTGCGCTGGACGCCGCTTCGGACTTTAGCGACCGGGCCCACGTGCTGGGCGCGCAGTTGCTCTCGACGTTCTCGCCCAACGTACTGAACGAGCTGCGCTTTGGCTGGCCTTATCGGAATAACCGGCATGTGGCAAACGCGCTGACGGGGACCGGGTCGGAGATTACAATCAGCGGCATCGCCAACTTTGGCGGCAGCACTGCCGTGGGCGATCGCTTCCAGGAAAAAATTCCGAATCTGAACGACAACTTCACGGTAGTGAAAGGCGCGCACACGTTCAAAGCAGGATTCGGCTTTCAGCAGAATCTCGATAACCAGGCTGCGGACATCTACACGCAATACGTCTTTCCCACCATCGCCGCTTATCTGAGCGCTCGCTCGGGAGCCACGCCGCTTTCGTACAGCACGTTCAACGCGACGGTCGGGCAGCCGGGCGCTTGGTACCACTCGTTCTTCTGGGACGTGTTTGCGCAAGATAGCTGGCAGATTACACCGAAACTGCTGGCCGTGTATGGGGTGCGGTATGACCAGTTCCGCGGTCCGGGGGGCGATCCAAACGCTCTATTGGCAAGCTCGCAACACTTCCGTGTACCCGAGGGCAACTTCGCGCCGCGGCTGGGTCTTGCGTGGTCTATCACGCCGAAGACCGTGCTGCGCGCTAGCTCCGGACTATTTTACGAGGCACCGCCCACGAATCTCTGGTACAACGCCATCTACTACGACGGAGCATCGAGTTCTTACTCCGCGTCAATCTCATCCGGCGCGCCAGGAGCTCCGCCATTTCCCACCGTCGTAGCAAACGGAACGCTGCCAAGGTCTTCGCAAACTGTGTACGCGATCGCGCCCAATTTCAAGAACGGGTATGCGATCAATTCCAGTTTCCAGATTACGCGGCAACTGGGGCAGAACGATTCGCTCACGCTGGCTTACGTAAACACCAACGGCCGCAATTTAGAATACTTGCGCAATACGAATCTGATCAACCCTGTCAGATACCTGGCGGACGGCCGCCCGGTCTATTCGTCCGCTATCAACGCCGCGACGCGCCTGGATCCCAGGTTCAACAACATAGAACTGCAAGATATTGGAGCGAACAGCTCTTACAATGCGGCGACTGTCACGTATCAGCGCCGCTTTGTGCATGGGCTAGAGGCGTTTGCCTCCTACACGTGGTCGCATTCGCTCAGCGATGCTCCGGAGGCAAACAGCTACGATCAGGGGTCGCTCACGATAGAGGACCCAACGAATCGACGTCGCGATCGCGCCAATACCAGCATCAATCGTCCGGATGCAGCGTCGTTCAGCACGGTATGGGGGCCTACGTACAAAGGGATTAGCAACCGGATTTTACGTTACCTCGCGAACGACAATCAACTGACGGCGATGTTTGTTGCCTCTTCCGGCGATGAGCAGAACATCACCGCCAATCGACTCTTGAATGGAGACCCGCTAGCGGGCAGTGGAGCGGGCAATGCGACGCGCCCGTTGTTTATTGGCCGTAATACCCTGCGCACCGGGAATATCTATCAGTTTGATCTTCGCTATACGCGATCGTTCTTTAAGGTGTGGGAACGATTGCGACCGAGCTTTTTCGCGGAAGCGAACAACGTTATCAATCACCCGAATATCACGACCATTAATACAACCGCCGGTGTCAACGCCGCGACGGGTGCGATTGTGACGCAGCCATCGCTTGCTCCCGTTTCCACTCTTCTCGAAGGCCGGATTATTCAGTTGGGAGTTCGCGCTGACTGGTAAGTTGAGGGGAAACCCGAGAGAAGACAACGCCCAGTTCCCTTCCCGCGTGTACGCCGAAACTGTCCTGAGCGTCAATTTTGCCGACGCCCAGCGACTGTTTCTGGATGCCTTGCTAGACATACAGCAGGCCCACACGTTGATGCTCGCCAGGCAAGGCATCATACCCGCTCCCGCGGCAGAGGCTTGTCTGAATGCACTCGATGCGCTTGATCGCGACAAACTGCGGACGGTGACCTATGACGGCCATTCGGAGGATCTGTTTTTCTACCTGCAGTCGGAAATTGCGCGCGTGTGCGGCGAAGAGAACGCCGGGCGCATGCACACAGCGCGCAGCCGCAATGACATCGACCTAACGCTCTACCGCATGCGCCTACGCGAGGAATTGCTGCATTTGGCGCAAGAGGAGCATCATCTGTGCGCCACGCTGCTAGACCTTTCGCGCCGGCACGTGCAAACCCTGATGCCGGCCTACACGCACACCCAGCCGGCGCAACCGACGACGCTGGCGCACTATCTGCTGGGTGCCGTGGAATGTTTCATCCGCGATCAGCGCCGCTTGCGAGCCGCCTTCGCCACGGTGAACTGCAATCCTTTGGGCGCGTGCGCGATCACGACAACGGGTTTCCCAATCGATCGAAGCTACACCGCCGAGTTGCTGGGATTCGAAGGGCTGCAACTGAACTCGTATGGCGCCATCGCCGCTACCGACTACGTGACCGAAACTGCCGGGGCGATCGCAACAGCCATGGTCAATCTGGGTAAGCTCGTGCAAGATCTTCTGCAGTGGAGCAATCCGGCGTTCGGCTACCTGCGCCTCTCGAACGCCTGGGTGCAGATCAGCAGCATTATGCCCCAGAAGCGCAATCCTGTGGCGCTTGAGCATGCGCGCGTACTGGCTAGCAGAGCATTGGGGCAAGCGCAAGCGGTGTTCACGGCTACGCACAACACGCCGTTCGGGGATATCGTCGACAGCGAAGACGATTTACAACCGCTAGTCTTCGCGATGACTACGGACGCCGTCCGTGCCGTGCGGTTATTCGCTGGTCTGATGTCCGACTGTGACATTAACGTCGAGCGCCTGTCGGAACGGGCCCACGATGATTTCTTGACGGTGACTGAGCTGGCAGACACCTTAGTCCGGCAAGCAGATTTGAGCTTTCATGCGGCGCATGCTTTGGTATCGGCCGCAGTGCACAAGCTGAACGGCCAATATTCGCCAGGCGCAATGATAGACGCTGTGCTGGAGCTTGCGCCGGACCAGCTTGGCCGGAAGCTCCAGTGCGATCGAGCCGAGCTTCTCAAGGCGCTCGATCCATGCCACTTCGTCGACATCCGCCGCGGGCCCGGCGGACCGGCTCGGGAAGCGGTTCACTCCGCTCTTGCGCAAGCGGACACCGAGCAACGGGAAGCGCAGGCTTGGATTGCGGCGAAACAAGCGGTTTTGCAGGGCTATCACGGCCGCATGGTTCAGGAACGCGATGATTTATTCGGCAACGCAGGCGGTCAGGTCGCACGCTGATTGTAAAATCCGAATCGTGGCATCCCCGTCGTCTCCCAAAGTTCTCGAGTTCGAAGAAGCACGCCGGGTGGTGCTGGACGTGATGCGCGCGTTCGAGAGAAGACGTGATGCGGAGACAGTACCTCTTGAACAGGCACACGGCCGCGTTCTGGCTTCACCTCTGCTTGCCGACCGAGATTATCCGGCGCTGCGGCGTTCCTTGCGCGATGGGTTTGCAGTCCATTCGCGGGATTTGCCTGGGACTCTAACCGTGCGCGGCGAGGTGCGTGCCGGCGAGGAGCAGCAGGCGCCGCTTGGGCGAGGTGAGGCGCTCGAGATCATGACCGGCGCGCCTGTGCCCGAAGAGGCGGATGCGGTTGTGATGGTAGAGCACGTGACGCGTTCGGACGCTGCCCAGGTCAAGATAGACCGCGCCGCAGAACCGGGACAATTCATCAATCCCCAAGGCGCCGAGGCGCGACGCGACTCCGTTTTGATTGAGGCGGGGACGCTGCTCGATGCGAGCCATGTCGCGAGCCTTGCGATGACCGGCCACACTACAGTGCAGGTAGTTCCCCGCCCATCGGTCGCGATTCTTCCGACCGGTGATGAAATCGTGGATGTAAACGAGAAGCCAGCCGCTCATCAGGTCCGCAACTCGAACTCTTACATGTTGGCGGCGCTGGTACGAGCCGCCGGCGGCAACGCCAGCATTCTGCCAATCGCGCGCGACACCAAAGACGCATTGCGGCCCTTGCTGGAGCAAGGCTTGCAATACGACATGCTGCTAGTAACAGGCGGGGTTTCGGCGGGAAAATACGACTTGGTGAAGCCCGCATTGCGCGAACTCGGCACGGAGTTCCAGTTTGAGCGGGTGCGCATTCAGCCCGGACAACCGACCGCTTTCGGCGTCTTCCAAAACAAACCTGTTTTCGGTTTGCCCGGCAATCCTGGTTCCACGCTGGTCACCTATCAACTGTTTGCACGCGCCGCGTTGGAGTTGCTGGCGGGTCAAAGCGATCCCGTTCTACCGCTTCTCTCGGCCCGCTTTGAAGCGCCCTTCCGGCATAAGCTGGGACTGACTCGCGTTCTTCCGGCGCGCTTGAGCAGCGACGGCCAGCATCTTCGGCATATTCCCTGGCAAGGGTCGAGCGACATTCCCGCACTGGCGCGGGCGAACGCGTTTCTGGTCGCGGATCACGACCGCGAAACCTGGGACATTGGGGACACGATTCGGGTGATGCTAAAACCGTGAGCAAAAAACTTTCACACTACGACTCAAAGGGCAAGGTCTCGATGGTCGATGTCGGCGGGAAAGAGATTACGGAGCGAACCGCCAGGGCACGCGCGTTTGTGGCTATGGCGCCGAAAGTAATCAAAGCGCTTCCAAACAACAAGAAAGGCGATCCGCTGGAGGTGGCGAGGATTGCGGGAATTATGGCGGCTAAGAAGACGTCTGACCTGATCCCGCTTTGTCATCAGTTGCCGCTGACGCATGTGGGTTTGGAGTTTCGAATTGAGAAGAACGGCATTGAGATTACCGCGACGGCGGCGACGGCCGCACAAACTGGTGTCGAAATGGAAGCCATGACTGCCGTCTCGGTAGCCGCGCTTACGATCTATGACATGACAAAAGCGTTGGACAAGGCCATCGAAATTCGCAAGATTCACCTGCTCGAAAAAACGGGCGGAAAATCGGGAACTTACCGGCGCGCCAAGAACGCCGAGGTATCCAAGTGATCGGTGTCGCGATTCTGACGGTCAGCGATTCCACGGTGGCGGGCACGCGTGAAGACGTCTCAGGACCGGCGCTTCGCCAACGCTGTGAGCAATTAAATTGGGCGGTAGTCGCAACTCAGGCCGTGCCGGATGAAGAGACCGCGATCGCGCACAAAATACGGACCTGGGCTGACAGCTCGATCGCTAATTTGATACTGACAACAGGCGGGACGGGTGTGTCGGCACGCGATGTGACGCCGGAAGCGACACGAACCGTGCTGGATCGCGAGATCCCTGGCATTGCGGAGCTGATGCGTTCCGCCGGGCGCGAGCAAACCCCACTTTCAGTCCTTTCGCGTGCCGTGGCGGGAACGCGCAAGCGCGCGCTGATTATCAATCTTCCGGGTTCGCCGCGCGGAGCCGTGCATTCCTTCGATGCAGTCCGGCATTTGGTGTCACACGTCATCGATCTGTTGGAAGGTCGTACGGAGCACGCGTCCTCCTGAGGATGCGAAACTAAAGACGGTAATGGAAACTCAGCAGTGCGCAGGTACATCTCAATAGCCATGAGGCATTTACCTTTTATCGCCTTGTTTCTGGCATTGGGAACGACGGGCTTTGCGCAGCTCTTGCCGAACGGGCAGCTTCCGCCTGGGCCACCGCCTCAACCAGGCCAACTAGGGCCTGCCCCCACAACCCTGCCTCCGAGTACCACGGCAGTTCCCGCGCCCAGCACCGTACCAGCCCCACCGCCGGGCGTTATGCCGGACGAGGACGCCACCATCCGCACCAGCGTCCGCTACGTGCTGGTGCCCACCACCGTTCTGGACCCGGACGGACACGGCTATGTCAACGGACTCAGCGCCTCGCAGTTCGAAATCTTTGACAACGATAAACCGCAGAAAGTCACCGCCGAGTTCACGCAGTTGCCGCTCTCCGTCGTGCTGGTGGTGCAGGCGAATTCGGACATTCAGCCCATGCTGCCGAAACTGAAACGGACGGGCCTTCTTCTGCAAGGGCTGGTGACTGGGACCGACGGCGATCTGGCTGTGCTGGCGTTTGACCATCGCATGCAACACCTGCAGGACTTCACGAACGATCCGGAAAAGCTGGACGATGCGATGCAGAAGCTGAGTGCGGGATCGAACAGCGCTCGCATGATTGACGCCGTGATAGAGGCCGATCATATGCTGAAGCGGCACGATCCACAAAATGTGCGGCGTCGCGTGGTACTTCTGTTAAGCCGCAACATAGATAAGGGCAGCGAAGCGCACTTGCAGGAGACCGTGCGGAGCATGGAATTCGACAACGTCATCGTGTATTGCGTCGACATTTCGAAATTTCTAACCTCATTCATGAAGCAGCCCGACTTCCCGAGGCCGCAGAATGGCGGTATACCTCCGGAAGCACTCCCGAACATAGCCGGCGGTAGAGGCCCTCGAAGTGAAACCAACGTGGTGCAACAGGAAGATGGGAACTGGCTCAACGGCGTGCCCCCGCTGTACCGGTCCATCCGCGATATCTTTAAGCGCTCCCCGTCCGAGGCCTTTTCGTACTTCACCGGTGGACGCGTCTATACCTTTGCCACCGAGAGAGCTTTGGAAAATGCAATCACTGATATTGGCGCCGACCTAAACAGCCAGTATCTGCTTAGTTACTCACCGAATAACAAGGACGAGTCCGGCTTCCATAACATCAGGGTAACTGTGGACCGGCCTGGACTAAAGATTCGTACCCGGCCTGGTTACTGGTGGGGCGGCGGTATTCAGTAACATGCGCATCAACTAATCCGGCCGTTCAAAGCGCATCGCTCCGAAGGAGACCACGCTATGCGGATCAATCTGCCATTGATGGTAGTCGAGTAGCTCGCCCCGAAGTCCGGGCATTACGCGCATGAATGTATAGAGCGGCGATGCTCCGCACCATTTCAGATCGTCGTGCCCGTCTTGCACCAGCGACCAGTAACCACGAAGGTCGCCAGCCGCAATGTGATCTATACGTTGACGGTCGCGCTGCTGAACGGTGAGCATTTCGCCCGTATCCGCCGTAACGCTCAGCGGGTCGCCATAACGGCCTCCGATATGAGCCATGTCGATTCCCAGGACCCAGAACAGGTTGCGGCCTTCGCGGGCGCCTATATCGCCCAGAGAATCGAGAAAACGGGCGACGCGCTGATTGTCTTCCGGCAATCCACCTTCGTAAATGCTTTTAACGAACGGGCCGCAAAGGATGGGCAGGATACGAACGCCGGGACCGTACAGATGCTGCAGGAACACGATTTGAAACTCGATGGAGTGTTCCACGCAATGGCAGTAGTCCTCCATGCGCACGGCATCTGGGGCGGCATTCTCAAGCTCGTCTACAAGCCCGGTGTTTGTGTGAGCTTCACCAAACGGCGTCAGGAACTTTTTCCGGGTGAGCCCGAAGCGATCCGGTGCGCCATAATGCGAAGTTCCCAATATGACGAAAGTGCGATGGCTGGCTTCTTCCGGAGACGGTAGCGACTGATAGGCAGCGCGGTAAGTATTCCAACCGCCGTCAGGGCTGGCGTGCGGGGCAGCTATCGCGATAGTGCTGGAAGCTCCCTGCGGACCGCCCACGCGCGCCGTCATCAACTGCTGCAACTTCACACGGTCGTTCGGGTAAGCGGCGCCGGCGAAGATCGCCTCGCGAGTCGACTCGCCCGCAAACTCCGCTTCTCGATTGGCCTTCAGCTCACGGTACTGATCGTTCTCCAGAAATCCAGCCTCACTGAGCGAATCAAAAAGATGTTTCTCGATCTCACCCACCTGAATCTCGCCAGTGATGCGAACCAGCTCAGATCGAAGATCGAGAGCGGACTGCTGCCCGTCGAAGCATTCTAGCGCTTGGACTAGCGGCGGCGGTATCAGCAGCGTGGCATCGGAGTAATGGTAAGGGTCGCGGATGTAAAGACCGGGCCGCTCCGGATCGGGCGACGGCACGAAATCCAGATTGAATCGAAGCCGGGGAAGAACGTCAGACAAGACTTATTGTACGAACTGGCGCATGCGCAGAAGGAATTCAAGCGGCACGCGAATATTTCCCATCATGCCGGTCCCAAGCTGCACGTGGGGCTTTACCGCTCCGTGAAAATCCGAGCCACCGGTCGGCAGCAGCCCGAGCTCTTCAGCAAGTTGCCGGTAATGCGCCTGCAACTCGGGAGGATGTTCGGAATGATAGATCTCCAGGCCGAGCAAGCCGGCGTGCTTCAGGTTCAGAATCGCTTCCGCTTCTACGTCGCGCGGCAGTGACAACCGCACTGGGTGCGCCAGCACGGGAACGCCGCCACCAGCGCGAACAATGCCGATCGTTTCTTCCGTAGTTTGGCTCTCGCGCTCCACATAGCTGGGCGCCGTTTCACCCAAGTAGCGCACGAACGCATCTTCAGAGTTCGCGGCATATCCTTTTTCGACCAGCAGACGGGCAAAGTGCGGACGGCCTGCGAGGCTCCGGCCGGTCAACTCCACTTCCTGAAGCGTGACGTTTATCCCGCGAGCTTGAAGCGCCTCAACCAGCCGCCGATTGCGATCGCGACGATCGTCCTGCTGCTCCATCAGCCACTCCGTGAATTCAGCGGAGGGCTGCCGGGTGGGCCAGTAGGCGAGCAGGTGCGCGGCGCGCCGGTCGCGGCCGCCGAGGTGAAGCTTCGTATTCAACTCGAGCCCCCGGATCAACTCGAGGCCGTTCTCGCGAGCGAGCGGAACAGCGGCCTCGTATCCGTCGAAGGTATCGTGATCGGTGATGGCTAGCGCATCCAGGCCGGTGCGCTTCGCCAGCGCGACTAGCTCCGCAGGACTTAACGAGCCGTCAGAGGCGGTGGTATGCGAGTGCAGGTCGATGAACTTCGCCTCGATGGCACCGCCGGAACGATCGGACACTAGTGGGTCTTCAACTCAGGGTATACGGCGAATTCGAACGTCTCCCCGCAAGTATGAGCGATCAGGCGTCCTTGGCCCAGCATCTTGTCTTTGGTCCGGTTCTCAAAAAACACCGCGCCGTCGGTGCTATCGCCGGGCTTCAGCTTCGAGGGAATCATGATGATAGCGGAGGCGGCGGCAGCAGCTTTCAATCCCCGGTTCGCGAACTGCGTCATGGCTGCCTCGCGCCGCTGCTCATAGCCATTTGTGGATCGAAAATTCGCCAGCGCGTAGATGCTGTCCTCATACAGCAGTTGCAGCTTGACGACGTCGGTGCGGCTGGCCTTTTCCATCAGCGACCCCACCACATCGTCGGCGGATAAGGGCGACAGGACCGTGCCATCCTGGCGGGCGAACGAAAAATCGCTGGGCTTCACGGTCCACGAAACGAGCGCTCCATTCGTCACGGTTACCTGCACGACGTTGTAGTCCTTGATATGAGGCGGCAAGGCCGCGAACATCACCGTGATGCCGTTTTTCGTCAAGGCTTCGTAGTCGAGATTGTGCGACTGGAACTCAATCGGCGCGGATCCGGCGGACGGCGCTGGAACGGAACGAGGCACGGCGGATTGATTTGCAGGTGGCTGCGCGCCAGTGGATGAATCGGGCGCGGGCTGGCCAGGCGCCGGCGGCGCGGAGACTGATGGGTTCGGAGTGGACTGTCTTGGCGGAGGGACGGGCCCGTTAGACGGCGACTGAGACGTGGCTACGTAAGCTGACAACGTCAGTCCGGCCACCATGCTGCACGCAGAGACAAAACGGCCCCGCGCACGGAAAGAATTCATCAAAAAGACCCATATACATCATAAACGCCCCACCACTAACACGCCGGTCACGTTAATTGCGTAACAACAGGGGTCGTCCGAGCTTTCGTAATTCCAGCTCGAAGACGGGATTGTCCGGGAAATCGTGAGCTAATTGGGCCAGCAGCCTCTTGGTTTGTGGCTCCTGCTTTTCGCGCAGATAAAACATGGCGAGCAGGAGTTGCGCAAAGGGCTTCAGGTATTGGCCTGATTCGGCCGCGATGCGTAGATCGTCGAGACCTTGCTGCTTGGTGCCCGAAACATTGTCTAGCTTCATCGGCCAACGCAGGTAAAAAGGCAGAGAAGCGACGATGTACTCGGTGAATCCCTTCGTGACATAGGCGTCGTAAGCGGTCGGGTCCACTTCGAGGAGCCGGGCCGCATACTCTTGCGATTCTTTGATGTATTCGTAGCTTTCGCGCAATTTGTGCTGCACCAAAGCCAGGTAATCGCGTTGCACGCCGGAGACAATGCAAAGAGCGAGAAGAGCATTCGTATCGCGAGAATTTTTCGCCAGGATAGCGCCGGCCTGCTCGCGCGTCTCCGCGGCCGCCTTGTTAAGGGCTGCGCCGATAGCCGGATCGAAGTCGGCTTTTGACTTGGCGATGTTGTGATCGTCCTTCAGAAGACCGCGCATCAATGCGCCGCCGCGATCCAGCTCGGAAAAGAGATAGGATGCCGCGCGAAGCGAATTGGCTAAAGGATCGGCAGGATGCGCCGTCGAGTACGCGGAGAGAGTCTGGCGGCTCAACTCAAATTTGGAGTTGTACATCTCGCGGAGAGCGGCGGGGATACTTCCGCTTCCATCGGATACAGGCGCCGCGGCATGCGCCCGAAAGACGGATGCACTCAGCAGCAGAAGGGATCTGAAGAGTGGTCTCACTCGCCCTTCGCCGCCAATTTAGCCGTCAAATACCAGCGCAAGGTGCCTTTGGGCTGTGAAAGGAAGCTTTCCAAATCCACGCGCATGATGGCGCCCTTCTTGAAGTGAATCTGCGCCGTTTTCGAACCCATCAAGTAGGCGGCAAGGTCGCTGAAAAGAGGATTGTGCCCAACCAGCAGGATGGAACTCTCGTCGCGATGAACGCGAATCTCTTCCCAGACCTGCTCCACGGTCGAACCCGGAGCCAGTGCCTTAGTATGGAGGATCTGCTGCTTGTATCCCAGGACATGGCGGGCGATCTCGGCGGTCTGTAACGCGCGTTGCAAGGGGCTGGTCAAAATGAGACTCGGTGCAACGCCGGCGTCCGCTGCTGCCTCCAAAACCTGCCGCAATTTCTTGCGGCCATCCGCTGTTAGCTGACGGCCGGCGTCGCTGCGGCCCGTTGAACCTTCTTCTGCGATTCCGTGCCGCAGCAGATACACCTGCATAGCTGATTTCGCCTTTCATTCTGTCATACTGGATCGTTCATGACGGTGAATCAGCAGCGCCACAAGACGGTAGCGGCGCATTGACAGAGCAAACGAAAGACCGCCTGCTGTTGGCCGTTGCCATCGCGGCTGCGGGCCTGATTCACGTCTCCATCGCAGCCAGTCAAATTCTACTCGGCGCAGGTATCCTCCTGCTGTTGGTCTTTCGCCGCAAGCCGGAATTTCCGCGCATCTGGGTGCCGTTACTGGCCTTCTTCGCGTGGACTGTACTCGCCGACGTATTGTCGCCAGACCCGTGGGGCGGTCGCGCGCAAATCCGGAAATTTTTCGTGTTTCTGTTCCTTCCGCTGTTGTACGGAGTCTTCGTCCGCCAGTTTGCGAAGGTCTATTACATGATCGCCGCTTGGGCCCTCACGGCGAGCGCCTCCGGCCTTTGGAGCCTGGTGCAATACGTAACTAAGTATCAGCACGCGCGGCAGACCGGCGAGAACTTCTACATCACTTACATCGGCCACAGAATTACCGGATTCGAGAGCCATTGGATGACTTTCGGAGCGCTGCAGTTGAGTGTTCTTTCGCTGTTGTTAGCGCAATGGTTTTTCTCCAGCCGCAGGATGCCCGTTTGGGCCTACGCCAGCGTGCCACTTTTTACGGTCACGATTCTGCTCGGCCAAACTCGCAGTATCTGGCTGGCCAGCATTCCCGCGGTGCTGTACCTGGTCTGGTTTTGGCGGCCGAAGATGACGCTGCTTGTGCCGGTCCTTATCGTGGTTGCCTTTCTCCTCGGTCCTTCCAATGTTCGACAGCGCCTGAGATCGCTGATTGAGCCCAGCGCCGATGTCGATTCGAATCTCCACAGAGTCGTTACCTTTCGCACCGGCGTACGGATGATCGAAGCGCACCCCTGGTTTGGCTTGGGGCCGGAAGAGATCGGGCGAAACTTTCAAGCCTATGTTCCCGACGACGTGAAGCGGCTTCCGGTGGGTTATTACGGCCACTTACATAACATTTATTTGCAATACGCAGCGGAACGCGGAATTCCGGGGTTGCTCTGTATCTTGTGGATGATCGGCCTAACGTTATGGGACTGCCTCCACGCCATATGGCGCGCCGGCACCGTGCGCTCTCAGCAGCTATTCATGCTGCATGGCACCGTGGCTATGATTATCGGCGTGATGGTGGGGGGCGCGTTTGAATACAACCTGGGCGACAGCGAAGTGTTGATGATGTTTGTCAGCGTGGTGGCGCTGGGGTACGCGGCCATCGCTACTGTGAATGCCGATCCCGGTATCATGAAAGGGCATGGGCACAGCCACACTCAACACAACTGCAAGTGAATACAAAGTCGCCGACATGGCGCTCGCCGAATGGGGCCGCAAAGAGATGTCTATCGCCGAGCATGAAATGCCCGGCTTGATGGCGATTCGCGAGAAGTACGCGGCGGAAAAGCCGCTGGCTGGTGTTCGCGTGACCGGATCGCTGCATATGACGATCCAGACCGCGGTTCTGATCGAAACACTAGTGGAGCTGGGCGCAGACGTTCGTTGGGCGAGTTGCAACATCTTCTCGACGCAGGATCATGCCGCAGCCGCCATTGCCGCGGCCGGTGTTCCAGTCTTCGCCTGGAAAGGCGAAACGCTGGACGAGTATTGGTGGTGTACTTACCAGGCGGTCAGCCATCCGAATGGAAAAGGCCCTCAACTTGTGGTGGATGACGGTGGAGATGTCACGCTGCTGATCCATAAGGGATATGAACTCGAAGACGGCAGCGACTGGGTGAACACGCCTTCCGGAAGCCAGGAAGAAAAAGTCATCAAGGATC
>JAABUQ010002747.1_pt1 | contig 33989 bp, 8 predicted proteins | sample 5560001 | NCBI WGS metagenome assembly JAABUQ01 (sample SAMN10711888, study PRJNA513371) | rock metagenome | isolation source: Antarctica rocks | place: Antarctica: Victoria Land, Finger Mt nord | collected 2015-12-18
TATCTTCAATTATTTCTTTTTAATTTCGAATCTTTTAATAAAATAATAAATTTTCTTTCGAATTAATACTTGATATAAACTCGATATAAGTTAGATCTATATATAATACTTCGAGATTAAATAAAAGTTCTTAAATTATTAATATTATGTAGTATTTGTAAAACAAAAATATAAACTTATAAGTTAGTTTATCTTTTTTATTGTTTTAATTACTTAATAGATATTGTTAATTTACTTGCAATAAAATTATATTTAAAATATACTTTGTATTGCTAATAATATCGAATTGCTTTAATTTGACAATTTTTTTTGTTAATTTCTTCTTTTTTTATATAAAAGATTATTATATTTTTGATATATGCATTGCATATATTGTTTTTACACTTAATTTTTAATTTAATGTTTTGATAATATTGTTATATATTTTTTGCTCGATTTTGATATGTTGTTTATAGAACTTAAATTTGATTTATATTTATTAGAGCTAAATAACAATATATGTCGAGTTAATATTTGACGTCTATCTTTTTTAAATAGTATCTCTACATATTAATATAATAAAAAAGATATTTCAAGATCTTTATCTAATATATACTAAGTGCTAGGCAAACAATGGCAACTAGATAGGCAAAGCAACTAGGCAAGGCAACTAAGCAAGGTGAAAAGGCACGCAAGTGAACAAGGCAAACATCTATAATAATTGTAAAGATAATTCTCTAGGAACTAAATTAACAATCAAGTTATACTTGATTGTTTAAAAGTAGACGTTATTAATAGACGTTAAACGCTCTTTTGCTATTTAGCAAAAGCATTAGATACAAATCTTGTAACACATGCTCTTCTTAAAAGAAAAGAAATTGACGCTTTTGTCATGTTGCAAACTCAAACGTCATTTAATTTCTAAACTCAATTATTATTTTGTCTAGATCTTAATAGTCTAATTAATCGTAATGAATTCGTCGTTCTTGTTCGTTTGCGCGTCATGTTGTTGAATGATTTTAAATCAATTCTTTTCGATGTCTACTTCGTCGTAGAATTTCTCGTCGCGCTAGCGATAAACGCTCTTTCTCGCGTTTAAGTACGTCTTGTTTAGCTCAATTTTTGCAAAGTTTTTTTAAAAATTATCTTCGAACGATTCGACAATCTTGACGATTTAAGTTGATTTATTTGACGAATTTAGCAATGTTTTTAAGAAGAGCATAAATATCGATTACGACAATGAGATCAATATTAAGAATAACGTTGCAATTATTTTGTATAACTTGAAAGCGTATCGTTGTCTCGTTCGAATTATTTATCATTTTATTTAATATTTGTTTAGCAATTGTCGCAAATCGAATTGCCTAACAATTAGTAACTAAGATATTCGTAAATCTAAAAGCTATTTTTTTGCGAATTAATTTATTTTTCGAAAACGATGTTCAACGCACAATTAAGTTCGTCTTAATTGTCTCGAGTTTCTTCGCGTATCGTTTTAGCAATTTTGAACTTCGCGAAGCGAAGAATAAAGCAAAATCAAAGAAGGTATCTTCGTTAATTAAAATTTTTAAAGTCGATTTGTTTGCTTTTATTGTCAAAGCTAGACATTCGCAAGACGATATCATTGTCTCGAATAAAATTTAATCGACGTTTGTTCTTCGCATTTTTCGCATTTTAATCAAAGCTACGCTTTGACGCTTAATTGTTTAACGAATTTCGATTAACACAATCTTCTTATTAATGTCGATCGCCTTAAGATCTTTCTTGTAGTATGAATTCGAAAATTAATCGTCAAATATAACGAAATTTAAGATAGATTTGCAAGTTTCGTAGTTTGCAAAGATTTAATCTTTCTTTAGAGACAACGACTTATTAAGACGTATTAATGTGTCGTGAGATATAATGCTATATACGAGATTGTTTATTTTGATCATCTTGTATTTCTTTTGCGAATCGATGATTTAAATAAATTAAACGTCGACATTATCTTGCAAGATGTATTTTTTTTGAAAACATTAACAATGCTTATAGATATAAAAATCAATTTTAAAAGTTTACGTAACATGTAAATATTGTCGTTTTTGTTAAAAGTTGCGAGTCATAGAACGAAGCGATTTCGTATTATGATGTTGACGCGAACGATATAATTCACATTGTAATTGATAAGACACGTGTAATTCGTTAAATAAATAAGATGATTATCGATTTTTATCTTTTCTTTAGACTAAAATAGAGCGATATTGTTCTTAATTGTCTTCGCGTTTAAGATTTCGAAATCAAAAATCAAATAAATAAGAAATACGTCATTGTCTTTGCGAAGCATAAATGTAATAAAATAATTATTAAACATAAACATTTCGCAAATGAGTTATTTAACGTTTGTTATAATGTGCTTTTAGAGAAAATCGCTCTTAAGTTTGACATTTATTTAATTTAGTTCGTTGTCGCTTAATGTAATTTAATTATTATTATTTTGTTAATTTAGCGTTTTCGCGAAATCGTTTTTGATTGTTTAGTTCGCGACTTTGCGTTCGCGAGCTTTTGTGACATTTTAATTAAGATAAGAATTCTTGTTTTTTTTGTTAAGAGTTATGTTAATTGTTTGTTAAACAATAACAATAAATAGACAATTTTGCAATGCGATAGCAATAATGAAGATATTATTATCGATAATATAAAGATAATAGTTGACGATAGTGAGCAAAAATACGTGTTAACAAAATTAAAGATGATGAGCTTTAATAATGTTGTTAACATTAATGTTAATCGTATTAATGTTCTAGTAAATCGCGTTTCGTAATTAAAACTTGTAAAATGTCTATTGTGAGTACACAATAAATTATAATCGTTTAACGTCATATGTAGACGAATAGTTTATCGTTATCAACTTTTAAACGTTGACAACAATAATATCAAGATAATGTTTTAACGTTGTTGTCTTTCTTGCTATTTGTAGAAATCTTAATTTTGAGCGACTTATTTCTTTTCTTAGACATGAGCGCGTTTTTTATTGTCTTAGACGATTAATTGCACTTCTTTAACAATAATACGAGAACAATAATGTTTATTAGAAGTGTCAAAGCAATTATTTCAAATATTGTGATAATTGTTTTAAGACGTCTTATAATAGAGAAAATAAACATTTCGTATTTTGTCTTGTAGTCGTTAACAAAATTCGCAAAATCGTTTAATAGATTTTCGTCATATTATTGATCTCATTTAGCATCGTAATTTTTTATCGAACAAAATACTTCGAAATGAAACGATTTCGCTCATATTAACAAATGCAATGTTCGATAAAAATCTTAATTTTGTAAAAATGTTATTTAACATTTAACTTAATAACAATTTTTAAATAATTTAATTTTGAACGATTGTATAAGTCTTTATTGTCTAGCGTTGACTCAAAATAAGCAATAAATATAATTGAGTAAATTTTTCAATTTGTTAAGAAATTTAATTTGTACGTTAATTTGTTTTTTCGTTCGAAAATTTTAAAAGATTTCATGCGTTAAATTAACAACTTAAACGATTTAACAAACAACAAAAAATAATTTTGTAAAAACGAAAATACATTATGTTGTTCATTAAAAATTCGATAGATTTATAATATTTGTCGTATATTGTTTTGACTATTATGTTAATTTACGCAATTGTCTCTTTTGTTTCGAAGACGTTAACAACTTTCTTTTGCAATTAATTTGTATAAAAATCGTTAAATTTAAAAAGAAACAAAAGATTATGCGTTTTGAAACTTACAATTATCTCATTTAATAATAATTTAATAAAAACATTGAACAAATTATTAAGACGAACGCGAAGTGCGAACAAAAAGAACACTCAATCTAGATTAGAATCTTTGATTGCTATATATCGCAAAACTATTTTAATTATTTAATTTGTTCGTTTACTTTGTTCGTTTATTTGTGAATAATATGTTGTTAAAATCAAAAATTGAACTCTTAACTTTCAAAATATAATTATCTAGAATTTAGATATAAATTTGCGATCTCTATTGTATACAAACGCTTTTAAGACTTCTTAATTAATAAAATCGTTAAAAAGAATACTTGCTTATTTCGTTACAATGTGAATCGTCTTGTCGCTCAAAATAGTTATTTTTTTAAAAAATTTGTAAATCGTCATTAAGATAGCATTGAAGTCTTGACATAATAACAAATTTAAAACGAAATCAATGCACACAATATAAAAAGATACGAGAGAACTCAAAATTAAGTTAAGACTCTTATACGATTAATGTCGTTTAATTTGATAAAAATTGCATTTTTAACAATGAGCAATGTATCGATGCAATCGAAAGACAAACTTGCGAAAGTAAAAATTAGCAATTACTATCTCGTAAATGCGAGTAAAGTTAGCATAACTATTTATGTTGTACGCCTAATAAAAGATTTTTGTCTTAAATTTCTTAAGTAAACATAGTTTCTTGCGATTTGCATAATTTGTAAAGTAAAGTAAGTCGACTTCTTTAAAAAATTAAATGCTAGAAAACATAAATAACTTTTGAATCATCGTTAGAATTTCTATTCATTTGATGAATTTAACGTATGTTTCGAAAAGTCTTTTTTTAAAGATTTCACTCATTTGAATAAAGCATAAATGAAATGAGATCATTTTGTCGATCGTATCTTGATCAATTAAATTTGATTTCTCTTTAAAAGTTTGTCGCATTAACTTAATTACAATCTTTACGTTCGTTGCAAAATTGTTTATTTTATTTAAAATTAATAATTTGTTCTTGTTATATTTATTTTTAAATGCGAGAAGTTTAAACAATGTATTCGAAATCGTATATAGCCTTTCTATACGATGACGTACGTTGAATGAAAATTGTGAAAGATATTGCGAGATACGCACGAGACGAAGATTAAGTTTGTTAATTAATAGAAAGAATAACGTAGTTTGTTTAACAATGCTTGTTGTAATTGAATGATTAATATAAATTATAATGAATTTTTTGATCGCTTCTATTAGATGTTTGATTTTTCGTATTGTTTATACGAAACAAGTTATTTTTATTTTAGTTGATTAATAATTTATTTCGACGAAGCTTAGAATCTTGAATAAAAACAAGATATACTAAATATCGTTTCGTCTAAAGTTGTCGCTAATTGAATTGTCTTTAACATAATATATTTCGACATTAAATTCGCGTTTCTTGAAGACGTTTAAATCTATGTACAATTGACAATTGTTATTAAAATGAATCAAGAAGTTTAAAGTTGTCAAAAATCGCTATAGTTAATAAAAAAATTAAAGAAAAATAAACGAATGTTCAATATATGTGTTTTTTGAATATGTCTTTCGCTTTTGTTTGTTAACAATAGAAAAGCTTTTTAGAAGACAAGTCTTTTCTTGTTGTAAAACGTTAATTCACTAAGCGTATTAAACGATTTTGTCTCTTTAATAATTGACGAAATCAAAATAAATCTTAAGAGTTTTCAAGTTTTTAAAAAATTTAATTCTCTTAATGACGATTATACGCTTCTCGATAATAAACAAGTCAAAGACGTTCACTTTTTGCTTTAGCAAAATAATGCTAAAATAATTACGATAGATTTTTTTAAGATTAAGCGTAACGTTTAGCAAGACTAATTTGTTAAACAACTAAGTAAAATGAACTAAATGTGTATCGAACAAATGAGAGAAGACGACAATATTGTCAATGTAAATACGATAGAAGTTTTTAAATTAACGAAGTTTTTTATTCATTATTCGTTGAACGTAGATGAGCGAATTTTTAAATTTTATAGTAACGACATTAAGTTGTTCTTTGTTTCGATAAGTAATAAAGAAAAACTTATATTTGTCTTCAAACGCAATCAAGAATTGCAAGAAAAAAGTTAACTTATTCATTAAACTTATGTGTTTACGATTACGAATTTGAATTATAATATTCGTTTAAATAGATATTGAATGCTTATTCGTAATAATTAATCTATTTAATTTGCGAATATTAGTGACTACTTAATGCTTTCAAGTTTCGTTTAACAAAATTCGTTAAATTACGAAAACAAAAAATTCGAACGACGAACATTTAATTAATTACATTATCTTGCTTTAAGCATGCAATTTGTCGAATTCTTCATTAATTATTTTGCGATTACGTTTTTTCAAAAAATAAATTTTGTATTTTATCTTCGAAGTTAATGTAAAGTTTTAATCGTTATTTAATGAAATTAATATTTAATTTTTCTTAACAAGATTAATTGTTTTGCTAGTATTTTTTCACAAGATATGCAATCGTGTGACGAAGCGCTAAAGCGCAATGATTTCGATTAAACTATCGTAAACATAAACGTTATTAATTAGATTTGTTTAACAATTATCATTAAGCATATTAATCTTAATGTCTTCTTTAGTTGTTTAGCTTTCTTCGTTAAAGCTAATCTAATAATAGTTTTGCTTCTTAAACTTTAGTAAACGTCTTAATGTCGCATATTGCGAAATGCGAAGAGATACGAAGCGATTATTACGAACGTATACGAAAGACATTTTCTTTTTTGCGACATAAAAGTAAGCGTTGAGCAAATTCGATTCAAAGAGATAATCTTTATTAAGCAAGATTTCATCTCGTACTATTATTGAAATTTCAAAAACAAAATAAACAACAATCATAAGACTTTTTTCGATCTTAACGATTTGTTTCATTCGAATGTCGTTTTTTTACTTTATCTTTAGCTTTACCTTTAGATTTCAACAATTTTGAATAATTAGTTTTCGTTTATTCGCGTCAACAATTATAAATTCGAAATCAATAATATTTATTTCAAGCAATAGTTTTGCTTTTAGATTTTTTACGACGTAAACTTTTTAACAAAAGTGAGCGACAACTATTTTGTCGTTTATTTTGTCTTGAAGATACATTAAGAATTAAAGATAATTATTAATTAAATGTTTATCGTTTTTAATGTCGCGTACGAATACGACGACGCTAAATTATTTCGTAAAATGCTTTAGTCTCAAGTTACTAAAAAAGTTATCGTCGATTAATAACATAATGCATTCGTTATTAACGCAAACAACATACAAGATGCTTTCTTATAAAAATGTCATTTAACATATCGCATAATGTTAACATCTAAAAATTAATTTATTTTGACGCAATAATGAAGCGTCTAACTTAATTAGCTCTAAACTTGTAAAATTTATTTTAATAAAAACAAGATTAACATGAAATGTCTTAATGAATTTTCGACGATACATCTTGTTGTGTTTGTCTTTAATGTGCTAAAAAAGTTTATTTCTTAATGAAAAAATCAAAACACAACTTTTGCATTTAAAGAATTAAGAAAGAGACATTAACGTTAACTTAACATGCATTGCATTCGTTTAATAAATCGCTTTCTATAACGAATTAATTATATAAATGATTATTAATATTTTTTTTCGACATAGTATGTTTTTGTCGATTAGCTATTAGCGACATAATATGTTGTTGTATTCGCACGAAAATCATTGTAATAATTTGTGAAATCTTCGAAGAACATAAAGTAGTAGACGAATTCTATATATTTCGCAAGATTTGCGTAGTATGTCGTTACAACAAAGACTTAATAGATTGTTATTTGTTCGTAATTGTTCTAATAGTTATCGCAATAATCTTCGCAATATTTATTTCAATAATTGTTTTAATTTCACTATGCGTTGTTCTATTTATCTTTCGTTTTTTAATTTTAATAGTAAGAGTTTTTGCTTTAATTATTTGCGAAAGAATTTGTCGTCGTTGTAATTGCGAGTTTTGCGAGAGACTTTAATGTCTAAAATTATGTCGACGTTTGTTACATTAATTGACGAAAATACTTGTTAAAATCTTGCAAATTTTGCATAAATTGTTTAAGATATTTGTAATTTGCGAATTATTATCGAAAGAAATATGCGTAATCGAATTGTTTGTAAAAGAACATGCGAGAGAAGTAAATTAAACGAAACACATATAATGTAGATTAACGAATAATTCGTTTTTTTAATCGTTTATTTAATCGATTCGAATTTTGCTAATTAGAGCGATAAGCAAGCATTGTCTTTTATATCTCGCGCTTTGCGTTAAGTTTCTTAATAAAGTTTTAAAATAATGTGTGAGCAATAAGTATACTAACAATAGAACGCAATTTCATCTCAAGTTGATTTCATGCTCAAATCAATTGTCTTTAAATTTCTTCAATGTTTGTTAATTGCGCATAAAAAATAATGTTTTGCAAATATTTTATAGTTTCTCGTTCGTTTTTAGTATCTTTGGCGATAAAGATCTTTAACGTTAATTTGTTAAACGTCTTGTTAATTTTTATTTTAAAGCGATTTTGCAATTCATTAATAAAGTTTAAAACAAAAAAACTTCGAAACGTTCGATGTTTAAAGTCGTTCATCTTTTTAAAATATTATGTCATAATAGAGTTACGAAGACAAAGAGAGAGATTATTTCGAACGACAACTTCGCTAACAACGTGTGCGTAATCATTTATACGTTTAATAAAGATAAAAACTTCTTTATATATCGTTTTCTTATGAGCGAAAATAATATTGTTTAACTCATAGCTATTTGAAGCGTCTAAATAAAAGAAATCTAAATTAGGCGCTTTGAATTAATTAAAAAACACACTTGTATTTTCTTATAAAAACTTATTAAAATGTTTAGAGATGCGATAAAAATTAATTGATTTATTTCGAAACAAATGTCATGTCTATTCTACGAAAGAGCGTCAATCTTCTTTACGCAACATAGTTCGCAATTGATTTAAATTGAAGATTGTAAAAAATGAAATTTATTTAAAAGTTGCAAAGTTAAGTTGCGAAATCGAAGTTTATTCAAAGATTACTAAGTTGACTTGAGCGTTAAAAGATTTTTAAACAAACCTTTGTTATTGTTGCGAGTCTATATTATTAAGCGTAATTGTGTTTGACTAAATTAGCGAAGAATAAATAAATTGAGCATTTGATTGCAAGACATTGAGTTCGACATCTTGTTATTAATTGTATTAAGCATGTTGCTTAGCGTCAAATAAATTGAAAAACTATAAATTGTACGATTACGCGACAAAGCTAAATTAATCAAATTGTTGTCAATTACTTTGCAAAGAATTGTTAGAACGTAAATCTATTATTTTGAATTTATTGTTTATTTCGAAATTCGTTCGATTAATTTTAAATTAATGACGACGATTCATACTATCTTTCTTAAAAGAGAAAGTTCGCTTTCGACGATGTAGATTGTTAACGTTCGTTAATGTGTTTTTGCGCAATTTATTGTTGTTTGATTCGTCAATCTTGTCGTTTTTTAGTTTCTCGAAAGAGTTAATTATTGATTATTTAATTAAGAACGCAAGTAACGTAAAAAATGCGAATAAGAAAACAAGACTCGAAATGCTTGAGAACGCAAGTCTATTTCGTTAAGCGACAAAAACTTCGTCGAAATGCTTTAAGACGACGATCGAACTAAAAAATTTTAAATCTAGAATATTATTAAGATAAACGTTTAAATTCTTTTGCTTGAACTATTTGTTTTAATGTTTAAATAATTGTTTGCTAACGACTCTAGTAATGTCTTCGAGATAATGTTGTTTAATGTAGAAAATAATGATGTTTTTAAAGTGACGACGTCAATTGTAGCAAATTGTGATGTCTTCGAAATCTAATAATTAAGAACGATAGACGATGATGTCTTTGTCGAAGACTAATTGTGAATTGTGATAAATAATAATTTCTTCGTCGAAACTTCGTTGTTAATCGTGTTAAATAAAGTTGTCTATTGCGTTCTTTCGAACTTATTAATTGCTCATTTAAGTAAAGCCTTGTTAATTGTTCATTTAATTGATTAGATTCGTTTGTCTTTATTAGATTGAGCAAATTAAGTAAAACGACGAATTCTATTTGTTGATTCGAATGAAGACGAACGAGGCAAAAATTTGAAGAGCTTCTTAATTCTTACTTTAGTTGACTCATTAATGCAAGAAATATATTGATGTTTAATAGTGCAAAATTGCAAAATTTGATAAGTAAGAACGAAAAGAACGAGATCAATCAATTTGATTAAAAAAGATATCTTAATACGATTAGACAAACATTTGCGAAAGGCAAACTTGTTAACTCTAATGCAATGACTCAATGTCTAGTGATTGCGAAAGATAGACGAATGTTGACTCTAATGCAATGATTTAATGTCTAGTGATTGTTGAAGACAAACGAATGTTGACTTTGATGCAATGATCCAATGCCTAGTGATGGATAAGAGGATTGGCGATCAATGTCGTTCGTCTAAATCAAACGAGCGATTGACTCGAATCGTGCGTTGAAGCTATCATTTGCTAGGTAAAGAATGATAACTAGATAGGCAAAGCAACTAGGCAAGGCAACTACGCAAGATGAAAAGGCACGCAAGTGAACAAGACAAACATCTATAATAATTGTAAAGATGATTCTCTAAGAACTAAATTGACAATCAAGTTATACTTGATTGTTCAAAAGCAAGCGTCATCGATAGGCGCCAAACGCCCTCTTGCCATTTGGCAAGAGCATTAGACACAAATCTCGTAACACTAAGTTAATGCTCAACGTTTGTCTCTTTCAAATAGTATCTCTATATATCGACATAATAGAGAAGACGTTTTAAAATCTTTATCTAATATATATTGAGTTAATACTCGATATTTGTTTCTTTCAAATAGTGTCTCTATATATCGATATAATAAAGAAGACATTTTAGAATCTTTATCTAATATATATTGAGTCGATATTCGATGTCTATTTCTTTCAAATAGTATCTCTATATATCGACATAATAGAAAAGATGTTTCAAATTTTTTATCTAATATATGTTAAGTCGATACTTGACGTTAATCTTTTGTTAAATAAGTAATTCTTAAATTGTAACTTCAAAATATATAAAAAATCTTGTTATCGAATTTAGATATTATGTTTATATTAAATTTATGCTTAGAATTAAGTCTATTAAAAAAGAATATTATATAAGAATTTTTCGAATTAAAAGAAAAATATAAATATTGTTGACAATATTCTATAGTTCTTCAATCTTTTTTATCTATAATTTGATTAATTATTAAGTTAAGTTAAATATAAATTAATTGTATATATTTTTTTCAACTAGTTAAGCAACAATACGATTAAATTTATTGCAATCGCATTAAGTAAATAGAATATTTTTTTCTATCTCGAAATTGTTCTTTTTAAATATCTTAATAGCGTATTTTCTTATTATAGTATATAGTTAATATAAATATAGCTTAGAACAAATATAAATTTCTATCTAAATATAGAAGCAAGTAATAATAGCAAAGTTATTGTTTTAAAAGTAATTACTTTCTTCTATATTAATACAATTGCGAACTAGCATCTATTAATACAAAGAGATCTTTAATTTCTCTTTATATAGTTTAGCAAGAATTTATTTTGTCTTTTAATATTTAATTTATGTCTTAAGTTTAAAATATAATATACTTATATTATTTATGCGTTGTATTAGTTTGTTAATAGTCTTAATCTCTTAAAATTAATTAATAAAATAAGTTGTTAAATAATTAAAATAACGTTTTCGAAAATTATATTTAGAATATACTCGATAGAAAATTAGTATATGCTCAAGATATTTAAATTACTCTCGAGAGTCGTTAAGATTGTAAAGATATTTCTTAAATTTTTAAAACAAAATATTAGTAATATTTATGTAATTCTAATATATACTAAGTATATTTCGAGCTTGTTTTTTATTTATATTTATTGTAAAACTTTGCAATTCTTTGTTTTTACAATCGATATAAGAAATTTAAAAAGTTTGACAAGCAACTTCTTTTAACGCTTCAAATATTTTAGTAAATATTGTATAATAATTTTCGATAATCTCTATATTAATTTACGCATAATAGTAGATATTAATTTCTATTGCAATTTGAGTATATAGTTAATATATATTATATAAATATTAAACTTATAATAATAATTCTTGTTTTAATTTGAAATATTGTATAAATTTATTTTGTTTTAAATTTGTTTAAATACAAAATTTATTTCGAGATATAATTAATTTATAAAGACTTTAGTCTAAATATAAGTACAAATATACAATAATATATTGTTAAGAATTTTTGTTAAGATAGATAATGTTTTTGATTAATTGTTTTTCTAAAAAATGCAAGTAATAAAAAACAAATTCTTGCTTAGCTTCTATAGATTGTAAGCTTGTCAAAATAATAAATAATAAAACGCTTAGCTTCTATGTAGAAGCTAGAAGACTTGCTCAACTATATATATTGATCGATGCTATTCGACTCGATTATATAATGTCGAGTCGAGTAATATTGAGTTAAGTAGTACTTAATACTAGATTAAATCGAATACAATATTTCGACACTTTTATTTAATCTAAGTCTAGAAATCCACTCTTATATAAATTATATTTTATATTTTATTAAGTTCGAAATTTATCTTAAAACTTCTAAGTCTCGAGCATCTCTTTAATAAAAGTAAAAAAGTGCATAAAAGTTTCTTGTTAATAATTTATGTGCAAGCGTATATATGTTTACGACTTTAAAATTTAATAGAACTCAAAAAAATATATAGAAGACAAAATCTATATTAAGAGTTATGCAAACGTTGTTAATAATGCTTAATAATTATATTAGTAGAACAAGAGAACAATAAGTGCAAGTTTAAATAAATAATGCAAAAATTAATAGCGATAGATATAGCAATTATTTAATTGCGAGTTGTTCAAGTAATTAAGTTTAGCATCTATGCTCAAAATTATAAGTAATTCAATTATTAAGTTAGTTTAAGAGTTCGTCAAAACGCTTTAAATGCGTTACGAGAAAAAGCTTTAATTAGCTCGTTAGTTATTTGCTTTTTGATAAAGATATATTTTAGCTTAATTTGATTATTTGCGATCTTTTCGCGAACAAATTAAGTTTAAATGCTTATGTGCTTTGTTCGAATATATTGCGCGAGATTCTTAGCGAACGCTATTGTTTTCTAATTGTCGCAATATATAACGATAACAATTAGATATAATACAAAAGTTGCTAAAGAGAAAGTCTTGACAACAACAAGAACTCTAGACGTAAGCGATGACAATAGAAATAAGTAAGATAATTGCAATTGCTTTAATAGTATTTAAAGTCAAATAATCTTCTTAGCGATTTACGTTTATTCGATGTACTTAACTTCGCAAGTAGATAAAGCAATAGTTAATTAACGTTTAGATAATTAATTAATAGCAACATTCTTTAAATTGAAGACGTATTCAAAGATAAAACAACAAGTATCTTGATTTTTGTCTTAATCGACGTCGATGTAATTTAATAGAAAACAAATGCTTTTATAGAAAGTAAGACGAAGATCAAGAATATCTTAAAGATAACAAAATATTTGTTTAACAATCTTTTAATAAGCGTCAATAAGATTGAAAGTATATCTACTTATTATTAAGACAACAAAAGCAATATTTAATTAAGTATTTAACATCGCATATATAAGAAAATTAATAATCGATTAATAAACGTAAAAATATCTTAAATCGACAATGTAGTTCAAATTAACAATATATATTTTGAATGTATCTATAAAAGTAACGACTAATTTATACTTTTATATTCTGTAATTTTTTAATATCTTTTTTAGATATGCTTTCTAACTTAAATAGAGAATTTAAATTGCAAGATTGCCCTCAATTTCGATTTTTAAATATTATTGAACAAGATTTAAATCAATTATTTTGAATCGATTAGCAGGAATTCTTTTAATAACGCTAATAAATTTCTTGTTAACGTTAACAATTAAAAGATCGTCTATATAAATAACAATAATAGTAGAGTTATTAGTAAAGATGTTTAAGTCGAAGTTCAATAAACGAAAGTAATGCTTCTTTAGAAACGTTGCGAAAGTATTATATTACATTTGAGACAATTGCTTCAATTTATAAAGAGCTTTTCTAAATTAACAAATCTTTTTGTTTTGTCTAAAGTTGTAAGATAACTTAATATAGATTTTTTTGTTAATGTTCTCGTAGAAAAAGATAATAACGATGTTTATTTGCTTCAAGTTCTAGTTATTGACAACAACAAAAACAAAGATAATCTTGTAACTTATAAACTTAATTACGACAACAAAGATTTTAATATAATTTAGATCTTTGCGTTATTTAAAGCTTTTAACAACTTAACAAACTCTATAGCAAAATTTTTTGTTATTAATTTTATGTTTGATCTTGTAGACTTATCTATTACGAAATACGTAATGTTTGCTAGATATTAAGCAAACAACATAGATATTGTTTTTCTTTAAGAATTTGATTTTGTTTTGTTTAACTAAGTGTTAATTTATTTTGTGATAAACATTTGTTATAGTTTTAACATAAATCTTAGACTTATATAACTTTAGTAATATAATCTTAGACAATAGAGCAAGAGAGTCTACGAATTTATTTTGATACAATTAAAGTTTCGAGTATCTTTGTAACGTCAAATTTAGATTTTGAAGCAATATTGAATTTTGAAGCATATCTAGTAATTTAGTAGCTTCAAAAGACTTATCGAAGTTAGTAGAGTTAAAAAGAGTACTATCTTCGAAATCGAAGACAAAGAACTTAGAAAAAGTAATGCTCTCAAAGTCTAAAAAAATAAAATTGTAAATAAGATAAATAAATTCTCTAGTTTATTATTAAAGCTCTTAATTTTATTCGAGAACAAAGCAACTCTTTGTTGCTCTTGTAATATTATTGCAAGATTCAAATTAACTTCTACAAAGTTCAAAAATTTGTTAATAACATTAATAATGTTTGACTATCTAAAGAAAAATAAAGATTGACGAATATTGTTGTTTTGACAACTAATTTTATTATGATTGATATCTAAGTAAAGTAATGCTTGTTTGTTATCTAGTTAATAAATCTTTAATACGCGTTAAATCTTGTCTTTATTATTTATTATGCAATAAATATGCTTTTTTTATAGTTTATTAGCATTAAGAATCTAGTGCGATTCTAAAACTTTTGTTAATTAATGCTTAATTAAGTCTTTAGAGCTTCTTCTTGCTAATTTATGCGTTAAATATGTCTATAATTATAAAGATGCTCAATATTTGTCTCGAAAGAAATAACAAAACGTTTGACGACAAGAGCAATGTTGCGATACAAATTAACTATTTAGATTATCTTCGATCAAAGATTGATAATTAAATTAACATCTTTTATTATAATGCTAGTTTTTCGCATTAGAGTTTAATTGAGACGTTTAACGCAATTGTTTATCTCAAGAGAGGCGACAACAATAGACTTTGTTTGTATTTTGCGCTTCTTGCGCTAAGCTTTAAAGACTTTATTTATATATTTACTTTTATTGTTAACGCAAATACAAGTACATTTGTTGTCTCTATACTCAAATTTGCCAATATAACATTTAAAGAAAATTAAAAGACTAGCTTTATTCTTATTTTTAAGACATCTTATTTGTAAGCGTTTGATTTTATTATTTAGTTAAGTGCAAACGTAACAAGTGTTATCGAATTTGTTTAGAGATATAGATTTTATAACGTCGACGTAAATAAAATTGTTTTCTCAATAACTAAATCTAATAGAAGCTTAATAAGACGTTGCTTTAATCTTTACGCGAATGCAAAAAACGCAAGCATTATTTGTCAAGAACTTTGTAAGATTAAAGACGTCTCTTCGAACAAGCTAATAGATATTTTGCTTGTCTAGATAACTAAGACGTTTGTGTTACATAATTATTGCATCTTTATTAATTGCTAGTAGAGCAACAATAGAGACAAAAAGTACAATAAGCGTTTTTAAATTCAAAAAGTAGAAATTCAACTCTTAAACTACTCGAATTTGCTAAACATTAATAAAGAATTTATAATCGATAATTCTTCGAATAATATTAACGTCTTTAATTTAATTATAAAAAATTAAGTTGTATCAAGAGTTTGACACATATTAAATATTGTAAATAGTAATATATTAAGCTTTGCTATCTTTGTAGCGAACAAAAAGACAAATAATTTCGATATCTATAACAATTAAAGTGCCTTCTATATCTCTTATTAATTAATAAGACATTACTAAATGGATTACAAAGATATTAAGATCTTCTATTATGTGCTAGTTGCATTTAGTATTGAAGATTTACTTGCGTAAGAAACAATTAACGACAAGAGCTAGCGTAATGCTTGCAAGTAAAAACAATTGAAGAATTGCAAACAAGATTGTTACAACAACAAAGACGAAATAATAATCATAAGTTATTGCTTTGATAACTTCTTATTCTTTGTTATTGTTGTTCTTGTTCTTGTTCTTGTTCTTGTTAAATTTAAACTTGTTTTTATTTTTTTTAATTTTAAACTTCTTTTGATCTTCTTTTTAATTATTGTAATTTTGACAACATTTATTTTTGCTATTATTTTAATTGTTATTGAGCTATTGTTCTTTAAAGCAAGACGCAATTTTAAGTATAAATCTTAATAATTTGATTTCTTAATAATCTATTTTGTCCAACTTGTATATTTCTTTTATTTGATATACACGAAGCTAGAATTGTTAACAACGAGAAAAGTGTCTCTTGTAATAACAATCAATTTAGTAATTATTATTAAGATTAAGATATTGTTAATAGTTAAAATATTTATTGATATTAACATATTGAGCTTCGTAATTGTAAATAATAGCAAATAACTTTTATTTTCGAGTTTTATCTTTATTGAAGAACTTATGCTTAAATACTTATTAATTAATAAAAAAGCAAACAATATTGTTAAAATCAATTAGATATTTAAAGATAAACTAGTTCTTATTTATAACTAAATTACTTAAATAGATAGATAATTTATTAATAATATCGCCAAACTTAATTTTGTACTTGTTAATATTTTAGCAATTGATAATTTTAAAAGACTCGAATTTGACGAAGATTCTTATTAGTGTATTTGACTTTTTAGACTTGTATATTTTAACAATTTTTTAATAAATTTTTTTCACTAAATCGATCTTTTTTACGTTATAATACAAATTCTTATTAACGATATTTTGAAGCGCATTTATACATTTCTTGTTGCTAGCATTCTATTTAACTTGTTCTTTAATAACAACATTGAGCGAGTCAATATATCTAACGTCTAAATTAGTATATTTTTAGAGCTTGATTTATTTAAGAGCTTCAAACTAGTTTCGTTTTCAAACAAGAAAGCTTACGTTATTGCTAATTTTAGCAATTTATTTAAGAATTGCGAGAAATAACGCGAAGATGCTAGTAGTTATAAAAATATTAATATAATTTATTATTTTAGAGTTTTATCAATAACTTGTAAGCAATAAGTAATGTTACTAGTAAATATAATAAAAATGCGCGATTGCGCAATAAAGATTTTGATAAAGATGTTCTAACTATTAGATTACAAAGATTAAGCGAATTAATAAATTCTAAGTTAAATATTTAATTCAATAGATACTTTTCGAAGAATTCAAATAAAAAAGATAGCTAAATATACTTCTTTTTGTTAATAGTATCGAATTAGTCAATTTTGTTAATTATTGTTTAAGCAAAGTCTTAACAGATAAACGACTAATAAGTTCTTAAGTAAGTCTTGTAATTTTGTTGTTCGATTTTAAGATTATAACAAATATAAATAAAGATAAAATTAGTAGACTTGATTCGTTTAATAAATAAAGACATATTAATAACAAATAATTTCTAATCAAATTGTCGTTTTCGTTTGATTGTAGATAAAGCTCTTTGACTATCTAGAATTTGACTAGATTACTTAATTTCTTTATTCTTCTTCTTAATTTTAATAGTTATAAAGATAACAAAGCTTTTTCGCGTCTTTGCGATTGTTAAATCGATCTTTTTAACTCTTTTATTTTAACAAGATTAAAAGTCAATCTTTTCGATCTAGATCTTTTGCGTCTTTGCGATAATTAAGATCTTTTCAATCTTCTTATTTAGATAAGATTGAGAATTATTTGATCGAAAGTCGCATTTTAACGTTATTTTTAGAATAATTAATAAAGTTATTTTGATTTTCGAAATATGTTTGCAATTCAATTTACTAATTCGTTTCGTACATCGTAGTAAGAAAAGTTAATTAGCACTTGTTATAGTTATCGAGCTAGCGAGTTGACTCGTTTGATCGTTAATAAGAGAATTTTTGCAATAAACAAAAGAACAAAGATTAGGAAGACTAGATAATTTAGCTTTCTTATTAATGCGTCAAAGCAAGATTTTGTCTTGCTTTGATAACACGTCTTTAATTAATTACTAGTTATTTAATTATCGATTCTTAATTGTATAATTGCTACATAACTAGTTCTTCGCTCTTTATAGAATTTATTATTGATAAATATTTGTTAAAAGTAATTAGCGTTTTTCGACGAAAGCGACAAGTTGCAAATAAGATAAACTTAGTTGTTTTACAACTTATACTAGCCTTCTTTAGTAAAGCGTTCGTGTGTAGAATCTTTAACTAGATGCTAGTTATTCAATTGTTAATAATTAAAGATTTCAATTGTTCAAATAATTGAGCGATCGATTGTTCGACGAGTTTCAATAGCTTTCTAATTATTGTTTCGACAACATTAAATGTAATATTAATATTTTAATTCTTGAAGACTAATCTAAGTATTAAAATAATTTGATTGTTAACTTTCGTATATCAAAAATTAACGAGAACTTAATTAATAGTAGATTATAAGTTTATTGTCAATTTGATTTATTAACTATGCTTCAAGCATTCTAATTAACAAGTAAAATAAGTTTCTCGCCCTATTTCGAGCTTATAATTTATCAAAATAAAAGATGATAAAACGCTTAGCTTCTATATAGGAGCTAGAGAACTTGCCCAACTATATATATTAATCGATGCTACTTGACTCGATTACGTAATGTCGGGTCAAGTAGTATTGGACTAGATAGTATCTAGCACTAGACTAAATCAAGTACAATATTTCGACAAAGCTAAGTTTATATAAAGTTTAAACTAAATATAAACAAATCTTTTAAAATTGTTTTAATAGAAAACTTCTTAAGTTTTTGTTTGCAAATTAATATTACTATACAATCTTTTATATTAAGACTATTATATATATAGTATAGAGTAATCTTGTTATATTTAATATATAGATCGAATATAATAAAAGAGATAATAAAGTATTTTGCAAAAAATTTACTGCAAATATAATATATATTAGATATAGACTTAGCTTACGCGTTGTTAAAGATAGTAAATTTTGTTGTTTAGTTGTTGCAATTATGTTGTCGATAATTTCTCGAGATATTTTGATAGAATATAATAGATAATAAGCATAATCTTCGCGTGCAACTAGTATAAAGAATAGAAATTTTTCTTAATTAATAGAAATATAGATATTTAATTGCGTATTATATATACTGATCTTAATTCTATTACTTCTCTAAGAATAATTAAATTCTACATATATTTAATAAAGATGCAATTTTGTATACGTTGTTGTAATTTGTAGTCTATTAAAATATAAAAGTAATTAATATTAATATATATTGAGTTTGCATTAATTGTTTGATTTGTATATTACACTTTTATATTGAAAAGTAGAGAGTATTTAACTTAATAAATTTATAAGATTAGCCTACAAATAGCATAGATTAAATAAGAGTTTATTTTATAAATTTTTTATATATTAGACTCTTAATTCTTGCATATATAAGTTATGAATTTGAAATATATATAATATATTCGTTAATCTTGTTATTTTTTAAGAAATCTATAATAATAGATTTTTGTGCGACGCTTCAATTGCGCGTCAATATTTATTATATATATTTATTAAATAAAGTATTGTCGAAAATTGTTAATATTTTTAAGCTTAACTCTATTGTACGCTAAATATATGCGTAGTATATTCGAATACGCATATTCGCAATATTTGATTTCGAAATATTTAAAACTTTAATATTTGATTTTGTTTATTTTGTCTTTTTTCTTAATTTCTAAAAATAAAAGAACAACTTAAGTAATTTTGAAGTTAGTTGCAATAATAAAGAATTAAATCTAGTCTTAATATAAATTAAAATTATGCTATACTTAAACTAAATATATATTAATCAATGTTCTAATAAATATAATAATTAAAATCTTAACTAATATTGTACTTTTTTTATATACAAAATAAAGAATTTCCTTTAAATATATATATAGATATGCTAAAATATTGTAATAATTTTGCACTTTTAATACAATTACTTAATTGTATTCTTTGAAGATAATTGCAATTTTGTTAATATTAATAAAACTCTATATATAACAAATATTAGTTTAGTATATAATAGATATAAAGTATAAAAAAGAATCTATCTTCTTAAGTTCTATAAGCAATAATTTGTTAAAACTATTAAGATTTTAATTGTTCAATATATATTTTAATTTTATTAATTGTTTATAAAAGCATTATTGTTAATGTCTTAATTACTTAATATTGTATTCGACTTAAAAGCATTAATATTATTAAGATTTAAAGTCTACTTAGATGTATAGCAAATATCTAGTATATAATAAGTATAAAGTAAATCTCAATTTTATTTATTTATTGCGAAATTGCTTGTTAATCTTAATTTGCAAGATTCTTAAATATAAGAGAATTCTTCTTGCTAAAAAGTATATAGACGTCGAAGACAAAGAAATTGCTAATACCATCGAAAGATATATTGCTATTAAGATTTAAATTAAATATAGACTAAGCTTAAATATAATATATATGCAAAATAAGTAGCTAAATTGCGCATATAAAAAATTATATCGAGCTTATACTATATCTAAAAGCAATTTATATTATAACAAAATTTAGATTTTGTAATATAAAAATCTTGTTTTTAAACTTTAATTAATTGCGTATTATAAACTTTACACAATTTTAAAAATACAATAGATATAGAAGATTAAATTTATATTTGGTATATATCTAGAAAAAGTAAAACTCTAAGTATTAATTTTTACTTAATACTAAATAAAGAAGTTTATACTTTATATAAATTGTATATATATTAAGTATGCATTTCGATTGCAAGCATAGATTATTATAAATTTTTTTAATTCGAAAGATTTATACTAAGTATAGACTTAATATAAACAAAGTTTCTCTCGAGTAAGAATCTCTACTTGGGAGAAGCTCGTCCCAAATAAGAAATTTGTACTCGAGATAAGCTATATGCTTCTTCGAGTCTTAATAGATTTTATCTTCTTATTATTATTATATAACAAGAGTTATTTGTAGTACTTTTAATACTTAACAATATATTTAATTAAAAGCAACAAATTAATTAGATAAAAGTTAATACTAACAAAATAAACAACAATAGTAATATTTATAAATTATTGGAAAACGCACAGAAAGATTAAAAAAGTCTATAAATTTTATTATTAAAATCTATCTATTTACTTAAGCAAAGATTAAGAATTATTATTAATTATAACGTTTGCCACTTATTTAACTCGCAAAGAGAAAAAGATTATGACTAGTCTAACATTAATAAGTAAACAAAACGTCTACAAAGCGCTGTCGCAAAAAATTTAATTAAGCAAGAAAACTATTTTTACAAAGATAAGAAAAATAAGAACACTTTATAAGTTCGAGAGAACAGTTGCTAAAAATAAAATTGTTTAAAATAAAATAAAATTTGTATTTAATATGTTTTTATAAGTATATATATTAGCGCGACGTTGCATTAATTTTGTCTCAAAATAAAGATAACTTATTACTAGAAAAACTTAAGAAGATAGCAAATAAAATAAAGAGAGCAATTAAAAACAAGAAACAAACAAGAGTTTAAATAAAAAATAATTAGATAAAAATAGCTAGAGATATATTCTTAATTACAATATATATATTATTATGTAAAGACATTATTAAAGCGCTATTAAAACAAAAGCTTACTAAGAATATAAAGATAATAATATAGATTAAAAGAAACTTGAAAATTGAAAGAGTACAAAGAATAAATGCAAAAAAGATTGTAAAATTAACAAAAAATTTAGTTATTATAGATGTATTGTTAATGCGCTAGAATATATTAGCAATTAAATAACATAAAAGAACATTAACAATTCGAGAAATCGATTCTCTAAATTAAAGATACTAAGATAGTTTGAATAGCTCGAGACAAGCTCGGGAGCAATCTAGAGTCTCTTAGAAAACTTGTATTTAAGAAGCCAAAAAAGACTTGACAAAAAGTATAATTTTGATATTCGAGATACGCACAAACTCTTGCAGCATTTCAATTAGATCTTTACTTGCTACTTGCTTATATTATAGTAATTTGTATAGTAAAATCGAACAATTCGTAAGATTTCTATACAAGAATAATGTGTAGGCAGAAGCATCTTCTATAGTTGCGCAATTAATTGCGTGTAATTGATTGCGTATAATTGATTGCGCATAGTTAATTGCGCGTAATTGATTACGCATAATTAATTATACGTCTATAGATCTTAATTACGCACAAATAGATAGACGCGTTACGCAACTTAATAACACGAATAATGTTCGAGTAACTCTTAACGTATTCTTCAAATTTTTGATAGTACTTGAAGCCTGCTCGAGATTAATTGAATCTACTAATGTAACTTTAGAACTAAGATATTGACACAACAATCTTAGAAGCTTCGAGTCACTAATAGAACTTCTAGAGAGTTACTTCAAATTGTTAATAAATAATAGTTTTTCGAATAGTATATAAGAGCAACAAAAAGATATTAAAGTAAAACAATTTTTAAATAAAGAAAATTTCGATAGCAATAGTCTTGCGTCAAGAACGTGTTAATATAATAATACACAAAATAAAAATAAAAAATTAATTCGAAAATATAAAAAAGAAGTAAACTAATTGTTGATTCACTTTTCGGTTTCAATTATTTTAAAATTAAATTGAATCGAATTAAGAGACTATCTTAATTAGACTAATTATTAAATCGAATTTCGATTTTAACTTTAGAAATTAATTCGACTTGTCGATTTTAATATTAGAAATCGATTTGAAATCTAATTCAATTTCTATTATTTTGAAATTAATTTAATTCGACTCGACTTGATTTTCGATTTCAATATTAGAAATCGAATCGAATTGTCAAGAATATTAAGAATACTAAAAATGGTATATATTTAGTTTAAATTTAGATTTTTTTAATTGTTTTCTAGATAATGTACAATAGTAATACATAATATGAAAACAATCTAATATATTTATTAATTAATTTAAATAGATTAACTATTTCTATTAAATTATCAATTAATTGTTACTAAAAATTATAAAATTTACTAAAAATAATAGTTTTGACAATTCGAATCAATTTTTTGAGTAGAATTTCGATTTTAAGTATAGAAATTGATTCGAATTGTTAATTTCAATTTTAGAAATCGAACTATAAAGACTTTCGAGTCAAATTAATATAAATTGTTAAGATTCGAGTCGAGTATTCGATTCGAACTTAGTAATTCGATTCAACGCAATCAGTCTATTACTAGAATTGCTTCGACAATTAACTTATCGAATATTTGTTTAAGAATCTTACTTAATAAATATAATAATTTTAAGTTAATAATTATAATTTTGCAATGCAAGTCTTAAGTTATTGCACTGAACTTATATTAAACTTATAAATTCAAAGAAAAATTAAAAGAATATAAATCTTTAAAGTAATTTTATATAAAATTATTTTTATATTATAATTTACGTTAATAAAAAAATTATTATTAATATAAAGACTTTTTTGCAAGTTTGTTTAAATTAAATTTTTTAATTTGTTGCTAATAGCTTGTAATAATATATAAATTTTCGAATTGCGCTTTAAATTCTTATTTATTGTAGTATTATTAATTGCGTCAATAGTAACAATTTTACGTTTTTTATACTTTATAAAGAAATTGCTAAATAATATATTAATTAAGATATAAGTACTTAAGTTTAAAGTATTTTCGAAATTTGCTTTGTTAAAGAAAATATAAAACAATTGTATTGTTACAAAAGTTAGATAAATAATTTAATATTAAGCTCGTATTAAATTTGCAAATTTACAAAATCTTTAAAAGAACGCAAAATTGTAAAATAGTTATTATATAATATTGTTTTTATATTGCAATTGCTAATAATATAATTATTAAAATTGATATAAAAACTTTTTTGCAAATTTGTTAAGAACAAATTCTTTATTTTATTGTTAATAACTTGCAATAATATATAGATTTTAATATTGTACTTAAGCTTCTTCTTTATAATAATATTAAAATTAAAAAATCATAATAAAATTAATATTAAGTTAAGTACTCTGCTTAAAATAAATATACTTAATAAATATAATTTTATTTTATTTTAGCAATCTTTCTAGTTATTATCAATTGCAATTTTTTGCAAAATATTTATGCAATATCTTTTGCGTATTGTTAAGATACAAAATCAAAAATTAGTTAATATATATATTTTTAAGAAGAATTCGAACTCTTGTTATTTAAATGTTGTCTCGATATATTAAGAGTTAGCTTCTTGTAATACTTGTAAAAATATCTAAATTACTCTAATTACTAAATTATTAACACAAATACTTAATATATTGCGCAATAATTTATAAATATTACAAAAAAAGATTTTGTTTTAAAAGAGATTCGAATTCTTATTTTGATTAAAATGCGTTTTTTGTTAATTTGAGTTATACTTTAAGTAAATATCTTACTTAAATATAACTCGTAAAGTTTCAATTAATATATTAACATAATATTTAAAATATCTTAAATATTAAGTTATTAAAACGTATTATAAGAATATTAACTTTAATATTACTTTATAATTATTATTTTAACTCAATTACAAATTAAACTATTGTTCGAATTTAAAATTATTTATAAATATAAAAACATAATCGCGATTGTATGTCTTTATTTTTCTTATTTTTTTTCGTTGTTACTAATATAGATTAACTAAGCTACAATAATTACAATTTGTATTTTGTATTTTATTTTAAATTTCTTTAGAAAAGTTTTATTCTCTAGATTTAAATATAGATGTTAAAGCTCGTTTTTTTTTGAAATTATATTATTTAACAATTATAATTGCTTGTATAGTTGTTGAATTAAATAATTTATGCAATTTATATATATAAGAAGATATTAAGAACAATCTTTTGTAAAAGATAATAACAAACACAATTGCAAAAATATTTTGTATTAATTACAATATTATTAATAATCTAAAACTTAATTATAATTATTGCACAAAAATATCTATTTTAAGTAAAAATTTATATAATACTAAGAGTGTAGTATAAGTAATTAATAATTGCAATATAATAAATTAAATACAAGAAATTTGCAAAGTAAATAAATATAAAGATAAGTAGAAAACGCAAATTTTATATATTGTTGTCTTTGTATTAGTTAAACTTATTAATTCTAGCATTAAATATATTTGCAATTTCTTTAATATTTAGTATATTTTCTAAATTTGAAGATTTACGCTTAAATTAAGAGGCTTGCGCATTTATAATTATTTTATCTTTGTAAAGTATCTTGTACGCATTATAGTTTACTTTTAATATATTTTAATAAATATTTTTTTAAGCAAATTAACTAGACTTTATCTTTTAAGAAGATTTTTTAAATATTATATTGCTATTTATTAAGTAAAGTAAAGTTGTTTTATTATATAAATAATTTAGCATATCTTGTGTTTTGTTATAATAATTTAAGAGTTTTATTAATTTTGTCTCGATTGCTTTTAATATATATATTTTTATTTTATATTTTTATATCTTAATTGCACTTTAAAAGATTTTAATATATTAAATAGTTTATTGTATATCTTAAAGATACAATAAATAGTTAAAATATTAATTGTACTTAAAATCTTAGTATAAATGCAAAATAAATTAATAAGCTTAATTGAATATTAAATTTTATTTTATTTATTAACTTTAAGTTGCAAGTATAAATTAACAAATTAAATAAAATATTAATTTAAATCTTTACGCAACAAAAGAGCTCGAACAATTATATAGCATATTAAATTCTAGCGTATTTTAATATTTTGAAACAGTTTTAATAATTGTATTTAATTGAGTTTCGCACAATTAACAAACAATTAAATTCAATAAAATTTAGTTTTTGCTTTTTTCTTTTTAAGTTTAATTTATTGAATTTACTTAAAAAGCTTCTTTTATTAAGAGTAGACTAATTGCGTCGAATCGAGTTATCAAGTTCGAATTGAGTACTTGATTCAAATCTTAACAATTTGTATTAACTTAATTCGAAAGTCTTAACAAGTTAATTTTTGAAATTAAAATTAACAATTCGAGTCGATTTCTATACTTAAAATCGAAATTAAATTCGAAAAATCGATTTGAATTGCCAAGATTTAATATTAGTATAAAGAAATTCTAAAATAAATAGTAGAAAACTATATTCTATTTTATAATCTTTTGATATAAGATTATTTGATAATATATTATAGTAATATATTCGAACTATCTAGATAGCTAGAATTAAATTATTAACTTAATTTTTCTTGTTAAAGAATTCGATAATCTTGTTTTGCATAGTCTTGTTTAAATTATTCTTGTTTTTTTAATTCTTCTTATTGTTGCTCTTATCGATATTTCTATTATTGTTCTTCTTATTACTATTTTTAAATTAAAAAAAGAAAAAAATTATTATATCTTAAGAAGAATTTGAATTTTCGATCTTTTTATTCTTGATAACAATAACATAATATCTACAATAAAATTAACAAAAGCACAATAATGCTCTTGAAGACTTTATTATAAATATTGTGTTATTGTTATTAAAAGTGCAATTATTTTATTATTAAGCTATTAAGACTTTAATATTTAAGTACTTACTTTAAACTTTTGTCGATCTAAGATTATTAATTCTTTATATTAATATATACTTAATTTTGTTAGCATATTACGCGTATTTATATTTGTTAACTTTCTTATTATTAATTTTACTTACTTTTATTGTTAATTATTAATTAAAGTCTTTCTTATTACGCAAATTTTAACGCATTTGCACTAGTAGTTATTATTAAAATTATTGCTTATTTTATTATAACTTCTTTGCAATTGCTTTTAAATCTTTTATCTTTCAATTAATATTATTTAAAATTATTAATAGTTTGTACGAAGTAGACAAATACTATATATAAATAATGCGAAATATCTTGCTTAGAATTGAAATACTCGATTTGCTAGATTGTTGAAGTATTACTAAGTTTTCTTGCAATAAATTAATTTTTCAATCTAATTATAACAAAATAAGTATAAATAAAGAAAAACCTCGAGAAGAAAAAAGTGCTAAAAAAATATTAGAAGTGCTAATATAATTAAGATAATGCAAACAAATAATGTATTTTCGACTAATATACTAATATTTTGCGATAGCAAGAACAAAAGTAGAAGTTCGATATTGTTATAACATTAAATATAAAAATATATCTTAAGTTATTTGCGTTTAACTTTGAAAAGTTCGACGCGTTGTCTCTTTAATATTCTTAGATTAAATATTTATTCTTTACAATATTAATACAAAGATATCGATTATCTTTATCTTAAATTAGACAATATTATTAAAATTGTTAAAGTAAGAATCTTGTAATAATTACAATAAACTATATTAGTATTAGTAAAAGATTATATATATTATTATATTGTATTATTTCTTTAGCAATATTTGCTTTTTGCGCTTTTGCTCTTAAGTTAGTAGTTGAGTTGTAATAATGTCGAAAATAATTTCTAAATTCTATCTTGTATTTTTTCTCGTAATTAATAGTATTGTTTTTTTTTTCTTATTTTACAATTTATAAAGATTAACTTTTTGTGTAAAATCTAAAATATTAACAGGATTATATAATATATTGTCTAATTCTTTTATTTTAAATAGTATTTTGTAAGCTTTGTCGAAACTTTATTGCAAGTTTTAATTACAATATTTGTTAAAAGATAAATATTAACTTTTATTATTTTCTCTAGATATTTAAGATAATTAAATGTTGCATTAAATATTCGAAATTTTAAATAAATATTTATATTAATTGTTTGCGAAACTATAAGAATATATTTGTAAAAAGAATTTAATATATTGTTAACAAGCAAAACTAAGTTTTACTTGCTTTTATTAAATTTAATTTGTTAAATTTTTAAATTTTTAAATTTTTTTTTTTACTTAAAGATTAATATAATTGCGTAATTAATATACTTGACAAAATATAAAATAAACAGAGTTTTAGTAAATACAAATATTTTGTACTAGTTTTTGTAACTTTTTATCGATTTTCTCTTAAAAGACTCTAAATTAAAGCAAATATTAAACTAAGCTATTAATAATGATTGTAAGAGCGCAAATCTAAATAAAATCAATATATACATTATCTCTTTGTATTATTACAAATTTAAATATCTTTTTAATTATACTAGATAAGTTTGTACTTCTTGCAATATCTTAAAGTTGTTTATTCTCTAATTGCACAATAATATTGTTATTTATTGCTTTCAATCTTATAGTTAAAACAAAATTTTAAGTTACAAAATTAATAATGTAAGTTAAACAAAATATAGAGTTCTATTATTTATTCTATTAAAACTCTTGTTAATTCAAAAAAATTTCGAGTTTATTCTTGAGTATATTGTTATTATTTGTGTTATTAATAACAACTTCAAGAAGTTTATCTTTAATCTCGAAAAACTTCGAAATCTTTATAAACTTCAATATTAATTAATAATCTATTACTTAATATTAAGAAAAGTAGATTTAATAAAATATTCGCAAAATTGAAATACAATATTTACTTAATATATTAATACTCTTAAATAGACAACTTTTTGACAACTAAATTATATATTTAAAGCAATAAAGATATATTAAGCATTCTTAAAATCTATCTTAATTTTTTTACAAATTCAAGTATATTTCGAGAGAATTATCTTAAATAGTTTTGTGCAATTCAAAAATATCAAATTTAAGCAAAGCATTTTTAATAACTTTCGAAAGTTAAGATTGTTAATAATTCGAAAAAACAAATTTAAATTTACATGAGTCTTACATAATTAATTTTTTTAATTATCTTAAATAAAAAATAACAACAAATCGATATAACTTTTTTTTCTAAAGAATTGTTAGTTTTGCATTATTTATATATATTATTAATTGTAACTTACGCAATTAAAAGCTAGATTAATTTCAAAATGTAAAACGATTTTATCGAAAAACACTTTCGCTAGCTTTGCAACATCGATTTTGATAATTACAAATATATATTTGATTATTTTTGTATAGCGATCAAATTATTACGAAGATTAAGTTATACACAACTTTATAACGTTTGCTTGACGACAAACTCGTTACAAAGTTTATAATAATTTTTTTTATAACTTCTTTGCAATAAATAAGAATCGAAGCTTATTATACAACTTATAACGAGAAACGTTGATATATTAACAAACATTACATGTTTTGATATACGCTTTTACTTGCTTCGCGCAAGCTAGTTAAAAATAATTTCTCTAAAGTAAATTTAGAGTTTTCTCAATTTCAAAGTGTCTCGTCAAAGAGTCGTTATAATTCTTGCGAATTAATTTCTTTTTAATAATTGTATTCTTTGAGACATAAAGCAATTTGTTATATTTAACAAGATTTTCTTGATCTAGAGATTATGTCTTTTGTTAACGACAAAACGACTTTTTAATTTTGATACGAATCTTTTCGACTTAAATATCTTTAGTTTAAAGATTCTTAATTAATAATCTTATTAATCTTTAAGATTTTTTATACGATTTTTTTGACATGTTTCTAATTACTTTTCTTAAGATAACAACTTGTACACTAGCTAATTAAGATAAAGATGCTAGTTTATTAAGAACTTTTTTTTTACTTTATAATCGCGAGATCTTCGCATTACTAGTAAGTACTTCTATTAGTTGTAATATAAGAATCAAATTACTTGATATCTTTCGCTCTCTTTGCGTCAACGACTTTTCGTTGAAAAATAGCGCTAGCTTATTTTGAAATACGAGAATCAAATTAATTGATATCTTTCGTTTGTTTTGCGCTAGCGAATTTTCGTTAAATAATAGCGTCAATTTGTTTTGCAACGTCGACAACAATCTTGTATTCAATAACAAGATTTCTTTATAATTAAGACGTCTTAATAACTTATTTGTCGAATTTTTTTTACTCGAACGATAAAAGATTTCAAAGTTATAGACGACTAACTTGAGCGCTTAACGAGTTTGTCTTAAGTTTAGCTTCTTTTAATCTATAAATTTCTTAAGATTATCGTAATTTAATTAAATTTTGATAGAATAAGCATTGCTTTTTAGATAATGTCTTTATTGTTTAAAAGCAACTACAATAGTTAGCAATTTCTAATTATACATTTTATAATTTTGCTTTGTCGAAATTATTTTTCGCGATTAGAACGTTATTGAGCGCTAGTTTTCGTCGTTATCTTGTTGACTTAGAATGCTCGCAATTGCAAAGTTAGACGCATTAGTCTTTACTTCAATCTTCTTGTTCGAATTGTAATAATAAAGTAGTAAAGTCGATATAAAAATGTCGTAAAGTTAACGAAACATCTATCTACTCTACTTTATTCGATCAAACGAAAAAGTCAAATTTCTTGTTATTCTTACATTCTTTTAATAGATTAGTAAGAGAGACAATTCTTTTCGAATAGCTATATATAAAGCGTCTATAAAAGTTTACGAAGTCTAGAAACACTTGAAGCTTCTAATAAGTTTTTGATTTAAATTACTTTTTGATTGTTCTAATTTTTTTCGAATTTATTTGTATATCTTTTGAAAACACAATAAAGTTTAGAAATTCAATTTTTGTAATATTGAACTTATACTTCTTTAGATTGACGTATAGCGAATATTCGCGAAGACATTTCAACATCTATCTAATATAACGTTAGTGCTTCGTCGAATTATTGCTATACACTAGTATGTTATTTATATAGATTACGCAAGTTACATCAATTAGCTTTCGCAACGTTTTATTAATGTAAATCTAAAAAGTTGCGAATGCGTTTGCTAGTCGAAATAATATAACTTGATACTCGAAATGCTTATAACGTATACGAAACGTTATCTTTTACTTATTATCGCGTTTTATGCGAATGCGATAATAGACGTTCTTTAGATTCAAGGCGATAAAGCGCTTTGCTTCGCATAGGCAATCTAGCGTTTTTATAATTAGAGACAATAAATAACAATTCTTAATAGTAATCGCATTTAGATCTTTATAATCGACGCATAAACGTAACTTATTGTTCGATTTTGATACAAATAAAATAGAGACGTCTACAAACAAAATTAAATGCTTGATTTAATCTTTAGCTAATGCATTATCGAAGTATTGTCAAAGTATTGTTAGCTCGTTCTATAAAAAATTATAAAGAGACATAAAAGATAACTCTTTGTCGTTCTAAAGCTAAATAACATAATTTTCTCTTTCTAATTCTAATAGAATCTCGATCAATTTATTATTACAAATATCTTTTAGATTTCTTAACTTCTTAGAAATCTTAAACTTTGTTAACTTTTTGTTTGACGTCTTCGTAACGTTAGCGCAAACAATAGCATAAATTGTGCTATACTTAACGAGATCTAAAACAAATTGCTTAAGATTAATTATTTTTAATTTGTTATTTGCGATCTTGAATCGCTAGCTTTGCATTTTCGAATCAATCAATATGTCTTGCTTGACTAGCATTAACATATCTAATATAAGATCAAGACTTATATATATAACTAAGTAAAATAAGATAGTGTATTCTCGATGTTGATCTTACGAGTCAATTAGATAATAGATCAACTTATAGACGTCGTAGTAATAACAATTATCGTTATTAAGAAAATCTAATGTCAATAAGATAGCGAATGTAAATTGCAATTTTTATTGTACTACGTAGACATAATTAATAAAATTTAGCTTAACTCTTAAGTCGACTAGATCTATAACTTGACGTTTGTTATCAAGAAGTCGAGTTCAATCTCGTCTTTCAACTTAGCGTTATTGCTTGTTCTTAAATATTACTGCGTAATAATATTATTTTTCAAGAATAACATGCAATAAAGAATTTTATTCTTATTCGTAAAAAAATACGTCAAAAATCGCATTATATTAATGTCGATTTCGCGAAACTAGATAATATGTTTATTTACGCTTAAACTCTTGTATAATTTTAGCTTTTTAAGTTTTAAGAACTTGAACATAATCGACGACAATACAATAGCGATTTAAGAAGCTTAAAAATTTGTTTTTTCAATCGCTATAACTTAAGTCTATTGAGCGTTTCGCAAATTTCGAATCTTTGTTATTAACGTTTTAATCTACTAATATAAAGTCGAAGCTCTAATCGTATCTAAGTTATTATCTTTGTTAACGTTACGTTAATGACAATTATCTTTGTTAACGTTTCGTAAGCAATTATTGTTTTAAAGAAAATCAAACTTCTCGAACTCTAATTTAGTAATCGAATAATTATTATATTTTGAGCTATTTTGATTCAACATAATACTATTATGTTTCGAGTCTTTCTTTTCGAAAAATAAAACAATTAGAATTGTAAAATGCAAATGCATTTGCTATTTGTTGACGCACTAAAATGTGAAAGACGTAAAATATAATAGACTTTTATTATTATGCCTCAACTATATAAGATAGATAGTAGTAAGACTAATTGTTAAAGAACAACGAGAGACAAGCTTTCTCTCTATTTAATACTTGTTATAACATGCGAGCCTACTTTTCGCTTTCTAACTAGAAAGAAGAGTCGTGCGATTTGAGACTTTCATAGTTAATCAAGATTACGTGTCTTGTCATATTCTAAGACGTTAACGCATCGATAACGCTATAACATTACAACTTAAGAGCTTAATTAAAATTATTGATTGTGTTTTCTAATCTAGAATTAATATTGTTTTTCGAATTTGTTAACTTGTTTGCTATTACGCAAGCTTAATAGAGAAATATTATTAACAATTGTTGTATTGCTTTGTTTTGAATTCAATCATTTTCTTCGATTATTGCAATATATATTATAATAAGATTTGTTTAAATCCAAAACTAAAGTATTTAAAAAACAATCTTAAGTTGTATTTTGTGCAACGTTTAAATATATTTGTATAAAGAATTTGTTAAGACTTTGTCGAATCTATTAAATCGACAAAGAGAAAAAACTTGTATATTAATTAGTTAGAAGAGCTTTAATAAAAAAGAAAGTATATTGTTCGACTTAATTTCTATCTATTATTGCAAGTGCTCGAGAGATATGCGTAAAAAAACTCTAAATATAAGATAAGATAATCTAAACAAAAAACAAGACAATCGAGAGTAATATAAATAACATAATATATAAAAAAGCAAAAAAAATATAATATAAGTAATTACGCTAATATAAATAATCTAATATTTAATATTAATTTATTCTAAATAGTTTTTTAAGATTAATACAAATATTATATATTAAGTTGTTTTATTGTTTTTTTAACTTATACTATATTGCTATTTGCTAATATTAGAAGAAAACAATTATATAGCTAATAAGTTATTTATAAGTATAATTAATTGCTTTCTTCTTTTGTCTTTTCAAATTCTAACACTTATAAAATTCGATATTTTAAGCTAGTTTCTAAGAATAATATTTAAGAGTTCGAAGAAGTTATTTATTATAAACTTGATTTGCTGCAATTTTTCTTTTAATATATAATAGTAATTACAAGATTAATTAGTTTTTTAAGTTTTAGATAAAAAGTATATTAGCTATTTTAAAGCTATTATGCAACTTAAATAAATTGCTATAATTAATATTGTTATTAAGAGCAAAAGAAAGAATTAAGCTATAAGATTGAAGTAATAAATAAACTTGCAATACGCGTTAATTATTAGAGTCTATAAAGATAAGATTAGCTAAAGACTAAATTAGATAAGATTAGATAAGATTAGATAAGATTAGATAAGATTAGATAAGATT
>JAABUQ010002748.1_pt1 | contig 33978 bp, 35 predicted proteins | sample 5560001 | NCBI WGS metagenome assembly JAABUQ01 (sample SAMN10711888, study PRJNA513371) | rock metagenome | isolation source: Antarctica rocks | place: Antarctica: Victoria Land, Finger Mt nord | collected 2015-12-18
AGTGAGACGGGGTAAGGTGATGATCTTCCTCATACGCCGTACTATTGAAATAGCACACTCCCCTTCCTCTTTAGGGAAGGGGCCGGGGGTTAGGGCATTCGGGCAACGGCACCGTAATCCGCGCTAACTCGCGAAAGCCACGGAGGCGATGAGCGCGGTGATCTCCGGGCCATGCGTGCCGATGTTGCGCGCCTGAAAGTCGAACTCGGACCCCGCGTGGTTGACGATCCAGATCGCGCCGTCGCGCGCACCCGTCGCGGGGGCATTCCTCGCCGTATAGGTGAAGGTCATGCCCGCGCCCGATTCGCCCCCCACCTGAATGGTGTTCACGGGGCCATCGGTGTACGCAAACGCCGTACTCATCCCATGCACGTCCCGAAAGGCGTACGCGGCCTGCATGGGCGTGCCTGACTGGTCGTAGATGTCCAGGAACACGAGCAGGTTGTCCGGCCCATCGAGTTCGAGGGCGTTGTTCGCGAAATCCGCCAGGCGTGTGACGGACCACCCGGCGGGGAATTGCAACCGCACGCGCTGGCGCGAGTCCGTCCACGATTGCAGCCCCGCGTTTGCCGCCGTGACGGGGGGTGCTATGACATTGGTTGGCACACTCCCCGCCGGGGGCGCCATCGCGCCGGTCGGGGCGCTCCCTGCGGGGGGTACCGCACCACCGCCCGGCGCACTTCCCGGAGGCGGTACGGAGCCGCTACCCGGCGCGCTCCCCGGTGGTGGTGCATTGCCACCCGTGCCACCGGCGGGCGGCGTTTGCACCGGCGATGCGGCGGGCGTCGCGTCCGCGCCGGGGGTCGTCGTCGCCACGGGACGCGAATGCTCCACGAACACGGGATCGTCCGCGATGTCCACCTGAATGGCCCCGTTACTCACCGTCGTCGGCAGGGGCTGGCCACTGATGTTGTACGCCTGCGCCACGGGCGACAGCGTGGGCAGGCTGGTGCGGCCCCCGCCCCAGACCACATCCACCACCGTGCCGTTGCGGTTGAAGCGGTACGCCGTGCCCGCGCCGGACTCGCGCCGTTCCACGAAGGTCGCGCCCGTGAGCTTGGTCGCCAGCGTTTGAAAGGCGTAATACCCCGCCTTGGGCGTCATCCAGTCGTTGCCGATGAGGCCGAAGTGGGCGTCCTTGTTGCCGGGGTCCGTGCCGTCGTCGCGGAAGTCGTACCAGAGCATCGGTCCGAGACTGAGGCCGGGGTAGCCGAACATCGTCACGAACTGGCGCACCAGATAGCGCGCCTGGAGCGATTCGGAACCGATACCGTTGCTGTCACTGCCGGTGTTCGCGCTCGACCAGCCGAACTCCGTGAACCAGATCGGCTTGTTGATCTGGCCCTGAATGCCTTTCAGGTGCGCGAGATCGGTTTTCTCGAACGCGCCGTTATCGAAGTTCGTCTGCCCGACATACGGATGAAAGCCGAAGACATCGGAGTAGTTGGGGCCACCGAGCGCGATGTACTGGTTGCACCAGACGAGGTCGAGCTTGGAACAGGCGCCGTTGATCACCTTCGCGGACGGGTCCACCCCTTTGATCGTGTCATACGAACTGTGTAGCAGGCTCACGTACTGGTCGGGCGTGCCCGTCCAGAAGTCGGTATCGTCCGGTTCATTCCAGATTTCCCAGGTCTGCACGGTGTCTTTGTACCGCGCGACCACGGTGGCAACGAATCGTTTCCAGGCGGCGGGGTCGGGCGGGTTCTGGTTGAACGGCTCGCCCGTACTGCTCGCCTGATCGGTGAGCGGTTGCTTCGATTGCCGCTGTTGCACCCAGCCGCGCAGGCGGTCAATGGGAGTGGAGGGAGCCTGCGTGACCTGCCCCGGCGCGCACAACGTGTTGTTGTACCCCAGTTGCGCGATGATTTTCAGGTTGTGCTTTTTCGCTTCAAGCACCAGCTCGTCGTAAAACCCCCAGTCCCAGGTGCCGCACGGATGCTCGATTTTGTCCCAGCGGAACTGCTCCAGAATGATCCCCGCGCCCATGCGCTGCACGGCATCCATCGGCAAGCCGAGTTGCCCGCCCTTGCCGTAGCGGGTGACGATGTTCGTGGAGACCCCCAGGGGCTGCACGGCGCCATCGGCAAAGGAGATCGAGACCGACGGTTGGGCGACGGGCGCGACGGGCGCCGCCGCGAGTGGCACCGCCAGCAAGGCAAGCATGATGCTCGCAAGCATGACCGTTGCGAGGCCCGAACGACGCAGTCTCATGCGCATTCCCCCCTTGTCCGTAATCTCGTATGCTCCCGGCCCCTATGCCCGCGCGAATCGCGGCGCACCCCACCCAGGAAATGTTTTTCTCGCGTGCAACTATCCGTGATCCTATCCGCATTCTACGGGCAACGCAAGAGCGTCTGCGTGCAGGGATTGCTTTCATAGAACGCATGTGCTACTCTGATGCCCGGTGAGCAAATGGGAACGGATGCCGCTCACCTTCTCTATAAACGCAGGGAAAGGGGGAATTCGTCGGCGGCACCGGCACGGTCAGCATGGCGATACGTGGGATGGCGTTGCGCGTCTCGGGTGCGGCACGCGAGGGCGGCGTTGCACCGACGCGGGAAAAACAGGAGTGGAGCGATATGGCAGAGATCACAGGGTACGCACCGGGCACACCGAGCTGGATTGACCTGATTACCCCGGACATGGAAGCGGCAAAGGCATTCTACGGCGGCCTGTTCGGTTGGGAACGGACGACCCCGGACCCGAAGATGGGCGGCTACGCCTTTTTTCTGCGCAACGGCAAGCAGGCCTGCGGCGTTGCCCCGATCACATCCCCGGAGCAACACCCCTCCTGGACGACGTACATCGCCACCGCCGATGCTGATGCCACAGCGCAGGCGGTGCGCGACAACGGCGGGCATGTCGTTATGGAGCCGATGGACGTGATGGACACCGGACGTATGGCCCTCTTCACCGACCCCACGGGCGCGTTCTTCGGAGTCTGGCAACCGGGCACGCACACGGGCGCGCAGGTTGCCAACGAAGCGGGGGCATTCTGCTGGAACGAACTCCTCACCCGCGATATGGACGCCGCGAAAGCCTTCTATCCACAGGTGTTCTCGTGGGGCATTGAGGCATCCGGGGAGGGCGCAACGGCCTACACGCAGTGGCAAGTCAACGGCCGGAGCATCGCCGGCGGCATGGCGATGCCCGATGCAATCCCCGCCGAAATACCGGCGCTCTGGCGGGTCTACTTCGGTGTGGCGAACTGTGATGCCACGGTTGCAAAGGCACAGGCAGCGGGCGGCGCGCTTTTGATCCCCGCAGTAGACAGCCCCAACGGGCGCTTCGCGGTGCTGGCCGACCCCTTTGGCGCGTCCTTTGCCGTGATTCAGGTGCAATAACGCGGCGGCAGCGCGAAAACGATTGCACCGCGAAGGCGCGAAGGCGCGAAGAAAGGAAATTTTCTGTTTCCCCTTCGTGCCTTTGCGCCTTTGCGGTGCAAATCTCCCCCTCCCGCGCCATTTTCGGCTATCATAGCCATCTGTGGTGGCACGGCGCGGGAAATGGGAAGGCGGGCAAGCGGTGGGCAACATCGGGGCGTACATGCTGCGGCGGCTGTTGCAGCTCGTGCCGCTGCTGGTCGGGCTGACGCTGGTGATGTTCGCCCTGATTCACCTCGCGCCGGGCGATCCCGTGACCGCGTTTCTTTCCGAGCAGAACTCCAACCCGGACTTCATCGCCCAGGCGCGCAAGAACTTCGGGCTGGACAAGCCGCTGCCGGTGCAGTACGCGATCTACCTCTCGAAGCTCGTGCGCGGCGATTTCGGCACCTCGTACAGCTTTGGTGGCCGGCCCGTGCTCGCGCTGGTCGGGGACCGCGTCGGCGCGAGCGTGGCGCTGCAACTCGTGGCCCTCGCCATCGCGCTCGCCATCGCCATCCCCGTGGGCATCCTCTCCGCCACACGGCAGTATTCCACCCTCGATAACGTCACCACGGTCAGTTCGTTTGTCGGGCTGGCCGTGCCGAACTTCTGGCTCGCGCTGCTGCTGCAACTCTACCTCGGTGTGCAGTTCCACCTCCTGCCGACGATCAGCACCGACCAGGCGACAGCGCCCTTTCCCGCGCGCATCAAGTACTTCGTGCTGCCCGTGATCGTGCTCGCGCTGCCGACGATCGCGCTCTTTACCCGCTTCATGCGCTCGGCGATGCTGGAAGTGATCCGGCAGGACTACATGACCACCGCGCGGGCGAAGGGGTTGAGCAACCGCGCGACGCTCTACCGCCACGGGCTGCGCAATGCCCTGATCCCGATGATCACGGTGTTCGGCCTGCAGTTACCGCGCCTCCTCAGTGGCTCGATCATTATCGAGCAAATCTTCGCCTGGCCGGGCATCGGCTCGCTGACGTACGAAGCCATCGGACGGCGCGATTACCCCGTGATCCTGGGGATCACCGTGCTCGTCGGGGCCTTTGTGATGATCGTCAATGTGCTCGTGGACTTCGCCTACGTGCTCGTGGACCCGCGTGTGTCGCTCACGGGGGGCCGGGGTTAGGAAAACCAATGTCTGATGTTGTGAACGCCACCAATGCCGCACCTGCCTTATCTCGCACGGAGCGCACGCTCGCCCTGCCGCAACCCCGGCGGTTCGTCGCCCTGCGGCGGTTCGGCGAAAACCGGCTCGCGGTGGCGGGGCTGGTGGTCGTGGCCCTCTTTTACGCGGTGGCGCTCTTTGCCCCGCTGCTCTCGCGCTACGACCCGCTGGCGATTCAGCCGGGGGCGCGCTCCAAGCCGCCCTCCGCCGAACACTGGCTCGGCACGGACCGCAACAGCCGCGACGAGTACGCCCGCCTGGTGACGGCGACGCGCGTCTCGCTGGTCGTGGGCTTTGTCGCGGTGGTGATCATCATGAGCCTGGGCGTGCTGCTCGGCGCGCTGGCGGGGTTTTTCGGTGGCTGGACCGACACGCTGATCATGCGCTTCACAGACATCCTGTTATCCATCCCGCAACTGTTGCTGCTGATCTCGGCGGGCGCGCTCTTTCGCGGGCGGCTGAACCCACTGATCACCACCGTGCTCGTGATCGGCCTGACGAGTTGGCCGGGGGCGGCGCGGCTGATTCGCGGGCAGTTCCTCGCCCTCAAGGAGCAGGAGTACGTCACGGCGGCGCGGGTGATCGGCGCATCGCCGGGGCGGATCATCCGCCGCCACCTGTTGCCGAACACGCTCGCCGTGGTGATCGTGGAAGCGACGCTCTGGCTCGCCTACGCGATCCTGCTCGAAGCGAGCCTCAGCTACTTCGGTCTCGGCGTGCAGATACCGACGCCAAGCTGGGGCAACATGCTCGAACAGGGCAAGGCGGAACTGCTCAATGGCGCGTGGTGGCTCACGGTCTATCCGGGGCTGGCGATCTTTCTCGTGGTGCTCGCCTTTAACCTGATGGGCGACGGCCTGCGCGACGCCCTTGACCCGCGCCTGCAACGGCGATGAGCGCGGAAACGGTTGAACCGCGAAGGCGCGAAGGCACGAAGGGGATCAAGAAAAATATCTTTGTTCTTTCGCATTTCTTCGCGCCTTCGCGCCTTCGCGCCTTCGCGGTTCAGATTTCTTTAGCGGAAGGAGCGACACATGACCCCCTCAGTTGTCTGGGCGATTCAGCAGCCGGAGTATGACGCGCGCGTCAACCGGGTGCGGGAGATGATGGCGGCGCGCAAGCTGGACGGCCTCGTGCTGTTCCACCCGATCCGCATGGCGTACGTGTCCGGCTTTTTCCACCTCACCACAGAGCGTCCGATGGCGATTGTGGTGCCTGCCGACGGCGGTCTCGGCGCGCTGATCCCGCAACTGGAGCAGGACCACATCGGCAAGTCGCCGAGCGTGACGCATGTGAAGGTTTACCCGGAATACCCCTCCGGCGGCACGAAGCACCCCCTCTGGCACCTCGCGGACCTGCTCGGTGAGATGGGCTTGCAAGGCAAACAGGTCGGCTACGACAACGACGGCTACGGCGACGTGAGCGGCTACGAGGGGCCGCTGCTGTCGGAGGTTCACGACGGCCCGACGCTGCCCGCGCGGGACATCGTGGATACGCTGCGCCTCGTCAAGAGCGAGGCGGAGTTGCGCTTTATCCGCGAGAGCGCGCAGTGGGGCAACCTCGCCCACCGGATGATGCACGACCGGTTGGCGCTGGGCCGCAACGAGGTGGCGATCTCGCTGGAAGCCAGCACCGAAGCGAGCAAGATCATGCTCGCCACACTGGGGCCGGACTACCGCCCGCTGACGATGGTCTGGGGGCCGCCCGCGCTCGCCATGTTCCATGCGGGGGCGAACACCGCCCTGCCGCACGGCCTCTCGAACGGCGGCGGGCTGCGGCGCGGCGACGTACTCGTCACAGGTGCGGCGGCGGATGTCGGCGGCTACAACTCGGAGCTTGAGCGCACGATGGTGCTGGGCGAACCGACGCCGGAGTTCGAGCGGTACTTCGATTTGATGCTGCAACTGCAACAGGCGGGCTTCGATGCCCTGAAGCCGGGCCGCTCGCTCGCGGAGGCGGAAACCGAGGTCTCACGCGCCTACGCGGAACTTGGCGTCACCGCGTTGCAGCGGCACCACACGGGCCACGGCATCGGCCTGGAAGGACACGAAGCGCCGTTCATAGACAAGGGCGATCACCGCATCATCGCCGAGGGCATGGTCTTTTCCGTAGAGCCGGGCCTGTACGTCCCCGGCCTCGCGGGCTTCCGCCACTCCGATACCGTGGTCATCACGAAGGACGGCGCGGAACGCATCACCTACTACCCGCGTGATCTCGACAGCATGATCGTCCGCCTCTGAGATAACCTGCGCCTACTGCCGATGAGAGCAGGCAGCACGACTGTAACTCACGCCGAGATTGCGGTCGTGACGGGCGAGAGTTGTGGGGTTGCGCAAGAAAGCTGCGCGACTCGGTAGCATAACGTACGCTTACAATGGCCGGTATAACTACTGGAGGCGGGTCAGGTAAATTAGCAGTTCATCGGTCGCTACGGACAGGACTTTTGGCTAGTCTTCGGGCGGTAAAATAATACTCTGTATTTAGAAGTAAGCGAGATGCACAGTGATAGAATGGCAATACTTCCCAAAATCCGTTGAAATTCCGGTCCACCTAAAAGACGTTATAGACGTTTTTTCTCACGCCTCGCCAGATATTATGTCATCTGAACATGGTCTTACAAGTGATGCTGTCCTTGCCCGTATTCGCGAAAAGCTGGTCGAGCAGGGTTATACCGTTGAATCGAGCAAGAGAACCGTAGATAAGATTCGCGTGCCTGTACTATTTGGTAAGAACGGGCGGCTAGAGAAATATTTTGATGCAGACGCCTATCATGCCCTGAACCATACAGTAATCGAGGTGGAGGCAGGCCGAGCCGTAGACAACTATCAATTTCTAAAAGATTTGTTTCAAGCGTGTTTGATGCATGATGTTTTGCATCTTGTCATTGCAGTGCGCCAACATTATCGGGGCGATCGGGATTTCGATACCGTTTTGTCGTTCTTCGACGCCCTTTATACAAGTGGAAGATTATCACTACCACTGAACGGAGTTCTTATCATTGACTATTGATGAGTTTTTTATCTTTAATTACGCGATTATTTTCGGTGTAAGGCACGTTTATTGCCGCGTTTCCCATCCCTCCTGGCGGCGTGAAGGTTCTTTCCGAGGTTGTCATTTCCGGTAGTGTCGGGATACAGTGTGCAAGAACCCTGTCAACGTCGGGTCACTTCACGGTTTGGGGGGACCCGGACAGTTTTGCGAAAAGCACAGAAGCGATATACCGCGTGAATAATGAAGAGAGCGAAAACGAAAATGTTTGAGCTGTGGGACCTTGAGACGGCAAATGCAATAGGCGAATACCAGACACTCGAAGACGCGCTCATGAATGTTCGCATGACGGCGCGTCTTTATGGGCGTCCTGCTGTAATTACGTGGGGACTCCTCTTCGAGTCTGAGAACGGTGAAACCACCCGAATTGCAATCAGGGAAGACCTCTCCCGGCTTGCCGGGGTACCGGAGCGTGTCGTGTCACGTCGAGGCCCGATGCATAAAAGTGATACCAGGAATCCGGCTTCCGCCCTCTTGAATGCACGCGTATCCATGAACCCCGCGCACGTTAAAGACCCCCTGACATTGCGCTTGGTCACATAGCCCCTACCGCCACACTGCGACCATACTGCATAGATGCTGGGTATCACACCGGAGGCGAAGATGATCGGCATGGAACAGGCGGTGCGGGACACCCCGGCGCTGCGCATTTGGTGATGTATGGAGGGACGATGGCGACATTCACAGGTCGGGTAGCGGTGGTCACGGGCGGCGGGCGCGGCATTGGTGCGGCAACTGCGGAGGCGCTCGCCGCGATGGGTGCGGCGGTCGCGGTGCTCGCGCGCTCAGTGGCGGAGGTGGACGCGGTCGCGGCGCGGGTGCAGGCACAGGGGGGGCAGAGCCTCGCGGTGGCGTGTGATGTGGCGGACCCGGCTGCCGTGGCGCGGGCCTTTGCCGCGATCACGCACGCGCTCGGCCCGGTGGATATTCTCGTCAATAACGCGGGGGTGGTCGCACCCCTCGGCCCCACGGCGACAATTGACCTTGCGGCGTGGCAGCAGGCGATGATGGTCAACCTCGTCGGGCCGATGGCGTGCATTCGGGCCGTGCTGCCGGGGATGCTCGAACGCCACTGGGGGCGCATCGTCAACGTCTCGACCGGCGCGGCGGCGGGCGCGGGGATGGGCAACGGCAATGCCTACGCCGTCAGCAAGGCGGGGCTGGAGATGCTGACGCGCAACCTCGCGGCGGAACTCGCGGGCACGGGCGTGACCGTCAACGCCGTACGCCCCGGTACGGTGGATACCGCGATGCAGACGGGTATCCGCGAGAGCGACCCCGCCGCCATCGGTGACGCGCTTGTGGCGCGTTTTCAAGCGATGTACACAAGCGGCAATCTGATTGATCCCGCGCTTCCCGGCACGCTGATCGCCCGTCTGATGGCGGAAGAGACCACGGGCGAGACCGTGAGCATCGGTGACGCGCGTGGGCAGGCGTTGCTCGCCTGAAACGCACCGGTTCGCCCGCCACCCGCGCAACACGGCGGGGGCAGGGCATGAATGAATGGAGGCAGACATGATCGGCATGGAACAGGCGGCGCTGGATACCCCGGCGCTGCTCATTGACCTCGACACGATGGAAGGCAACTTGCGCACGATGGCGGGCTTTTTCGCGGGGCAGCACGCAAAGCTGCGCCCGCACGCGAAAACGCACAAGTCGCCGGTGATTGCGCACAAGCAACTGGCGCTCGGCGCGGTCGGCATTACCTGCGCGAAGCTCGGCGAGGCGGAAGTGATGGTCGAGGCGGGCGTGCCGGACATCCTCGTCGCCAACCAGATCGTCGGGCACACGAAGATCGCGCGCCTCGTCGCCCTCGCGCACCACGCGCGCCTGACCGTGGCGGCGGACGATCCGCAGAACCTGCGCGACATCTCCCAGGCGGCAGAAGCGAGCGGTGTGGAGATCGGCGTGCTCGTGGAAGTGAACACGGGCATGAACCGCTGCGGCGTCGAGCCGGGGGAAGATGCCGTGTCACTCGCCGCCTTTGCGGCAGACCTGCCGGGGGTACGTTTCCGGGGCTTGCAGGCGTACGAAGGCCACCTCGTCAACACAGAGGATGAGTCGGCGCGGCGTGCGGCGGTCGCGGCGGCGATGGCCCCCGTGCGCGAAACGCGGGAAGCGATCACGGCGCGCGGCCTGCCGGTGGAGATCGTCTCCGGTGGCGGCACGGGCACGTTCGCGCTCACGGGCGCGCTGCCCTTTTTCGATGAGGTGCAGGCGGGGTCGTACGTGTTCATGGACGCGAAGTACGCCACGATTGGCGGCGTCGGCGAGCGGTTCGGCACGGCGCTCACGGTGCTCGCCAGCGTGGTCAGCCGTCCCACCGCCGACCGCGCCATCCTCGATGTTGGGCGCAAAGCCATCGGCACCGATCACGGCACGCCGTACCTCAAGGGCTACCGCGACGAGGCGGAGTTCAAAGGCTTTTCGGAGGAACACGCGACGCTCGCCGTGTCGGGCGCGGCCCGCGACCTCCGTCCCGGTGACACCGTGGAAATCGTGCCCGGTCACGGCTGCACCACCGTGAACCTCTACGACCGCTACCACGCAATGCGCAACGGCGTCGTGGAAGCGATCTGGCCCGTCGCCGGGCGGGGCCGCTCTGCCTGATCCTTGTACCGTAAATGGGCAAAGTTTATTGGAGCACATGACCTTCACGGAGACGACGAAAAGCTGAGGCGGGCTACGGCGAAGGTGTCCGTGGCGGCATCATGGGTGAGGCGGCAGGTGGCAGTATCGGGCCGTAGCGCATCCGGTCATTCGGCCCGTAGCGCCAGCCGTAGTAGTCGCGCCCAACGAATGTGCTGTCTACTTCCTGCCCTGTGGGCCGCGTCGCGTCGTATACCAGCACCCGCCGCTCGAACGCCTGCAGCACTAACGTGGTCGGCGTCCCATTCACGGACGCTTCGACCACGAAGACGGGTGTGATGGGCCAGCCAATCGCCGCGAAGCCGCTGGGCACGCGGTTCTGGTAATCCATGAAGGCGGTAAGCACGTTCTGCCCGTATGGACCAGTCGCGTCCGCGTCGCGGATGTACGTAAATATCGGGAGGGGGATAGCTACGGGCAGCGCTTGCAATCGCTCCCACTGCCGTGTAGATACGTCGAACGTGTAGGGGAGCAGGGTCGTGCCCATGTCGGTATCGCGCACAGGCAGAGTGGCGAGGTCGGCGTAGGTCGGCCCATCATTGCCCGGATCGCCGACGAGGGGAGTGGTCGCGGGCAGGCGCGGATCAAACGCGGTATCGTCAACCTGTATCTGCCCGGTCTCCATCTCCACTACCAGCCGCCCATCGGTCAGTTCCTCCTGGTTTAGATGGCTTAATGGAAGACGAATACTGGCCTCCATCCTGCCCTTATCGAAGTACTGGACGGTGCGACCGCGATAAGCTGCAGCATCACAGCCGATCCGCGTCCCCTGGGGACAAAAGGCGCCTTGTATACGGTTCTCGTATGGCTCTCTGCGCGCCGTCGAGGTATTCAGCGGCCCCCAGAAGCCGGGCGCCGCTGCCTCATCCACCTGCCACTGTCGCTCGAACGCGCGATTCCAGAAATACCCCGTCGCGTAAACGGGCATTGGGCAGGATATCCCAATAGAAAGCCCGAGAATGAGACAGAGAGCAACGAGTGACCATCGCTTATGGTGCGGCGTTTGTCGCTTACGGTCATCCATACTACCTTCTTTTACGTCGTGTCCTAGCGGCCTCATCGTCGCCCTCGAAGACCTGCTTGGGTATGAGGTGCAAATCACCCTGGACTCGCCATAGATGAGTACACACCACTGCGTCAGGCGATTGCACGCGACCTCGTGGCGCTATGACAAAGATGTACAACGATTGCGGGCGGTCAGTACACGGCGTCGTGATCGCCGATGTCAATGAGTTCGATCTCGCGTTCCGTGACGCGGATCGTCAGCACGATGCGGTGGGCGTACGTGAGGCTCATGGCCCACAATCCCTCGAGTTCGCCGCCGAGCCGGTGCGTGCGCAGCGTTTGCGCGAACGGGTCACGTTGTAGCGTGCCGAGCGTGGCGACGAACCGCGCTTCGAGATCGGGGGGCCTGCGCAGAAACTTCTTCGCCGTGCGTGTGAATTTCGCGGCGGCGATGAGGATATAGAGCGGTGCGTCTTGGTCGCTCGTGGATTGGGAAGTCGTTCACGGTGTATCGTCTTCATCAACCGCGTGAATCGCCGCCATCAGGTCCGCGACGTCGGTGTAGCGCGCGCTGCGACCGGCGCGAAAATCCGCCTGCGATTCCCGCACCCGTGCGAGCACGCCCGTATGTGCGTCCTCCACTAACGCCGCGTATTGTGCTTCGGTCATGACTACATACGCGGGGCGATTGCGCGTGATCACATGCACGGCGCCGTGATCGAGGTGCTTGTCTACGGCGGCGATGCCGCCACGCTTGATCTCCTGCGCGGGAATGGTGTTCATCACGCCCTCTTTTGTTGTATCGCTTACAGTACCGTCTTTCATACCGGAAACGGTACAACAAGTAGGAGAATCCGTCAAAGCGATCATCTCCCTCGCGTACACCACCCCTCCATTCCTGAGTAGATACCTCATAGAGCAACTTGCGTGCATTGCACGAAGCACTGTGCGACGATACGCGCACACTGGGGATCGTAGTTTCGGGCGCAATACGGGATCATCGAGCGATCTCCGGTATACTCTGAGCACGGGAGCGGAGGAACGCATGGCAGCACTGACCCGACGAGACATCCTGGCGCGGCGCGCGGAGATCGTGCGCCTCGCACACATGCACGGCGCGGCGGATATCCGGCTCTTTGGCTCCGTTGCCCGCGATGAGGCCGAGGAGACGAGCGACGTGGATTTTCTCGTCACGCCCACCGACACTACGCCCCCCTTCTTTCCCGGTGGCCTCATCGTCGCCCTCGAAGACCTGCTAGGGCATGAGGTGCAGATCACTCTCCACTCATCAGGAATGAGTATGCAGTTGCGCCAGGCGATTGCGCGCGACCTCGTGGCGCTATGACGAACACACACCCTGAACGCGACCCCGATCACATCCGCTGATTGCATGAGGCGATGCCGCGCGGTATGTGCGCGGGGCGAGGGGATGTGCGACGATACGCAGACACCGGGGATCGTGGTTTTGGGCGCGATGCGGGGCGTGGGCCTCGCGGTGATCCCCATTGTACAGTGAAAGGGAGCATGGGATGAAGCTGCTTACCCTGCGCATGGATGGCATGAATGGTGGCACACGGGCCGGTCGGCTGGACGGCGAGACGATCACGGTCCTGGACGCACCGGATGTCGGCGCGCTACTCGCGGGCGGGCGGGAGATGATTGCGGCGGCACAGGCGGCAACAGGCCAGCAGGTGGCGTACGCGGGGGCGAACCTCGCGCCCGTGGTGCCGCGCCCGCCGAAGATCATCTGCGTGGGCCTGAACTACCTCGCGCACATCGCCGAAGGCAACAACGCGCAACCCGAATACCCTACCCTGTTCGCCAAGTACACTCGCGCCCTGATCGGCCCGAACGACCCGATTACCCTGCCTGCCGCCTCCGAGCGCGTGGACTGGGAAGTCGAACTGGCCATCGTGATCGGTGAGGGCGGGCGGCACCTGACGAAAGAGCACGCGCTGAACGCGGTCGCCGGGTACACCGCCTTCAATGACATCTCCGCGCGCGACTGGCAGCGGCGCACGCCGCAGTGGTTGCAGGGCAAGACCTTCGAGGGCACCACGCCCGTTGGCCCCGTGCTCGTCACGCGGGACGAACTGGACGCGAGCGACCTCGAAGTGCGCTGCGAGGTGGACGGCGTGGTGATGCAACAGTCCCGCACTTCCGACCTGCTGTTCAAGGTCACGGACATCGTTTCCTACGCGAGCACGGTAATCACGCTCGAACCGGGGGACATCATCGCCACCGGCACGCCATCCGGCGTCGGCGGCGGCCGCACGCCGCCCGTGTTCCTCAAGCCGGGGCAGACCGTGCGCACGTACGTCGAGGGCATCGGCGAGTGTGTCAACCGCACGGTTGCCGAGAAGCGCTAAAAAGCACGCAGTATGCGGTACGCAGTATGCAGTGGGAATGAATGCATTCGTTCCCGCTGCATACTGCATACCGCGTGCTGCGTACTCCCTTCGCACCTGCCACCTCGCACCGAAAAATGGGAACCACTCGCCCCCGTACGGAGAAGTAGAGGGTGATGGGGTGGTTGTGCCCCTCGGCGGCGCCGTGCATGCGCACGGCATGAGCGAGGAACCTGAGCGATGATGAGTGACATGGGACATGCACCCGATGCGGCGACGCGCCCGGCGTGCAAAAAGCTCACGCGCGAGCAGGCGCGGCTGGAAAAGGTGAACGGGCAACTGAAGGCGGCGGCAATTCTCTGGGTCGCCACTCAGCGCGACACCCAGGAGGCGCGCGCCCAGCATCTGCAATGGCAGACCGCCGAGGCGAAGCGCCAACTGATGCTCACGAGCAACCGCGAACACGCCGCGCACTGGAAGGTGCTGCGCCACATGGAAACGCAGCGCCAGATCGAAGAAACCATCCGCGCCCTGCACGCTCAGTGTGGTCCCGCCGAGCCGGACGCGCCGGACGGACAGAATACGCCGGGTAGCGACCCGCCCCGATAGCGGCCACACGGCCTCGTTCGCGCCGCAGACATACTGCCACAATCGCAAGAACGAACGCATAATGCCAACGGGACGCGCGCGTCTCCGATCATCGTAGCGTTCATGCATGACACGCACAGGGGTTCGCGCATCTACCGGGTCTCCCGGCGAGTTTACCAGGAGGTGGCAGCGCGGCTTCCTGCCATCGCCGCCCATGCCAACCCGCAGCGCCATCACGAACCGCGATGCATGAGGCGATGCGGCGCGAGAACGAGCGCGGCGGCGGGCATCCCACGCATTGCGCTGGCACCATCCCTGCTTTACAGGGTGTTGAAGGAGTACGTGCATGAGCTTCACGAGGGCGCAACAGCGAAATCTGCCGCACCGGCCACATGCCGCATCCCTGTGGGCGCCGACGCCGCGTGCGCGCGCAATGGCTCGTGTCTTCGTCGTCGGGCTGCTGGTCCTGCTCGTTGGCACCGTGCTCGGTGTTGCCCATTCGCAGGGCGCGCAATCGGCGAGCGAACCGACCCTCGACAGCATTTCCGGCGCGTCACTCATGCCGCTGGAGCAAACGAGCGTCCCGCCAACGCCGGATATGCCGACGCCCACGCCACTCGCTAACGGCCTGTTGCACCCGACGCCCACACCACTTGCCAACGGCCTGACGCCGACCCCACCGCCCACGGCGACTCCCGTACCCGCGACCACCGAACCGACCGCCGCACCCACCACACCGCCCACTGCGGCGCCAACGCTTGTGCCGACCGACCCACCCGCCGCGACCGAAGCGACAGCGGAGCCAGCGGTACTCCCACCAGCGGTACTTCCGCCAACAGTGATACCTACGGTGATACCCACGGCGACGCCACCCGCTCGGCCCGCGACCGTGCCACCGACCCTCGCCCCCACCGCCCTGCCACGGGTCGTGAAACCGTCCCCCGCGCCGTCACCGACGGCGCCACCCGCGACGCTCCCGCTCCCGACCGCCTCAGCGACCGCGCTACCGGCGACGCTTCCGCCTCCGACCGCCTCGGCAACCGCGAAACCGGGCGTGATGCCGACGATGCCGACCCTACAAGCGCCGGCCAAACCGACGGGGACAGCCACCACCCTTTCACCGGCTGCCGCACCGACCGTGGTACAAACCATCACATCAGCGACTGCAAAGCCAACGGTGGCGGCAACCACCGCGCCGGTTAACGCCCCCCTGGCGGTTGTGCCGACCAATGCCACTCAGAAAGCCGCTCCCTCGGCGCGACCAACCACCACGGGACACGATACACTGCCCCCCACACCGATTGCCGTGCAACCCACGCTCAAGCCGCCCGCCCTCCCAACGTCCCCAACGATGGCCAAACCCATCCATAAGGACGCGAAGACGTAAGAGGCTGAATCAGCCAAGCGCTACGCGAAGTCTCTGCCGCGCGGGACTGAGACGATGTGCCACCGGCATTTGCACTAAAGGAAGCGGAGCGAGGCGAGCACTTGCTCCGCTTGCGCGAGCGTCGCGGTATCCCCTTCGCGCGCGAAGATGCCGATGCGGTAGTTCGTGAACCCCATGCCCGCCAGCGCGGCCTGCGGGCTACGCACGACGAGGAGACGCCCCACATAGGTCACGCCCTGCGTTTCCGGTGTTGGTGAGGTGATGGCGACAATCACGGCAACGCCCGCTGCGTTGTCCACCGTGACCTCCTGCACAGGCGAGATCGCGGTGAAGGCGGGCATGGTGTCGCTGAGAGCCTGCTGCAAGTCATCCGCCGGAGACGCATCGGTATCGGCCACCGTTTCGAGCAGAAAGCCCGCGATGCGTGTGTCCGTGGTCTCCGGCGAGAATGTCACGGTCGTTCTCCCCTGCATCCCGACCGACCAGGTGCCGGGATATTGCAGCTGAAAGGTGCCCGCGTCTGATGCATACCCCACTGCGTCCGGTGGCGCGCTGGGCGCGGCCTGAACGGATGGCAGCACGCCCGCCGCCAGCCAACACGCAATGAGGCCGACACAGGCCAGCACGCGAATGCCGTACCGCCGCCGGGTGCAAAGCGTTTCCCGCATGAGCGTTTCTCCTTCGATGTTTCTCGCAACCGACGAGAAGAGTCCCAGCGTGTCTTTCGTGCGTGAACCACTGCGTGTGAACGTGCCCGCGTTGATTGTACCAGCGGCCGTGCGTGCGCGTTGCTCCGTAGGCAAGGACTCGTGCCCTTTCAGGGCAAGGTATCCATACAGTATTGACGATCAATACGTTGCAACGTACAGTGATTGTCAATGGACACGCATGGGCGTACCGCATGGAGGCACCGATGATCGAACAGCGTTCCCTTGCCGTCGGTACCCGCGTCGCCTTGCAGGGAAGTCCGATCAATACCACGCTCACGAGCACGACGGGGCGCATTGTGCGCCCGGACGTGTATGATGGCTACTACGTCATTCGCCTCGATGCACCCGCATACTACCACGATGGTAACACCGTGGAAGAGTTGCACGAGATCGTGGATGCCGCCGATAACTTCTCCGTCGTCTCCACCGCCGAATAGTGGGCACCCCTCCCTTCGCGCAGGGCCGGCGTTGGCATGGCCGCGCGAGCAAATCGCAAAGATCAACCGTCAGGTCTATCACAACCGCGATGATGACTACGAGTATGAACGCGACGCACGCGGGGAGCGGGTGACGTGGCACCAGATATGCTGGCGGCACCACCTGTATCGTGACCTCGACCCGGAGACCGGGGAGCCGGTCGCGGGCAGCGAGGGCGAATGGCGACTGTTGCAATAACACTGGCCCGCCCCCGGTCGTTGCACTCATCATTGGATGAAAGAGTCGTCCGGCTCGTGTTTCGGTTTATCTGGTGTGGGGACTTTATAGACTGGAAGAAAACGCTTCAGAGATCGCCGTGGAATCGTCGAGTCGATCAAGGCCGAACCACTTCATCTCGTCGAGTTTGATGAGACGAACATCACGGCGGTAAGGGCGAAGCCCGTTGATGTAGTCCACGAGCGTAAATGTTCGATCATCCTCTTGCCGTATCTCGTGAGCGGAAAGATCGGTGGCAGCGGATATGAACGAAAACAGATGGCGGTCAAGATCAATTACCGCGAACGGATATGATACAAAGTAAGCTTTGACGAATAAGATATTGCCATCCCAATTCCACTGCACTGTGTCATCAGCGACGAGACACTTGAATTTCGGTGTAAGAATCACGACAGGGTTTTCTTTGTGCCGAAAAACCGCGAGACGGCCAACCTCTACCGACAAGCGCACTTCCCCTATGCCGTAAATGAGAGCTGCGACATCTGATTCACTGTGTGGGAAGAACGCATCGTAAGTGCCAACAGACACGTTGCCATTTCGATCAGGGAGAACGATTCCGTCGAGGTTCCACCCATGGAGATCAATGGGTTTCCAAGGAGTCCAATCAGCCATCAACGCCCCCCTTGTCGACTTTCCCGCTCACTGTACGTCCCATGCCTGCCCCGGTCGTTATTGAATGAGTGCGTGTCACGCCGAGGCGGGTGCCATTAGCGGGCGGCGGCGATGGCATCCACGGCGGCGGGGTTTTCCAGGGCGGTGGTGTCGCCGGGGGGCAGGCCGAGCCAGGCGGCGCGGATCACGCGGCGCATCACTTTGGCGTTGCGCGTCTTGGGCAGTTCCGCGACGAACTTCACCGCTTCCGGTTTCAGCGCCTTGCCGAGCGCGGCGGTGATGCGCCCCTCGATGGCAGCGCGCGTCGCCTCGTCCGCCGCCATGCCCGCGCGCAGCACCACAAAGACGATCACCACGTCGCCCTTCACGGGGTGCGGCACGCCGATTGCCGCCGCTTCCGCCACGGCGGGGTAGGCGCAGGCCGCGCTCTCCACCTCGGCGGGGCCGACGCGCTTGCCCGCCACCTTGATCGTGTCGTCCGAGCGCCCCAGGATGTACCAGAAGCCATCGTCGTCTATCCGTGCGAAGTCGCCATGCACCCAGAGGCCGGGAATGCGTGACCAGTACGTTTCCTCGTACCGCGCCGGGTCACGCCAGAAGCCGCGCGCCATCCCCGGCCACGGACCGCGCAGCACGAGTTCGCCGACCGCGCCACGCACCGGCGTGCCCGCGTCGTCCACCACGTCTACCGCCATGCCCGGCGCGGGCGCGGCGAACGCCGTGGGCTTCATCGGCAGGATCGTGTAGCCGCTGAGGATGCCACCGCTGATTTCGGTGCCGCCGCTGTAGTTGATCACCGGGCACCGCCTGCCGCCGACCCGCTCAAAAAACCACTGCCAGGGGCCGGGGTTCCACGCCTCGCCACTGCTCCCCAGGGCGCGCAAGCTCGTCAGGTCGTGCCGCGCGGGCCAGTCGTCCCCCGCCGTCATCAGCGAGCGCACCACCGTGGGCGCGACGCCGAGCACGGTGATGCGGTGCGTCGCCGTTAATTCCCAGAGGCGGTCGGGGTGCGGGTAGTCGGGCGTGCCCTCGAACAACACCAGCGTCGCACCGAGTGCGAGCGTGCCGATGATCGCCCACGGCCCCATCATCCAGCCGAGGTCGGTGTACCAGAGCAGCGTGTCGTCCGCCTGCACGTCGAAGCAGTGCGCGAGGTCTTGCGTCGCTTTGAGGGGAAACGAGGCGTGGGTATGCACGATCCCCTTCGGGCGGCCCGTGGTGCCGGAGGTATAGAGGATCATGCACGGGTCTTCGGCCTCCGTGGCCCGCGTGGCGTACGTCGCGGGCTGCGCGGCGAGCAGCGCGGCATAGTCGTGGTCGCGCCCCGCCTGCATCGGTACGGGCGTGCCGAGCCGGTTAATCACCACGACGTGCTGCACGTCCGGCGCGGCGGCGAGGGCGGCGTCCGCCACTGCCTTGAGCGCGATCGGCTTGCCGCGCCGGAGAAAGCCGTCCGCCGTAATCAGGGCGACGGCTTCGGCATCCGCGAGGCGTGTGGCGACGGACTCCGCACCGTAGCCGGAAAACACCGGCACGGCGACCGCGCCGATCTTCGCCACGGCAAACAGGGCGGCGACGGTTTCCGGCAGCATCGGCAGGTAGATGCCCACGCGGTCGCCCGGTGCGATGCCCAGTGCCGCGAGCGCGCCCGCGAAACGGTTCGTCTCCGCCCACAGTTCGCGGTACGTCCACTGCCGCGCCGCGCCGTCGTCTCCCTCCCAGATCACCGCCGTTTTCTCCGCATGCGCGCCTGTCGCGTGCTTGTCGAGGGCGTTATGGACGTAGTTCACCTGCCCGCCAACAAACCACGTTGGCCACATCGGCCCGCGCGACAAATCGAGGGTGTGCGTGTACGGGCGGGAAAACTGCCAATCGAGATCGCGCACCGTTTCATCCCAGAACCATGCCGGGTCGGCGGCGGCGCGCGTCAGCAGGGCCGCGACATCGGCGATCCCCTGCCGCGCCATGAAGCGCGCGAGGCGGCTGCGGATCAGGTGCGCCGCCGTGGGCCGCCAGACGATCTCCGCATTCTCGCTATCCCGCCCCACCGGCATCGCGTGCGTTTCCGGCATCTCATGCCCCCCTCAATCTACCAAACCGAATTCACCGCGAAGGCGCGAAGACAAAGACGATGGGGACATGATACGCATTTTTCCCTGTTTCTGCCTGCCTACCCGGAAGTGGCTGCGCGGGGTATGATGGCGCGCGGAATGGCGACGCAGGAAGCGTGGCATGGAGATACGCGAGGTGATAGTGCGGAGGGTGCGGTCGGTGCAATGGCGGTGAAACAGGTCACGGGTTTGCGCTACGTGGTGCCGCTGCGCGAGGGCGGCTCGGTACCGGCGGTCGTGGAAACGGACGCGCCGGGGACGTACGTGGTGAAGTTTCGCGGCGCGGGGCAGGGGATCAAGGCGCTGATCGCCGAACTACTCGCGGGGGAACTGGGTCGCCTGCTCGGGCTGCCTGTGCCCGCGCTCGCGCTCGTGGACCTCGACGCCGGTTTCGGCGAGGGCGAGCCGCACGCGGAGATTCAGGACATCCTGCGCGGTAGCGTCGGCACGAATGTCGGGCTGGTGTACCTTCCCGGCGCCCTGAACTTCGACCCCGTGGCCGATGGCGGTCTGGTAGACCCCGATCTCGCGGCGGCAATCATCTGGTTCGATGCCTTTATCACGAACATTGACCGCACGCCGCGCAACACCAACCTGATGGTCTGGGAGGAGCGGCTGTACCTGATTGACCACGGGGCGGCGCTGTACTTCCATCACCGTCCGGGGGGGTGGGAGGGGCGTGTCGGGGCGCGCTTTCCGCAGATCAAAGACCATGTGCTGCTGCCGTTCGCCGGGGACCTCGCGGCGGCGGGCGCGCGGCTCGCCCCCCTGCTCACCACCACGGCGCTCCAGGAGATCGTGGCAACGGTGCCGGATGAATGGCTGAGCGACGAAGCCGCCTACCCCGACCCCGCCGCGTACCGGGCGGCGTACGTGCGCTACTTTCTCGGGCGGCTCGCCGCGCCGCGCCCCTTTGAAGAGGAGGCGCGGGATGCCGCCGCCCTCCGTCTGGTATAGCTACGCGGTGATTCGCGTCGTGCCGCGCGTGGAGCGGGGCGAGTTCGTCAATGTCGGCGTCGTGTTGTTCGCCCGCACGGCGCGCTTTCTCGCGGCACGGATCGCGCCCGACGCCGCGCGCCTGCACGCCCTCGCGCCCGGCCTCGACCGCGACGCCGTGACGCGCCATCTGCACGCCTTTGTCGCCATCTGCGACGGCGCGGCGGCGGGCGGCCCGATCGCGCGCCTGTCGCCCTCGGAGCGGTTTCACTGGCTCACCGCACCCCGCAGCGCGGTGATTCAGACCTCCCCGATCCACATCGGCCGCTGCCACGACCCCCACCGCGCCCTCGACGACCTCCATGATACCCTCGTGCGCCCGCCGTCCGTGTGAGTGGGGGAAGGGAATGCACCACAGAGGCACAGAGGACACAAAGACGACACCATTTTTTTCTTTCCTTTGTGTTCTCTGTGCCTCTGTGGGGAAATCTTTTCCCCTTGGTGTTTGCGATCAATCAGGCAGATCGCGTGCGTACCGGGAACACGAGCGCAACGACGGCTTCGATGAACCGCTCCCGTGCCATCGGCGCAACCTCGTGCCCGCCGAGCACTTGCTGTGAGAGGGCGAAGTAAAACAGCGCGCCGATTACCACGCGGGCGGTCGCGCCGGGATCGGCAATCCCCAGTTCCGGGTGCGACGCGAGGTAGTGTGCGAGGTCGTTCACATCGGCCCCATCCGTGTGCTGCACGAGCGCGCGTGCGAGGGCGGGAAAGCGCGGCGATTCACCGATCACCATACGGATAAAGGGGAGCAGGTCGGGGTCGCCGACCAGCGTGTCGAGCATCGCCGTTGCGTGCCGCCGCAGCACGGCCTGCGGTTCCCCCTCCCACACCCCCGCCCGTTCGGGGGGCGCGGTCACCGCCCAATGCTTGCGCACGAGGTGCCACGAGAGCGCCGTGAACAGCCCTCCCTTGTCGTGGAAGTGGCTGTACACCGTGGCCTTCGAGACCCCCGCTGCCGCCGCGATGCGGTCCATGTTCGCCGCCACGTACCCCTGGTCGAGGAACTCGCGCATCGCGGCCCGAAAAATCGCCTCCGCTTTCGGGGGACGCCCGCGTTCGCTTTCTTCCACGTTGTCCATGTCTGCCCCGTCCCGTTCCATCCGTCGGTGCCCCTTTGCCGGCATATGCAGTCACAGCATCTCACAAGGGCATGATGCTTGCGAAGCCCTTGACAGAGTGTACTACACCGTTTAGTCTAGATGTGAGAGAACTGAACGGTTTAGTTTACTTCTGATCGGCATCGCTCGCCGTGACGAAAGAAAGGAGGCCACGTACTCCGCGCATGGCTGCCGCTTCTGGCCCGCGTTCCCGTTGTTGTTCTTTGTCACACGCGGACGATTCCGTTCGTAAATGGAGGGATCCTCATGGCTGACTACGAGCACTCGATGACGATCACCGCGCCCGCCGATGCCATTTTCGACTTTGTCGCCGATGTGAGCAACCTGCCGAAGTACCTGCCCACCACCAAACACGCTCAATCGCAGGGGCAGGACCGCGTGCGCGTCGCGGGGGAAGCCCAGGGCAACCACTACGAGGCCGACGGCTACCTGCGTCCCGACCGCGCACGCCACCGCCTGGAGTGGGGCGCGGACGAACAGTACTACTCCGGCCACCTCGAAATCCACCCGCACGGCGACACCTCCGAAGTCACGGTGCATATCTCGCTGCGCGGCAAGACCCCCGAAAGCAGCGCGAGCAACCAGCCCTCCGACGCCCAGATTCAGGAAGCCCTGCGCACGGCGCTGGAATCCATCCAGAACCAGGTGACGGGCCAGGGCGGCAAAAAGGAACCGAGCGCCGCGACGTAAACCCCATCGCAGGGACACCATACATCCCCTTGTGCCGAGGCACAGGGGGATGCGATGCCCCGAAAATGTTTCCTTCGATGGTATCGGGGACGGCACATACCGTTCTCCTGGAAAAGCGGCAAGGCAGATGAGCACCACGCGCGTTCCGCTCGACATCGCCACCACCGCCCGACGCGTCTTCGCGCGGGTGGGGTTGGAAGCGGCAACACTGGAGATGATCGCCACCGAAGCCGGAGTTGGTGTGGCCACGCTGCGGGAGCGGTACGGAAGCACCGACGCCCTCGCGCGTGACTTGATCGCCGAGTGGATCGCCCAGGACCGCCGCTTGCTCACGTCCGATGAGGGCGCGAACACCATGGCGGATGCCGTAGCCGACGGACCGCCCGCCCCCCCCCCCAGACGCCGCCCCGCCCTTGCCTCCGGCGTCCCCGCTCGCCGACGACGCGCCACCGCAACCCGATGCGCCCGCACCCGTCGTTTCCACTCCGCCACCGGCGCACGGTGGCGGAGTGGCGACGGAAAACCAGACGCTGCGCATGGACATGTCCAGGCTTTCCGCGCTTTCCGCGCCCCCGACCCTGCCCGCGCATGGCGGCGCACCCCTGAACGAGATTTTCCGCTCCGCGATGCGCAGCCTGAACGCGAACCGGGTGCGCTCGCTCCTGACGATGCTCGGCATCATTATCGGGGTCAGCTCCGTGGTAATCCTGCTCTCGGTGGGCAATGCCCTGACGGGGTACGTCTCCGGCCTGATCGGCAAGGGCGCGCCGTCGGTCGCCATCATCGAGGGTGCGGACCAGTACGACGCGAGCAAGGCGCCCACGGGGGCCAAATCCCCCAGCCTCACCCTGGACGATGTCTACGCCCTCACCGAACCGGGCACGCTTCCCGACGCACTAGCGCTCTCCGCCGAGGTGCGCTCCCACGGCACGGCAACCGCCGCCGGGGTGAGCGCCGCCGTCACCCTCGCGGGGGTTTCGCCCACCTATGCCCGCGTGCAAAGCTACGACGTGGCGGCGGGCGATTTCCTCACCGAGGGCGACGAGGCGGGCGAAGCGACCGTAGCCGTGCTCGGCGCGAACGTCGCGGACACCCTGTTCGGCGACGCGGACCCCGTGGGCGCGACGGTGCTGCTGAATAGCAAGAGCTTTCGCGTCGTCGGCGTGATGACCCATCAAGGGGTGGGTGGTCTCGATGACCAGGTATACATCCCGCTCACCACGGCGCTCAATCGTGCGTTCGGCGCCCGTGCCTTTACCGCGAACGGGTTAAAAGTGGTGGACACGATCAGCATCAAAGCGACGAGCATCACCACGGTGCGTGCCGCCGCCGACGAAGCGACTCGCTTTCTCGCCGCCCGCCACGACACCCCCGGCACACCTGCCAACTTCACCGTTACCACCGCGTTGCAGGGTGTGGACAACGCCCTGATGGTGCTGAAGATCATTCAGCTGTTCCTCGTGCTCGTGGCGGCGATCTCGCTGCTCGTCGGCGGCGTCGGCATCATGAACATCATGCTCGTCAGCGTGCAGGAGCGCACGCGGGAGATCGGCATCCGCAAGGCGATTGGCGCCAAAGAGGGCGCGATTCTCACGCAGTTCCTGATCGAGTCCGTGTTCATCAGCCTCGTCGGCGCGGCTCTCGGCGTCACGATCGGCGGCATTGGCGCGCTGCTGGTGAACATTCTCTGGCGGCCCGCGCCCGTGCCGGTTCCCGCCGTGCTGGTCGCGGTGTGCGCGGCCCTGATGACCGGGCTGGTCTTCGGCGTCTCACCCGCCCGCCGCGCCGCTCGCCTACGTCCCATTGAGGCTCTGCGCACCGAGTAACGCCGCCCGCCACCGCACGCAACGCTGGCCTTCCCTGACGGTGCGCATCCATTATGGCGAGAGCAACACTTCCCCGGTGTACTTCACCGGCCCCTCATGCACAGTGGCTCCCACCGCCGTGACCGCATCCACCACCCGCTGATGGATCTCTTTGATCTTGTGCGCCGTCGCCCGTGCTTCGGCATCGGTCTGGGCATCGGGATCAACGCGCCCGCAGTACTGGTCGAGCGCGACCGTGATGACCTCACCCGCGTCGGGCTGGTGACGATAGTGGGCGAGGTAGTACATGCCCCGAATTGCCTTTTCGAGATGGCGGTCTTCGAGGTGCTGATGCACCGTGCGGTCTCCGTTCGGTGGCCGCACCGCGAGGTATTTGCAGAACGTGTCGAAGTCATCTTTGAACATCACCACGGTGACGCCTCCTCATCTCGTTACTTACTACCTACCCAACCCCTGCCAGGACCGTGGCAGGCTGACGGAATGATGGGAGTGTCCCCGGTCAATGACCGAGGCGCAAGTGCCCGGTTCGTGGGCGGCAGGGGCAGCAAATTGGGCGACTATGCTATCGTGAAGGTGGTACACACGTACCAGCCGAGAGAACGATCACTACACCACTAGAGAGACAGGGAACCGCAATGTCCATCTCCGAAACCCCGGCAGCCGCCGCGCCTATTCCGCAAACGGCGGCAGTCGCCGCGTATGCCGCCGCGCTGCCCCCCGGCGAGATGATCGAGTTCGCCATTGACCTGCTCGACCGCGTGGGGGTGCCGACGTGGTCCGCGCTTCTGTACCGTGGGAGCGGCGCGGGCGGCGAAACCGGGCCGGACGGCGGCGGGCAGGGGTACGGCGTCACGGCGGCGGAGGCGCGTACGGGCGCGTACGGCGAGATGACCGAGGGCGTCCATGCCATCGCGGCGATTCTGCGGGCCACGCCCCGTCGCGCGACGTACCGCGATCTCGTCAACGCGCTTGGCGAGCGGGGCGTCATAGACCCCGTCGCACTCTGCCTCAGCGCGGGCAGCCCGTATACCCCGGACATGCCGCTCGACTGGCTGCCCGTCACGCGCTGGGCGACGGGCGAAACCGTGTTCGCGCCCGCCGAGTTCGTGGCGATCACGGGCGACGGCCTGCCTACTGATCGTGAATACCTCGCCGTACCAATCACAAACGGCCTCGGCGCGGGTGACTCGCGGGCGCGGGCGATGGCGCATGGCCTGCTCGAACTGCTGCAACGCGACGGCAACAGCGTCCACTACCGCGCTCTCGCCGGGGGCACCGCGATTGACCTCGCCACCGTGCGCGACCCCGACGCGCGGCTCGTGCTCGACCGGCTGGACGCGGCGGGCGTGGAAGTCGTGCTCAAGGTCGCCGCCACGGACTTCGGCATGGCGAACGTCTACTGCGCCGGGTACGACCGCACGCCGGGCCTGCCGACGGGGTTTGCGATGGCGGCGGGCGGCGAAGCCGTGCATCCCGACCGCGACGCGGCGGTGCGTAAGGCGGTGACGGAGTTCGCCGCCGCCCGCGCCCGCTACCTGTTTTCGCACGGCCCCCTCGCGCCCGTGGAGCGCATCGCGCCCGCGATTTACCTCGACCGCTACCGCGCCCACTACTCACTTGCCCACGAGGAACCGCGCGCCCTCGCAGCGATGATCGCCTGGACGCGGATGCCGTACGCGGCGCAGCGCGCCGTCCTCGACGACACCGTGTTCCGCGTCTCGGAAAAGGTGCCCCTCGACACGCTTCCCACCGTGCCACCCGGCAGCGCCGACGACCCCGCCACACGTTGCACGCTGGTGATTGACCGCCTGCACACAGCAGGCTTCGATGTGCTGTACGCAGACTTTTCGCCCCCGGCGCACCCCGGCGTGCAGGTGGTGCGGGCCATCGTGCCGGGGCTGGAAGGGGAAACGATGAGCTACCGCCGCATCGGCGCGCGCAACCTGCGGCGACTGCTGCACCAGGGTGTGGACTTCGTGGGCCGGGGCACGCCGCCGCCCGGTTCTGGCGCGCTTCCCATCCCCCTCACGGCGGCGGGCACGGAGGCGGTCGGTGGCCCCGCATGGCTTGACCCCGCCGCCCTTGACCGCGCCGTTGGCCCGCGCTACATGCTCTACCGCGAACCGGGCCGTCACGCCGTCGCCTTTGCCACCGGCGCAGGGGGCTGAACAGCGCACACTTTCCGCGTGGTTCACTGCCTTACTGGTAGTGTCGGCTACAGCGAAGAATCACCTTTGTCCCGTCTGCGCGTCGTTCAAAGGTGATGCGCAATTCGTCCGCGGCGGACGCGGACCAGATGCCGCGTTCCTTGCCCACAAGTTGATGCACGCGCAACGAGGGGTGTTGTTCGTCCGTGTCGAGCAACCGGAGCGCCCGCGCGAAATGCTTACGCTCCGCCGCCGAAAACTCCCGTGCGCCGTACGATTCCACAAAGTCACTGGTCAGCACGAGGCCGGTGTACTCAGGCATGGAGCTTTCGGGCAATGAGGTCGCGGGCAGCTTGCGGTGGGTCCGCACTCGCGTTGATTGCGTCAAGGTCTTCTTCGGTGATGCCGGGAACAACCGGGCTTTGCCGCGCCCGCTCAATTGCCGCGCTTTCTTCGGGGGTGTATGCCCACGCATCCTCACGGGGAATCACGAGGGCGGGGCGCAAGACGATGTGATCCCCGGTCGTTTCCAGTTCAAAAGGCGTTTCGCCTTCGAGGTGCAGTTCCTTGCGCACACTCGCGGGAACGGTAATTCGCCCCCTATCAGTCATCGTGACAACAGTTTTCATATTGCCCCTCTCATATATGCGGTTCACCTTCACAGGCGTGGGGGTGTTATGCGTAGTATCGCACTAAGAGGGCAAACGGGCAAAGGGGTAGCAAAAGCGGCGAGGCGACATGCATGAGTTCGTTCAGTAGGACAGGCCGCGCGTTCCACCCGTTCTGGCACCCATCGTGCCTCGACACGGTGCGGTGGGCAGGGGACGCACTGACGCGCGACGCTGGCCCGCGTCCCCTCGATAGAAGGAAGGCAGGAAACACCATGATGAGCGAACCGGATGCGTATCCCCGTTCACTGATGCACGTCGAGCAGCGCGGCAGTGGGCCAATGGTGGTGCTGGTGCATGGCGGTGAGGAAGAGGGCGGCGCGACGGCCTTCGCCGCGCAGTTCCCGCTCGCGCGGGCGTTTACGCTGATCGTGCCCGATCTGCCGGGGCATGGCCAATCCCCCGTACGGGGCGGGGCGAGTGCCGCGCGGGACGCGCTTCTCGTCGCGGATTTGCTCGGTGACGGCGCCCATCTGGTTGGGCATTCCTACGGCGGCGCGGTCGCGTTGCGCGCCGCCGCCCGGCGGCCGGACGCGGTGCATTCCCTCACCCTCATTGAACCGGCAACGTTCGATATCGCGCTCAACGACCCGGAGGTGCGCCGCCTGCTTGGGGAAATCGCCCAGGCCGTCGCCGTCCCTGACCCGCGCCAGCGGCTCATCGCCTTTGCCACCGCCGTGGGGATTGACAAAACCTGGCCCGACCCGCTGCCCGAAACGTATCGCCTGTTGGCGGAAGACTTGCCCACCATGCTCCGGCCCCCCGGCGCTGCGGTCGTGCCGACGCGGCAACTGGCCGCACAAATCGCCGCCGCCGGTATCCCTTCCCTGGTCATCTCCGGCGGGCACCGCGCGGCCTGGGAGAACCTCTGTGACCTCATGGCGGGGGCGCTGGGCGCACAACGCGCGACCATTCCCGGCTATGGGCACGCCCCCCAGCAAAGCGGCGAACCGTTTAACACCCGCGCCGAACAATTCTGGTCGCAACGACCTGCCCTCGCACGCTGAACCGGTCACACGGTGGGTCGTTTGCTCGCGCAAGCGGCAAGAACAACGGCGCGCAACGCTTGCCCGCGTCCTGCCACCGTGGCTTGGCCCCGCCGCTCAGGGCGCATCGTCGGCAGTGATGCCACGATTCATGTTGGGCGGACACTCGCCGTAACGCTCCGGGGCGTATCGTTGGGCGTACAGGCCCGTTGCCGCCTGGAGATCGAGGTCGGCGACCAGCAACGCTTCCTCGCCGTACGGCACATGCGCGACGCAGCGGCCATCCGGCGCGACGAGGCTGGTCGCCGTCTCCTGATCCGGCAAGGCGTAGTTGGCGCTGGCGAAGTAGATGCCGTTCTCGATTGCCCGCAGCAGCATCGCCTTCTCGTAATACGGGGCGGCGGGATCGCCCCAGGAGCGGGGCACGATGCCGCGCCCATCACCCCCGGTGACATGAGGGTGGAAAACGACGCGCGCCCCGCGTCGCGCCGCCCAGCGCACCGTCTCCGGGTAGCGCCAGCCCTCGTGGCAGATGGCGATGCCGAATGGCACATCGTTCACGACGAACATGCGCCGTGTGTCGCCGGGGACGTACTGCGCTTCCTCCTCCGGGGCAATCTGGTTCTTGGTCTGGTAGCCCTGCACCGTGCCGTCCGCGTCCACGACAAAGGCCGCGTTGAGCAACCCGGCGGGGCGTGCCCACTCCATCCCGACGATTGCCGCCACCCGATGCCGATGTGCCAGCGCGCAGACACCTTCCAGCACACGCTCCTGCGCATCCTGATCGGGCGGCGGTGGCGGCGACGGGAAGACGGGGCCGCGATAGCCCGGCAGGTACGTCTCCGGGAAGCACACAATCGCCGCCCCCCGCGCCGCGCCCTCGGCGAGAAACCGCCCCACCGTCGCCAGCCCCTCCGCGCGCGTCGCCGCCACGCGCGGCGACGCCAGCCCGATCCGCAATGTCTCCGGCAGCATCCGCGACCATCCCCTTTCCCCACGGTACGACCAATATACTCACGAGAGGCAATCTTCGCAGGCTATTCCGCGTGATCGTCTTTGTCTTTACGCAGCCGACGGGGACCGCCCAGGAAAGCGACCGCGAGCGCGACGAGGACGCCCGTCGCTACCGTCGCTCCCGCAGTATCATGGCCCGCGAAAATCGCCCCAATGGCACCCCCACCAAGAAGGAGTGAGGTAACGAGCGAAAAGATTTGCGCCCGTTTCGCCTCTTCTACATCGGCCTTGGCGAGATAGTTCGCGCGTTGACGGCGATCTATCATCTCATCCCGCACACCTTCGATCATCACGTCGTTGATGCGCGGATCAACGCGGTTGTTCGCGTCCAAGATGTGGGCAGGGGGGAAGGGACTCATATATTGCTGAATGTCCATCCGGCCCTGGTAGCGCTCATGACGCAGGTGTGTGGTGAGAGGTGGTTCTTGGGGAGCAGGAGCCGAACGCGCAACGGGCCGAGTATGTGCCCGGCCCGGCCGTTCCTCCGAGGGTTTCTTTTTGGCGAGGCTGCGGTGCTGGTTCACTTCGACCGTCTCTTGGAAAGTTGGCCAGAACTGATCGCAACCTTTTCGATATCGCGACGCACGAGTACACCATCGCGCTGAATCGCCCGCATCGCTGCACGCAAGGAGGTATCAACGGAACGAGCACTGTATGCCGCCCGCATATCCAGCGTTCGGGCAACGCCACGGGTCCAGGCGTTCTGCTTGACTACCTTGACTGCCTGCTTGAAGGTTTCATTGCGCATCGTTTCACCTCCTTTCGCGGTATAGATTGTACCATGCGTTATCAGATTGTATGTACGAAGCGGCGGGCGATGGCCCCGCGTGGCTCGGCCTCGCCGCCCCCGACCGCGCCGTTAGCTCGCGCTCCATGCGCTATCGCGAGCCGAGCCACTATGCCGTCGCCTTTGCCACTGACGAAGGGGGCTGAACAGAGCACACTTCCCGTGCGACTTGCCGCCCTCATCACAACAAGAAGCATCGTTATAATGGCTGTATAACAGCCAGGGGCAGATCAGAGAATCCACATGTCAAACGCGGCCCGCTCTTGGAACGGCATACTCGTACCCAATCGCTGTGAGGCTTTCATCATCAAGGTTCCACGGCTCATACAGGACTGGCTCACCGCCCGATGCGTGTGATTGTCCATCTTCCGATAACAGTACGATGTTCGATACAACGAATAGCGAGACGTTTGGATACTGCTCGTGCGCGTGTCTGACTTCATTTGGAGTAAGCAGTACCTTCTCACCCATCCCGGTTGTTCCCTTCACTTCAACGTGCAATTCGTCACCGTTCAAGCGACTACAATGCAGGTCATAGGACTCGTATAGACCGACATTTTTTACTGTCCACCCTTGCGCTTCGTAATGAGTTATCGCCATCTCTACCGCATACTGCTCTATCGCCTTCCGTTGCTCCGCATTCGTGCGGAAGCCTTGCCCTGATGGTTTGCGTCCCGCCTGTACCGCGACAGAATCGCGGGCGTCTGCTACTTCCGGGTCATCTTCAGGCCATTCACCTGCTGCATCCGCACCTACTTTGTTCTGCTCCAACACAACGTTTCCGATTGTTTCCGGTTCGTGGCTGACCGTTAATTGGTCGGGAATGGGTGTTACTGCGTCAGAGAGTAACGCTCTCACCTCATCGTCATTCTGCTTTACTTGAATGACCGTCATACGCTGATCAAATTCCTTCAACACCTGTTGTGAGAAGTGACTACGAGGAAATTTGCGCAGCCACTGAACTGGCCGCACGTTCGTGAATGGATAAAACTCCGCGATGTATTGGTAAGGCCCAAGAACACGACCGAGAGATACGAGTCCTGTGAGCTTGGAAGGAAAGACAACGACATCCCCGATTTGAATGTCATAAACGAACCTGAACAGTTCTCCGGCATGTCGAGTCTGCGTGCCGCCTCGCAATTCCGGTATTTTGGCAGCAAGCGCGTCCTTAAATGCAGGAATGGATGCGGGAATTGCCATCAAGTTTCCCAGTTGCTCCCATGCAATTGCAACGTACCCCCTGTTGAAGGGTACTTCTGCCTCGCCACTGCGCCCCGCATGAATGACCCAAACAGCACTCCGGTCGTTCATCACCCATCCCTCCCTAGATTTATCATTCCTCGGCTTCGACTGATGTTGTTGCATTTGCAGTATAAATGTTATTGGAAAACGTGGGGAGATTGAACTGTATGCTGACCTTCCCCCCGAAAGTTGATCCAGTCATAACTGTTAAGTCGTCCGCTTGCACAAAGGGTAACGACGCTGCGCGAAAGCCAGTTCAGCGGGATAGGTCACTTCCTTGCCGCCCCTCCCATTTTGGCACCCATCGTGCTTTGTCATCGTGCAATGGACGTCGGGCTACCAGCGCAATGCTGGCCCGCGTCTTGCGGCAATGTCGCGCACGCAATTGAGCGGCGCATCCCGGCGTGGCTTGCGTGGAACGCATGTTCGGGTTATCATGGGATATGCGGGGATGCGGATGCGGGTGTGAGCGAAGGAACGATGCGGTGACGATGGCGCCCACAGCCCCGATGATTGCGGACGGCGAGCGACCGGCGCTGCCCCCCTTGGCGCGGGTGGCGATTTTGCGTGCGTTGCCGGGGCTGGGAGACTTCTTGTGCGCCGTGCCCGCCCTGCGCGCCTTTCGTGCCGCCTACCCCGCGGCACACATCACGCTGATTGGCCTGCCGCAGACCGCCGCGCTCGTCGCGCGCTTCCGGCGCGAGGTGGACAGTTTCGTCGCCTTTCCCGGCTACCCCGGCCTGACCGAGCAGCCGACGCCCGATCCCCGCGCCGTGGTCTCGTTTCTCGCCGCCTCCCGCGCGCAGGGGTGGGACCTCGCCATTCAGATGCACGGCAGCGGCGGCCTGACCAACCCGATTGTCGGCCTGCTCGGCGCGAAGGTGACGGCGGGCTACTACGTGCCGGGGCAGCCCTGCCCCGACCTCGCCCGCTACCTGCCGTACCCCGACGACCTGCCCGAAGTGTGGCGCAACCTGCGGCTCGCGGCCTTTCTTGGCGCGGCTTCGGACGACCCGACGCTGACGTTCCCGATCACCCGCGAAGACCGCCACGCCTTTCTCGCCCTCGCGGCGGCGCGGGATCTCGCGCCGGGGTCGTTCGCGGTGGTGCATCCGGGGGCATCCGTCGGCACGCGCCGCTGGTCGCCGGAGCGGTTCGCCCGCGTGGCGGACGGCCTCGTGGCGCGCGGGCTGGCTGTCGTACTGACGGGCACGGGATCGGAAGCGCCGCTGACGCGCGCTGTCGCCGCCGCGATGACGCACCCCGCGCTCGACCTCGCGGGGGAGACGGGCCTCGGCCCGCTCGCCGTGCTGCTGACGCGGGCGCGCCTCGTGGTCTGCAACGACACGGGCGTCTCGCACCTCGCCACCGCGTTGCGCGTGCCGAGCGTGGTGCTGTTCACCGGCTCCGACCCCGCCCGCTGGGCGCCGCTCGACCGCGCCCGCCATCGCGTGCTGATCGGCGGCGCGGCGGTGCCCGCCGAACTCGTGCTGGCGGAGGCGACCGCCCTGCTCGCACACACCGGGCCGGGCCGTGGGTAGTAGCGCGCCCGCCCCTATGCACACCGCGAGCACTGCGCACGACCCATCCCGCCCTGTCTCATCCCCTGCCGAACGCGCCGCCGTCTGCGCCGCCCTAGCCGCGTTGCCTGCGCCGCGCATTCTCGCCGTGCGGTTGGACAACATTGGCGACGTGGTGATGCTCGGCCCCGCGCTGCGGGCGGTGAAGGCGGCGCTGCCGACGGCGCACCTGACGCTGCTCTGCTCGCCCGCCGGGGCGCAGGCCGCGCCGCTTCTGCCGTGGGTGGATGCCGTGCTCGTGCATCGCGCCGTGTGGCAGGACGCGAGCGGCAACTTTCCGCTCGACCCCGCCCGCGAGCTGGTCTTTGCCGACAGGCTGCGCGCGGGCAATTACGACGCCGCGTTGATCTTCACGAGCTTTTCGCAGTCGCCGTATCCCCCGGCGTTCGCGTGCTACCTCGCAGGCATCCCGATCCGCGTCGGGCAATCGCGCGAGTTCGGTGGCAGCCTGCTCTCGCAGTGGGTGACGCCCCCGCCCGACCACGCGCATCAGGCCGACCGCAACCTGCATCTTGTGGTAGAGGTGGGCTTCGCGTCCCGTGGCGCGCACCTTGAACTGTGCCTGCCCCCCGACGCCGTGCGGGCGGCGGATGATGCCCTGCAATCGTGCGGCATCGCGCCGGGGGAGCCGTTCGCGCTGCTCGCCCCCGGTGCGAGCGCGGCAGCGCGGCGGTACGACCCGGCGCGCTTCGCCGAGGTGGTACGCGGGTTCATTGCCGCGACGGGCTGGCCCGTGGTCGTCGTCGGGAGCGCGCGAGACGGTGAGCGGATGGCGCCGGTACTCGCGCTGGCGGACCCGGGGCCGAGCGGGCACCCGCGCGTGTTCTCGCTCGTCGGCGCGACGGATGTGCCGACGCTCGCCGCCCTGACCGCGCGGGCGGGCATCCTGTTCGCCAACGACAGCGGCCCGATGCATCTGGCAGACGCCTTTCGCCGCCCGATGGTGATCCTCTACAGCGGCACGGAGCGTGAATCGCAGTGGGAACCGCGCGCCGCGCCCGCCACCCTGCTGCGCGAGCCGACGCACTGCGCCCCCTGTCACCGCTTCACCTGCCCGTACCACATGGAATGCCTCGCTATCGCACCCGAGCGCGTGGTGGACGCCGCCCTCGCCCTGCTCGCCCGGCACCCGATGCCTGCGCTCAATAGATAAACGGAGAAACGCAAAGGACGCGGAGGACGCGGAGGACGCAAAGGGGATCATGAGAAT
>JAABUQ010002749.1_pt1 | contig 33957 bp, 35 predicted proteins | sample 5560001 | NCBI WGS metagenome assembly JAABUQ01 (sample SAMN10711888, study PRJNA513371) | rock metagenome | isolation source: Antarctica rocks | place: Antarctica: Victoria Land, Finger Mt nord | collected 2015-12-18
GCGTCGCTTGCGGTTCCGCCGCCGGGCGCGACGCTCACGCCGCAAACCGGCTTTTGGAATCGACGCGGCAGTACGCCCGCGAGAAGCTGATCGACTGCGGCGAGTTCGCGACAGTCGCGCGCGAGCATGCGGCGGCGTATGCGGCGCTGGCCGAAGACCTCGAGCGCTCCTGGGAAACGACCGCCGACCGCGCATGGCTCATGCAAGTCGAGACCGAGTTGGTGAACGGGCGGGCGGCGCTGGAGTGGGCGCTTGCACAGCGCGGCGACGTGCTATTGGGACAGCGGCTGACCGGCGCATTGCGCTTAACGTGGGCGGGTCTGGCGGCGGCCGAGGGGCGGAGGTGGGTGCGCGCCGCGCAGGAAGCCGTCGATGCGACGACTCGGCCGGCAGTCGCCGCCAAGCTCGACCTGGCCGACGCGCAGCTCGATGGAACGTTTTATGCAGTACAAGGCGGGTCACGCTGCGGCGCAGCGGGCGCTGGCGCGCTACCGCATGCTTGGAGACCCGCTCGGGACTGCCTTGGCCCAGCGGCTCGCGGGCGCCGCGCTCGTTTTCTGGTTCGGATTCCCGAGGGAGAGGCGCTGCTAGCCGAAGCGCTCTCGGCAGCTCGAACGCAGGGCGCTCGCAAACTGGGCGCCCGGGTGCTGCAAGGCCTCGCCAGCGCGCGTATGCGCGCCGGCGACCTTGCCGGAGCAGGGGCGCGTTATGCCGAGGCCCTGGCGAGCGCCAAGGCGAGCGGTGACGACCTGGGGGCGGCGATGGTCGCGGGCAATCTCGCCGAGGCGGAGTTCCGCGGGGGCGATGCGGAGGTGGCGCTCCGGCTCGCCGGCGAGGCGCTTGCCGCCGATCGCGCTCGCTACGATATGCGTGGCATTGCGACATCGCTCTGCAACATGGCGGCGTATCATATCGCGCTGGACCGCTACGACGAGGCGCGCACGCACGCCCGCGAAGCGCTCGGGCTCCTTCGCGATGTGCAGTCCGAGGTACATCTGGTCGTCACGTTGCAGCATCTGGCCGCCGTCGAAGCGTTACGTCCGGACGAGCGCGCCGCGGGCGCTAACGACGACGCCGACGTAGGCGCCGGTGACGCCGGAGCATACGCTGCGCACAACACGACCGATCACACGCGCCGTGCGGCTGCTGGGTTACGTCGAAGCGCGTCTGACCGTCCTCGAAGCGCAGCGCGAGTACACCGAAACGCAAGAGTACGACAAGCTGCTCGCCGCGCTACGCGAGCCACTCGGCGAGCAGCAGCTCGCAGCGCTGATGGACGAAGGCCGCACGTGGACCGAGGACCACGCCATCACCGAAGCGTTGTTCGTGTAACATTTCCGACCTGACGCATTGCGAAGAAGGGAGACCGCCCGCGAACCAACCCTTGCGACAACACGCGCACCGGGGAAGTGATGTCAACGTCGGCGAAACGCATGCAGTTGTGAACGCGCTCTCGTACCGAGTCATCCTGCAACCTGATGTGGACGACGGTGGCTTCAACGTCGTCATCCCCGCTTTTCCAACGGCGCACACGCAGGGCGACGATGTGGACGATGCGCTGATCAACGCGCGCGAGATCATCAAACTCGAACTCGGCTACCTCGCCGAAAAGGGACTCCCCATTCCGCCGAGCGATGGTGACAATATTCGCATCGAGCGCGTGAGCGTTGCCCTGCCCGCAGCGTAATGCAACAATAGGTTAGTGCCCAACTTCCCGTCGTCAGTGGGGAAGCTATCGTGCGTGCTCTTAAACGCGCTGGTTGGACAAAACACTCGCAGGTGGGTTCACACGTAAAGATGACGCGCGGTAGCGCGCACGTCTCGGTGCCGTTACACAACCCCGTTAAGCGGGGGACGCTCGCGAGCTTCTCCGCACGGTTGAAATGACCGCGGCCGAACTTCGTCAGCTGCTCTAACGTACAAAAGGACCGTCTGAAAGAGCAGCCGACGTCGACTCGTTGCGGGACGAGGTCCTTTGGAGCGTAAAGCCGGAAAGCGGCGAAACGGCCCAGGTGAGTAGCGCGCTGCCTTCGCATGGGCCGGTGCCTACGACGTCTAATCTTCCGACCGGGACGGTCACCTTTGTGTTTACCGACATCGAGGAAGCACGCAGCGCTGGGAACGTGACCGCGCCACGATGCAAGACGCGGTGCGCCGGCACGATGCGCTGCCGCGTACGGCGATCGACTTGCACGGCGGCTACGTCTTCAAGACGATCGGCGACGCGTTCTGCGCCGCGTTCTGGCGGCCGGAAAGACGCGCTGGCGGCGGCACTCGACGCGCAACGCGCGCTCGCCGCCGAAGACTTCTCCGCCGTCGAAGGCGTGCGCGTGCGGATGGCGCTGCACACGGGAACGGCCGATGAACGCGACGGTGACTACTTCGGTCCGGCCGTCAATCGCGTGGCGCGGCTGCTCCTGTCGGTCACGGCAGTCAAGTGCTCGTCTCCGGCACTGCCGCCGATCTGCTCCAAGGTGATGCCCCCGCAAACGAGCCTTCGACGAAGTGCGCACCGTGGCCGCCGCTATTTTGCGGGAGTGTCCCGACGTGCACGTTCTGGCGACCAGCCGCAAAGGCTTGAATATCTCGGGCGAACGTCTCTATAAGATGCCCTCGCTCTCCTAAAGAGCACGGAGCCGTAGACGCCGATGTTGTCGCAGCCGAAAAGCATCGCTCACGCGAAACGGCCTGGGTAATCGGCCCGTTCCAAAGGCCGCGCCCCACCAGAGGTTCAATTTTGAAGACGACGCTAACGGGTTGGCTCTGAACTCGCTGTTACCAGTTCCGGAAAGGCCGGACATGCATCTTCGTTTCAAGGTCACCGCCGCAGCTCTTTGCTTCACTTTTGCAATTTTCCCAAGCGCTGCGCCGTCGGATCCCGTCCGCGCGGACCAGGGCGGACATCACAAACGATACGCGCGAGCGCCCCAGCATCGACTGCAGGTCATCAGCATGGACATTGATTTCAAACCGCATAAGCGTCCCGAGCAAGGAAAGCTTGCAGGCTTTGATCCGATCGTAACAGAGGTCCACGTTGGCGACCGCGTCCGTTTCACAAATACGGACGACATTCAGCACACGGCGACCGGGTACTCATTCGGCGGAGATCAGATTCCGTCAGATTACCGATTCCAGGGCGATCCGACCAAACCGAGCGGAAATGCGATTGGGGCAAGTGAGTGGAGTACGGGCAACGTGCGACCCCATTCGGTGTCCCTAAAGTATTCGCCGCCAAGACGCCCGGAACGTTCTACTATGCCTGTGCCTATCACCAAAAACAGATGCGCGGTGCGATCGTCGTCAAGCAATAGTAAGCCGCGCCCTATCCGATAGGCTGAACCGGAGTTGCTTCCGCCGTGCGTCTCAGAAAGGACCGTTTAGGGATGGTCTCGTGACTCAAATACTTTAGCGGCTTGGCGAGCGACGCTACCGTCGGGTGTGAATCCCGGCTCAGCCCTCGTCCTTTTGCTCCAGCGCTTCACCCTCGACGATCAGCTCCCCGTGCTGATTCGTACACGTCGTGCGGCAGCGCAGCCGTCGCTTTGCTGCGATGATTTCGACGACTTCGCTGCACGCGGTGATCGTATCGCCCAGATAGACCGGCCGTAGAAAGCGGAGGGTCTGCGCGAGCGAAATACCGCCGGGGCGCTGCAACAACAAGCCGTTTGTCGTTGAGATGAGGCTTGCGGTCAAGAGCCCGTGAGCGACGCGGCGTCCGAAGCGCCCTTGCCGTGCGTAGCTTTCATCGACGTGTAACGGATAGTTGTCGCCGCTGACGGCACTGAAGAGCAGCACATCGCCTTCGGTAATCGTCTTACTGAACGACGCGTGATCGCCGACGGCGAATGCCTCGAACGACTTGATCCCATACATGCGTGCTGACCTTCAGCGTCAGCTTACTGATTCCACCAAGACGCGGAGCGCAATTCGGCGCAACCGAGGGCGCATCCGGAACCCGCTTGAAGAGCGTAATCATGGTTCGTTCTCGCTTGGTGTGGATCGCCCTCATAGTGTTTGTCGGACTTACCGTGCCGGCACAGGCGCACGTCGTACGCTTCGAAACGCTGTCGCGAGCAGTCGTGGGTGACGGATATGAAAAGATCGTTGGCCGGTTGTGGTTCGCCAACCGGCCCGGGACTTCGGCGAACGGGCGCATCGTCGACCTGGAGCGCGCGCCTCGCGACCAGGGCGGCGAGGTTTCTTCCTCGGATGACGTCGTGGTCCTCGCGCCGATCGATCGCGGCCGCTCGAACGGCGCGGCGGTGGTCGACATCCCCAATCGCGGCGGCGCGACGGTATTGATTCTGAACCATGGGCGTTTCTCGCATGAAGCCGGCGTCAGCGACGATCTCGGAGACGGTTTCTTGATGCGGCACGGCTTCATCACGATCTCGCTCGGCTGGCAATTCGACGTTCCGAACACGCCGGGATTGCTGGGATTGCGGGCGCCGATCGCACGCGACGGCGGTCGGTCGATCACGGGGCTCGTACGCAGCGACTTTCACGTCGACTCGCCGCAAGGGCAACACGAAATCGGCGATCGGGGTCATGTGCCGTATCCGGTAAACAATGACGCCGACTCCGCTAACGTCTTGACGGAGCGCGACGAAATTCTGGCGCCGCGTCGCGTGATTGCGCGCGCGCAGTGGCGCTTTACGCATGCCGACACGGCGATCGCACTCGACGGCGGCTTTACGCCGGGCCGCATCTACGAACTGGTGTATCGCGCGAAGGATCCGGTCGTCGTCGGCCTCGGCCTTGCGGCGGTCCGCGACGCGGTGTCGTACTTCAAGCACGATCCCGCGGCGCCGGTGCACGTGGCCCGCGCGTACGGTTTCGGCATTTCGCAAAGCGGTCGGTTCCTGCGCACGTTCGTCGTCCGCGGTTTCGACGCCGACGAACAAGGCGGGCCGATCTTCGATGGAATCATGCCGATCGTCTCCGGCCCCTCACTTGGCAGCTTCGATCATCGCTTCGCGCAACCGTCACGCGACGCTGCGACGTTCTCGTCGTTCTTCTATCCGACCGACATCGCGCCGTTCCATGAACGGGACTGGCCATTGCCGCCGGACCTCAAAGTGGTCGACATCGTGACGTCGCACGAGTATTGGGGACGCGCCGCTTCATTGATGACGACCAGCGACGACGGAACGCGCGACCTCGCGCTTCCGGCAAACGTGCGCTTCTACGCGGTCGCGGGCGGCATGCACATCACCGGCGTTTCGTTCACGAAGCTTCCCGGCGCGCGCGAATACAGCGATCCGCTCGATTATCATTGGCTCGAACGCTCAATGCTCGTTCGTCTGGACGACTGGGTTCGCTCGGGTACCGCGCCGCCGCCGAGCCGCTATCCCACGATTGCCGACGCAACACTGGTCTCACCGGAAGGCTGGACGTTTCCGACCACCATTCCGGGACTCCCCGTGCCGGATCCGGCGATCGCGCTGCACCATACGTGGCGATACGATTTCGGTCCGCGTTGGGACGAAGGGATCGTGGACCGGGAGCCGCCGCTGGTGGGTGCCGCGTACCCCAGCTTGATTCCGAAGGTAGACGGCGACGGGATCGATCTCGGAGGTTTGCGTCTCCCGGAAGTCGCCGCGCCGCTGGGAACGTACACCGGCTGGAATCTGCGCGAGCCGACAACCGGTTTCGGCAACCATCTCGTCGACTTTTACGGCTCTTTCGTCCCGTTTGCACGCACCCATAGCGACCAAATCGCCGCGCACGATCCACGCCGGTCGATCGCTGAACGATACGGCGATCGCAACGGCTATCTACGCGCATACGATGCCGCGACGGCGATGCTCGTGCGCGACGGGTACGTGCTCGCCGAAGACGCGCCGGCGTTGCATGCGCGCGCCGAATTGCTATGGCGTACCGAGCGCGGAACGGTGCGCCGCTAAGTCGGCGCGTCATGCGCATCGTCGACATCACCGAGCGATCCGTGCCGATCTCCCGTTATGCGGCCGTTGCGCCGGCGCCCGGCGGCCTCACGACGAGCATCGTCGCGCTGCGGACCGACGTCGTGCGCGACGGCAAAGCCGTCGTGGGATACGGTTTCTCGTCGATCGGCCGGTTCGCGCAGAGCGGTCTCATCCGCGAGCGCTTTGCGGCGCGCTTACTCGCCGCCGACGAAAAGCAACTGGTGGACGATGCTGGAATCAATTTCGATCCCTTTCGGGCGTGGCACGTCATGCTGCGAGGCGAAAAACCCGGTGGGCACGGGGAGCGGTGCGTGGCGGTCGGGACGCTCGATATGGCGATTTGGGATGCCGCCGCGAAGATCGCCGGACTTCCGTTGCATCACTTCATCGCCGCGCGCGTCGGGAGGGCCCGGCCGAACGAGTCCGTGCCGGTGTATGCCGCCGGCGGTTACGTCTATCCGCACGATGACCTACGACGGCTCGATGAAGAACTGCGCACGTTTCTGCAGCTTGGCTACACGCACGCAAAGATCAAGATCGGCGCATTGCCGCTCTCGGAGGACCGGAGGCGAATCGAAACCGCCTTGGGCATCTTGGGCGGCGGACAGCGCTTGGCCGTCGACGCCATGAACGCGTACGATAGGAGTGAGGCTGTTCAAGCGGCGGGACAGCTCGCGCGCTATCATCTGTGGTGGTTCGAAGACGTCTGCGATCCGCTCGACTTCGAGACGCAGCGGGCCGTGACGGATCTCTACGACGCACCTATCGCAGCGGGCGAAGCGCTTTTCTCGGTAGCCGAGGCGCGACTGCTGGACCTACACGGCGGCCTACGGCGCGATCGCGACGTTTTGGTTTTCGATCCGGTGCATTGTTACGGGATACCAGGATATTTGCAAATCGTGGAGCGGTTCGAGTCGAGCGGATGGTCCCGCTCTTCCTTTTGGCCGCATGGGGGACACGTCTTCTCACTGCACGTCGCGGCCGCGCTGGGTCTGGGTGGCGCTGAAGTCAATCCGCTTGCATTCGAACCGTTCGGCGGTCTCGCCGACGGAGTCGTCGTTCATAATGGTCGCGTGAAACCGCCTGATGAACCGGGCGTTGGCTTCGAGAGCAAGCGCGATCTGTGGCAGCTCTTCAAGAGCTTGAACGCGTGACGACGTACGGCCCTTGCCGCCCGTTGGTGGACGGGACGGCCGTCGCTTGGGGAAAACTCAACGTTACCCGCGTTCCGCGTCCCGGTTCACTTTCCAACGTCATCGTGCCGTCCATGCGGTCGACGGCGCGCTTCGCGATTGCTAAGCCCAGACCGGAACCCTGGGTTTCTCCGCGGGTGCTGCCGCGGTAGAAGCGGTCGAAAGCGTGCGCGCGGCCGTCCGAAGACATGCCCGGACGTAAATCGACGACGTCGACCAGGACACGCGCTCCCCGCCGTTCCACCCCGACCTTGACGGGCGCACCGGGCGCGTATTTCACCGCGTTGTCGAGGACGTTTGCGATCGCTTCGTGCAGCTCGCCCTCGTCTGCGACTACGGCAGCGTCGGTTTCGTCGTCTGCAATCGTCAAATGTAAGCGCGGAGCCATCGGCGCGAATCCCTCGACGAGGCGGCGGGCGAGGTTGGCCACGTCGACGGGCGCACCACTGGAGCGCGGCCGCGATGTTTCATCGAGCCGCGCCAGATACATCAGCTTCTCGATGAGCGTTCGCATGCGGCGACATTCGCTCGTCATGTTTTCGTAAACACGCGTCACGCGCGCCGGATCGAGGACGATGCCGTCCCGCAATGCGTCAACGTATCCCATCACGACGGTGACCGGCGTTCGCAATTCGTGTCCCGCATCGGCAACGAACTGCTGAATCTGGAGCTGAGCCTTGTCGCGGGCTTCGAAGGCGTGCTGCGTTTGAACGATGGCATCGCGGTACGCGTCCGCCAAGGCCGCGAACTCAGCGTCGGAACCGGTGACGATCGGATGCGCAATGACGTCACCGTTTGCAAATGAGCGCAGCGCTGCCGTCACCCGCGCGACGGGCAGCATGGCGCGACGCGTTACGGCACGGCCGAACAGGAACGCGACGCCGATCGCGACGAGGCCGAAGGAGGCGGTGCGCGCCCAGAAGCCGACGAGCCTCTCTCCGAAACGCGACGCATCGGCGCTGACCACCAGAGAGCCGCCCGGAATCGCTGTTTCCGCCGAAGGTAGACCGCCGAGGGCGGCGAGTACGGCCTCGACGCGATTCGCGCCGGTTTCGCGCTGCACCGATCCGGCCACGGGGCGGTGATGAGCGTCGTAGACGACCACGCGCATGAGCGGGTGATCGAAGTCGCGCTCGACCGTCGCAGCGGCAGCGGCGAACGTTGCACCGCTCGCGAGGCCGTCCCGCATGCGCGCGCTGCTTCGCTCCGCCGCGGGCGCGACGGTTAGGTTGAGCATTGCAACGTACGTCGAGACAGCGGAAACGGTCGATGCTATGCTGGAGGCCACGAGCAGCGCCGCCGCAATCGCGACGTAAAGAAAGGTGAAGCGGGCCGTGAACGAGCGCATCGCCGAACTACGCACGGACGGTATAGCCCACGCCGCGGATCGTGTGGATCAGCGGCGGATGGAAGCCGCGATCGACCTTTGAGCGCAAGTATGAGATCGTGCGGCCGACACTTCCGAACTCGGCATCCCGATCGTCCCCCCAGATCGCGGTGAACAGCTCGTCGCGCGTGAACACGCGGCTCGGCGAGCGAAGCAGCGTCGCCAATAGCTTGAATTCGAGGGCCGTCAACTCGAGACGCTTCTTGCCGCGCATCACGCTGTGTTCTTTCAGATCGAGCGTGAGATCCGCGCAGGTCAAGAGCGAACGTCGCGCCAGCTGCGGGCGCCGCAGTGCCGAGCCCAAGCGCGCGATCAGCTCGGCCATCTCGAAGGGCTTACTAATGTAATCGTCCGCGCCCCGGACCAAGCCGCGGATCCGATCCTCGATCTCGCCTCTCGCGCTAAGCATGACGATCGGTGCTTCAGTGATCTTACGCAGCGCGGGCAGGAGGGAGAGCCCGTCCATCTTCGGGAGCATGACGTCGAGGACGATCACGTCGGGTTGCCACTCACGCGCCAACGCCAAGGCTTCCGCGCCGTCAGCCGCCATGCGCACGGTGAAGCCGCGCAGTTCCAGGTTGAGCTCCAGCATTTCCCGTACCTGGCGCTCGTCGTCCACGATTAGGACGCGCGGCACGGAGGCGTCGCTCATTGCGATTGCATCGTAGCAAATGTCCTGGAAAATCACTGGAAAGAATCTCCAATTCTTCTCCGGCGGCTCTCCGGCGATTCTCCGCCGCCGGTGGTACCGTTCGTGCCGTGCGACACGAGTACCCCGCCCACGGAATGCCTCTTCCGGCGCCATGGGTGAGAGCCGGAACGCCGAATCATCGACGGCACGAAGTATGCGACCAAAGTTTTTGCTCGCCGCCATGCTGGTAGCGTCGATCGTGGGTTCTCAAGACTTGGCGCCGCGCAACGCTGCCGCAAAGCCACCAGTTTCACGGAAGTCGCCCCGGCCCCAAGCGGTCACTCCGCTGCTCGGAATCTGCGATAGCTCGGGCGTTCTCGACGTTCTCGGCGACCTCGGCGACCGTGACGCCGAACGCAAGCGCAACCAGATCGCCCTGTTACAAGGGCGAATCGTCGATTGCTCGCGGAAGATCGACGAGGCGCTGGGCCGCCTTTCGACGCCCTCACCCACGCCGTATTGGGTCTCTAGAGTTCCGGTCGCAGCGGCAACGCCGACGCCGACGTCCGTGTGCCGGAATGCGCCGCCGGCAACGTTGGCGTCGAATCGCTTCGTTCTCTACGAGAGGCTCGAACGATGTGCCGCATACTGGACGTACCTCAACACGTCGCCGACGCCGGAGCCGACCGAGACTCCGTTGCCGAACGTCGCGGCGCGCCCGACGTTCTACGTTTTCGCCACCGGTGCCGCCGATCAAACCGCCGCGGCCGTTCTGATCCGCTCCGTGGTCGACCGTTTGACGCAGGCGCAACGCAGAGCCGGCTCCGACGTCGCGATCGCCGGCCGAGCAGACTGGACGACTCCGGACAGCTTTGCGTCGCAATGCCAACTCGATACCAACACGCGCGGTGCCCTCGTCATCGGAACGAGCATTCCGGAAACTTCGCGCCACAACTATCTTCTGCTCGTCGCGAACTTCACGAGCGTGTCAGCCGCCGTCGAAATGCTGGGCTGTGGGCAAGAAGATCACAATCCGGCCGTGTCGCCGCTGAGCCTTTACACGCAACAGGACGTTACGGGAAAAGCGCACCAAGATGCCTTAGCGCTCGGAATCTTTGCCGCACTCGTGCCGTTCCTGGTATCGGACAAGTCGAAAACAACGGTGACGACGGGTCCGAAAAGCACGACGATCGCAAAACCGACTCGACGGCGCCCGTTCTTTCGGGGTCATTGCTCGGCTTCTACGAAAGCCAGAATCTGACGCTGCCGGCGCAGAACGCCAGCGTCGGACTGACGGTCGCTGCCGAACGATTCGCCGACAGCACGATGGACCGTCTCGCGAAACTCTGCAACGACCCGGCAGTCGTGCGCCTTGCCGATGAGTCGGGGCAAGCGAACGGGTCACCTGCTCCGCCCGCGCACCGGACGCTCATCTACAAGGCAGCGTCCGAATACATGAGCGACTGTTCGTCGTTTGCGAATTTTCGACGCCCGTAATGTCGCTCCGCACACCACTACCTCGCACTCTTTCTGAAAGGAACGATCGTGACCAAGCACTTCTCCTCCGTCACACGTCTGCTGGCTATCACAGCCTTCAGCGCCGCCGCTCTGGGCACCGCGACGATGGCGCCCGGCTCCGCGCAGATTCGCGAACAGATCAAGAACCGAGTCATGGACGACGTCGCAAACCAGATGGTCAGCCAGATCCAGACGGATTCGTGCCCTGAATTCGAAGCGATGCTCAAGAAACAAAAGAACGGCAGCGGGTCGAGTTCGGGCAAAGCCAGCGGTATGATGAAAAAGGACCCCGCCGCCCGCGAGCGCTTCGTCAATAAAGTCGCGGGGCCGCTGCTCAACAAGATGATCGACTGCGATCTTCTGCCCGGCAAGTAACGATCCATCATACCACTTTTAGCCCACGAGGGATTCGACGAAGTCGAGTCGCTTGTGGTGAAAGGACTGCAGCATGATCCGCGTTTCCACTCTTGCGACGGCTTCGCTGTGTCTCGCCGTCGCCGCCCCGGCCCTCGCCGCAAGCCTGGCCCCGTCGACGATTTTAGCCAACCCGTCATTCTATGAAGGCAAGCCGGTTACCGTGGCAGGTAAGGTCGGACACTTTCAGACCAAAAAGACGCTCATGGGTACCGTCGCCGCCTTCCAACTTTGCGACGCGAAGTGCGTCGTCGTGATCGATGAAACCAATGCGTCACGTCATGACGGTGATCAGGCGACCGTTTCCGGCACGTTTCAGACGAAGTTCAAGGGTCCGGCTCGTTCATTCGACAACGTCGTTCTTATCAAGTAGTTACGGAATATATACCAACGATTTCAATAGGAAGGTCGTGCCATGGGCTGCTCGTTTCGATTCGCATTACCACTCTTCGCTCGTTCCGCATTAGTCAGCGTGGGAGCGACCGCGCTAATCGGCCAGTTGGCTGCATCAGCGGCAACGACTACGCTTCCCAGAGGCACGCCGGTCGTCGTGCAGACCTATAACGCAATCAATTCGGCGACCTTCCACGTCGGCGAGCGCCTTGCGTATACGGTCACGGACGATGTCATCGTGAACGGCGCGATCGTGGCCAAGGCCGACGATCGTGCCAGCGGCGTCGTCGAAGATGCCGTGCAGGGGCGAAAGGTGCGCGCCGGACGTGCCGGCATGTTGCTCGGACCAGTCGGCGCGGTCGCCGGCGGCGTGGCGAACCGCGCTGCCAGCGCAGGCGCCGACTTACGGGTGTCGGTCGACAAGCTGCAGTCTTTTTGCGGGGCGACGATCAACCTATCGTTCGTCCGCTCCGAATATCACAAACCCAAGCGCTTCGCGAAGATGACCAGAGTCGAAATCGCTAAAGGTCAAAAGTATGTCGCGACCGTCGCCACGGATTCGACCGTCTGCAGCGAGCCGACGACCAAATCGGCGGCCCCCATTCCGAGCGACGCGCTCCGTGCGGATAACTCCTAAGGGAGCGCAACGGCGCACGACCTGGCCGACGTGGTGTACTACCGGCACATTCGCCGTGTGCGTCGCAGGATGCGGGCGCGGCGGAGGGCATGCGGATTCCACAGCGTCGCCCGTCGCTGCAACGCTGCCCGTCGTTGTGACGTCGTCGGTGCGGACCGCTCGGCTCGATCCCGAATTGAGCCTTTCGGGATTGATTTCGCCGTATCAAAACGTCGCCATCTCGAGCAACTTGAACGAACCGACGACAGCGGTCTTCGTCCATGAAGGCGAGGCCGTAACGCGCGGACAGGTGCTGGCGACATTCGATGCGACGGATCTGCAAGCCAACGTCGACGGCGCAGAACGCAGCGCCGCGGAAGCCGATCTCAAGACCTCGCAAACTGCGTATCAGAGTAGACTCGCGATTTCGCAGGGCCTCGACAGCTTGCACTCCGCGCAGGATACGGTCGCCCAAGCGCTGTTCAAATTAACGCTCGACAAGAGGAACTTGGCGCGCGACCGAGCGCTGCTCGCCAGCGGTTACGTTTCGCAGCAACAGGTTGAGGCGCAACTCCAGTTGCTGGGCAACGATTTGGCGGCGTACCGCTCCGCGCGCTCGGCGCTGCGCAACACGCAGACCACGGTCGAGGTGAACGGGACGGGCACGGGCGGTCTGCAAGCGACCACGATCAGGGCGGCGCGGGCGGCGGCCTCATCCGCGCACGCGCAAGCGAACGAAGCGCGCGCGCAATTGGCGAAAGCGACGATCAACTCGCCGATCGACGGCGTCGTCGTCAACCGCAATCTCAATCCGGGCGAATACCCCGGCGGACGGACGCTGCTCACCATTCAAGACACGGCGCTCGTCTACGCAATCTTGAGTGCGACGACGTCGCAGGTCTTCAACGTGCGCGCGGGTGACCCGGCCGATATCGAGATCGGTCACGGGAACATGCCGAGCGCGCGCGGTTCCGTGGTCGCGGTGCTCGGGCAAAGCGATCCGGGATCGACGAACTTCACCGTCAAGGTCCGCGTCGTCAATCCCCACGTCTTTCAATCAGGAATGGTCGTCACCGGACTCATTCATCTCAAGCCGGCCTCCGGAATGAGCGTCCCGACGACGGCCTTCACCGACTATACGCGCTCGCACGTGGGCGTCGTGCGCGGCGGCATGGCGAAGATCGTACCGGTGCACGAGGTGACTGAAAGCCACGGCCGCTCGATCGTCACCGGTTTGCGCCCCGGGGAGCGGGTCGTCGACAACGGCCAACTCGGCATCGTCGACGGTCAGCGGGTGGCGGTGCGCTGATGTCGTTGACGGCGCTGGTCGTCAAGCGTCCGATTCTCGTCATCGTTTTCATTCTGTTGACGGCGCTGGCCGGCATCATGGTGATGCCGACGCTCGTACGCCAACAATACCCGAACGTCGACTTTCCGACGATCTCGGTCGCGGCGACGTACCCCGGCGCGTCGACGAGTCAGATCCGCGATGCGATCGTGCGTCCGATCGAAGACCAGATCGCGGGCGCTCCGAACCTCGACCACCTCGACACGACGATCGTCGCCGGTAAGGCCAGCATTTCGGCGGTCTTCGCGCTTTCATCGGATCAGAATGCCGACTTGTTACAAGTCCAGAACCGGGTCAACGCGGCACAGTCGCAACTGCCCAGCGACTTACAGACGCCGGTGGTGTCGACCGTCGATCCGACGCAAGGCGCGGTCATCTCGCTGGTGGCAAGCTCGGACAGTTTGAGCCCGGGCGCGTTCTCGGATCGCCTGACGAACAAGATCATTCCGGCGCTGACGCAGCTTCCGGGCGTTGCGGCGGTTCAGGTCAGCGGCAACGTTATACCTTCCTTTCAAGTCGAGGTCGATCCGGGGCGACTGCAGGCTTCCGGTTATACGTTGACCGACGTTTTGAGCGCGATCTCGAACAACAACGTGCTGGCGCCCGGCGGGCTCGCGTACGCAAGCAATCGCGAAACCGGGATTACGGTTCGCGGCGACATTCAAACGCCGCAGCAAGTGGGTGCGCTGCCGCTGGGCGGCGGCACTGCGAGCAGTTCAGCCATCCCGGGTCAAAACCCATGGACGGTCTCGAAGCGGCTGTTTCGGGTGAACGACGTTGCGTCGGTGCGCGATGCCTACGAACCGCGCCGGGTCTACGCGTTCAGCGGAAGCGATGCGATCATCGGGCTCGACGTCACCAAAGCGACCGGCGCGAGCGATATCGCCACCTCACGCGCGGTGCTCGCTGCGCTACCGCAACTTGCCAAGGCGTTCCCGGACGTGCAGATGCGCATCGTCGACATTGAGTCGAATTATACGAAGCAGCAGGTCAACGGGGCCGTTCGCAGTCTGCTCGAGGCGGTCGTGCTGACGTCGGTCACCATGCTCTTCTTCCTACGCTCGTGGCGCAACGCCGTCGTCGTGCTCATCGCGATCCCGACGTCGCTGTTCGTCACCCTGGCCGTCATGAAGCTCGCGAACTTTACGCTCGATACGGTTTCGCTCGGGGCGATGACCTTAGCGATCGGGATTCTCGTCGACGATTCGACCGTCGTGCTCGAAAACATCAAGCGCCATTTCGATGATGGCGAAGACCCGCAGACCGCCGCCATCAAAGGGCGCACCGAGATCGGCATGGCGGCGATCACGTTGACGCTGGTCGATGTCGTCATCTTTTTGCCGATCGCTTTCTTGCCGGGGATCATCGGCCGTTTCTTGCAGGAATTCGCGCTGGTCGTCGTCGTTGCGACGTTGACGTCGCTCGTGGTCGGGTTCACGGTCACGCCGGCGTTCGCCGGCCGTTGGTCGCTGCTGTCAAACTGGAAGCCGCCGCGCGTGATTGATTGGTTCGACGCCGCGTTCGAACGCGTGCGCCGCGCGTACATCGGTGGACTGTTACCGTGGGCCTTGTGCCGCGGCTGGCTCGTCGTCGGCATTGCGGCAATTACGCTCGTCCTGGCGGTCGGTCTCGTCCCGGCGGGGCTTGTCGGATTCGAATTCATTCCGAACGGCGATCAAGGCAATTTTTACGTACAGGCGGCCTATCCGGCCGGCACGCCGCTCGAGGCGACGACCGCCGGCATCCGGCGCCTCGAATCTGCGATCAATCGCATCGCGGATCTGCAAGCCGAAACGACGATCTCCGGCGGGTACCAGCCGCAATTCGGTGGCGTCATCAACGAGGGCTCCGTCGGACAGATCCACGTCTTTCTCAAAGAGAAGCGCAATCATCCCACGGATTATTGGACGCGCTACGTGCAGCAGGAAGCACGGCGGGTCATGCCCGGCGCGAGCGTCGTTACGATTCCAGCGGCCGGTGTGACGGGCGGTCCGTCGCAAGACATCGATTTCGTCGTCAGTCAGCCCAATGGCGACCCCGGTACGGCGGCGGGTCGGGTCGCCGATGCCTTGCGCGGGATACCGGGCGTCTATGCGGTCAACTCCGTCGGCACGCAGCTAACGCCGCAGGTCAACGTCGTTTTCGACCGCAGCCGCGCGCAGACGCTCAACGTCAACATCGGGACGGCATCGCAGGCCGTGCGAGCCGCGTTCGGCGGCGTGCGAGCGACGCAATTTACCGACGCTTCGGGTCTGAAGTATGTCGACGTGATCTATCCGCAGGAAAATCAACAGGACCTCGCTGCGATCTATGCGATTCCGATACGGTCCAATAGCGGCGCAGTCGTGCACATCGACGACATCGCCAACTTGCAATACGCGCCGCTGCCGCCGGTCATGACGCGGCAAGACCGGAGCGTGGTCGTCCACGTGGGCGCGAACGTTTTACCGGGCTATCAGCTCTCGAACATCCAGCGGGCGTTCAAAACGCGTCTCGCCGCATTGCAACTTCCGTCGAACGTTACCGTGGCGCCCGGCGCCAACGGTAGTCAATCGAATCTCGCCGACTTGCAGTCGGGGATCAAGTTTTCGCTCCTTCTCTCGTTCTGGTCTACTTATTGATGGTGGCGCTGTCCAACGACTTTCGCTCGCCGCTCATCATCATGTTCGCTGTTCCCGTTACTGCGGTGGGTGCGCTCGGGTCACTGGCGCTCACGCATCAGACGCTCAATCTTTTCTCGATGATCGGTCTCGTGCTGCTGGTTGGGCTCGTGATCAAGAACAGCATCCTGCTGGTCGACTTTGCCGACCAACTGCGCCAAACCGGGCTCGACAAACGCGCGGCGATTGAGCGGAGCGCCGAACTACGCTTTCGCCCGATCGTCATGACGACGAGCGCGATGGTCGTTTCCATGCTGCCGATCGCGCTGGCGCTCGAGCCCGGGAGCCAGGTGCGCCGCGCACTCGGCATCGTGGTCATCGGCGGCCTGACGAGTTCGTTGCTCTTGAGCCTCGTGCTGGTGCCGGTCGTGTATCTGTGGCTAGCGCCGAAGCGCGTCCGCGCCGTTGACAACACGTTCAGCGACGTGCGTCGCGCGGGACTTCCGACCGATGGCGATCGGCCGGTACTGACGCCCTCGCCGTAGGCTAAGCCGCTATGGCGCCCAGGGGTTCACCACAGGTATTCCCATCGCTACGAATGGCGCGCTGTCCCGGGTGGCAACCGCGAGTCCATGCAGGCGCGCAATCGAGCCGATCTGAGCGTCGGCCACCGAAACGGAATGGCCCGCTGCGCGAGCGTGCGAAACCAGCAAGGCGTATGCGACAGCAGCCTCCCGGTCGAAAGCGAGAATCCGCTGTTCAAATAACCGCCGCAAGAGCGTGGTCAATGCACTAGCTAGGCCGTCCCGACGCTTCCCCTTTGGAAGAAATGCGATGCCGGCGAGCAACTCCGAAAGGCTCGTGGCGGTAAAGTACAAAGTTTCAGCAATCTGCTGATCGAGCCAAGCAATTACGCTACTATTCGCGCGCGGCTTCATCGGCTCTGCGACGACATTTGTATCGAGAATAATCATTCAAAAGTTGCCGCCTCGGTGGCTGCTACCTCTCGCGCGACTTCCAACGTCACTCCACCAAATTGTTTTCCAAAAGCCGCAAGCTCTGAGCCAAGCTTAAGCCGCTTTTCGGGATGAACCGCAGCATCGAGAATTGCCCTGACCTCCGCCTCGGTACTGCGACCATGCTGAGCGGCACGAACTTTGAGAGCCCGATGAGTACCCTCAGGGAGATTTCGAATGGTAATCGCCCGCATTGTGCTATCATTCTCCACGCTTTACGGCAATGATATCACACGCGAGAATTGATAGCAACTGAACTCCCCTAGAAATATTGCTTGGAGCGACGCGGGGACGCGTGATCAGGACCGTGCCGGGGCCGGGCCGCGCAACTGGGCCGGCGGATTGAGATCCTCGACTCGGAACGTGGGTGGCTTCTTGGTAAAGCGCGGTTCGATGTGGGTCGCCGTCCACAGATAGAGCGTCGGAACGACGAGGAGTGACAGCAAGGTCGATGTGATCAGTCCGCCGATCACGACCGTGCCGAGCGGTGCTTGCGTCGATGCGCCGGGCTCGAGCGCGAGCGCGAGCGGCAGCATGCCGCCGATCGTGGCGATCGTCGTCATCAAGATCGGGCGTAGACGACGCGGACCGGCATGCAGCACCGCCTCGCGCGGGGACATCCCGTCGCGGCGTAGCTGCTTGGTAAATTCGACAACGAGAATGGCGTTCTTCACGGCGATGCCGACGAGCATCAAGGAGCCGATGAATGCCGTCAACCCGAAGGCGCGCTGCGTGATGATGAGCGAGCCGACGATGCCCACGAGCGCAAACGGAACGGCCATCATGATGACGAGCGGGTCCAGAAACGACTCGAACTGCGCGGCAAGCAACATATAGATCAGCGCGATCGCGAGTAGTATCACAAGGCCGAGTGCGCTGAAGGTGTTCGTGTTCTGAGTGATCGCAGGGCCGAATTGCCAGCGGTATCCAGCCGGGAGCGAATAGCGGTCCATGATTCGTTGCGCCGCAGCCACCGCCGTGCCGAGCGGCTGACCGATGACCGGTGCATTGATGTCGATGCGGCGCTGTTTATCCTGACGACTGATCTGCGATGGGCCGACGCCGACGCGGATGTCGGCTAGTGCAGCCAAAGGAACGCTTTGAAATGACTGCGACGACGGGCCGCTCGAGGAAATCAGGGGGGGCGTGGCGCCCAGCGAGCCCCCTACGCTCGGTGGCGTCAATTGCAAGCCGGCGAGCGACGCGAAAGAACGACGCTGCGCCGGGGGCGCTTGGACGAGAATCGGATACTGGATGCCGTTGACCTGAAAATACGATGCAATCGTACCGCTCGTCGCGGTCGATACGTCGGCTGCAATGTCACCCGTCGAGAACCCATATTGGGCCGCCTTGCGGCGGTCGACTTTGACGTCGACTTCCGGTTGCGTCGCGGTGATGTTCGTATCAGGACGCACGACGCCCGGGATCGTTGACAGTTGCGGGATTACGCCTTGAGCGAGCGCATAGAGCCGAGCGACGTCGGGGCCGAAGATCTGCAACTGCAACGCATCGCTGCCCTGAGCGATCTGCTGCTGGAGGATGTCGATCGTCCGCGCGCGCACCGTCGTGCCGACGAGTGATCGGCGTAGTGCGCGAAAGCGGGCGCGTTCTGCCGGAGTAAACCGCGTGGTGCCGGTAGCCGACGGCGCACGCGCAGCGCCGGGGCGACCACGCGAGCCGCCGCCCAGTCGCTGCTGCCACTGATCGACGAAAAGCGTGGCTTTGTTGCCGGTAATGTCGGGTCGTAGCGTGACGGCCAGCGAGATTTGATTGGTGACGGGACGCTGCGTGCCGTAACCTGCCGCACCAACGCTCGCGGCGACCTCCTGCACGCGCGGATCGCGCTCGAGCGCGGCTTCGACGAGCCGAGAGACACCGTTCGTTTGAGCGACCGACGTGCCGTTGGGTGTCCGCAGGTCGAAGCGGGCGAAACGCGAGTCGGCGGCGGGAAAGACTTCGGTTTGCACGGCGCCGATGCGCAGCGCGACGATTGCGAACACGAGCAATGCGAGCCCCCCACCGAGCGTGGCGAGCGGCCGGTCGAGGGCCCAGGTGAGCGCGCGCGTATAGACGCGCTCGAAGCGCTCGTACGTCGCATCGAACCGCTCGGCGAAGCGGCCGCCACTGTGCGCTTCGCTCGGCCGCAAGAGTACGCTCGAAAGCATTGGGACGGTGGTAACTGCGACCAGCAGCGAGATCGCAACGGCCGTCATGACGGTCAGCGCGAACGGTCCGAAGATCAGTCCCTGCAAGCCCGGAATGAGCAGCAGCGGTACGAACACGGTCACGACCGTGATCGTCGACGACAACACGGCCGAGAATATCTGAGTAGTCGCATTGCGCGCGGCGTGGAGGGGCGACTCCCCCTCGTCGAGATGGCGGAAAATGTTCTCGGTGACCACGACTGCGTCGTCCACGATTAAGCCGACCGCAAGTGCAAGACCGCCCAAGGTCATCGTGTTGAGGGTCTGATGGAACATGTACGTGGCAAACAGCGTCCCGAGGACCGCGACCGGCAGCGATACCGCGACGATCAGCGTCGAGCGCCACGAGTGCAGGAACAGCAAGATGATGAGAACGGCCAGCACGGCGCCGATGGCGGCAGTGTGTTCAAGCGCGTCGACGGCCGCTTGAATGAACCCACGCTGCTCGAAGGCAACGTGGAAACCCATGGTCGGATATTCTTTGTGAATCTCGGCGGCTTTGGCGTACACGCCGTCTGCGACTGCGACGATGTTGGCATCGGGCTGCGCCGTAACGACGAGCGAGATGGCGGGCAGGCCGTTGACGCGCGTGAAGACGCGCTGGTCCTCGATCGAATCGCTGACGCCCGCCACATCCCGTAAATAGACGGGCGCGCCGTTCTTGATGGCGACGACCGCATCGCCCACTTCGGCTGCCGATTTGTAGAGCGCGCTCGTGCGGATGCCGAATTCGTCAGGTCCGACCGCGATGATGCCGGCGGGGTCGTCGACGTTTTCGTTCGCGATCTTGCGGATGATGTCGTTGTTGGTGAGTCCATAGCCGGCGATCTTCGTCTGGTCGGGCGCGACCATGATGGCGCGCGTCTGGCCGCCCGCAACCGTTGCGCTTCCGACTCCCGAGACTGCGGAGAACTCGTCGGAGAGGGCGTTCGTGAATAGGTCGTTGAGATCGCGCTGCGTCCGCGTCGGGTCGGTCACGTAGAAGCGCACGACCGGGGCAGCGTTGGGATCGGCTTTCACGATCTGAGGCTGGCTTAGGTTGGGATCGTTCGGCAGTTGCGATTGAGCGCGCGCGACCTGCTGTTCGACATCGTTGGCCGCCACGTTGATATCCGTGCCGAACTTGAACTGCGCTCGCACGACGGTTTGCCCTTGATACGAGTCGGATTGCAGGTAGTCGATGCCGGACACGCGAGCAACGGCGTTTTCGATCGGCCGGGTGACGGTCGATTCCATCGTTTCGGGTTCCGTGTTGCCGTAGTTCACAGTAACGCTGACGACGGGCGGCTGGAACGACGGGAGCAGGTCGATCGGCAGGCGCGGCAACGCGAAGATGCCGAGCACGATGATCGCCGTCGCCAACATGGCGACCGACACGCGGCGGGTAACGGCGAACTGCGCGATGGACACGACCGATCGATTCTCCTGTGCCGGCCTGGGAGCAGCCTTGGAACGACGGTCTTTTGATGGCGTATTGTCTTGGGAGAGCGCGGAGGACTTTTAAGTGCCTGAAGTTAGTGCTGCCTTCGGGTTGAGATCGTGCCGACGTGGCTGGTTGCGGGTGCTTGCGCTTCGCTGAAGCCGAGCGTGCAATCGGTGGCACGCGCGAGGTGGGCGATCGCATAGTCGACGTCGCGCTGTTCGAAGGAACCCGACGTGGTGACGCGCCACAGTGCGGGGCGAAAACGGTCGGCAACGTACAGCGCATCATCGCAGCCGCCGATCAAAGGTCCGCTGGGCGCGGCGACGACCGGCGCAGCGAATATTTTTATCGTGCCCGCCGGCGTGATGCGGCCGATACGACCGTCGAAAAACGAATACCACAGATTTCCCTCCGGACCCCAGACGATCGAAGTCAACGGCAGTTTCGTGTCGACGGGGAATCGCGTTGCTGCGCCGGCCGTAGTCAGACGGCCGATCGCGCCCGAAGCGGTAAACCACAGGGCGCCATCGGGACCGCGTGCGATCGAGCCCGGTAGCGAGAGCCCGTCGGGAAGCGCGAAGACGCGCGCGGTTCCGGACGTCGTGACGCGCACGATCGCATTCGCATAGGGCGCGGTCACCCACAGCGCGCCGTCCGAACCCGCGACGAGGCCGCCGAGTTTCGGGTTATGGCGCCGCGCCAAGGGGTTAACGACCTTGGTCGGATCGGCGAGCGGCGGCGGCGTGCGCGAGGCGAAGAGCGGTACGCGATCCAGTTCGGGCGGAAGCGCGTATTCGACGATCGCGCCGTCGGGTCCGATGCGTCCAAGCTTCACTGCCGAAGTTTCCGTGAACCACATTGCGCCGTCAGGACCACGGGTAATTGAGCCTGGGTCACGTTGCGGGGTCGGGATAGAGAATTCTTGGAATGTACCGTCGGCTTTGAGATGACCGATGCGATCCTTATCGGGCGATACGTTCGGGCGTGGTGCGAAGAAGGGGTGCTCGTAGAACCAGAGCGTCCCGTCGCGCGCGAACGCCGTGCCGCCGAGCATCATGAAGCGCGTCGGCACCGCGTACGCGTGCATTGCCGCCGTGAGAGGGACGTGTACCAGCGTGCGAACCGGAATCGGTGTTGCTCGAGCAACCGGCACATGGCCATTTGGTAACGCTAAGGCAACCAGCTTCGCCGCGGGAGCGCTGCAGACGGCAACGAGCGTACCCCCCCCCGTGACGACGGCACTGCTGACGGCAGTGCATGGAAAGCGCGTGATCGTCGCGCTGCCCGGATCTTGGGGATCGAAGACGACGGCACGGTCATGGGCTGCAACGAACGCGAGGCCGTGGTCGGCTAAGGTGAACGTGACTCCGTCAAGATCGTTCAAGCTTCGTAGCGTGGCGTTGGCCGGACCGAGTAGCGCGAGTGCGGCCGTGCCATCCCCGCGACGCACGAGCCAGTTCCGTGGCCCAACGAGTAAAAGTGATCCCAGTTCGAAACGCGTCCCCGGTGCCGTGACGGGATCCGCAGCGAGCGGATAGCGATACACGGTGCCGGCGCCCAGACGAAAAACAAGCGCGTCACCGTCGACGGCCGCGTCTCGCGCGAAATGTGCGTCGAGATCGCTCTGACCGGTCCAGCGCTTGCGATCCGGCGCGTAGTCGTGCGAGGACCGCTCAGCGCCGCTTTCGAGGGCGACAACGGTGGCGGTCAACGGCGCATAGCCTCCATACGCACCCGGTTCCCACGTCGTGTCCAGAACGAGTTCATCGTGTGGAAGCACGCCGAGGATTGCATTGGCGCGCATCGTCCAAAGCGCACGACCGTCTCGTATGTCGTACGCATAGAAGAAATCCGTTAGCGTTGCGCCGGATTCGATCGTATGCAGCAGCAGCGTCGTCCCAATTAGGGTCGCACCGTGCGGTGAAGAACGGCTCCAGATGGTACTCCAACGCAAGCGTCCCGTGTCGGCATCGCGCGCTTGGAGGCGCGAGCCGGCGGCGATGATTGCAAGTTGCCGTTCGAGCGTGATCCAGCCGCCTAGCGCCGTCCAGCGCGTCTTTCCGGTTTGCGCGTCCAGTGCGACAATGCGAGATGCTTCGAATTGGCGGCCCGCCGTTGCAGCGAAGACCAGGCCGTTCGCATACGCGAATGGCGTCGCATCAATCGTGCTCGTCCAGTGCGGCTTCCCGGTGCGTTCATCGACCGCCGCGAGCGGCACCTCGGGGCTGTACTGGTTTCCGAAGAAGGCCACGCCCTCACCGATAACGATGCCCTCGGCATCGCCCCGCGCAAGTTCCGAGGGAGCATCCAGGGCCCAGAGCGGATCGTGAACGGGAATGCGCCCGAATGAGATTGGCGTGCCGTAGGTGACGGCGACGGGCTGGGACGGCTCGGGGTTCTCGTCGAGGCGCTGTGCGGTTGCGATGCCGGCCCATGCACAGAGGCATGCGACGGCCAACAGCGCGACGTTTCGTACCAGTTCGGTGCGCGACACGCTGGTTGCGTTGAGCGGCGCTTCGGCGCGTTCCTCGTCATGTGAGTTGGCTCGGCGCGGGCTCTGGCGTAACGTCCATTGCACATCGTGCCTTTATGCGGGAGGCGGAGATGCTTCGGCTTTCGGCGATACCTGAGCTATGGTTCGGGATGATGGGGGACCGCGACGTGCCGCGCTGTTCGATCGTGCCGCCGTACGTGCTGGAGGCACTCGCGCAGGCAGAAGACGCGCGGCTCGCCGGGGCGGCGCATCAGACCATCCTGCTAACGGCGGAACTGCCGAACGGCGGCTGCTTCTACTCGAACGCGGCGAGCGGCATCTCGCCGATGAACGACTGGTCGTGTACGATGCCGCGCATGGACGCGAGTTGCCGGGGGCGCTCCTGCGCCGCGAGGGAGGTCCGGCGTGTGCGGATCCGCGCGCGAATGCGTTTTGGGACGGCACCGAGATGGTGTACGGCGATGGAGACGGCGTCGTGCTTGGCGACTTCACGCGTGCGCTCGACGTGATCGCGCACGAGCTGACGCACGGGCTGACCCGCGTTCTGCGATGATATTCAGCTTGCGAGCGAATTACAAACGCACGGTGTTGCGGCATTTACGAGCAACGATCTGATCGCGTTGCTTGCGGCCGGCGTTCGGACGGCGTTCTTGCACCTCACCGATCCGCTGGTGGGGCTGGCGGAGTGGCTTGGTGATGCGCGCGACGCGATCGTCGTCACGCGTGAAATGGGTTGATGGAGAGGAGGCGCACCAGCGCTCGAATGCATCGATAACGTCAGCGCTTTGTCAGAGTCGGCGATGCAATCGACCGTCGGCGATCAGCCAAATTTTTACTGCCAGGGATTGAAGAGGGTTACGCGCATTGGCTCAAAGTCTGCGCTGTTTCGCGTTACGAGCGTGAGGTGATGGACGAGAGCCGTTGCCGCAATGAGTGAGTCCCTGTACGGCCTAGGATCGGGGACGTTGAGTGCCGCGCAACGACGAGCAACGTCGGTATCGACGGGCAAGATTCGATCGGCAAAGGCAGGGAAAACGCGATCGTCAATCCATCGCCGTATCACCTTCGCCGCAGACGCGTCAAGGCGCGCCAACATAAGAACACCTGTCTCCAGTTCAAGCACGGTAATACTGGAAAGAAACAAATCAATCGACGCTGCGCGATCGGCCCACGCGGCAACCTTTGCATCGGTACGCTCTGGTCGGCGTAGCTCCGAGACGACGTTCGTGTCGAGGAGAAACATCACATGAGCTGCGCAGGCAGCAACGGATCGCCACCCAGCCGCGGAGGCTCAAAGTCGACCTGGCTCCCGTCGGGCTGCGCGAGCAAGGCGCGAATGCTGACGCCTTTAGCTGCGAGTCGTTCGTACGCATCGTGCCGCATGAGGACGTAGGCCGGACGCCCGCGGTCGGTGATGATCACTGGGCCGCGCCTGGCCGCCCGTTTCGCACGACCGACGTCCTGATTGAACTGGCGACTACTCAAGACTGACATGTTGCTACAATACTACATTCGCTGGCCGCATACAATGGGAGTCGTCCATATTCAGCAACAGCGCACCGATCAGCGAGAACAGGTTGAGGGTCTGATGCATCAGCCACGACGCGACGAGCGCTCCGACGACGGCGAGCGCCCGGTGTGACGATAGTGAACAATGCAGTATCATGCGCGTGCGCCCGCCTGCGCGAACGTTATCTAGGCGCGCCCCTAGCGCGTTGGCTGCAGCGGCGCCAAAAGGGGCGAGACCGGTTCGCTTGTTTCAACGCTTGGTGTGAACTCTGGAGCGTGGCGAACATGCGAGGCACGTTCGTAGGCAGCGCCTACGTTGAGGAGCTGTTGTTCCGTCCAGGCCCTTCCGATGAACGAAATGCCGACCGGCAAGCCTGTGACGTAGCCCATCGGCACCGTGAGATGGGGATAACCGGCGACCGCTGGAAGCGAAGAAACGGAACCTGAGTCATTATCTCCGTCCACCACGTCGGTACGCCATGCGGCACCGTAGCTGGGCGCGATCAAGGCGTCGAGGTTGTTGTCGACGACGAGTTTATCAATACCCGCGGTTCTGGTCAGGCGCAATGATAGCTGATGCGCCTTCGTGTATGTCGGGTCGTCCAAACCCTTGGTCGCATCGGCTTTTTCAAATTGATCCTGACCGAAAAGACTCAGCTCGCGCGGATGGGCACGATTGAAAGCTATGACGTCCCGAAGCGTGCGGCTTTTCACGTCGGGCGGAGTCGAGGCGAGATAGGCGTTGAGGTCGACCTTCAGCTCGCTCAGCAGCACCGTTTGCTCTGCATCGCCCAAGCGAGCGTCGGGCTTGAAACTTTTTAACTCGACAATTTGCGCGCCTTGCTCCTTCAGAAGAGCTACGGCACGTTCGAAGACGGCATCTACCGCGGGAGAGAAACCGGTCGCAAACCGCAGCACACCAAGGCGCTTTCCTTTCAGCGACGCACTGCTGAGTTGCGTGACATAGTCGCGCTTGTATTTGTCTGCGCTCTTCGTTGCTGCATCCCTGGGATCCGTGCCCGCTATGACGTTCAAGAGCGCGGCCACATCGGCGACGGTCCGGCCCATGGGACCCGCCGTGTCTTGGCTGTGAGAGATCGGAACGATGTACGTTCGAGGAACGAGACCCACGGTCGGCTTTAGACCGACGAGGCCGTTCATCGCTGCGGGGCAGGTCACCGACCCGTCGGTTTCAGTGCCGATTCCAACGGCCGCCAGACTCGCCGCGACCGCCGCGCCCGTCCCCGACGAGGAACCGCAAGCGTTGCGGTCCAGGGCGTACGGATTCTTCACCAAGCCGCCGACCGCGGACCAACCGCTTATCGAGTGGGACGAGCGGATATTCGCCCACTCGGAGAGATTGGTTTTTCCGAGTATGATCGCACCCGCATCCCGTAGCCGCTGCACCAAGGGTGCATTACGGTGCGTGACGTTAGAAAGGAGAGCTTCTGAGCCCGCCGTTGTGGCGGTACCGTCGTCGGACTCAATGTTGTCCTTGATAAGAACCGGAATGCCGTCCAGCGGCCCGCCGACCTTTCCGGCCCGTCGGTTTGCGTCGACTGCGCGAGCCTCATCCATGGCACGCGGGTTCAGAGCGATTACGCTGCGCAGGCTGACGCCACTCGAGTCGATCGCCTTGATGCGGGCCAGATACGCGGCCGTCAGGTCTTCCGCCGTGACTCTTCCACTGGCCAGATCGGCCTGGAGCACAGCGACCGATTTCTCGTTGATGTCATAGCCCGCGGAAGACGGGGTTTTTGGAACGGCACCTGCGGCCGTCGTAAGAGCGATCGAAACGACGAGCGCGGCGATGGGAACAGAGAGTCGCAACACCGCTACTCTATTCGATACTGCAGGGTAAACATGACCTGCTGCGCCGGCTGACTCCACCAAGGCGCGCGTCGAGCGCCCAGGTGCGCTTAGTGCTGTTCTGTGCGGCTTGTGGCGAGGCGCATTGCGGCGTAAATCGTACCGAAGAACCCGGCGAGGTACGGTAGGATGAGGGCGAGCGGCCGGATACTGGGGTCGATGGAAACCCCGCTCACCTGACCCCGAGCGACCATGTTCCCCACGACGGTCAGCACGATGATTCCGATGACGACCTTCATGCTCGAGCGTCTCCGATCGCGCCGCTGGGAACCGGAACCAGACGCAGCGGGAAGCGCGATACCGTTCGCATGGGACTGGTATCGGCAGAGCGGGCTCGATATCTTACGGGTGCTGCGATACGTGCGACCTCAGCCAGTCGGACATCGTACGATAGTATGCGGCCAGACGGACGGGATCCGAGGGCGTGTGGTGCGCGGTCGGGATCGCCACCAGACGGGCGCGCACGTGACGGTCGCGCAGCGCGTGGAAGTACTCCCACGATTCGCTGAACGGGACGGTTTCGTCGGCAAGTCCAGTGATGATCAAGGTCGGGGTGCGCACGGCGCCGACGTAGGTTATCGGCGAGCCGTCGCGATAGAGCGGCGCGGCATCGGGGTTCGCCGGCGTTCCGCCAAGCGAATCGCGCGTCCATGAAAGATTGCCCGTGCCGGATAGATCGTACGCTTGCCGCCAGTCGACGGCACCGTCGGCGACGATCGCGCAACGCCAGCGCGCGTCGTGGCCGATGATCCAGGCGGTCATGAAACCGCCGTACGAATGGCCGCCGATTGCTTCACGGCGCGTGTCGATGGGATAGCGGCGTTCGACTTCCGATAGCCCGGCCAGCACGTCGCGCGCCGGGCCGGCGCCGGGATCGCGATACACGCCGTGTTCGTGCACGTTGCCGAAATCGTTGCTGCCGCGATAGTTCGGGAAGAACGAGTAATAGCCGTTGGCGGCAGCCATGATCCCCGCGTCGTAACCGCCGCCGTATTCCTCGCCGAAGCCGAGTCCGGATGCTTCACCTTCGGGGCCGCCGTGGCTCCACAGCAGCAAGGGGTACTTCACGCCCGCGCGTTCGTGCGGTGGGTGGATGACGACGCCCTCGGAGCGTTCGCCGTCCGAAGCCGTCCATGTGATTGGTTCGGCGCGGCCGTAGTCGTAACGGCGCAGCGCGGCGTTCTCGTGCGTGATCGCGCGCGGCGTGGCGCCGGGCTTAACGGCGACGTAGAGCTCGGGCGGCACGCCGTAGGCGCTCGCGACGAATGCGAGCCGCAGGCGCGGGTCGGCGTCGACGCCTTCCACGTTGAGTCTTCCGACGTTGACGCGTTGCGGTGCGCCCGCTGGAGGAACGAGGACGATCGTGCTGAGCAAATGATCTTGCGCGAGCGCGACGAGGGTGTTGCCGGCCCAGCGGATGTTGGCGACGTCGCGGTCGAGGTTTTGCGTGCGGTCGGTTTCGGCGCCGTCCGGTGAGACGACGATCGCATCGTTGACGCTGACCGGACCGGGACCATGCGGTCGCACGTACGCGTATGTCTTGCTGCCCGGTGCGAATTGCGGGTAATACACGTAGTGCCGCACGGTGCCCAAGTCGCGGACCGTGCCGCCGGCAACGTCGACGGCGGCGACGCTGGTTTGGTCGGTCGCGGCGGTTGCCGTATCGGCGTCGCGATTGAAGAGAATCGTGCGGCCGTCGGGTGACCACGACGGATCGCTTGCGCTACCGGCAAACGGCGCGGCGGCTTCGAAGAAGCTCCAGGAACCGTGCGTCAACCGGCGAGCGGGTCCGCCGCTGCTCGCAACCAACCAGAGATGCGATGGCACGGGTGGTTTGTCGATCAGAAAGCCATCGTCGCCGACGTCGAAGAGGTCGTCGTGGCGCTTCGCCGCCGCGGCGTTGGGCTCGTCTTCAGGCAAGTCGTAGGCGAACCGCGCACCGTCGGGACTCCACGCGTAATGTTCGACGCCGTTCTTCGCGTGCGTGACGGTCTGCTCGGCACCGCTTGCGAGTCGCACGACGACGATTTGGTCTTCATCGTGCTTGAGGGTGTGCTTCAAGTATGCGAGGCGCGTACCATCGGGCGACCAGCGTGGCGAAGCGACGAACGGGCCCGCATCGACGATGGTGCGCGAGCCTCCGTCGCTGCCGATCGCGACGATCGCCGAAACGTTGCGGTCGTGCGTATAATCGCGCGTCGTGCGGACGTACGCAATACGCGTGCCGCTCGGTGACAGGCGCGGATCGGAGAGGTTGACAAAAGCGCGAAGCGCCGCAAGCGTAATCGGATCGGCCATGCAGCGGCATTACCGCCGGCTCTTCGCGCAACCCTCCAGCGACGCGCCTTGCCGTGAGGTCGAAGAGCCACGGTTTCAGCCTTGCGCCGCTTTGCGTGCGCCCTGATCCGGAGAACCAAAAATTAGCGCAGCGACGGCAACGGCCAGCGCCGCACCCGCGCAGGGACCCAGGGCGTAGATCCAAATCAGCCCGTATTGGCCGCCGACAATCTGCGGTCCAATAGAACGCGCCGGGTTCATCGATGCTCCGCTAATCGGTCCACCGAAAAAGCCGCACGCTGCAATGGTAAATCCGATGGCGAGCGCTGACTCCTTTCCAATGACCGCCTCTTGCTGTGCTGTTGCAAGCACGACGATGATGACCAAGAACGTCAGCACGACTTCGGCGATTACAGCGACGGAGTAGGCGTAGCCGCTGCCCGGGTGACTGGCGCCAATCGTGACGAGCGGTCCCCATAGCCAGGCTACCAGCAAGCCTGCAGCGAGAGCGCCGATCATTTGCACGATGACATACGTCACCGCGATCTGGAACGACAGCACGCGACGCAGCAGGAACGTAATGGTGACCGCTGGGTTGGCGTGCGCCCTGATATCTCAGAAAAAGCGTAGATTATCGCGGCGGCGATGAAGCCGCGAGTGAGCCAGCGAGACACGTGGTCGACGTGGCCGCCGGCGTAGTACAGGATGTCGACGCTTGTCGCCGTGAGCGTAACGAAGAAGGTTGCGATGAATTCGGCCAGCGCCTTACGAGTCAGCCCTGGTCTCTTTTTGACATCCTCCGGCATTCTGTACTTTCCCGCCGTTCTCACATCTGCGCTTGTCGGCTGCAAGGCAAGGTCGTCTCGCTTCACGCCCATTCCTACGGAGCCTGCTACGATGGCCAAAGCACATCCGAAAGCGCATGCGGGAGCACCGTGATGTTGAACGTCGCGTTTACGCCAGCGGGGCGAAGCGATTCACGCGAACGGTGAAACGATAGTCAATGGCTGAATGGGAAGTGGATTCGATCATCCCCTGAGCGATACGTCGATGCTTTGGCTACGGACGAACGGAAGGCCGCATGAGCAAACAAAAGATCAACGCCACCCACTATGAAGACATTCCGGTCTATGGAAATGGAGCGAAACGCGCCGAACACCGCGTGAACGCCATTATCGAAACGCCGAAAATAGCCGGCACAAATATGCCTTGAAGGCAGAATACGGTATCATTGCGTTTCACGACGTGTTGCCTAACTCGCTGAAATGGCCGTTCGACTACGGCTTCATTCCGCAAACGCTTGCCGATGACGGCGATCCGCTTGACATCCTCGTCATTAATAAAGCAGGCCTTTTTTCGGGTTGCTTGATTGAGGTTCGGGTTTTGGGCGCGATCCGTGAGACGAAAGACGGCGTTGAAAACGATCGACTCATCGCTGTCCCGCTGCCGAGTCCGGGCGCCCTCAAAAGAGCGATGATTATCGTGAGATCGAGGACCTGCCTCAAGAAACATTTGAAGAGATCAAGGCATTCTTAATCGGAATTCCTCAACGCGCACTGGTTCCGATCGCTTGTCGATGCACGCACCGCCGCCGATGCGTGGCGGCGTTCGTACAACAGCTCGCATGCGCACAGCGCTCTCGGCTACCGCACGCCCGAGAAGTTCCTCTCGACCTACGAAACTACGCCAACCCCACAGATATCATTAGCCGCATAACGGGTCCGGGCCCAGCCAGCATTGCGATGAGAACAAAGACGCCAAAAGTAATGATGCCCTCCACGTCACCTCCAAGCCTGTTGATTAATTTACCGGCAATACGCCCAGACTGACTCAACCCGCTTTTCGCTGATTAGCCGGCGATTGGTCTGAAGCTGGTTATTTGGTGGGGCGCAATATGATGCCGAGCCCGCGTGTCCCACTCGATCGGATGGTCGCGTAGATCCTGGAGAAGAGTTCTTGGAGCTTGCTGTTCGATTCCGTCGGTCGGCTGTTGGCGAAGATTGCGACGACGAGACCTGAATCCGGAAAGTACAGGTGGGCGGCGCGAAAACCTAGCGTCTCACCTTGATAAAACCAAAACGAACCGAGCTTCGGTGCGATCCGCTTGGCGACGCCCAGTCCGAAGCCCGCGGGATCATCCGCAGTCGGCGAAGCCAACGGCTTGGCCGTTTTCGTAGAGATCAAGCTCAACAGTTCGTCGTGCTGCTTTTTCGGCAATAGTTTCGTACCTTGATAGAGCGCGCGCGCCCACTTGGTCAGATCCTCGGGCGTCGAGACGATCGCGCCTGCAGCTTGCGCCCACGATAAGCTGTAGCCGCTCATATCGTGGCCAAGGAATTTTTTAAAGCCGGGATCGTCGTTTTCGTAATAGCCGCCGACGACCCGTCGAGCAATGGCTGGTGGATACAAATGAGACGTATAGAACGTGTTTTTTAAGCCAACGCTCGCGATGATGCGTGCGATTTCGGCGGCGTAGCTTTTGTTCTTACTCCGTGCCGCGATGATTTTTTCCGCCAAGAGATAGCCCGTATTCGAGTACGAGTATGTAGAGCCCGGCCGATATTTTATCTTCGGATATATGAGTCGGATAAGCGAATCTGCCGATTCGTCTGCCATCGGATTTTTTGCATATTCGGCGTACCACGTTGGCGCATCGTCGTACGTGCCGATACCGCTCGTCATGTTGAGGAGTCGCCGCAGCGTTAGTTTGCCGTAAGCGGGATATTGTGGAAGATACTTCGCGATCGGGGAATCGATCGATAGACGCCCCTGGGCCTCGAGTCGCAGGATTGCAACCGCTGTGAATGCCTTCGTATTGCTGCCGATTTGGTACAGGCTCGTGGGCGTTACAGGCGCCCCTTTGAACCTGGTCGTGCCCGCCGTGACATTGATGGGCGCTTGGCCTCTGCCGTAACTCACGGAGAGTGAAAGCCCCGAGAGATGCTCCTTTGCCGAGCGGTTCTTTAGATAGACGTTGAGGTCGTTTCGTAGGGCAGCCTTGAGCGCTGCGGTAGTCGCCGGTTTAGGCGAACTCTGAGCGACGCCCATTGTCGGTAAGCCGATGAGAAGCGTCGTCATAGCTGCCGTCCGGGCCAAAGATACGAACCGAGAAGAAGAACCAAGCATCGTTATGACCTCGCAGAAAATCGGTGAGCCCTCATATTGGTTCGCCTCGTAAATCGCGTTTGTGATTGCGGCTTCGTCCTCGAACGTAAACGCCGGATTCAGCCTCGTATCGCCGGTTTAATTCTGACCCACTTCAACTACGGCCTTGGTGTCGTCAACCGCGGTCCGTGGGTCACGCAAACCAAGAACTTCGCGGGTGCCGGCGCAACGGTCGGGTACCTTCGCTCGAAGCATCTCGCGATCGCCGTCTCGACCACTTAAAAGACTATTCGTCCCGCCAAGGGCATGCGATCGATGTCAAACCGGCGGTTAATGCAAGTGATGCGATGCGCTTGGTAAAGCAAGCGATGAAGGTGTTTCGAAGGAACGGCAGTTAGCGCGACGGCGTCATCCGGAACACTCGTCGCCTTCCCACGCTTCGCGACCCTCCTTGATGAGAAAGTATACAATCGCAACCGACGTCACGCCGTCAATCCACCATGCGTGTACGATGGCTTGACCGATGATGCCGATAACGACGACCACCGCGAGATAGCCGCACGTTATGGCTTCGACGGCATCGGCCCGCAGCGCACGGCTCTGCAGGGCATCGGCTATGCGGAGCTTCGCACGCGAAAGGGCGTACATCGCCGGAATCGTGACCATTGCGACAAGGAGACCCGAAACGGAAAAATCTGAGCCTTGATGGCGCCAGAAACTCCAGCCCGCGGTTACGACGACGTAAAGAGCTAGAGCGAAGAGGAGAGCGGCGGCAATTTTGCTCGCCCGTTCTTCGGCCACCTCAGAAAACTCCCGGCCCTGCTTGATCTCAACCGTGAGCCGCCACATCAGGACTCCGGCTGATGCCAGCTCAATGACACTGTCGATCCCGAAGGCGACGAGCGTCAGACTGTGCGCGATGATGCCCGAACCGATCGCAACGGTGGCTTCGATCGACATCCAAGCGATCGTGAACCATTCGAGACGAAACGCTCGCCGTACGAGGTCGGTACGGGGCATCGGTTTCCGGAAGCTCGCCGGCGTCCCAGCCGGCACTTCGTTCCAGGGGTTGGACCGCCTGCGTTTCATCGATATGGATGACGGCATCCGTGCACGGTTCCAGCCGAGGCTGGCCGTCCCGTGAGCGGAAGCGGCTCGGGTGGATGGCGGTGTGGTGCGGCAAGGGGCCGTTGCCACCAGGATACGTCGCACCAACGCCCGAGCTTGTAACCAACGTTGCGGTAGACACCGACCGGTTCGAAGCCGAGCGTGCGGTGAAAGCCGATGCTCGCATCGTTGGGAAGCGCGATGCCGGCGAACGCATTGTAGAATCCCTGGCGTTTTAGGATAGCGAAGAGGGCGGTGTAGAGCGCGCGTCCGGCGCCGCTGCGCCGCGCATGCGCAGTGACATAGAGCGCGACGTCGACGGACCAGCGATATGCCGCTCGGACCCGATGCTCACTCGCGTACGAATACGCGATCACGTCGCCTGCATCGGCCACGAGCCAAGGCATTCGGCTCTGGGCGCTCTCGATGCGCGCGCGCATCTCGGCCTCGGTTGGAGCGACCTCTTCAAACGAAATGTGCGTCGTCTCGACGATCGGCGCATAGATGGCGGCGATCCGTCCGGCGTCGTTCAGCGTCGCCGGACGAACGGCGAACGTCATTCTACAGGAGGTGCGAGAATTCGAGCGGAGCGATCGTCGGTGGGAAGTCGTACTGCACGAAATCGTACTCGAGGCCAGAGACATAGCGGTCGAAGCCGAAGCGTAGCGTGTCGTCCGTCTTGATTTGCTGGACGTACGGGCGGCCGTCGAGATCGACGTAGGTCACCGTCCAGCGGGCGTCATCGTACGGCTTGCCTTGGAAAATGCCGTCGACGTCGAGTTTTACCGTTGCATAGTCGCTGGTATCGACCCAGAGATCGCGCAGACGGTACAGACGTGGTTGGCGTAGCGGCGTCAGCACGAGATGATAGGCGTCGACCGTGCGCACGCGTTCGATGCCGGCGAGCGCAATCGTGTAGTCGCGCG
>JAABUQ010002751.1_pt1 | contig 33950 bp, 33 predicted proteins | sample 5560001 | NCBI WGS metagenome assembly JAABUQ01 (sample SAMN10711888, study PRJNA513371) | rock metagenome | isolation source: Antarctica rocks | place: Antarctica: Victoria Land, Finger Mt nord | collected 2015-12-18
TAAGGCGCCGTTTCGCCCTCAGGTCAGACAGCCGCTAGGGTGCTTTCTCCAGCGAATCATCGGGCTCTCCTGACCGGAAAGTGTTTAAGCGCCGCTTCATACTTTGTAATCGCTTAATGTGATTCTCATCGCGTCGCAATGCAACGGCGGTGGATAGTACGTCGATCATCACAAGCGCCGCGATCCGCGAGGTCGTCGGGGTGTAAACGTTTGTATTGTCGAGCGTTTCAACGATTAGCGTTACGTCGCACAGGGCGCTGATTGGTCCAACGGCGCCAATCAGTCCGATGACCGTGGCACCGCTCTCGCGCGCTATTTGCGCCGCTTCTACGAGCTGCTGCGTGCGGCCAGTGTTAGAGATAATCACAGCGACGTCGCCGGAACGCATCATCGAAGCTGCCATAATTTGCTGGTGGGAGTCTGACTGAGCCCGGCAAGGCACGCCGAAAAGCGGAAATTTCTGCTGCCCATCGTGCGCTACCAGGCCAGACGCTCCGAAGCCGAAAAATTCGATCGACCTCGCCCGCACAAGCGCCTCAACGGCTCGCTCGAGATCATCCTTATCGAGATGCCGTCGAGCCCAATCGAGGCTGGTCAGCGTGTAGTCGAATATCTTGTTTGCCACACCGCTAAGCGTATCTGTATCAAGGATGACGGAATGGGTCGCGGAGGTGCCAAGCGCAAGTCCCTGAGCGAGCCGGATCTTAAATTCCTGAAAGCCTGAGAATCCGATCGCAACGCAGAAGCGGATTACGGTTGGCTGACTGACGCCCGCTAGATCCGCCGCTTCAGCCACCGTGCACTCGAGAAGCCGTAAAGGTTCGGCTAGAACGAGATTCGCAACCTTGGCATCGGATTTGCGCAGATCCGGCAGCGACGTACGGATCAGCTCTAGAATGCTTCCCGTTGGGCGTTGTGTTTCGGTGACTTCCCCAAGCGGGACTTTCACAAGCGCGGCAGCCGTCGGGTCGTTCCCAGTTCTCGCCATTGGTCGAGACGTGCCGCTGCGACTCTTCCTTTTTGTCGTCGTGTCATCGACGCCGCCCGCTGGGCTCATTGACGCTTTCCGCATATTCTCGTTATAGTACTACGTTTATTCTCGAGAGCAAGCGCCACGAATTGCGTATCGACGTCAGCGTTAAGACGAGAGATGCCGCGGGTTACCAACACGTGTATCCCGCGTCGGCCAGGACGACACTGCCGGTCATAAGGCTTGACGCGTCCGAGGCCAGGAACAGGACGATAGAGGCGACCTCGTCTGGCCGGCCGATGCGTCCCATGGGGGTGGCATCGAGCCACGCCTTCTTTAACGCCTCGTCTTTCATGCCGTAGCGAGTCATCGGCGTGTCGATATACGTTGGCGCGACAGCGTTCACTCGTACGCCGCGCGCAGCCCACTCCGCGGCCAATGATTTCGTAAGCTGGTGTACGGCGGCTTTCGATGCATTATAGGAGGCTTGCTCCTGGGGCCGGTTGGCTATGAAACCAGACATAGAACCAACGTTCACGATCGTTCCTCGTTGCCGTGCGAGCATGCCCTGCCCGAAGGCTCGGCACGACCAGAAGACACCGTTGAGATTGACCTCGATCACCTGACGCCACTGCTCATCTGTCGCGACCTCGGCCGCGACGCCGCTAATGGCGATACCCGCTGAACACACCAGAATATCTACCGCGCCGATGTCGCGCTCGATCGTTTTCGCTGCGCCGGCAACGGCGTCAGAATCGGTGACATCGAGGCGGAGCCAATCAACGTTTGCCCCCTGGGAGGCCAGTGTCTCAGCGCCTTCGTTTGCCGCCGCTTCGTCACGCTCGAGAAGGACAATTCGCGCACCGGCTTCCGCAAGCGCCTCAGCACAAGCAAGTCCGATCCCTCGGCCACCGCCGGTGATCGCTGCGACGCGACCATGCAAGTCATACTTATCTCTGTAACGTGAGAGCAAACGCTTCGATCTCCTTGAAGCTAAGCTTCCGGTGCAGGCGATGCGGACGACCTACACTGCGTTGAGTTACGCGGCGCTCTAAGGATCGCGGGCCGACTTGAGCAAATCATCCGCAATCGGTAAGGGTCACGCGGAGAGCGCATCTAATTCATCGTAAAGCGGTTGACTCGACTTATACAGCTTGTCAAAGATCGGCTGCATTCTCGCGTAACGTTCAACCCATGTCGCATCGGGAGCGATCTCCGCTTTGTAGCGGATGCAGCTTGAGATAGCATCATCGATCGTGCGGTAATACCCGAGCGCAGTAGCTGCCATGGCGGCACAGCCGACAATACCGCATTCCGGTTCTTCGGGAACGAGAATCGGCGCGTTGTACGCGCTCGCTTTGATTTTCAACCATAGGTCGCTCTTCGCACCGCCGCTAGAAGCAACGACGCGCTTGACGGACTGTCCACTCGCGGCTTCCATCGTGCGCAACGCGCGCGTCGCCGCGAAAGCTACGCCCTCAATCACCGCCCGATCTAGGTGAGCGAGCGTGTGTCCAGCGTCAAGCCCAAAAAATTGGGCGCGAGCATTGCGGGAACGGCCGAGCCGCTCGCCGGTCAGGTACGGCAGGAAGAACAGTCCGTCGGCCCCCGCCGGCGCTTGCGCTGCCTTATCCATGATCCCAGCGTAGTCGAGACTTTGGGAGTGCAAGCCGCGACGGGCCCAACGGACGGCGTCGCCGCCTGTCTCGAGAAGGACGAACGACCCCCATTCGCCGTCGATCGTGGCGACGTTGCAGATCTCAGGATCGTAGATCGGCTTCGGTGTAACTAGGGTGATGATGCATGAGGTACCGGTCACGTCCGATGCTAACCCCGGGCGGCACACTCCGGAACCAAGCAGGGCGGCGGGATAGTCGCCACCACCGACGAGCACCGGCGTCCCGACACGCAGTCCAGTTTGCTCTGCTACGGTGCGCGATACCGAACCTAAGATGTCCAGCGGCGAGCGAAGCGGTGCCAACTTATCGACATCCAAGCCCATCCGGTCAGCCATTGCCTGTGACCAGCGTCCCGTCGTTGGATTCATAAGGAAGCTGAGCGAGGCGTCTCCAGGGTCCATTGCCATCTCGCCCGTGAGACGAAAATTAATGAAGTCTTTCGGCATCAACACGGTCTTGGCGCGGTCGTAAGCAGCCGGGTCGTTATCGCGTAGCCATGCGAGCTTGAACGCGGGCCAAGCTGGAGTCGGCGGGTTGCCGCTCTCTCGTAGATAGTCTTGGGGACGATGCGTTGCCTCGAATGCTGCCACGAGGGCCGTCGTGCGTTTGTCGTTCCACAGAGGGACGGCTTCACGCGTTGGAAGACCGTCCGCACCGATTAGCACGGTGCCGTGCATCTGACCACATGCGGTTATCGCGGCAATTCTATCGCGCGCTCCGGGAAGCGCGCCAATTAGCTCACGAATCGTATCGACGACGGCATCCCACCAAGACTCGGCTCTTTGTTCGGCCCAGCCAAATTGCGGCACAATCTGGTCGTGCTCACGGCTGACAATGTGCATGATCCGGCCGCTCGAGTCGACCGCGGCTGCCCGAACGCTGCCTGTGCCGACATCGATGCAGAGCAAGAAGTCTTGCGCCATTTTGTCGCCTTACCGCTTCAAACGACGCGAGCCGCCGTCCGCCTCTCGCCCCGTCATCGTGCCTAAAATTGCCTTTCGGCTGAAGTTAAGTAGCATTATTCCATGCAGCCTGCAGAATTAAGGTCCAAACGTCCAGATAGAGCACCGTCACAGCAACTTTCGCCAGAGCTTCTTGCTCTTGCCCCAGTCGTTTTGTTATAATACTACAAAAACGTGGAGGATGCATGGAACTGCGTGAACCTATTGTTTGTTCTGTCGACGTCGCCGCCGGACGGCTCAACGGGGCCAGCGGTCGGTATACGAAGACGCTGCGACAGATGGCCGGTCTCTATGAAGACCTACCGGCATTCGAGGCTGCGCTCCAAGCGTATGGAGACAAGCCCGTCTATGAAGTAACCGAGCTGCGTCCCTCAAACGCCGCAGGCGACCTGATCTTTGGCGTTACACACATGATGCCTGGGAAAATCGGGCGTGAATATTTCTTTACGCGCGGACATATTCACGCGAATGCCAATCGGCCGGAGATCTACTACGGCGAGAGCGGCAACGGCGTGATGCTCTTAGAAGCGCCGCAAGGCGAAACGCGTGCGCTAGCCATCGGCGCACGTCAAGTTTGCTACGTCCCGCCATATTGGATCCATCGGTCCATCAATGTCGGCGCCTCGGATCTGGTCATGACGTTTGCCTATCCTGCGGACTCCGGTCAGGACTACGAAATCATCGCGAAATCGGCTGGCATGCGGTCACGTGTGGTTGACGACGGTGCCGGCGGCTGGAAGCTGGAAACGAACGCCTCGTTCTCCCCACGCACACAAGCTGACATCGACGCGCTCGTAGCCGACGTTCGTTAAGCTTCGATATGGGTCTGTTCGACCGCATTGCGCAGATCGGCATCGTTCCGGTTATTGCGATCGAGGACGTGCTCCATGCCGTTCCGTTGGCGGATGCACTGCTCGAAGGGGGACTGCCGATAGCGGAAATCACGTTTCGCACGAGCGCGGCCGCCGAGGTCATGGCGATTTTGCGTGACAAGCGCCCGGAACTGCTGGTCGGTGCTGGAACGATCCTTGACAATGCGTCGCTTATCGCCGCTCACGATAGTGGCGCGAATTTCGGTCTAGCGCCCGGCTTTGATCCGCATATTGTTCAGGCCGCTGCAGCGATCAATCTGGCGTTTGCACCGGGCGTGATGACACCGAGCGAACTTGGCGCTGCCATGCGCCTGGGATCGCGAATCTTCAAGTTCTTTCCCGGAGGAACGGCCGGGGGACCCGCAGCCCTTGAAGGGATGTCCACCCCGTTCGCTCATTTGAGCCCGCGCTTTATACCAACCGGCGGGGTTACGGAGGAAAACATACCGAGTTGGCTCGAGGTCGGAACCGTCGTCGCCGTTGGAGGCACCTGGATAGCGCGTACCGCGGATATTCGTCATGAACGCTGGGCCGACATTACGCGAAACGCACGCCGAGCCGTCAATCGCGTTCGTGAGGCTCGTGGAGGATAAGATGGTAGACTACCTGCCGGCGACGCGGCCGACGATTTACTTCATCGGCGTAACAACAGGTATGAGCTCGATTCTCAGAGTCTTCCCGGCCTGGGCTGCGCATCTTGGGCTAGATGCCGATATTAAGGGACTCGATTTCCCGCTGCACGCCGATCCGGAAGCGTACCGCGAGATAGTCAAATTTATCCGCGATGATCCATTTTCGCTCGGCGCTCTGGTCACGACGCACAAGATTGATCTCTTTAAGTCGTGCCGCGACCTCTTTGACGATATCGATCGGCATGCGGCTTTTATGGACGAGATTAGCTGCATCTCGAAACGTGGAGGGCGGCTTATCTGTCACGCCAAGGATCCGGTTTCCTCGGGCCTCGCGTTGGACGGCTTTTTGCCGCCGGATCATTTCGCGCGCACCAAAGCTGAAGTGTTCTCTATCGGCGCGGGTGGCTCGACTATCGCTCTGACATGGCATCTGATGCATCCTGAACGTGCGCCCAACGTGCCCTCGGAGATCATCGTCTCAGACCGTAACCAGAACCGGCTCGACGAGATCGAGCGCATACATAGCGTCGTGCAGACGGACGCGAAGTTGTCATATGTGCTTGTGGTGCGGCCCGAGGACAATGACGCCGTCGTTGCAAGTCTGCGACCCGGCTCGCTCGTTATCAACGCCACGGGTCTTGGTAAAGATAGGCCCGGCTCGCCGCTGCTAAATGGTGTCCGGTTCCCCGAGCGCGCGATCGTCTGGGATCTGAACTATCGCGGCGATCTTGTCTTTCTGGACCAAGCGCGCGCGCAGGCTGACAAGCAGCTGCAAATCGAGGACGGATGGAGCTATTTCATCCATGGCTGGACGCAAGTCGTCGCCGAGGTGTTCCGGGTCGACATTCCGACGGCGGGTCCAGAGTTTGACAAGCTTTCCCGAATTGCGTCAAAGACGGCTAAGGCAGCATAACATATGTCGCCACAACCCAAGGTTCTGATCTCGCCGCGCTCGCTGACGATGACGCGGAACGAAGCAGTCCGGCAACTAGAAGATGCCGGTTTCGAATTGGTTTTTGCCACGGCCGGGCAGCAGCCCGACGAGAGTGAACTCTTACGTCTCGTACCTGGATGTGTCGGATGGCTTGCCGGAGCCGAGCCGGTTTCCGAAGCGGTTATCTCGGCCGCGACGGAGCTGCGTGCCGTTAGCCGCAACGGGGTCGGAATCGATAACTTTCCGGTTGCCCTTCTTCAAGAGCGCGACATACGCGTGCATACCGCAGACGGTGCGAATGCGGCCGGCGTAGCAGAACTTACGATAGGTCTAATGTTTTCAGCGCTTCGACACATCCCGTTCACCGACGCCGGCATCAAAGGAGGCGGCTGGCCGCGCAAACGCGGTCGAGAGATCCGTGGACGAACAGTCGGCATCATCGGATGCGGCGCCATTGGAACAGGCGTCGCTAAGCTCGTAACGGGCGTAGGCGCGAAAGTTGCGGCGTACGATCCAGTAAGACGCGACGTCGGGATCTCCGCAGAAAGCTTTCACTGGGCCGAGACGTCAGAAATTCTCGCCGAAGCGGATATCGTGACACTGCACTGCCCGCCACCCGCCGACGGTCGCCCCGTCATCGGCGTAAAAGAACTCGATTTGATGCGCGAGGGCGCGATTCTCATAAATGCCGCGCGCGCCTCGCTCGTTGACGAATGCGCGGTCTGCGATGCACTAAAAACGGGAAGGCTCGGGGGTTACGCAACTGACGTTTTCCCTGAAGAGCCGCCACGCTCATTGACGCTCGCCGCTTCCCCAAACGTCATCGCAACGAGCCACATCGGCGGCTTTACGGACGAGAGCGTTGACCGCGCCACCGCAATCGCAGTTCGACAGTTGCTTGAGACCATCGGTCCGCTCGGCGTGAGTCATGCTGAAAAAGTTTGAGTGCAGATCGTTCGACGGATCTCTGGCCGCCCGTATCCGACAGCCGCTTGCGGAAGGACTGGCGCTGTACTGGCTGGGCCAGGCTGGATTTATCGTACGATCGCCCCGCTATACCTTTCTCATTGATCCCTATTTGTCGGATTCACTTGCCATTAAGTATCGCGGCGCCACGCTACCGCATGTGCGAATGATGCCTCCCCCGATCCAGGTAGAGCAGCTCGGTACGATTGATCTGGTATTCTGTACACACCATCATACAGATCACATGGATCCTGGAACGTTAACGCCGCTAGCACGCCAGCCGGATCTTCGATACGTTGTTCCCGCCGCCAGCCGTGAAGACGCCATCAAGCGGGCCGGCGTTAGCGAGGAACGGCTGATCTGCGTCGATGCGGGGGACTTACTTGAGCCCCTGCCCGGACTTGTCGTTAAACCGGTTCGCTCTGCGCACGAAGCGCTGAAACGCAATAACGTTGGTCAGCATGTCTTCCTTGGCTATGGCATCGAGGTCGGCGGAGCGACCATATTTCACTCGGGCGACGCAGTTCCATTCGAGGGCGAACGAGATGAAGTTGCGGCCCTTGCGGCAGACGTAGCGTTACTGCCGGTTAACGGGCGATCGAAGGCACTTGCAGAAAACGGCGTTCCCGGCAACTTCTTTCTTCAAGAGGCGACGGCTCTTGCTCGGAACTGCGCCATACCGTTTATGCTATCGCACCATTACGGCATGTTCGACTTCAACACGATCGAGCTTGCAGAGATCGAGCGAGAGGCGGCGCGTCCCGATCTCGGGATAGATATGCAACCGGCGTTGATTGGAATGGAATATGCCTTGCTTGACGCGGGTTAATCATCAACGACTCTGCGCCGCTGTTCGCTGTCATAGAATATAGCCGTCCGGAGAAACACGCGAAGCAGGTGGCGGCTTGATTGCGGGGCTGCGTCGCGCCCTTTTGGAGTAACCATGGGTCAATAGCGGATCAAGGTTCCGTTCTATAGGTAACGGGTACGAAGCCCGGTTCGAATCGCTCCTGAAGCCATGCGAGGCCCCCAGAGTTTGGTTTCTATGCTCCGAGTTCGCGTAGTGCAGTTACAAGTGACTAGCTTTCTTAGCAGCGGCGTGAAAGTGAAGGTCGTGTGCGCCCAAGGACTGGTGATCCGCCACCGACCCAACTAGTGCGCGCCTCTACACGAAATTCGAAGCCGAGACTTTCCTTGCCACCAAGGCATGGAGCTCATCTCAGCATAGATTGGCGCTGCGCTAGGAGTAGCGCAACGCCTGTCGCGCAAAGATGTCCGTAAGACGTGTTCTAGTCGCGCAGGCTGAGATCGGAGTTAAGAGCGTTTATTCTCTGTTGAATCCAGGTAGCTACCGCGACCCGAAAAAAGGCGCAAAAAGTCGCAAATCTACAGACCGACCATTGACGCCGGCTGTTTTTTGTAGTTTTATTACACAACATGAATCCTGATGCGCTCGTGACTGGAGGTTATATCCAACATGACGAGGGGTTTTCGGAAGGTCGTCTCGCGCGTCTCGTGTGGCGCGTATGAACTCACTCTTTCGTACGCGTCTTTGGCGCTTTTTGCAGCGCAGATCGAAACAACCCGCAGCGCCCTGTTTAAGCCGGTACAGGGCTCCAAAGTCGTCTTAGGTGGCGAGTCCCCGTCGTGCTGACGCCGACGCCCTTAATCCAATCTCGTGGCGTCAGCAGAAGTTATCCGGGAGTTCAGGCGCTGAAAAATTTAGATCTTGACCTGTACGCAGGCGAGGTCGTGGCAATCTGCGGTGCCAATGGCGCCGGTAAGTCGACCTTCGCACGGCTCCTATCGGGACAGGAACCCACTTCCGCGGGCGAGATCCGAATTCAGGGTCGCGATAAGCCGATCCGGTCACAGCGTGATGCCTTCGAAGCCGGCGTGCTGTTGTTGCACCAGGAACCGCTGATCATCGACGACTTCACTGTCGGGGAGAACGTCTGGCTGTATAGCCTGCGAGAGGGAGGCGCCAACGCGTGGGCTACGAGTCGCGACACAGGCGGCTCGTCGACGCAAGATGCGCTTCAGAAAGTCGGCCTAACCGGAATGGCGACGTGGCGGCTCGGCTCCAGTTTGGCGCCCGGTCAGCGACAAATGCTTGCGTTAACACGAGCGGTTGTGAACGAGCACCGGGTCTTGATTCTGGACGAGACGACCGCCTCGACCACCGAGTCGTACTTCCAGTTAGTCAAGGAAATGGTTGCGCGGGAGAAGGCCGCTGGAACCTGCGTCTTATTCGTTTCACACCGTCTGCAGGAGGTCTTCGATATCGCTGACCGGATCGTGATATTGCGAAACGGTTCACTTGTTAAAGTCCTACCTGTCGCCGAAACGGACGCCGACGAGGTAACGTCGTTGATGATCGGTGACGTGCTCAAGGTGCTGCATCGGCCACCTACCGGCGCAAAGTCGGCCGTCGAGCCGATGCTGCAGGTCGGTGGTCTGCAAGCCGGCTCCGCTCGCGATGTTTCCTTCGCCGTACGACCAGGTGAAATTTTAGGCCTTTACGGCCTCGTCGGTAGTGGCCGTTCCTCGGTTGCACGAGCAATCACCGGGCAACAGCGCGTCGTTTCCGGCTCCGTTAGCGTTCGCGGCCGAAAGCCGAACCTCCGCAGTCCCGGGACGGCTCTGAAAGAGGGGATCGTCTATGTCAGTGAAGACCGCCGACTCGAGGGATTCATCCCGGATTTTACCAACGGCGAAAACCTGACATTGGCAACGCTCACAGCGCTATCTCGCGCGGGGGTCCTCAACTTAGGTCGGGAGCGCACGGCGGCCGACGAGCTCGTGAAGCAGTTCCAGGTTAAGGGAGCGTCATCGACGATGACGAGCACCCTCAGTGGAGGCAATCAGCAAAAAGTTTGTATCGCAAAGTGGATTGCCGCGAATCCTGACGTAATTGTTTTAGACGAACCCACCAAAGGCATCGACGTCGGTGCGCGGGCAACGATTTACGACATCATCTTTGACATGGCTCGGGCCGGCAAAACCATCGTCGTCGTTTCGAGCGAGGCGGAGGAAATTCTCTTGCTGACACACCGCGTTCTCGTCATGCGCGAAGGCCGTGTTGTCGCGACGCTCGACTCGGCTAACGCTACGACGGAAGACTTGGCCCGACCCGCGCTCGGATCAGCGGCTTAGTGAGTAACCCCCAAAGCACTTCCAAATCATTGACCGATGCCCGCAGACGCCTGCCGGGTGGGCTCGCCGTGCGATTGAGCGACCATTACCCGCTGCTGCTCCTCGTCGGCTTGCTACTTATCGCTTCGATCAGCAGCCATGCCTTCCTCACCCACGACAACCTCTTTAATCTCGTGAGCCAGTTGTCTGTCACGGGAATTCTCGTGCTCGCAGAGCTAATCGTCGTCCTAGCCGGCGGCATTGATATCAGTGTCGGCTCTGCGTTGGGTTTGGCCTCGGTTTTATGCGCCGGCATGTTTAACGGTTCCAGCGTCTGGGTTGGATTAATCGTTGCGCTCATCACCGGAGCTGTGATCGGCGCAGTAAATGGAGCCTTGATTGCCTTCCGCGGTGTCGCGGCCTTCATCGTAACGCTAGGAATGTTGGCGCTCGCCCGAGGTCTGGTCTACGCCTACACCGAGGGATCACCCCTAACGCCAGCAGACCCGGCCTTTGTGATTCCGGGGACCTCAAACGTGCTCGGCTTCCCGACGATCGGCCTTTTCTGGATTGCCATCATCGTAATTACGGCGTTTGTTCTGCGACGGACCGTCTTTGGTCGCCGCGTATACGCCGTTGGTAGCAGCAAGATCGCTGCGGAAAGCTCGGGTCTACCTGTTCGCTCGACGACGTTCCTCGTGTTCACAATCGCAGGCCTGCTTGCGGGTCTCGCCGGCTTCCTGTTGACCTCACGTGTCGGAGCCGGTACTCCCTCCGCCGGCGTCAATAACGAGCTTGATGCCATCGCCGCTGTTGTGATCGGCGGCGCGCGACTCGGCGGTGGCTACGGTAAGGTTTCAGGAGCCGTGGTTGGTACGTTCATCTTCGGCGTTATTACCAATCTGCTGGTGCTCTTGAACGTCTCCACTTTTCTTCAAGAGGCCTTTAGGGGCGGCCTCATTCTGGTCGCGGTTTCAGTCGCAGCGGGTCAGGTTCGTCGACGGTAGCGCAGGCGCCCGCAAAGCGACATCGCACCTTCCACGCATTTAATACATGAACGTTTTGTAACAATCGAAAGGGAAAAACATGCACCGCAAATCGATCGGCGCGGCGTGCTTCGTCGTCGTCCTACTAGCATCGGTGGCCGCTTATGGCGCCGCGCCCGAACCCTTGGGCAAAAAAGACGTCAAACAAGTGAAGGTTGGCTTCGCACAGCAGACACTCACTGCCCCATACTATGTGGCCATGCAGAAAGAAGCGCAGAAAATTGCTCAGGAAAAGGGTTTTCAACTCGTCTTCCAGGCTGCAAATGGGGATCCGGTCCAGCAGATCAACCAGGTTCAGGATATGGTCTCGCAAGGCGTCGACGTGATCGTCGTTAATGCCGTAAGTCCGGGAACCGAGAAGAGCCAACTTTCGGCCATCGCCGCGCGCAAACCGCTGCTTTTCATCGACACGTCGATTCCGAATGTCGGGTTCACGACCGTTCAATCGGACAATGCGACGATCGGCGACGGCTCGGGTGAACTCATGGCCAAGCGCATCGGCGCCGGAAAAACCATCAATTTGGCGATTCTCAACGGTGGTCCCCGCGATGAGATCGTGGGCCCTGACCGCCGCAAAGGCTTCCTGGCCGGGTTGAAAAAGGGCGGCGTACAGTTCAAGATCGTCGGTGAGGCCAACGCTGGATACGCGCAAGGTGAAGCCGTAACTGCGACGGAGGATTTGCTCGCGGCACACCCCGATATCGATGTGATTTTCGGCTATAACGACTCGATGGCTCTAGGCGCACTGCAGACGCTCAGGAGTAAAAATAACACCAAGGTTCTATTGGCCGGCGTCGACGGCCAGAAGCAGGCCCTGGCCGCAATTAAGGACCGTGGCTGTTCTGGTCAATACGTCTCCACGGGTCTGAACTCGCCAGTAATCGCAGCGAACAAAGCGTTTGATATTGCTGTTAAAGTGGCGACTGGTGCGTCGAAAGCGGACTCCTTCCCCAAGGTCACGTTTACTAAGGCTGTCGGCATCGATTGTAAGAATGTGGGGCAGTACTACAATGCCGCCAGCATTTTTTAATCCCTACTTTCCGGGCGGCCGCTTTGAACCGCCGCCGAGCAGCACGATCGCGTACTTGCGGTGCATCCCGGTGACGGCGGTGAACACATCCAGGAGCTGCCCACGCGCCGCCCGATCGGCTCGCAGATAGCTTCGGGTCATCTTGGCCGCGTACTCGCGGATCGCTTGCGGTCCCATCGGAGGCCGTGCGCCAGCGGAAGCGTCCGCCGGTAAGGTCCTTTTGGCGCCACGAATACCGTCCACGGAAGATTTTAAGTGGCGCGACTCGGAGGCTTGCACGCCGGCCGATGCTCGCTGTACTGTGTGAGAAGATGACTTTACGAGATAAGCTGCGCGCGGAATTAGGGCTCGGGGCCAATCCGACGGCCGCTGAGATCATGTGCGCAATCATGACGCGGCAGCGTGACATTGAGAACAACCCGCCGCCGTTACCGCCGCTTCTGGAAGCGGAGCCGGTGCTATCGAGCGAGATCTTCGCGGCCCGCGCGCCGGAACATGGCACGCGGATCTGCTTTCGGCCGCCCGCGGCACGCGATCAGGAAGCCAACGCCCGAATAGGCCGGCCCGTCGACGACGGGGCGGCGTAGCCGTCCTTCTACCCTTGCAATCTTGAAATGCCTCGCCCAGCGGTCGATGGTTCTGGGAAACGCGGCTCCCCGGTACGCGCGGACGCACGTGGCGAAATACTCTAGTCGGAGCTTACTCCCAGTAGAGCGCGTTTTATAGCGCTGAAGCCTTTGCGAGGTAAGGGTTTCGGCGTTTTCTTTTGATGCGAAAGACGCCTAGCGTGCTACGCAGTTTCTCCCAACCCTCTTGGCGCCCGATCGCGCGGTGTGCCTCGAGGATCGTCTCCTCGTTATACGCAGCAAACATCGCGGGAGCCGCGCGCCGCTCCTCAACATCCAAGTGCTAATAGTAGGCTGCGGTCAAGAGTGATACCACGATAAAGTTCGAGCGCGGCGGCGTACCGCCTGCTCGGCGTCCCCGATTCGAGCGCCTCAATGCGTACTTCGACCCGCTCAAATCGGCGCTCGCTTTCCGCGTGCTGTGCGTCGGAGGAGCACAACGATTTCGGGGTCTGCGGCCGCAATGAGCGGGTGGAAGAATTCATGTTCGTGGGCACTGTGCTCTTCGATCATTTCACGGAGAACGCGAATCGAGGCGGCGATCTCCGTGATCTGCGCGTCATTATCGAGATCGATTAGCCCGAGGGAAGCAGTGGTGCGACCCACCATGTTGCGCTGGACTTTGCTGATCGAAACGTTCGGGTCATATTCGCTGATCGACATCATCATAGCGTACGATCTTCACGTCTTCAAAAACGTCCCCGGCATGCCGACGATAACGTGAGCCACGTTATGCCACCATGCGGTCGAAGCCACAGCTACTCGAAGCGGCGGAGCAGTGACGATCGCAAAGATGCACCCGTATACGTAGACGTAATGAATGCGGCGGCGCGTCGCGAAATCGTAGGCGGGACCAGCTAGCAGGAAGCTGAAAGAAATTAGAGTCAGCAGCGGAGTGGCGACTCCCATGAAGCCGAGGCGGCCGACAGCGGGTCCGGCGAGACCCGTGACAACCGCCAGGAGCATTAGGCGCTGATGTGCTTCGTAGTCGCGACGAAAGAGAAACCCTAAAATAAAGAATAGGGAAAACGCGGCGAGATCTCCCAAACCCAAGAGGAAGATCGTCTCGGGATCAAAAGCGCCTCCGGCCCGATGATGTTGCAACCCTGTAAACAACGCGGCTAGGCCAAGCGCAATCATGCTCGATCCTAAGAAGGCGCCCGCAATGCCGAGTGTGCGATGGAGACTGGACCGGTTCACCGCAATGAGCGCTGTTTGGATAATGAAGTAAAACATCCAGGCGGTGAAGACGAAGGCGTGAACGTGGATAAGTAGGCTGAGCGCAGGAGACGTTGGGAAGAGAAACTTGAGATAATAGGTGCGGCTGAAGCCAGCAAAGATCAGTATCACCGCAGCGATCGCCATGATTAAATAAAAGCGGCCGTCGTTTACGAGCCGCTGGCGTTCAAGGACAGACGGCAGCTGCATCGCAAAGTACGGAGAAACGAATTGTGTTTTCGACACGATCGCAGCATACGGTCTTTGCGTCTCCTAAACGTCTCCTTGGTCGGCGAAAACACTTTATAGACGGGTCGTTCAGGCACATGAAGAGCTCGAGGCGCTGGCAGTGGCCGGATCGGAGGCGTCGGCGCTTGCGGCGACCGCAAAGTTGATCGCTGCGTCCATATGCCAAGCCCCCTGTGTCAGGTTGAGCTGGTACCGGTTCCGACAGAAAAGTGAACCCACGGTGGGGGACTAACGGCTCGGCGACGCGATCGTCAAGTTCCGAGATCGGTCGAAAGACCCAAACGTTGTCGTTTCTCCGTTGAGGAGAAGGTTAGAATTCTGCTCGAGGCTGACGCCTGCGCTGCGGGAACAGTCGGGGCGCTTTTGCGTCGCGACTATGACAAGACTTTCGCTCCGTCGCGGCGACGTTTTGGAGACGCTAAGGTCGTACGATTCCGTAAGGACGATCCAAGAGGGCAACCCGCACGTCGCGATCCACAAAATTCAGCGAAACATGCTAGGTCAGGCGATTGGTGAGCTAAGGGCAATTGATCTCGAAGATGAAGCGCAGATAGAAGAGGTCGCTGTCTCCATCCGCGCTCTGCGCAAGGTGATCGAGCAGCACAGCGTCCACAAACATCAGTTTTTCCACATCGCTGCTGCGAAGTGCACTCGACGCACGAGGCTGCACGCAGCTTCGCGCGGACCTTCTCGCGCCGATTACTTGACGTTCTGCCGCAAATATGGTGTGGCGAATCCAGGATGGATATAGATGCTCTTTAAAACCTTGCAGCCGGTCCGTGCCAGGTCAGTGTTCGTTGCCGTTCGGTGTTGCTAGCGTCGTTGCCATCCTCAATGCGGAGCGATTTCTCATTGATCCGCACGATTCCGAATGGGTACATATCGCGCGATTTAAGTGGCTACTGCTCGCGCATGGGGTTGCGGGAATGATCGCTTTGATTACGGGCGCCGTACAATTGTCTACTCGCATCCGGCGGTGTCGCGTCAAACTACATCGCGTCACAGGGCGGATCTACGTCGTAACAGTCGCTGCAGCGTCTCTTATAGCGCTCTACATCAACGCAAAGTTTGAGCCGTGGCCCTTGAACTTTGAGGTCGCAGTTCAGGCTACCCTATGGTTAAGCGCGACAACGGTAGGCTACATTGCCGCGAGATATCGCCAGATGGTTCTCCATCGGCAATGGATGGTGCGAAGTTACGCGATCACCTTGATCTTCATCGCGTCGCGGCTTCCAATCTATCCCAACTTCAATGCGACTGAACTGTCCACAATGTTATGGTATCTGATTGTTGGCGCGCTGATACTCCCAGATTTGCTTGAGACGACAGTGCAGCTCGCGCGTAGTCGTCAAGTCAGCCAATAATGCGATCAGCAGCAAAATAAAGGCGAGCCTTCGGCGGTACGTTTGCGCCAACGACCGATCCTTCATCTCGGACGTCAACTTAGCCGGAGAAAAGAACCTCCTAGACGGGCCGCTCAGCCACACGGAGACGTTGAGACGGTTGCAGTGGCCGGATCGGGGGCGTCGGCGCTTGCGGCGACCGCAAAGTCGATCGCTGCGTCCATATCCCAAGCCGCAGCAAGGTCGGCAGCGCCCGCTAACGCAGTCTCATCGAGGCAATCGCGCAAGCGGGTCTCGAATTCGCGCGCCTGCGAATCGGTGGCGCCGTCGCGTCCGAATCCTTCAGACGCTAGCCGGCGGCTCACGTATGCCGCGATGGCGGCAGATTCGATGATGCGACCACGCGCTTCGGCAACTTGCGCCAACGTGCCGAGCGCGAACGTCACGAGCGCCCCGAGGCCGGCTTGTTGCGCATCTTCCATCGCGGAAAGCGCCAGAGCGCGAGCGTCGTCGAAGCGGCTGGCCGCGCAGAGGAGGGCGCATCGATTCGATCGGACGGAACGTAGAGACGGCAACTCGCCGTATTCCGCTGCGATTGCGACGGCCTCACCGCTAAGGCGAATGGCTTCGTCGAGGCGTCCGGCTAAAAACTCGTTCTCCGCAAAATTCGCGCGATTGTCTACAGCGTGGGTTTGAAACGCGGCGCCGCCCTCGAGCATTACGTTGTCGCTCGCCAGCAATTCGAGAAAAAGCGAACGCGCGCGGTCGTAGTCGCCGCGTGAGGACACGACGACTGGGAGAAATTCGCGCGCCTGCCGCTCGAAGAGTTGGTGGCCGCGCGCGCGCGCAATCCTAATGCACTCGGTGGCCAACGATTCGGCTTCGTCGAGACGCTGCGTTCCAACCGCGGCCAAGACGGCGTTGAGGGCGAAGGCGCACAACAAGTCGTCGTCGCCGAGCTCTCGCGCGAGCTCGATCGCATATCTCGACGATTCGTACGCTTCCGCGTAACGCAGCGTCTGTTTCGCATGCCGGCTAAGCGCTTGGTGGAGCTTCGCCCGAATATATCGTGACGAATGCTGGTCGACGGCTTGAAGCGCTGCGAGCACATACGCGCGTCCTTCGTCGGGAGCGACGAAAATAAAGTACATACTGGCGGCCGCAAGACGCGCGCCAAGTTCGAGATCGTTGCCGTCAATAAGCGCCCACTTCAGCGCGGCGCGCAGGTCGTCCACTTCGGCGTTTGCTCGAGCGACGCGTGTTGCCATCGGCAGGCTCCGGCCGGCATCGACGAATTGCTCGGCCGCGCGTAATATCGCCTCCGCGTGGCGACGGCGCGCGGCATTCGCCTCAGCCGCCTGGCTCAGACGCGTAGCGGCGTATTCGCGAATCGGCTCGAGAAAGCGATAGCGGGTCGTTACCTCCGAGCGGTCGACGACCACGAGCGCCGCGTCGACGAGTTCGCCGAGTGCGAACTGTACGCGTTCTTCGTCGTCGGTGGCGAAGGTTGCACGGGCCTTCTCTACTGTCCATTCGCCGGCAAAGGTCGAAAGACGACGGAAGAGATGGGCGGTCTGATCGTCGAGACAATCGTAGCTCCAGTCCAGGACCGCGCCCATCGTCTTGCGGTTGGGCGGTCTGCCGCGCCGATACGGGTCGAGTCCGATCGCCTCTGGTAAGCGCGCGGCAAGATCGTCCAAGCCAACCGCTGCTGCGCGCGAAGCGGCCAGTTCGAGGGCGAGCGGAATGCCGTCAAGCTTTGCAACGATATTGTCAACGACTTCCGACTCGAGCATCGGCAAAGCAGCGGTCTTTTCCGCGTGAAGCGCGGAACGCGCTCGCTCGATAAACAACGCTGCGGCGCTGCTTCGATCGAGCGGCTGAACCCGATGGACAAATTCGCCGTTCAGATCGAGTGGCTCGCGGCTCGTGACGAGAAACCGGCAGCCGCCGCTCAGTGGAACCATGCGATTCAAGAGATCCGCCACGGATGCGGGATGCCGCTCGCAATTATCGACGATAACGACGCGGCGTTCGACATTCAGCGCTCCGATCGTACGGGTCTCCAAGTCGTCGACCCTGGCAAGGGTCGAGACGCCGAGCGCATGAGCAAAGACCGGCAGAAGACGCTCTTCGCGCTCCGCGCGCGCGACGTCGACGAACGCAACGCCACCTGGAAAAAGATCGATCATGCTGGTCGCAACGTCGATTGCCAGGCGCGTCTTACCGATTCCGCCGCTGCCCAGGAGTGACACAACCGAATGTGCGACCAGTGATTCGCCGACCGCGTTCCGTTCCGTTTCGCGTCCGAAGAGCGGCGTCGAAAGTAGCGGAACGCCCGCCAAACGTGCGTCGCGCTCGTTCGCTGCGACGGACGTTTGCAGATCTGCGACGATGCTCTCTTGGAGAACGCGCGTCTCCTCGCTCGGCTCAACCCCGAACTCGTCGCGCGCGAGTCTCCGAAACTCCTCGAACTCGCGCAGCGCGCCGATGCGGTCGCCGATCTCAGTCCGCCGCTGCAGCAGCGCGCGAACCGCGACTTCGTCAAGCGGGTCGTGCGCGATCAGCCGTTTCGCGAGCACGATCGCGGAGTGCGCGCTCAGTTCCTTGCCGCCTTCGAGCGCGGCGTGGACGGCCACCGCAAACCGCTCTCGTAGATGCGCACGCAGCGGTTCGACCCAAGGTTCATCGAACGACTCCATCAGGTTTCCACGATAAAGGTCTACGGCGCGTTCGACGTCGACGAGCGGAGTCGTCGCGGTTTCAAAATCGGCCACGTCGAATTGCACGTGCGCATCGTCTTGCCAGGCGATAAAGCGTGCGGTCGTTGCAAGCCAGGGCTGCTTCACAACAGGCAGCAGGTCCCTCGTAAGTCGGTACAGGTAGCGCCGCAGGTTCGCGAGCGCCTTCGCTTCCGGCTCGTCAGGCCAAAGCGCAAAGGCCGCCGCCTCGCGCTCGACGCGGCGCACGGGATGCAGCAAGATGAATGCCAGCAATGCCACGGTTTTGGGCGGGACGTTCGCGCCGACGACCGATCCTGCATATCGTACTTCAGCGCGACCCAGGAGCGCGACTGAAAGCCCCTCCGATGGCACATCTGATAGTTCGGCCGCCACCTCAGCTTGCCTAGGTGAGCTGCGGATCGGCAACAGCGTCATCTACATTCAGATGGAAAGGTACGCGTGTCCGAAGGCGCGAGGTCGCGTGACAACGGGCTTCAACGAAGGTTCCAGGAGTGCTTCCGCGGCGTCATCCTAGGCAATAAGCTTGCTTACGACGCGCTCCGGGTGAATCTCGCCGCACTCGAGCAGGTCGAGAACGCTCGGTATGTGCGGTCTCACGCTCGGGCGACCCGCCGAATAAATTCCATCTCGCAAATACATTTCCCAAAGCGGCATCGGCGTATCGTGGAAATAGATCGCAACACTCGAGACGTGGCCGCCGACCGCTAATGCGACAATGGCGCGCCTCATTTCCTGGGGCTTCGGCGTCGCGATAACAACGATGGGATGCGTCCACGTGAAATCCTCGGGTACGCTTAGATGTGTCAGCGCGCCGAGCGATTGCGCGATGCTGCGCCGCTGCGGATCGGAGTCGACGTAGTCGACGCTCTCCGCGCCCGCTGCCAGCGCGTGGTCGACGGCAAAAAGTCCGGGGCTCCCAACCCCGCCATGCACGCAAGGCAATGTGGGCGTCGGTGAGGTTGTCGCCCGCGCTCGAAGCGGCGACCGGATCGACGCCCGCAGGCACGCGCAGGAGATTGCATCTGCGAATGGCACGCGCACGCCTCACGATGGCCTGGCTATTTCCTGCGATGAAAACGTCTGAGTCCTCGCGCCATTCGAGTCGCCCTTTGCCGACGAATGTTAGCGCCCTCAAGCCGGAGGCATCATCGCTGAGCGTCCGAAAGCTGAAGCAACCCTCATCATTGGCTGTACTCCCAAATCGAGATTGCCGCTTGACCATACCTTCGATCTCGGCTCACGTCAACCGTCTTTACCTAAAAAAACTCGAAGACCTCGACGACGCTCTCGAGCTCATGTACTTTGGGCTCAAAGGCATGACACGCGAGGCCGATGACCTGCTCGCGACCTATGGACTCTCGCGGGCGCACCACCGCATCATGTTCGTGATCGCTCGGCACGAAGGGGTCGACGTGGGCACATTGATCGCGGCACTCGGTGTGACGAAACAAGCGGCGAACCGACCGATGCGGCGCCTCTTTGAAGGCCGCTTCGTCGCGGCAACGCGCGAACCGGGCCGACATCGAAACAAGACCCTGCATCTCACGGAGCTCGGGTATGACGTCGAGCGCAAAGCCTCTGATTGCGAACGCGCCGTTATGCGCGCGGCATTCGAGCGCGGGTAGAGGCGGCCGCAAGGCTTGGTCCACCGTGATGTCCGCCGTAGCGGAGCACGCGTAAGCTAGCAGTTCAGGACGGCTGCCCTAATCCTTGGAACGAACTAACAGTCGTTGCCTACCCAGCCGTCGATGAGGTCAATAACACCGCCTCCGCGTGGCGACGGCGCGCGGAATTCGCCTCAGCCGCCTGGCTCAGACGCGTAGCGGCGTAATCGCGAATCGGCTCGAGAAAGCGATATCGGGTCGCTGCCTCCGAGCGGTCGACGACCACGAGCGCCGCGTCATCGAAGGGATCGTGCGCAAGAAGGGCCTGCGCGAGCGCGTTCGTCTCAACCAAATCTTCACGTGACAACGAGTCGGCAAGGACGCGAAGACCGATCGTACGCGCGAGAGCAGCCAAACGCTCGCGATGACCGAGCGCAATCGCATCGGTGCAATTTGGCCAGAGAACGGCTGCCAGCATGTCGCGAGAAATAGCGCGTTTTTTTTGGACGGCGAGATAGCCGACGAGCGCCTTCGTGCGCAGCTTCGCGCCGAGCGGAACCCTCTCGCCGCGCATGGAGCGACAGAGGACCTCGACGCGCAGCGGTATGGACGACGAACGCTCAAAAAGATGAGCCACCGAGGCGCCCTCGACGGCGTTCGCGCTGGCCTCCTACGAATTCGTGTCGATGCGCGCGACGTTTTGAGGACGCTCGTTCGCGACAATATCACCATGGCAATAAAGCGTTACGAGCCCGACGCCGCTCTTCAAAGCATCCCGCAAACGCGTCCGGTAGTCCATCGCACCATGCGTTTTGCGGCGATAGCCGTCTTCGCGCTTGCCGGATGCTCGTCGGGTACGTCGCACATCGGTCCGTCGGCTCCCACTTCGCCGCAATCGTGGAACGTTCAAACGGGCGTATCGAGCCAGAACGAAGCGTTGCAAGGACTTGCCTACTATCCCTCCGCTCCGCTCACAATCGATGTTGGCGATACGATGACGTGGAGCTTTCCCGCAAACGAACCTCACACGGTCGCGCTCCTGGGTGCGGGACAAACGAATCCTCCAGCGCCGACGGATCCGTCGGCGGCGAAGCCGGCGGGAGGTTCGACCTACGACGGGCTCGACCTTCACCAATTCCGGCTTTCTCGCCGGAGGCAAGTCGTATTCTCTAACGTTTACGAAGGCCGGCACGTATAAGGTCTATTGTCTCATCCACCAACCGCAGATGGAAGCGACGATCGTCGTCAACGCCGCGGGCACGCCCTATCCGCAGACCCAAGGGGATCTCACTCGCGCGGGCGCGAGCGCTTCGACTGCCGACGTCGCCGCTGCGGCCGCGGCGGTCAGCAACGATCCGTTCGTTGGGAACGCGCTCCATCTCGCTGCCGGTATCGCACCGACGACGCCGAGCGGCAAGCCGTCCTCATCGACCGCCCTGCGCTTCCTCTCAACGAACGATATCGCGCAGACGACGGCAACCGTTCCCGTCGGCAGTTCGGTCACGTGGACGAATCTCTCCAACAACGAGCTGCATTCCGTGACGTTCGGTCCGGTCGGTCAACCGTTTCCGACTCTCAATCCGTTCTCACCGCCGAGCGGCGGAACGACGTATGACGGGTCGACTCTGATGAATTCTGGCCTGCTCGCGCCCGGACAATCGTTCACCGCGACGTTCCCGAAAGCCGGAACATACACGTACCAATGTCTCCTTCACGACGATACGGAGCACATGGTCGCGACGCTCATCGTTAATTAGCGACGCGCGCGCGGCGGGCACCGCCCGCGATCGTGCGCGAAGGTCGTTCGAGAACGGTTTCGATATCGAGCGCCAGGCGGGGTGACAGCGTATTGGCGGCAAGTAAGCGCGTATCACATCAGCAGCGAAACCGTGCGCGCAACCGCGCGGGAGCAGCTGGCAGCGGCGGTCGTCTCCAACGTCGCGGCCGATTTTCTCGATGCCACGAAGACGTTTGGAAGACGCAAAGTCCCTACCGTACGAGCATGACTACAAGGCCATGCGGGGCGATTGCTGCTCGGTGCACGTTCGCGTCGGCCAACGCTACGAATAGCTAAGGAGCATACTAGTGAGCCAGCCCATCTCAACGGATATCTCCGATCACGAAGTGCCCGACGCACACATCGCCCGCATGGTCGAATTAATCACCGGTTCGCTAGCGAGTCAGGTCGTTCGAACCTTCGCCGAAATGTCGATTCCCGATATGGTGGCGGCAAATTCGGCGTCAGCCACGAGTATTGCCGAGGCGACGGGTTCCGACTTAGGCGCTATGACGCGGCTGTTACGTGCCGGCGTGGCTTTGGGACTTGTCACGGTCGATAATAGTGGTCTTTTCGCAGGCACGCCGCTCTCGAAGACGTTGCAGAAGGATACGCGTGGATCGCTCAAGGGCTGGGCAACCATCATGGGATCACCCGGCGCATGGCTTCCCTGGGGTAATTTCGTTGATGCGATCAGGACGGGGCAGCGTCAGACGCAAGCGACCCTGGGTAAGGAATATTTCGATTACCTCGCGCAAGCGCCGGCCGAAGCCGAAGCGTTCATGGTCGGCATGGGCGGCATAAGCGACGTGATAAGCGACCAAGGCGCGGCCATGATCGACACCGGGTCGGTTACCGTCGCCGCCGACATCGGCGGCGCATCAGGCGCGTTTCTGTATGCGTTGATGTCGCGAAACGCGAACTTCGAAGGAATCGTTTTCGAACGACCTAATGTCGTGGCGGCAGCTGAATCGGCGGCTGCACAAGCCGGGCTAAGCCGCCGAACGAAGGTCGTTGCTGGTAACTTTATCGTGGCGGTCCCCGAGGCCGATCTGTACCTTCTAAAATGGATCTTGCACGATTGGAATGACGCGGACTGCATCAAGATCCTTTCGAATTGTCGTCGCTCGATGCGTCCGGGCGGACGGGTCATCGCCCTAGAGCTTCAACTAGGCGAAATCGACGATCCCGGTTTGTCTTCATTGATGGACTTGAATATGCTCGTGGTCTTGAACGGCCGCGAGCGATCGGCCTACGAATATAACGACATGTTCGCAGCCGCCGGTCTTCGTATGACGCGCGTCACGCCACTTAAGGCGCCCTTAGGCCCTTGGAGCCTGCTTGAATCTGAGGCCGTTTGATCTTCTCGTTTTCAAGATCGACGAGCCGCGCGACCGCGAGCGATCGGGCGTCCGTCGGCCGCGGGGACGCTTTGGAGACGCGAAGACCGTATGTTTCGATAATGCTGACAGAGACACGATCCGTACGTTCCGTTCCACATAGTCCGGCGCGAGATCTCGAGGAGAGTGCGATCTGTATGTCGCCGGCGAAAGCATTAAGCTAATATGTCGACCGAAACGAATCCTATACTGACCGTGATGGAGCAACTTCGTGCAGGTTGGCTCGCCGGAGATGGAAAGCAATACGCCGTCCCGTTCACGGCGCAGGCACACTACGTCGTCTTCGATGGTACCGTTCTCACTGGTCCTGCGGAGATTGCCTCTTTTCATCAGAGAGCTTTCGACAATAATCTTCGGGGCACCGAGTTGCAGCTCGCCGTTCAAGAGATCAGACTCATCAATTCCGACGTATGGCTCGCTTTTACAAAGGGCGGGATCCTGCGCAAAGACGGATCTCAAAGCCGACTAACGGGTGAATCGGTACAGACATTCCTCTGTAAACGCGAAGCGGGCGTGACGTTCGTCGAGGCCTTCCACAATACGCGCATCCACCCCGTGACGGATCAACAAACGGCAAACGCGTGGCTTGCCTTCGATAAGCTGTGGGAGCATGGAAATCGTTGATTCTCGACTCGCACCCTTAGCGATGGTGCGCCGGGCGTGAGGGCGTTAACGTTCGTAGGCAAAGGGCGACTCGAGTGGCGCGAAGACCCCGACATTGTAATCACCGGCAACGGCCAGGCCATCGTGAGGCCGATTGCGTCGACAACCTGCGATCTCGACCGGAGCATCATCGGCGGCTTTACGCCCTTCGATCCTCCGTTTGCGATCGGACATGAATGCGTCGCGGAAGTGGTGGATATCGGCGACAGCGTTCGCACGGTCGTGCCGGGAGATGTCGTCGTCGTGCCGTGGCACATTTGCTGCGGCGAGTGCGACCGTTGCCGAAGCGGTCTCACCGCGCAGTGTTTCACGCTCGGCCGAGACGCGTGTTTCGGCGTACCGATTGGCGGTCTTTGGGGCGGACTGTTTTCGGAGCGCGTGCGCGTGCCATTCGCGGATGCCATGCTCGTCCGCGTGCCTGAAGGCGTCGATCCTGTCGCCGCTTCGAGCGCGGGCGACAACCTCACCGACGCCTACATTGCCGTGCGCAATGGCCTTCTCAAGCGCCCGGGCGCGCGCGTACTCGTGCACGGCGGGGTTGGGAGCCTCGGACTTTTCGCCGTCGACCACGCGCTGGCTGCAGGCGCAGAGAGCGTCGACTACGTCGACTCCGATCCGCAGCGGCGCAGCATCGCGCAATCGCTCGGCGCGCTGACACATGCAAGCCTCCCGGAGGATTTCACGTGGACGCATCCCATCGTTGTCATCGCGACTCCGAAGCCCAAGGAAATGAGGCGCGCCATTGTCGCACTGGCGGCGGGCGGCCACGTCTCGAGTGTTGCGATGTATTTTAACGATACGCCGATGCCGCTTTGGGAAATGTATTTGCGAGACGGAGCCTATTCGGCAGGTCGCCCGAGCGTTCGACCGCATATTCCGAGTGTTCTCGATATGCTCGAGCGCGGCGAGATTCACCCAGAGCGCGTCGTTAGCAAGCTCATTGCCTGGGACGACGCCGCGGAAGCACTCCTGGAACCTTCGTTGAAGCCCGTCGTCACGCGACCTCGCGCTTTCGGCCGCGCAGACGTTATTGCCTAATGTCAATGACGCTGTCGCGGTTCCGCGGCTCACGTAGGCCAGCGCAAATACGAATCTTGTCGAACCCGTTCGTCTTGCCGCGTTCTCCGCCGTGCGTGATGCACGTGGTTTGCTGATGCGAATCGTTGTCGATAACGTCGAATTACTCGACACGCAACACAATGAGCTGGCGCGAACCGGAAAGCAACGAACTTTGGAAACGTTTCGGAGACGCAAAGAGCTGTGCGCTCCGATCGAGTTGTGTGTTGCGGCAGACCTCGATCATACCCGTAATGCGCCCCTACTGTTACGCGTCAACAATTAAAGAAAGGCGAGTGACCTACATGAAGCTTGCAACGTTGCGAGATGGATCGCTCGACGGATCCCTCGTAGCCGTATCCCGTGACTTGCGGAACGCCGTTGGTTGCTCCGATATTGCTCCGAACCTGCGCGTTGCGCTCGAGTGCTGGCCCGACGTCGAGGCGCGCCTCGTCGAGCGTTTTGAAACGCTCGAGGCGGGTTCTGCTGATGGAGCTTTCGCATTCGAGCAAGGTTCGGCTGCGGCTCCGCTGCCGCGTGCGCCGCAACTGCTCGACGGATCGGCCTTCAAAACGCATGGCGAACTCATGGCCAAGGCATTGGGAATGACGATACCTGCTGGCGTTTACAGCGAGACGCCCCTCATGTATCAGGGAACGTCCGACGATTTACTTGGAGCCTCCGATGATGTCGAACTTCCGAGTGAAGATGACGGCATAGACTTCGAAGGTGAAGTCGTCGTCATCGTGGCGAACGTCGCGATGGGAGCTTCGGTCGAGGCAGCCGAAGCTTCGATCCGGTTGATAACCGTTATGAACGACGTGAGTTTGCGTAACTGCGGTCGCTGGGAAGTTATTACTGGTTTCGGTTTCATACAAGCGAAGCCGCGATCGAGCTTCGCGCCGGTTGCCGTTACACCGGACGAACTGGGAGCATCTTGGCGCGACGGTCGCGTTCATTTGCGGCTGCGAGTGGAGTGGAACGAAAGCGTGTTCGGCAGTCCCTCGGCGGCCGACATGGCCGTCTCTTTCCCGGAGCTGATCGCTTACGCAGCGCGTCGCCGCACGCTCGGGGCGGGAACGATCATCGGCTCAGGTACGATTTCCAATGAAAACTACGCCGAGGTTGGTTCGACCTGCATCGCGGAGCGCCGCATGATCGAGCAACTTGAAATCGGTAAGCCGCACACGGCGTTCATGCAGTTCGGCGACCGTATTCGCATGGAGATGTGCGATGCGGCTGGGTCTTCTATCTTCGGTGCAATTGATCAGCGCATCGCGCCTGCTCGTTAAAGCGCGCCTGTTCCGCTCTCCCGCAACGATTAACGCGCACCGTGATCCGCACGCTATTAAACTTCCGGATCCGATGAAAGTGACGCAGCCAATCTACCGAGGTTCCAGCTACCGGGCATTTGAACCCGGTACTCGCAACCGGGCGAATTTTAAGATACTCCACGGCCTTGGTCTGGAAGCGGACCCTCGCGTGACATTGAGCCCTCGCTGGCCAGTAATTCGAGCAAAAGCGACACGCGATCATAGTCTCGCCATGGGATGAGGTCCGGTCCGTAACCTTATCCTCCACAGCATATTTATAAGCGACCTAAAGTTGGGGCAAGGCGAACCGGTTCAGACGCCTCCGCGCTAGCGGCGGCCGCGATCTCAATGGCTTCGTCTTCGTCCCATGTCGCGGCGCGCTCGGCGGCGCGTGCTAGCGCCTCAAGGCCAAGCCCCCTTTGCAAGCGCGCTTCGAGGCGAGCGGCCTGGAACTCCACCGCTCCGTCGCGAACGAACCCTTCGGCCTCTAAACGACGCGTGACATAGGCTGCAATTGCCGCGGATTCGATAACGAGACCGCGCTCTTCGGCGATTTCGGCCAGCGAACCAAGGACGAAGAGCACAAGGGCCCCCAGGCCCGCTTGCCGCGTGTCATCGATTGTTTGCAGGGCGAGCGCACGTGCTTCTGTGAATCGGCCGACCGCACAGAGAAAGACGCAATGATTCAATCGGACGTGGCGCAAACTCAGCAACTCGCCGATGTCCTCCGCGATGGCGATAGCTTCGGCGCTGAGCCGAACCGCCTCGTCGACTCGACCCGCTAAGAATTCATTTTCCGCGAAATTAGCGAGATCGTCCACGGCGTGGCCCTGATTCGGCACGCCGCCGTCCGCCAACAATTCGCGGAAAAGCGAACGAGCGCGATCGTAGTCGCCGCGCTGCGACACGACGATCGGAAGCATGGACCTTGCCTGCCATTCAAGGTGGCGATGCCCGTGAGCCCGAGCCAGGGCGATGCATTCGATCGCTAGCGACTCGGCCAGGCCCAGCCGACGCTGGGCGATGGCGGCGATGGCGGCGACGTTTGTAAGCGAGCAAAGTAAGTCTTCGTCACCAATAGCGCGCGCGAGTTCGATCGCGCGCTCTGCCGCTTCCAGCGCTTCGGCGTAACGCATCCCCTGCCTCGCATGTCGCGCATGCGCGTAATGGAGCTTCGCCCGCGTATAAAGCGACGAGCCCGTGTCAACGGCTCGAAGCGCTTCGAACACATAAGCGCGCCCCTCGTCCGGCGCAACGAAAAGGAAGTACATGCTCGCCGCGGCAAGGCGTTGCCCAAGCTCGACGTCGTTCCCGTCGGACAGCGCCCACAGCAACGCCTTTCGGAGGTCATCAATTTCGGCTTTTGCGCAGACAACGCGCGTTGCCATGGGAAGACTGCGACCGGCATCGACAAATTGCTCGGCTGTATGCAACACCGCGTCGGCGTGACGACGATAGGCGAGCGGAGCTTCGCCAGCCTCGACGAGACGCGCCGCGGCGTAGGCACGGATTGGTTCGAGAAAACGATAGCGCGTCACCTCGCCCGAGCGGTCAACGACCACGAGCGCAGCGTCGACGAGATCGCCTAGCGAAAAACGAACAGCCTCGTCGTCAAATTCGACGAAGGTCGCACAGGCCCGCTCGACCGTCCATGCGCCGGCAAACGTTGACAGGTAACGAAAAACACGTGCGGTCTCAGCGTCGAGGCATGCGTAGCTCCAGTCGAGGACCGCGCCCATCGTCTTGCGCCGCGGCGGTCGGCCACGCCGATACGGGTCGAGGCCGATTGCCTGGGCGAGCCGCGAGCTGAGATCGGTCAAGCCGACCGTCGCCGCTCGCGAAGCGGCGAGTTCGAGTGCAAGCGGTATGCCGTCGAGCCTCGCTACGATCGTGTTGACAGCCGAGGGCTCAAACGTTAGCGGCGGGGCGATCTTCTCCGCGGAACGCGAATGCTGTACACGATCGATGAACAACGCCATGGAGCTTTCCCGATCGAGCGGCGGGACCCGGTGAACGATTTCGCCGTCGAGATCGAGCTGCTCGCGGGTGGTAACGATGAACCGAGAGTTGCCGCTCACGGGAACAATGCGGTTCAGGAGGCGCGCGACGGATTCAGGCTGCCTCTCGCAATTGTCGACGATCACGATGCGACCTTCGGCCGCAAGGGCCGCGACCGTCCGCGTCTCGACGTCGTCGGGCCGGGTGAGCGCCGAAACGCCGAGTGCCTCCGCGAAGACGTACAGCAGACGTTCGTCGCGCTCGGCGCGCGCGACATCGACAAATGCAACGCCGCCCGGAAACAGATCGATGATACCGGTTGCCACGTCCACGGCTAAACGCGTCTTCCCGATTCCGCCGATACCGAGAAGCGTCACCAACGCGTGATCGGCAAGCAATTCACCGATCGAATCGCGCTCCGCCTCGCGTCCGAAAAGAGGCGTCGCAATCAGCGGTAGTCGCGCGAACCGCTCGTCAACATCGTTCGCCGCGACAGCGGGGCGCAGGTCCGCAACAATTTGTTCGTGCAGTGCCTGCGTTTCCTCGCTCGGTTCAACCTCAAATTCTTCGCGAGCAAGCTTTCGAAACACGTCGTACTCTCGCAACGCACTAAGGCGGTCGCCGGTATCGATTCGGCGCCGAATTAACGCGCGAACCGCAACTTCATCGAGCGGGTCGTGCTCGATGAGACGTTTCGCCAGCGCGATCTCTGAGCGAGCGTGTCCGTTTCCGATGTGTTCTAGCGCGGCGTGGCCGGCTGCCGCGAAACGTTCGTGTAATCGGGCCCGGAGCGGTTCGATCCACGGCTCGTCGAAGTTTTGCAGTAGCTCGCCGCGATAAAGATCAAGGACGCGTTCGACATCAACAGGCGGGGTGCTCGCCGATTCGAAATCGGCGACATCAACTCGCACGCCCATCTCGTCGCTCCATGCGATGAAACGCGCAGTCGTCGTAAGCCAAGGCCGCTTCGAGGCCGGAAGCAGATCAGTATTAAGGCGGTAGAGGTAGCGCCGAAGATTTGCGAGAGCTTTGACCTTGGGTTCATCCGGCCACAGGGCGAAAGCTGTCGCGTCGCGCTCGACCCGGCGCCTCGAATCCAGCAAAATGAACGCAAGAAGCGCCACGGTCTTCGGCGGAACCTTCGCGCCCACGACGGAGCCATCATAGCGTATCTGCGTAGGACCGAGCAGTGCGACTTCCAGAGTTTTCTCGGGCACGGCGATAAATTCGGCACGACTATGACGAGTCCGCCTTAGCTCGACGGACGTGCATTGCCTCCGACCAGATTCGCGGCGCGATCCTCCGAGCGCTAGTATTTAGGGGTGCCCTCAAGAAACGGAAATTATTGTATGCCAAGGCTGCAGAAGGCGGCGGACGGAGGTTCGGCTGACCTGGAGCTGGCGGGCGATCTCGCTGTTACTCAGAACGGCTCTGTGTAGGGCCCGGCCTTTCCCGGCGTAGCGTTGCACGATGGGCGGCCGCCCCGTGGAGCTTCCGCTCATGGCGCGCTTGTGCGATTCCGGCTTTGACGCGAGCGCGTAAGATATCGCGTTCGAACTCGGCGAAGACCGCCAACATTTCGACCAACGCTCGCCCCTCCAGCGGTGGTGAGATCGAGGGCTTCAGTGAGCGACACAAAACCGACGACGAGTGCGTTGAGTTCCTGCAGCGTGCCGATCAGGAAAGCAAGGCGTTCGGGTTCTAAGTTGCCGCAGAAACCTTGTCGAGATTTATCAAGATGAAATCGGCGCCATCGGCGTCCTCGAGGATGCGCCGCGCCGCTGCTTCCATCGATATCTCGTCAGTGACATCGAGTTCGACAGGAACGACGCCGTCAACTCGAAGCGCTTCTGCGGCGAGCGCGTTTTTCGTTGACATGTCGCGCAACGTTGCATAAACGCGCCAGCCATCAGCAACGAATGCGCGAGCGGTAAGGCGCCAAAAACCGGTGCTTGTTTCGTTGACGACAACAGTGAGTTGCCTGGACATAACATTTCTCCGGCTAGAGAAAAAAGGGGATCTCGACGCTGTGAACCGCCGTCCGTCAGCGCAGCGCCTTGCCCCAAGCCGTTTCGCGGCGAAGCTGCGGCTTGAGGATTTTACCGGCCGCATTCCGCGGCAACGGCGTGTCGCGGACTGCCACGTATTGCGGGACTTTAAAGTCGGCGATGCGACCGCGCAGCGGCGCGATGACGGCCGCTACGTCGAGCGTCGCTCCCGGAGCGGGAACCACGATGAGCCCGACTTTTTCACCCATGACGTCGTCCGGAACGCCGACGACGGCGGCCTCCGCGACCCCGGGAGCACCGGCGAGCGCGTTCTCGACTTCGACGCAATAAACGTTCTCGCCACCACGGTTGATCATATCTTTCGCGCGATCCACGATGTACGTGAGACCGTTCGAATCGATGCGCGCGAGATCACCCGTGCGCAGCCAACCGTCGACGATTGTCTGCGCCGTCGCTTCCGGTTTGTTCCAGTAGGCCCGCATGATGTTCGGTCCGCGAACGAGCAGCTGTCCGACGCCGCTCGCAGGATCGAAGTCTTCGAGCGCGAGGTCGACGATGGGACAGGCGAAACCCACCGAGTCGGCGTGGTCGGCGGCATATTCGTGAGGAAGGAGCGACAGCAGACCCGCCGCTTCGGTCATGCCGAAGCCGTTCGTCAGGCGCGCGTGCGGGAACGCCGCCATCAAGCGGTGCACGAGCGCCGGCGCGATCGGCGCACCGCCATACACCACGTGCGTCACGCGCGAGACGTCGGTCGTCGCAAGTACCGGATGATTGAGCAACAGTGCGTAGACCGCCGGCACGGTCAGGAGAAAGTTGATACGTTCCTCGTCGAGCGCTCGCAGCAGGACCGCAAGGTCGAGCACGGGGAGGATGATGCCCGCACCGCCGAGATAGAGTGCCGTTAGGAATTGACAGTTACAGCCGGTGACGTGAAAGAGCGGAACCGTTATGAGCGTTCTGAAGTCCTCGTCGGCGACGACCGGTTGGTTCCGGCCGCGCACCATGCTCTCGGAATTCGATAGAAACGCAGCGTGAGTCATGATCGCACCCTTTGGGAAACCGGTCGTACCGCTCGTATAGAAGATTGCGGCGCGGTCGTCAGGCCCTAGATCGTCGCGAACGTACGCTCTCGCGTCCGGAGGCGTCTCACCCGGCATAAAAACGTACGTGCTGCCTGAGTCGGTGACGACGTACTCCGCTTCAGCCTCGGTGAAGCGCGTGTTGACCGGCACGACTGTCGCACCCGCCATCAGTGTTCCGAAGAACGCTTCGGTCCAGGCGAGGCCGGCCGGGAGGCGGATCGCGACGCGGTCGCCGGCCGCGACTCCGCGCGCCCGCAAGCCGCCCGCAACCCGGGCGCAGCGGTCCCAATATTGACGGTACGAGACACGTTCGCCGCCGATCTCTGCAACGGCCTCCGCGTCTGGCGTGCGCTCGACCCACGACCGGAGCATCGCGACGAGCGACTGCGGAAGGTCGGCGTACCGCGCAACGTCGTCCGCTCCTCGCGTCACGCGGGAGCTGTCGAACGGGTTCTCGCCTCGGCGCTGTGGTTCTCTTGCGATCATGGTATCGATAACCTCGGTGACGTAAGCCCAGGATTGAGACGTATTACCGCACGTAAGGCCGCAACCGCGAGGCCGCCCATCGTCGTTCCGAACCAATGCGTTGTCGTCATGAAGGCAGATTATCGCTATCGCGTCTCCGAAACGTCCCCTTGGGCGACGAAAAACTCCGCCGTGGAAATCGCTAACGCTCCGCCGACGCGATCGCGAGCGAGTCGATCGGCGGACAGGTTGGAGACGCGAAGAGCGTACGCTTGGATCAGTCAAGGGTGGTCGACATGACATTCACGCAATTAGTAGCGTCTGCGATCCGACGTCACGCCGAATGGCTCGCGGCTAAAGGCGACGCCTTGCACGCAAACCCATTGGACGAAATGTTCGGCACGCGTTCCGAACTCGATAATGCGAGAGCCGCGATTGCATGGTGTCTAGAATCGGGCTCGCAGACTGACGTTGCTCTCGCTGCCCGTATCGTCGGCGCGTGGCGCAAAGTGTGGGTCGCCGCCGGCCGTTACATCGAACTCCGTCACCACGTTGCCGACGTTCTCGAGAAGCTCGACGAAGTGGAAGCGAACTACGACCTCATTGCGCGCCTCTGGAGAGCACGCTTGACCACGTACATTGGGAGTGGTGGCGATCTCACCGCGAGTGGCCGCGGGCTCATCCAACAGGCGGCTCCATTTCTTGAGCGCGCAGGCGACGCCGAGGGGATCGCGTCGATGTATGCTCAGCTTGCGTTAGGAGAAGCTGCGGCGGGATCGTTTGCTCGGGCAAATGAGTCGTTATCTCTAGCTACGCGGTATTATGAAGCGGATGAAATTCGGAAAAAGGGGGACGGCCATTATTTTGTCTCTATTTCAACGGCGTGGGTGTTCTGTGCTCAGGGCAAGATCGAGCGGGCGCGAGCGGAGCTCGTAGCGTTAGATCGCGAGATGAAGCGCCATGGCGCTAATGTCGATACGCAGGCGTACTGGCTCAGCATTCTCGCCGAGATTGAGTTCGCTTCCGGGAAAACTGCGTTGGCGATTGAGCTTTGCAGTAAGGCGTTGGATTTTACGTTGGAGTTACACGGCAGAGAGCGAGCCTCTCGTCCGGTCTCGGCTCAGTTCAGCAATCTTAGCAGCTATCAACTCGTCAATGGTGATCTCAGCGAACCAGAGCGATGTGGGAGGCAGGGGCTTAGGTACGTTGCTAAGGGCCATTCGATCAGTTGGATTCGGACATTCTTCTTCCGGTTCAGCATCTCGCCGCGGTCGCGGCTATGCGTCGGCGCTCGCATGTCGCGGCTGCGTTGCTTGGATTCGTCTATGCCTCGTATCGCAGAGCCGGCGTATCGAGGCTTTCAGAGACAGACAAACGGAGCTATGATATCCTGGTTACTTACTTGAGCGAGCAGCTTCCCGCGAACGAAATCGCGAAGCTGCGAATTGAGGGCGGAACGTTGGATTTCGAGGCCGTCCGTGAGTTGCTTGAAATAGGGTCGGAAGGATCCGTCGATGGCGAAGCATCAATCGACCAAGAAAATTACCTTCCCCGTTAGTTGACGGTTCCGTAAAGCGAGCGCCGCGCGTCGAAAGTGGCACCAGCTCGTCTGCGCCGCGATAAGGGGGCGCAAGTCGTTCGCTGCGACCATCCGTAGCAGTGCGGCAAGATCGTTACCCCCGATCGAGTTTTCATCGGTCAACTGCAGGGCTGATCCCGAGGTTAGCCCGTCGCGACCGAAGTGTAGGCAGTAACTGTAGGATCTGCGCCTGCCGCCGCGCCTTGATCGGCACTATCATCTGGGCACGACCTACTACACTTTTGGCTTTGAGGAAATGGTGACGGTTAGCGCAGCTCGTCATCGCCACACGGCTGTTCGCAACGCGCAACTCGCCGAGGCGGCGCTTGCTCGTGACGACGCCGCAGAGGCGCTCGAGCTTGCACGAGGGATCGAAGCGCACGACCCGATGGATGAACTGGGTTGTGCGCTCGCAATTCGAGCACTGCGTCTCACCGGTGACGAAGTGGGGGTCGAGCGCAGTTAACGCCGGTACTGTGAAGCTCTCCGTCGCGAGCTCGACATCGAACCTTCTGCAGCGCTGGAGCGTTTATACTGCGCAAATGATCGTGAGCACAATATAGTGTCGCTCGATAGGCTTCGACGCTACTACACA
>JAABUQ010002752.1_pt1 | contig 33950 bp, 27 predicted proteins | sample 5560001 | NCBI WGS metagenome assembly JAABUQ01 (sample SAMN10711888, study PRJNA513371) | rock metagenome | isolation source: Antarctica rocks | place: Antarctica: Victoria Land, Finger Mt nord | collected 2015-12-18
CGGCCGAGGGGTCAACCCTATCATCCAGCACCGTCCCCTCGGGCGCGGCCGCGATCGACCGGGCGTCGACACTCCACTGGGCGACGGTCCACGGGTAGAGGTAGAGCAGTTCCACGTCGAACAGCAGAAACATGATCGCGACGAGGTAGTAGCGGACGTCGAATCGCTGCCGGGCGTCGCCGATCGGGTCCATGCCCGACTCGTAGGGCATCTGCTTGACGGCCGTCTTCTTCTTGGGACCCAGAAACGCGCTGCTGAGGAGCATTCCCAACGCCGTCAGGATCGCCACCAGGATGAAGAGGAAAACCGGCGTGAATTCCGCACCCATTGGGGTAGCTCTCGGGAGCGTCGGGCCCGCGCCCTTGTGAACAGTTTCACAAAGTCGGGCCAAAAAAATCCTCGCCCGAAGGCGGGGATACCGGCGTCGCGGGACGGACACCGATCATACGCGAGGCCAGCGGTTTCGCAAGACGGTAGCGGCGGGAGTGGGCCTCCCGCCCGCAAGGGGTGTGGCTCTCGATAGGGGAGAATCGACGATCCACCCCGCAAAGCGCACCCAACTCCAGAATCGAGAGCTACGCCCCCCGCAACGATGCCATCATCCCGCCGATTCTATGACGGAGCGGTGGCCGCCGTCAACGAGGGGTCGCGGATGCGGGTGCCGTCGCGGCGGGGGGCGTCCTCGGGGTGGTCCTGCCGGCGGGGGTCAAGGTCGAGGGCGAAGGCGAAGGACGCGGAGACGCCACGGCTGCCGCGGCGGCGGTCGAGGGCGAAGGGGTGCGGGACGCGGGGGCCGTCGTGGCGGCGGGGCGGGGCCGTGCCCGGGAGGGAGCCGCGGCGCGGCTACCCGCGAGCAGCCCCTCCAGCTTGCGGCTCTCCTTGCGATATCCCTCCATCAACTCCGTCCTCCGCTGAGGATCGCTCTCCTTCAGGGCCGCGAAGTAGTAGCGATCGCGCAACTTTCGGGAGGATGCGATCGGATCCGAGCCGCCCGCGAACGCGGAGCCGCCTCCTCCATTCCCCCGCTCACCCGCCGGGGGAGTCCCGAGCAGGCCATCGGCGTCGAGGTCCCTGGCGACGCGTTCCTCGAACGTCTGGAGGCGATAGGACGGCCTGGGGGCGACGAAGAGCGGGGCGGGCCGACCGGCGCCGTATTTCGTATTCTCGTCGGGGAACGTGAACGAGCGGAACCCCTCGTTGTAAGGGCGATACGGGTCCATGTCGAACTGCGCCCAGGCCGGCGCGGTTGCGACCAGCAGGAGGAACGACGCGGCACACACCGTCCGCGGAACTCGTCGCACCATCATGGCCGTTTCCTCCCGAGTGGTTTGCCGAGATTCCCGGCACCTCAATCCCCGTCGACCTATATTTTCCGCAAATGAAATACCAACTCTACCACAAAAGCCGGTCCCCAGAATCCGTCCTCCATGCCCCGTCGCCGAATTCGCGGGTCAATGCGTGGAAACCGGCGGCGAATGGGTTATGATGATTCACTCAAGGTGATCTTCGAGGTCATGATTCCACGGGGTCGGGTCGAAGGAATCGTCGACCGCTGGCACCCTTATCGGAGCGCGAAACGATGAGCGTGGCGAGCTTCACGATGATCGCCCTGCTGGGACTGGCCCCGGCGGCCGACCCCTCGGGATTGGTGGAGCAACTCGGGTCGGCGCGTTACGCCGAGCGCGAGCAGGCGGCCACGGCGCTGCGCGGACTGGGGGTCGCTGCCCTGCCGGCGCTGCGCACCGCGCGCTCGGCCAGGGACGCCGAGGTCCGCACCCGCGCCGCGGCCATCCTCGACCACGTGGAGAGCGAGCAGATGGTCCGCCCCACGCTCGTCGACCTCGACTTTCAGGACGGCGCCCTGCCGGACGTGGTCAAGGCCATCGGCGAGCGCAGCCAGGTCAATCTCGTCCTCCAGCCCGAGGGCAACCCGGAGATCTGGAAGGGGCGCAAGGTCACTCTCAAGGAGGACGCACCCGTCCCCTTCTGGGCGGCGATCGACCGCCTCTGCGCCGCGGGCCAGTTGCGTCACGACCAGACTTCGCCCACCGGGCTGCCCGTCGGCCGGCTGCCCAGCATGAACCTCTCGATGGGCGGCCCCCAGCCGACCGGACCGACCGTCGACAGCGGCCCCTTCCGCATCGTCCTCTTCAGCGTCACCCACAACCGCGAGGTCCTCCTCCAGGCGGGCGTGCGTCCCGTGCAGGCGTTGCGGAAGAAGCCCATGCCGGCGGCGCTCGCCGCGCCGATCCAAACCAACGTCAATGAGCAGTTCTTTTTCCAGATGCAGGTGATCGCCGAGCCCCGCCTCTTCCTGTCGCAGGGAGGGCCATTGAAATTGACCGAAGCCGCTGACGACAAGGGGCAGTCCCTTCTCCTGCCGAGCAACGATAACCAGGCGAACCAGATGGTCAACCAAGGCTATTTAAACCCCAACCGGCCTCAGCCAATCCAGCTCGTGGGCCAACTGAAATACGCCGAGAAGCCCGGAAAAACGATCAAGACGTTGAAGGGAAGCCTCCCGATGTCCGTTGCCGCCCGCAAGGACAACCCGCTGGTCATCCACCTCGCCGGCGCGGCGGGCAAGACGTTCCGGACCGAGGAAGCGACCCTGATTTACCACGAAACCAAACCGGACCCCAACGGCCAGGGGCCCCTGGTCGAGCTGACCCTTCGCAACCACGGGGGCGCTTACCTCGGGCCCAACGCCCGCGCCGAGATGATGGCCATGCATACGATGATTGCCCCGCAAAATCAACTGGAAGTCCTCGACGCCCAGGGCAAGGTCCTGCCCTACTACAACCGCAACACCTCCGGCCAGCCTGGCGACACCCGGCTGTCCCTGGCCATCATGAACAACGGCGACGGGGGTGCCCCGGCGACGGTCCGCTACTACGACCTGACCCGTGCCACCACCGAGGCGATATTCGAGTACCACGACATCCCGATGCCCTGACCCCGATCCCGGCTCTCCTCGCGGATCGACACTTCCGACGGAGGTTTCGCACGTGTTCGCCCCGAGCCTGACGCTGGTCGTCCTGCTGCTGGCCGGCGCAGGCCCGAGTCCAAGCCCAAGCCCCGCGCCGGACCATGCCACTCTGATCGAGCAACTCGGTTCCCCGCGCTTCTCCGAACGCGAGCAGGCGGCCACGGCGCTGCGCGAACTGGGTGCCGACGCCCTGCCGGCGCTGCGCACCGCGCGCTCGGCCGGGGACGCCGAGGTCCGCACCCGCGCCGCGGCCATCCTCGACCGCGTCGAGTGCGAGCTGATGGTCCTCCCCACCCTCGTCAAGCTCGACTTTCGCGAGCAGCCCCTGGGCGAAATTCTCAAGGCTCTGGGCGAGCGGTCGCGGATGGTCATGTTGCCGGAAGACCCCGAGAATCAGGCCACCTGGCAGGACCGCCGGATCAGCCTGCAAGCCCCGGCGCCGGTCCCCTACTGGACCGCGGTGGACCGCCTCTGCGCCGCGGGGATGCTGCGATTCAGCCTCGGCGCGTCCCCCGACGCCGTTGGCCGCGAGCAGCCGGGCCTGCTGCTCTCCGCGGGCAAGCCCAAGGTTCGCCCGGAGTCCGACCAGGGCCCGTTCCGCGTCAAGGTCACGCGCCTCCACCACTCGCGCGACCGAAATCTCGACGCGGAGGACGACGACCCGGAGGCCGAGGTCGTCGAGGAGTTCCACGTCCAGCTGGAAGTCTGGGCCGAGCCGAGGCTCCTGATCGGCCAGGTCGGCCCGCTGACCTTGATCGAGGCCGCCGACGACCGGGGCCGCTCGTTGCTGCCGCCCGCCGACGCGAAGGAGACGGTCGAGGTCGAAGACGAATCCTATGACGACGAGGCGTTCGGCCAGGGGGCCGTGCAGCTCCAGGCATCTTTGAAGTTCCCCGCCTCCCCTGCCAAAACAATCCGCCGCCTGCGGGGCAGCGTCCCGATCCTCGTCGCGGCCCGCAAGGCCGAGCCGCTGGACCTGCCGCTGTCCGGCCCCCTGGGCCAGCTCCAGTCCAATGGCGAGGTCCGCGTCATCGTCCACGAGGTCAAGAACGACCCCGATGGGTCAGCCGTTTCCATCGCGCTGACGGTGCGCCCCGCGTCCGACCCGGCCGTCGGCGCCGTCGCCCGCAGCGGCGAGGGGCCGAGTCCCTCAGCGGCCTCGGCCCTCGAACAACAGATCGAGATCGCCGACGCCAAGGGGCAGATTCACTCCTGGTCCTTGACGAATCAGGAAGCCCAGGGCGACGGGATTCGCGTGACGCTGTCCGTGATTCCTAACGAGCCCGACTCGGCGCCCACTCGCCTCCGGGTGTTCGGGCTGTCGCGGGCCACGATCGTGGTCAACTTCGATTTCAAGGACGTCCCCGTGCCCTGAGCCTGCGAGCGAGGGCCAGCGTTTCTCTCTCTCCCGAGGTGACCGCATGACCATCGCAGCCTTGCTGGTCGCCGCCGCGATCGGTCTGGCCTCGCCCGCCGACCTGGTCGCCCGGCTGGGGTCGACGCGCTATGCCGATCGCGAGCGCGCCACCGCCGATCTGGAACGCCTGGGACGCGAGGCCCTCCCGGCGCTCCGCCGCGCGGGCGAGGCGCGCGACCCCGAGATCCGCCAGCGCGCCGCCCTGCTCGTCGGCCGCATCGAGCGCCAGCGCCTCACCCGGTCGACCCCCGTGGCGCTGGCCCTTCGCGATGCGCCGATCGGGGTGGCCCTGGAGACCCTGGAGACCCGCACGGGCTTCACCGTCCGCGTCGATCCAGCCGCCGACCCGTCCTGGAAGGGGCGAAGGGTCACGCTCACGACGGCCGAGCCGATCCCGTTCTGGCAGGCGATGGACCGCCTCTGCCAGGCCGGGGGGCTCCGTCAAGGAGCTTCGCCGCCGCTTGCGGACCGCAACGACCCCGCGATCCGCCTGGTGCCCGGCGACCCGGAAACGTTCCCGACTTCCTATTCCGGGCCCTTCCGGGTGCGCCTGACGGGGCTGCACCGGCAGAAGGGGCCGATCCCCGCGGCCTCGGCCACGCTCGTCGCGCGGATCGAACTCTGCGCCGAGCCGGGCTTGAGCGTCGCGCCCGCGAACTCCCTGAGGCTGCGGACCGCCGTCGACGACCGCGGCCAGGCGATGTTCCCTGCCCGCGTGAGGGAGGCGACAACCACCTTTCCCGGCGCGCGACGCGACCCCGAGGACGACGGCTCGACGATTTTCTGGAACGTTCCCTTGCGGCTGCCAGAGGCGCCCGGCCAGCGGATGGAACGGTTGCGGGGCGAGGTGACGGTCTCGATCGTCGCGAGGCAATCCGACCCGACCGTCCTCCCCCTGGCCGACCTCGAAGGCAAGACCTTCCCCGTGGGCGACGATTCGGTGCGTGTCGAACGCATCGTTCAGGACGAGGGCCTCCAGGGCGGCCGGAACTCCCCGGTCATCATCCTGCTCCAGATTGTCCGCACCTCGGTGCCGGTCGACGCCCCTTTCCCCATGATTCGCAATCAACGGAAGCCAATGGCGACACTCAGCGTCGCCGCGAGGCGCACCTTGAAGCAGATCGAGTTCGTCGACGCCCGGGGCCACTCCTGTGAGCAGGGGGTTCCCCCGACCAGCGTCCGCAACTGGCCCGGCGGCGAGCGGTTCGTCGTCCAGGTCCACCCGACCCCCGGCGCCGGCGGCGGGCCCCCGTCCGCCCTCCGCGTCCACGACCTGATCCAGGCCAACGCCGACGTCACCTTCGACTTCGCCAAGGTGCCGATCCCCTGACGACGCCGAAGGTTAACGCGGTCAGGGGGTCAGGACCAGGTTGTCGCGGTGGACGACCTCATCGTACAGGGCTGAACCGCTCTCTTGGCGCGCCTGATCGGTGCGCAGGCCGCGGATTTTGCGGGCGTCGGTCGAGGCGTAGTTGGTCAGGCCGCGGGCGAACTCCCGCCCTTCCGGGTCGCGGATGCCGACGACGTCCCCCTTGTCGAACTCGCCGATGACCTCGACGATCCCGATCGCCAGCAGGCTCCTGTCTCCGCATTCCAGGGCCGCGCGGGCGCCGTCGTCGACCGCAAAATGGCCGCGAGGCCGCGCCGTCAGGCCGATCCAGCGCTTGCGGGCCCCCTGGGTCTGGCGGCGGGGCAGGAACAGGGTGCCGACCGCCTCACCCGCCAGGATGCGCGTCAAGGGCTCGGGCTTCGTGCCCGAGGCGATCACCACCGATCCTCCCGCGTGCGTCACCAGACCCGCCGCCTGGAGCTTGCTGCGCATCCCGCCGGTCCCCAGGGCGCTGCGGCTGTCGCCGGCCAGGCCAAGGGTCGCCTCGTCAAGGTTCGGCACCAGGGGAATCGGCGCGCCGAAGTCCCCGGTGACGGGGTCGGTCCGGCAGAGGCCGTCGACCACGCTGAGGATGACCAGCAAGGGGGCCTGGAGCAGGTTGGTCACCATCGCGGCGAGGCGGTCGTTGTCGCCGAACTTGATCTCGTCGACGCTGATCGTGTCGTTCTCGTTGATCACGGGCACCGCGTTCCACTCGAAGAGGGCCGTCAAGGTGTTGCGCATGTTGAGATAGCGCACGCGGCTGTCGAAGTCCTCGTGCGTCAGCAGGAGTTGGGCGGCATGCCGGCCGTGGCGTCGTAGGCCCTCGTCGTAGGCGCGGATGAGGTACGCCTGCCCGACCGCGGCGGCGGCCTGAAGCTGGCGGAGGTTGTCCGGCCTCCTGGGCAGCCCGAGGCGCCCGAGCCCCGCGCCCACGGCGCCCGAGCTGACCAGGGCCACCCGTCGGCCGGTATCGGCCACCGCACTGATCTGCTCGGCCAGGTGGCCGATGCGGTCCAGGTCGAGCGTGCCGTCGGGGGCGGCCAGGACGCTCGTGCCGACCTTGACGACCCAGGTTCGGGAGGAGAGCACCACGTCGTCGCGGACCAGGTCGCGGGCCATCGGGGGCTCCGGGGCGGAAGGCGGCACGCACCGCCCGGCAAAGCGTCAAGGTTGTCGAAGGATTCCGGCGATATTATAATGAAACGAACACTGCGGCATAGTCGAACCGTCGCGCTCCGCGGCGGTCGCACCGCCTTCGCCCCTCCCCGCGGACGCCGCGAGTCGGGCCAGTCTCCAAGGTGCCGGCACGCTCATGGGCGAACTGAACCACGAGTGCGGCGTGGCGGCCGTGTACCACACCCCGGGCGTGGACGTTTCGCCCCTGGCGCCGATCCCCGGCAAGATCGAGAGCATCGCGCGCCTCGTCCCCCGGATGTTGCTGGACATGCAGAACCGCGGCCAGCTTGCCGCGGGCATGAGCAGCTACAACCCCGCCCGCCAGGCGATCCTGGAGACCCACAAGGAACTCGGCACGGTCGCCGAGGCCTTTCGCCTGAACCACCGTGCCAAGTTCGAGGCGATCATGGTCCGTCACGACGGCCCGGCCGCCATCGGACACGTCCGCTACGCCACCTGTGGCGGCGACGACCGCAGCCACGCCCAGCCGTTCGAGCGGGCGCACGGTCGCAAAACGCGATGGTTCGCCCTGGCCTTCAACGGTCAGCTCGCCAACTACCAGGAATTGAAGCAAGAGCTGCTCGACAAGGGCGACTATCACCTGAAGCGCGACACCGACACCGAGATCATGATGCACGCCCTGAGCTATGAGCTTCAGGGCGAGGGCCCCGACACCGATTGGGCGGCCATCTTCGGCCGCCTCGCCTCGCGGTTCGACGGCGCCTACAACATCGCCGTGCTGACGGCCAACGGCGACCTGGTCGTCGTGCGCGACCCCTGGGGCCTCCGCCCCCTGTGCATCGCGCAGGAGGGGCCGCTGTTCGCCGCGGCCAGCGAAAGCGTCCCGCTGTCGAACCTCGGCTTCAAGGGAGTTCACTCCCTGGAGCCCGGCACGCTGGCCGTGGTCAACGCGCAGGGGGTGCGGATCGAGCGGTTCGCCACCTCGTTGAAGACGGCGCATTGCTTCTTTGAGTGGATCTACTTCGCCAATGTCGCCAGCACCCTGGACGACCGCTCCGTCTACCTGAGCCGCGCGGCCCTGGGGCGTGAGCTGGCCCGGCTGGAAGACGTGCCGCTGGACGCCGAGACGATCGTCGTGCCCGTGCCCGACACCGCCAAGGCCGCCGCCGACGCGATGGCGTACGCCCTGGGCCTGCCCTCGGTCGAGGGCCTGATGCGCAACCGCTACGTTGGCCGGACCTTTATCGAAGGGACCGCCGACCGCGCGGCCAAGGCCCGCTTGAAGTACACCCCCCTTCCGGAAGTTCTCAAGGGCAAGCGCGTCCTGCTGGTCGAGGACAGCATCGTGCGTTCCACGACCATGCGGGCCCTCGTCCACGAGATCCGCGGCCGTGGCGGCGCTCGGGAAATCCACTTGCGGGTCGCCTGCCCGCCGATCATCGCGCCATGCTTCTACGGCATTGACATGTCGAGCCGCGATGAACTGTTCGCCCCCAGGTTCGCCGACCTTCCCGATGGCGGCATCTCCGAATCGGCCCAGCGCCGGATGGCGCAGGAGCTGGGCGCCGACAGCCTTCGCTACCTGCCCGTGGATTCGATCGCCCGCTCCGTTGGCCTCGCCTCCGATCGCCTCTGCCGCGCCTGCGTGACGGGGCATTACCCCACTCCAACGGGTCAGCGGCTCTACCAGATTGACGCCGCCGAGAGCTACCACGCCAACGGCGCCGGCGGCGTCCGCGCCTACGAGCGTTTGGCGACCTAAGCCCCCGGCTCGACGCAACTTCGTCCGGGGATCGGAGTCTTCGCCCTGCCGACCTCTCAGACCGTCGACAGCAGGTAATAGGCCCGGAAGATCGGCCGGCCTTCGATCCGGTATTTCCGCTCGAAATTGGTGAGATAATCCAGGTCGTGCTCGGGCGCCTTGGGTTCGGGGAGCGGCCGGGGGAGGAACTCGGAGTGCGAGGCCATGAGCTGGCCCATCACGCCGAAATACTCTTCCACGTCGGTGGCGATCCAGAAGTCGCCGTTCGGCTCCAGGGCGCGGGCGACGTCGACGACGAACGGGTCGCGGAAGACCCTGCGCTTGCGGTGACGCTTCTTCCACCAGGGGTCGGGGAAGTAGATGTGGACCGCCCGCAGGCTGGCCGGCGGGACGAAGCGGTTGAGGAAGGCGCGGGCATCGCCGGGCAAGACCTTGGCATTGGGAATCGCGCGCCGGGCGAGCCGATCGGCGGCCTTCAACGCGTACTTGCGCGCCATCTCGACGCCCAGAAAATTGTGCCCCGGTCGTCCCGTCGCCGCGTTGGCGAGGAAGAGGCCCTTGCCGGAGCCGACTTCCAGCTCGACGGGGCGGTCGTTGCCGAAGATCGCCGGCCAGGAGACGGGGGGCTCCAGCCCGGCAAATTCGAGCGTGTTGGGGGGAGTCGGATCGGTCATGGAGTCGTCGGCCTAGCTCTGCTTGCCGTTCAGGGGCACGCCGATGATCCGGCCGTGATAGACCATGTTGGTGTCGACGAATCCCTGGGTCTCGAAGACGGTCTGGCGACGATGGAGGCGGGTGGCCTGGGCGATCATCACGAGCCGGTTGCCGGGGCGCACCTGGCCGCGGAACCGCACCTCCTCCAAACCGCCGAAACCGACGAAGCCGCCGTCAATCAGGTTGATGACCTGGCAATAATAACTACAGAGCTGCGCAGCGGCCTCGCACATCAGGACGCCGGGCATCAGGGGGTATTCGGGCATGTGGCCGCGGACCCAGAACTCATCGGGGCGTACGTCCTTGTAGCCGATGATGAGGTTACGCTCGCGGTCCATCGAGACAATGGCCGAAAGCTGCTCCAGCTCGAAGCGTTGCGGGTTGATCAGGCGGATGGCTTCCTGATCGGCCAGGATTCGAGCGGTGTCGATCGTGGCGGGGTCGATCAGGGCGGCGGGAGGCATTCGGATTCGTCCTTTCCCGGGCGAAGCGTGGCCATCCGCGGGGCCATGAGCCGGTCGGTCGTCGGGTGCTCGGGGGCGGTAAGCGAGTGGCCAACCAGTGGTAGCCCGGGGGTGGGCGGCACGGGCGTCGACTGGTTATGATGCCGTGCGGTTCGGCCGCCGACAAGGGGGTTGATCTCCGCAAGGCCCGCCCGGGACCCGACAGGCATGACGACCCGAGCCGTCTCCGGCCGCTCCCTCGGTACGATGGTCGCCTACGGCTTCCCCAGGGGCCATCTCGACGCCGATCTGGCCACGGCCGAACTCCTCGGGGCGACGTGCGTCGAGGTCCTCCCCGACTGGCGCACCCTTCCCGACCCGCTGGCCCTCCGCACTCGTCTCGCCGACGCCGGGTTGCGCCTCCACAGCGCCCACGGCTGCTGGGGGGGTCAGTCGATCCTCGCTCCGCGCGTGGACCTCGGCCATCCCGACGAGGCCATCCGCCTGCCCAGCCTCGACGACCTGAAGCGGTGCCTCGACTGGCTCGCCGAGGCGGACGGCACGCACCTGGTCGTCCATCCCGGTGGCCTCTCCGATCCCCAACGCGCCCCGGCCCGTCGCGAGGCGCTCGTTTTCAGCCTGGTCGTGCTGGCCGACCACGCGGCGGGCACCGGCGGAACGGTCTGCGTCGAGAATCTGCCGCCGGGCGTCCACCCCGGCAGCCGCATGGCCGACCTGGCGGGCCTCGTCGCCGGGTTGGATCGTCCCGAGGTCGGCCTCGCGCTCGACACCGGCCACGCCCATCTCGCGGCCGATCCCGCGTCGGAAACGCTCGCCGCCGGTCGTTGGTTGCGGACGACCCATGTGCACGATAACAACGGAAGGCAAGATTCCCATCTCCCCCCCGGCCTCGGCACCCTCGACTGGAACGCTTGGGCCGCCTCCCTCGACGCCATCGGCTACACCGGGCCGATCATGCTGGAGTGCATCCGACACCTGCGAGAGAACCCCGGGGCCCTGGACGACCCGTTACGGGCACTCCTTCACGGGCTGACCAACCGGGTGGGATGACACGAGCCTTGAGATGAGAAGGGAGTGTTGGCGACGACTCGCAACCGACCCGTCAGATTCCGAACCTTGACGTCGAGAATGATGATTGGCGTCGCGGCCTCAGCGCTTCTGCTCGGAAGCGTCGCGACTCTCATCGGACGGCCCACGTTCTTCGCGACCCTCATCGCGGTCAACCTCATTTGCCTGTCGATCCCGGCGATCTGTTTCGGAATCGTCGGCGTGTTGAGCAGTCGCTTGCAAGGGCGTCGTCGCCGAGAAACTCTGTCGGGTGCCGCCGACCAATCTCGTCCCGCGTCCGCTCAAATCGATCAGGAGGATTGATGGGGCCGCTCCGCGCACGCCGATAGAACCGCCTGGAACCCCGCGGTTGCTTGCTCGGTCCGCGGCGGATCGGACGGGACGGAGCCAGGACGCATGGACGTGAACCGGAGGACGGCCCTCGGAGTGTTGGGGGCGATCGGCGCCGCGTCGCTGACGGCGCCTCCCGAGGCCCGCGCCGGGGTCTTCCATCGCCGAGGACCCGGGGTGCGGGGCCGGATGACCGGCGCGTTGGCCGCGGCCTCGGCTCTGGCGTGCGAGGGGGTCCGGTGTGTCTTCGGCGTGCCGGGTGCCCAGAACAACGAATTCTGGGACGCCATGAAGACGCAAGGCGTGCCCTACCTGCTCGTGACCAACGAGGCGTCGGCAAGTGTCATGGCGGACGCCGCGGCGCGCGTCACCGGCGAGGTCGGCGTCTTCAGCGTCGTGCCCGGCCCCGGGCTCACCAACGCCATGACGGGGATCGGCGAGGCGCTGCTGGACAGCGTGCCGATTGTCGGCCTCGTGACCGACGTGCTGCGCGGCCCTTCCGCGCCGGTGGGTCAGGTTCACTCGCTGGCCAACGCGGCGATCCTGCGGCCGGTCACGAAGGCGGTGATCGAGGTCCAGCACCAGGGGCAGATCCCCGGCGCGATCCACCGGGCTTACAACATCGCCCGCGCCGGCGAGCCCGGGCCGGTCGGCGTCGTCCTGCCGTTCCACTTCCTCAATGAGGTCTGGGACTACGACGAGCCGGTGCCGCTGGGCCTCCCCTTGCCCTTCGACGAGCCTGCCTACCGCAAGGCACTGGCGATGCTGTCGAACCGTGGGGTGCGTGTCGGAATCTACGCCGGAATGGGATGCGCCGACGCCGGGCCGGCGCTGGCCGCGGTGGCCGAAGCGTTGCAGGCGCCGGTGGCCACGTCCGTCAGCGGCAAGGGGGCGATCCCCGACGCTCACCCGCTGGCCGTCGGTTGGGGATACGGTGCGCAGGGCACCCGCGCCGCCGAGCGGGCCTTCAAGGAGGTCGACCTCGTGCTGGCCGTCGGCGTGCGGTACAGCGAGGTCTCAACGGCCAACTACGCGATCCCCAAGCACGACCAGTTGATCCACGTCGACGCCAACCCCAACAACCTCGGCAAGAACGTGCCGGCGAGCGTGGAGGTCGCCGCCGACGCCCGCCTGTTTCTGGACCGCCTTCAGGCCGACGCCGCGGCGTTCCGGCGCCCCGCGTCCCCGCCGCTCTGGAAGCAGATCAAGTCCGACCGCGACCTGGAGCGCACCTACAACGCGACGCCCCTCATCACCCGCAACGTCGACCCGATGGTCTTCCTCGTCAATCTCCGCCGCCAGCTCGGCCCGGAAGAACTGATCTTCGTCGACGTGACCGCCTCGACCCACTGGGCCTCCGAGGCCATGGAGGTCCCCGGCCCGAGGCGGTATTTCACCCCGGCGAATAATCAAAGCATGGGTTGGGCCATCCCCGCCGCCATCGGTGCCCAGCGGGTGCGCCCGGACCGCCGCGTGGTGGCAATCACCGGCGACGGCTGCTTCCTGATGTCGGCCCTGGAAGCGTCCACCGCCGCAAGGGCCAATCTTCCCGTCAAGATGTTCGTGCTGGACGATGGCGGGTACCACTACATGAAAATGCTCCAGGAGCCCACCTTTCGCCGGACCACCGCCACCGAGATCGCCCGCCTCGACTTCGCCTCGATCGCGCGCGGCCTGGGCCTCGGTTTCCACCAGATCACGCGGAACGCGGAGATCCCCGGAGGCATCGCGGGGGCCTTCGCCATGCCCGGCCCCGTGCTGACGCGCGTGGTTGTGTCCTATGAGGGACGCGACATCCGCTGGCTTCAGGCGCTCAAGACCTCCTACATCAACCACCTTTCCACCGGCCAGAAGGTGCGCATGGCCACGCGCATCGTGGCGAGGTCGGCGGTGCGGCACCCGGACAGTGACTGAGCCGGACCGAGGGGGGGATGTTGGACTTCCTCGATTCGCCCCCCTCGCGTAGGATTCGCCCCGCCGCAGCCGGCGCGGGGCGGGACGACGCGACCAGACGCGTTCCCTGCCCCCGGTGGGCCCTTCAAGGATGAAGACAGACCCATGACGACTCGCACGGGCGCCTCGCCGCCCCACACCGATTTCTTCCCCGCGCCCGCGGCCCCCTTCGCCCCCGCCCGCTGGCTGGCGACGATTCGCGACGACGCGCGCCTGCTTTCCCGGTTCTGGCCGGTCGTGCGGAACATGGTCATGCAAGAACTCCGGGTCCGCTATCAGCGCTCGGTGCTTGGCTTCTTCTGGACGCTCCTGAACCCGATCCTGATGATGGCCACCCTCACGGTGGTCTTCTCGCAGTGGATGGGCAAGGACTCCGACCCGTTCAAGTACGCCATCTTCCTGTTCGCCGGGATGGTGCCTTGGGGCTTCTTCGCCGGGAGCCTCGGCGAGTGCGCCACCAGCATCATCACGAACGAAGCGTTGATCCGGAAGATTTACCTGCCGAAGCTGGTCTTCCCGCTGGCTCGCGTGCTGATCAACCTGACGACGCTGCTGCTCTCGATGGGGGCGCTCTTCCTGCTGCTGATGCCCCTGGGGGCGCGATTCCACGTCCCGCTCGTCGTGCTGCCGGTGGCGGTGCTGCTGTTCGCGATGTTCACGACCGGGCTGGGCCTGATCGTGGCCACGATGAACACATTCTACCGGGACTGCGGGCACTTCCTGGCCGTCTTCCTGCAGGCCTGGTACTTCGCGACCCCGATCATCTACCCGATCTCGGACCGGAGCCCGGCCTTCCAGCGGATGTCGTGGCTGAACCCGGCCTTCCCGTTCATCCGGATCTTCCAGGCCATCATCAGCGATGGCCAATGGCCCGATCTGACCACGTTCCTGGTGGCTGCCGGCATCGCGACGGTGAGCCTGGGGGTTGGCTATGCCGCGTTCAAGTCCTACGAAGACAAGCTGGTTTTCCGACTCTAAGCGAGCCGCCCGCGGCCGGGTGCCGGTCGCGCCCGAGCCGCTCGTCGAGCTGCGCGACGCGTCCTTGCGCTTCGTCAGCTACTATGACAAAAATTACTCGCTGAAGCGCGCCGCGCTGGACCTCCTCCTGCGCCGCGAGCAGCCCATGCCGTCCTCGGAATTCTGGGCCTTGCGCGATGTGACCCTGCGCATGGGACACGGGGAGCGCATCGGGATCGTCGGGTCCAATGGCGCTGGCAAGAGCACGCTGCTGCGGCTCATGGCGCGCATCTACCCCCCGACCTCCGGCAGCCTGACCGTGCGAGGCAACGTCGCGCCTCTCATCGAGATGGGCGCGGGCTTCAACCCCGAGCTTTCGGGCAACGACAACATCCTGCTCAACGGCGCGATGCTTGGCATCGGCCGCAAGCAGATGGAGGCCAAGGCCGACGGCATCTACGAGTTCACCGGCCTGCGCGAGTTCGCCGACCTCCCACTCAAGTATTACTCCAGCGGCATGTACATGCGTCTGGCGTTCGCCATCGCCACGGAAGTCGAGCCGGAGATCCTTCTGATCGACGAGTCCCTGGGCGCTGGCGACGCGGCGTTCATCGACAAGGCGAAGGCGCGAATTTTGGGCCTCCTCGATCGATCCAACCTCGTCGTGATCGTTTCCCACGACCTGGGCGCCCTGCGGGAGCTTTGCAACCGCGGGATCTGGATGCGCAAGGGGATGGTCGCCGCGGACGGGCCGATCGACCAGATCATCGACGCCTACCTCGCCGAAACGAACCCCTCCCCCGAAGGCTGAGGCACTCGCGCACCGGTACCGGCCAGGGAGGGCCCGATCGCGATGGCGACGACCGGAGAAACCGCCCGATTCCGCGTCGCGATGGCCGCCGCCGCCGCGATCCTCGGCATTCTGGCACTGCCGATCGTGCTGGGGCAGGTTTATGCCGCGAACGACCTCGGCCTCTTCCACCTGCCGCTGCGCCACTTCTACGCCCATTGCCTCAAATCCGGCGACGACTTCTCGTGGTTCCCGGGGATCTACTGCGGATTCCCCCTCCACGGCGAGGGGCAGATCGGCATGTACCACCCCCTGCACCTCGCGCTCTATTCGGCCCTCCCGTTTGGGGCCGCCTTCAACCTGGAGATCCTGGCGAGCTACCTGGCCCTGCTGGCCGGGGTTTTCGTCTTCCTGAGGCGCTGGGACCTGCCGCGCGATGCGGCCCTCCTGGGGGCGATCGTGTTCACCTTCGGCGGGTACAATTCCGGCCATTACATGCACATGAATTCGGTGGCCATCCTCGCTCACCTCCCCTGGCTCCTGACGGCCTTCGACGTGATCTTGCGGGGCGACGACCCGAGACGCGCGGCCTGGGCGCGGCTGGCCGTCGGGCTCTTGACCGCCTCGCAACTGCTGCTCGGACACCCGCAGAGCGTGTGGTTCTCGGCGATGGTCGAAGGGTTGTATTGCGCCTTCCTGGCACGACCTTCGCGCTCGTGCCTCCGCAAGGTGGCCGGGCTCGCCGTGGGGAAGGGCCTGGGAATCCTCGGCGGCGCCGTGCAGCTCCTTCCGACGGCCGAGGCGGTCGGCGGCTCGCACCGCGAGGTCCTGACAGATACGACCCGGGCCGCTGGCTCGCTGCCGCCACTGAACCTGATCCAGGCGGTGGCCCCGTACCTTTATCACTCCCGCGTCGTCGGCCCGGCCACGACGTTCGGCGACATCTCCTTCGGCCCCTCGATGACCATCGGCGACTGGCGGGTCTACGAGTTCGGCCTCTACAACGGCGCGATCGTCCCCGTCCTGCTGGCGTATCTGGCCCTTCGTTGGCGAGCGATTCGCCCGAGGCGCCTGGTCCTCGGCGCGGGCCTGCTCGCGGGACTGGGCCTGGTGCTCGCCTTTGGCGACTACACGCCGCTGTTCCTGGTCACCTCGCACCTCCCCGGCCTGAGCCTTTTCCGCCTGCCGGCGCGCTATCTGGTCATCTTTCACCTGGCTTCGGCCACCCTCGCCGCAATCGCCTTCGCCGACCTCGCGGGACTGGCGAGGGAGCGGGCGGTCCCTTTGCGGTCGCTGCGGCCCCTGTTGATCCTCCCGGCCATCAGCCTGGCGATCGCGCTCTGGGCCCATCCCGCCGCGAGGCGGTGGCCGAACCTCCTCCCCCGCTCCTGCTTCGCCAGCCGCAGCCATATTTACGCGGGCGTGGCTCTGGTGGTCGTCGCAACGCTGCTGGTGATGCTCGCCGCCCGCGGGCGCCGCGCCGCACTGGTCGCGATCCTCCTGTTCGCGGCGGCGGATGAGGCGTATTACGCCGTCAGCTTCATCAACTCCGCCCCCCCGCTGCCGTTGGCGATGCTGGTCGCATCGCGTTCGGTCCCGCCGACTCCGACGGCCGACCGCCTCCGTTCGTTCGACAACCTCTTGACCATCAAGGGCGCCCGGCTCGTCGACGGCTACGCGGCCCTCGTCCCGAGGCGGGAACTCGACTACGGCCGCCCCCCCTGCTTGCAGGTCGCCGGCGCGAGCTGGATGGTTCCTTTGCCGGACAGCCTCGACTGGTCGCCCGTGCCCGACCCGCTGCCCCGCGCCCGGCTGGTCGGCAAGCTGCTGGAGTTCCCCAACGCCAACGCCGCGATGCACCTGATCGACCCGAGGACGACGGCGATCGTCGCGGGCCCCTTGCGGGTGCGGGAGGGGCCGCCGGGCACGGCGAAAGTGATCTCCGACCGACCTGGCAGGATTCACGTGCTCACCGACGCCCCGACACGACAGCTCCTGGTCCTCACCGAGCGACACGACCGGAACTGGAAAGCCACCGTCGACGGCAAGCCGCGGCGGGTCGTCCCGGTGTACGGCGACTTCCTCGGCTGCGTCGTCGACGAGGGGGCGCACCGTGTCACCTTCCGCTATCGGCCCTGGAGCCTGCGCCTGGGCGGAAGGCTCTCGATGCTCGCCCTCGGGCTGATGGGCAGCTGGCTCGGGCTGGCTCTGGTGAGAGCGGGAAAGATTCAAGAATCGCGTCCCAGCGCGTCGAAGGAACAACCGGCAGTGTCGGCCGCATCGCGCCAGCAGGAAGGGAAGGATCAAGACGATGAGTGACGGAAGGGGTGCGGCGGCGGGCCAGCCGAGGCGGGTCGGCGATACGATCGCCATCGGCGGCGACTACCAGTTTCGAGCCGTGACCGAGGGGCCGCGCCCGCAACGGTTCTGGCACGACACCAAGTGCTGGCTCGCGCGCAAGTACCTCGCTCCCAGGCCGACCGACCGCGTTCTGGACATCGGCTGCGGCTCCGGCGTGGTCGCCGCCGCGCTGGCCGACTCTCCAGTCCAGGAGTGCGTGGGCATCGACGGCAGCGCCGACGCCGTCGCGTTCGCCTCCGGCCAGTTCCGCCGCGCGAACCTGCGATTCGAGCGCTGCCTGGTCGACGAGCTGGCCCTGCCCGAGGGGTATTTCGACGCGGCGGTCTGCATGGAGCTGGTGGAGCATATTCACGCGCACCAGGGGAGGACGCTGCTGGACTCGCTGTATCGCCTGCTGCGGCCCGGCGGGCGGCTGCTCCTCACGACCCCGAACTACCGCAGCGCGTGGCCGGTGCTGGAGTGGGCGCTCGACCGCTCGGGCAAGGTGCCGCACCTGGCGGGCGACCAGCATGTCACCTTCTACAACCACCGGAGCCTCGGCAGGCTCTGCCGCGATGGCGGCTGGCAACCGATCCACCAGCACTCCTGCTGCACGATCGCCCCGTGGGCGGCCTGGGCAAGCTGGGCCCTGGCCGAGTCGATCCGCGCCGCGGAGGCGCGCCTGCCCTTCGGGACCATCCTGGTCCACCTTGTCCAGAAGCCGCTGACGGGCCACGACGCCGGCGCGAACGCCGGGCGTCGGGCCGCCTGAACGAGTTTCGAGGCGCGAACAGGACAGGGAGGTCTCAAGGATGAGACGCGATGCCCAGGACGGCGGCGGGCCCGAACTGACGGTGATCGTCCCCATGTACAATGAGGAGGGCAACGTCCGCCTCCTGGCGGAGCGCGTCGCCACGGCCCTGGCCGATGTCTGCCCCTCTCATGAGATCGTCTATGTCGACGACGGCTCGGTCGACCGCTCGGTCGCCGAGGTCCACGCGCTCATGGAGACGCACCCGTGCGTCCGCCTGGTCCCCCTGGCGCGCAATTTCGGCAAGGAAGCGGCCATGCTCGCCGGCTACGACCACGCCCAGGGGCGTGCCGTCATCGTGGTCGATGCCGACTTGCAGCAGCCCCCGGAACTCTTCGAGGCGCTGCTGACCCCCTGGCGGCAGGGGTACGACGTCGTCAACGCGGTCCGCGAGCACACCGAGGGGATTTCGCGCGTCCGCAGGCTCGCCTCGACCGCGTTCTACTGGCTCAACGGCAAGTTGACGGGCGTCCGCATTCCGTCCCAGACCGCCGACTTCCGCCTGATGGACCGCGCCGTCGTCGACGCCGTCCGCCAGTGCCGCGAGAGCCACCGATTCAACCGCGCCCTGGTCGCCTGGACCGGGTTCCGCCACACCTCGATCACGTATGTCGCCGCCAACCGGCACTCCGGCCAGACTTACTGGAACTGGCGGCGGCTGGTGGTTTACGCGATGGACGGCATCCTGTCGTTCAGTGTCCGCCCGCTCCGTTTGGTCGGCCTGGCCGGGGGATTCATCAGCGCGTTCAGTTTTGCCTACTTGCTGACCGTGGCCGCCCTGCGGATCTTGCGGCCCGCGCTGGCCGGCGCCGACTTCGGCTACGCCAGCATCATCGGCATGATCTCCCTCATCGGCGGCTTTCAGCTCCTGGGCGTCTGGCTGCTGGGCGAGTATGTCGGGCGGATCTACGAGCAAGTCAAGGGCCGTCCGGCCTACGTCGTCCGCGAGCCGCGTGTGGTCGACGGCCACCGAGCGAACGTCCGGTTCGACCACGCCGAGGCCGAGTCCGCCGCGGCCCACCGTCCCGTGCGCACGGTCGCCAGGGAATCAGTCTGAACGACGGGAATGCCGCGGCTGTCAAGGAGGGCTTTCCCGTGCGGATCGGCATCGACATGCTTCCGGTCCAGGCGGAAAGCCGCCTGCGCGGGATCGGGCGCTACAGCCTCGACCTCGCCACGCACCTGCTGGCCCTCGACCCCACTGTCGAGTTCATCCTGTACGCGCACGAAGGACTCCCGGACTCCCAGATCCCGTCCGCGCCCAATGCCACGCGCGTAATGCTCCGCCGGGAGCCGGCAAGCGGCGAGCGCGAGCTTGCGGACGTGCTCGACCGCCTGGCGCGCGAGAACCCCGACGAACTCGACACCCTGCTCTTGCTCAGCCCCTTCGACCAGCAACCGGGCTACGGGCCGCCGGCCAAGCCTTTGCATCGTCCGCGCATGGCCGCGGTGATCTATGACCTGATCCCGTTCGTCTTCCAGGAGCACTACCTGGCGGACGAGGGCCACTCGGCGCGCTTCTATCGCCACCTGGAACGCCTGCGGAGCTACGACGCCCTGCTGGCGATCTCCGAGGCCACTCGCGCCGACTGCCAACGGCTCCTCGGCGCGAGACCCGGCCAGGTCGTCAACATTTCCGGCGCGGTCGATCCCACCCAGTTCGGCCCTGGTTCCGCAGGGCCGAGACCGGCGGACTCAAGCGGCATCCTCAACGGTCTAGGCATCACCGAACCCTATGTCTTCTGCCTCAGCGGCATCGACGAGCGGAAGAACTGGCGCGGCCTGATCGACGCCTATGCGCTGCTGCCCGACCGGCTCCGCGAATCGCATCAGCTTGTCGTGACGTGCAAGATCCCCGAATCGGCCCGCGCCGACGTTGAGGGTCATATCCGGTTGCGGGGGATGGCGGATCGCGTCGTGCTGACCGACGCCGTGCCCGACGACACCCTGCGCGTGCTGTATCAGCGCTGCGCGGCGTTCGCCTTCCCGTCGCTGTATGAGGGCTTCGGCCTGCCGATTCTGGAAGCGTTGCACTGCGGGGCGCCGGTCCTGGCCGGCAACAACTCCTCGCAAGTCGAGGTCGTAGGCGACGCCGGGTTGCTCGTCAACGCGGGCGATCCTTCGGATGTGGCGCAGGGGATCGCCAGGCTGCTGACGGACGAGGGACTTGCCCGGACGCTGCGGGACAAGGGGCCGGTGCAGGCCGCTCGCTTCTCCTGGGAGCGCACGGCCTCGGACGCCTTGCGGGCGCTGGGCCGCCGGTCGCGACGGCTGCGGGTCGACTCGCCCCGGCCCCGGTTGGCCGTCTTCTCGCCCTTCCCGCCCAAGAATTCGGGGATCGCGGATTACACCGCCCGCCTGGTCCACCACCTCAAGGACCGCTACGCGATCGACCTCTATCACGACTCGGGATACATTCCTCACCCCGCGCTGGCCTCGCCGGAGTATGCCGCGTTCGACCATCGCCTGTTCGCCAGGAATTCGGCGCAGATCGACTATCGAGGCGTCCTGTACCACATGGGCAACTCGCAATATCACCGCTTCATTTACGAGGCGATGGGTCGTCACGCCGGCATCGTCACGCTGCACGATTTCTGCCTGTCTGGATTTCACTGGTGGTATCGCCATCAGCCGGGGATCGACCCCGACCACTTCCTCCGCGAGCTCACGCACCACGCCCCGGGTCGCGCCGTCGAGGCCGTCGCGCATTGGGACGAGTGGTTGCGAGAGCCGGGCGGGATGCAGGAGGCGTGCGCCCAGCGGGGGCTCACCCTGAACCGGAGCGTCTTCGATCGCGCCTCGCGGGTGATCGTCCATTCCCCCTGGTGCGTCGATCAGGTCCGCGACCTGTTCCCCGAGCACGAATCCAAGATGGCCGTGGTCCCGATGGGGGCCACGGTGCGGGAGATCACCCCCGAGGTCCGCGCGGCGATCCGAGCCCGGTTCGACCTGCCGGCCGACGCCCTGGTCTTCGCGAGCTTCGGCATCCTGCACATGACGAAGATGAACGCCGAGGCGATCGAGGCCTTCGCGGGGGTCGCGCGGGCCGTGCCCTCGGCGCTCTTCGCGTTCGTCGGCCAGGATTTGATGGCCGGTCAGGCGCGGGAGAAAGCCGCGGAGCTGGGCTTGCTGGACCGCGTGCGGTTCCTCGGCCGTCAGCCCGACGCGGCGTTCGCGGACCTGATCGCGGCGGCGGACATCGGCGTCAGCCTCCGCCTGCCTCCGACCAACGGCGAGACCTCGGCGGCGCTCATGGACCTGCTCGGGTGCGGCGTGCCGACGATCGCCACCGATGTCGGCACCTTCGCGGGCTATCCCGACGCCATCCTCCGCAAGGTCCGTTGGGATGCCGACGGGCCGGACGCCCTGGCGCGCGTGATGCTCGAACTGGCGACCGACCGCGGGGCGCGCGAAACCCTTGGCCGCTCCGCGGCGCGGCATGTCCGCGAGCGTCACGCCTGGAAACTTGCGGCGGCGGGATATGCCGCCGTGATCGAGGACGATTATGCGAGGCGCAGGCATGCGGGAGGCCGGCAACACCGCCGCGCCGCCGCCGACGGCCAGTCCAGGAGGGCGGCGACGTGCTGATCGGCATCGACATGCTGGGGGTCCAGTCGCCGGGCAGCCGGGGGCGTGGCATCGGCCGCCTGGGCCGGAATCTCGTCGCGCACCTGCTCGCGGCCGACCCGTCCGTGGAATTCCTGCTGTACGGGCACGACGACCTGCCGACCGACGCCTTCCCGTCCGCTCCCAATGCGCGGATCGGCCGCATCGGCTGCGACCCCGCGCTCGGTGAGGTGGAGCTGGCCGAGGCGATGGAACGGCTGGCGCGCGAGAACCCCGACCGCCTCGACGCCTTCGTCCTGCTGAGCCCGCAGGAGCTGCACGGGGGACACGGGCCGCCCGCCAAGCCGCTCAACGGCCTGACGATGGCCGCGGTCGTTCACGACCTGATCCCCTTCCACTACCAGGAACGCTACCTGACTTGCGACGTGTACGCCCCGCGGTTCTACCGCAACCTGGAGCGCCTGCGGAATTATGACGTCCTGCTGGCGAACTCCGATGCGACTCGCGACGACTTCCTTTCCATGCTCCACATCCCCGCCCACAAGGTCATCACCATTGGCGCCGCGTGCGACTCGAAGGACTTCGAGCCCGACCTCTCGGTCCCGATGCACGCCGACGCCCGGCGGGCCCTGCACGGCCTGGGCATCGAAGGCCCGTTCCTCTACAGCCTGACCAACGTCGACTATCACAAGAACCTGCTCGGCTTGATCGACGCCTTCGCCCTTCTGCCCGCCGACCTTCGGCGCTCGCATCAGCTTGTGCTGACGTGCTCGGCTAACCCCGGCGACGTGTGGCAGGTGCGCGAGCACGCCGGCAAGCTCGGCGTCCACGACCGCCTCATCCTGACGGGCGCGCAGCCCGACTCGACCCTGCGCGTGCTGTATCAGCGCTGCGCGGCGTTCGCCTTCCCCTCGCTGTATGAAGGGTTCGGCCTGCCGCTTCTGGAGGCGATGCACTGCGGCGCCCCGGTCGTCGCTGGCAACAACTCCTCGCAGATCGAGGTCGTGGGAGATGCCGGCCTGCTGGCCAACGTCGGCGATGCCGGCGACCTCGCCGCCAAGCTCGCCCGCGTCCTGACCGAGCCCGGGCTGGCCGAGGACCTGCGACGGCGGGCGCTGGTGCAGGCGTGGCGGTTCTCCTGGGAACATACGGCCGGCAAGGCGCTGGGGGCGTTGACCGAGGCCGTCGAGCGCAAATCGTCGCGGCGGTTCCGGGGCGACCGCGCCCACTCGGCGAGGCCGCGGCTGGCCGTCTTCTCGCCGTTCGCGCCCAAGCGTTCAGGCATCTCCGACTACTCCGGGAGGCTCATCGACCGCCTGAAGGCGACCTACGCGATCGACCTGTATCACGACTCCGGCTACACTCCCGACCCGGCGCTCGCCTCGGCGGAGTTCGGCTGCTTCGACCATCGCCTGTTCGCCCGCAACGCCCCCTTGCTCGACTACCGCGGCGTCCTGTACCAGATGGGCAACTCGCACTATCACAAGTTCATTTACGAGGCTCTGCTACGCCATCCGGGCATCGTCACCCTGCACGATTTCTGCCTGGCGGGATTCCAGTGGTGGTACTCGCACACCCTCGACGGCACGGCCGGGCACTTCCTGGGCGAGTTGGACCACTTCCGACCGGCTCGATCCGCCCGCCTTGCCGCCCTCCTTCATGACCTGATGCGCGAGCCCGGCGGCATCCAGGTCGCGTGCGCCAAGCGCGGCGTCCACCTGAATCGCCGCGTGTTCGAGCGGTCCGAACGCGTGATCCTCCATTCCGCCTGGGGCCGACGGCAAGCTCGCGAGACCTTCCCGGAGTTCGACGGCCTCTGCACGCACATCCACCACGGGGCCACGGCACTGGCGCCGACGCCGGCGCAACGGGCGGCGGTCCGCGAGCGGTTCGGCCTGCCGCCGACGGCCCTGATCTTCGCCAGCATGGGAATCATGACTCGCGACAAGATGAATGATGAGGCCATCGCGGCGTTCGGGGCGATCGCCAGCGAGTTCCCCGACGCAATGCTGCTCTTCATCGGGCTGGATATCGAGGGGGGCGAGGCCCTCCGCAAGGCGGAGGGTCTGGGGCTGCGGGAACGCGTTCGGTTCCTCGGCCGCCAGGGGGCCGACGACTTCGCGGACCTGATCGCGGCCATCGACGTTGGCGTCAACCTCCGCCGCCCGCCGACCTACGGCGAGACCTCGGGCGCCCTGCTCGACCTCCTGCGGCGGGGCGTGCCGACGATCGTCACCGACGTGGCGACCTTCTCCGACTACCCCGACGACGTGGTGCGGAAGGTGCGTTGGGGCGACGACGGGATGCCCGGCCTCATCGCCGCGTTGCGGGGCCTGGCTGGCGACCCCCCTACCCGCGCCGCCCTGGGACGTGCGGCGATCCGCCACGTCCATGAGGTCTACGACTGGGACCGCTCCGCGGCGGCCTACGTCGAGGTGATCGAATCCACCCATGCCGAGCGTTCTTCCGCCGGCGCGAACCGCGCGCCGACGGCCAGGCGCCTTGGCGTGTCGCCGGTCGGCCATTGACGGGGCCGCCGTCCCTCCCCTCTTCCCCCGCGAGCGAGGTGTGCGATGAAGCGCCTGGTCCAGACAGTCGTGCGGGCGGCGTGGCGTGCGATGTCGCCGATCCGCGTCCCGTTGACGCGCCGATTCCACGACGAGCTCGTGCGGGCCGGCGTCGCCGCCCTGGCGCAGGCGGAGGCCGTGGCCGTCCACGAGCGCGTCCTGCCGCCGTTATACTGGGGCTTCGAGGCCCAGATCGCGGCCACCCACCAGTCCGCCAGGGCCCTCTCGGCCGACACCTCGCTCGTCCTCAATAGCGTGGTCCGCGAGCTGGCGAGGCTCCAGATGCAGGTCGAGATCCTCCAGCAGATCGTCCAGGAGAACGGCCGCGCCCATGCCGGCCTGTCGATTGTCGGCGAGGCCGGCCAGGGCCGCGAAGCCTTCACGCCCCGCGACCGCCCTGAAGAACGCATGCGGGTCGGCTGACCCACGGACTTCGCGGAAAATTCGAGGAGCAAATCGTCATGGATCACGCGAAGCCCTGGCAAACCGCCGACGACCGGCCGATCGCACGCATCTCTTACGCCCAGAACATGGAAGACATCCTGCTGGACCGACTCTTCGGCGGCCGTCCGGGGACGTTCATGGACGTGGGCGCGAACCACCCCTTCCTGGACAGCAACACATACTTCTTCTATCTGCGCGGCTGGCGGGGCGTGAACCTGGAGCCGATCCCCCACAACCATGCGCTGTTCCTGGAGCATCGCCCCGGCGACCTGAACCTCGACGTCGCCGCCTCGGATTTCGAAGGCGATCTGACATTCCATGAGATCGCCACCGACGAGGGGCTTACCGGCCATTCCTCGCTGTCGGCCGAGGTCGCCGACCAGCACCGCGGCGGGGGGTTCTCGATCGCCTCGTACCAGGTCCGGGCGCGGACGGTGGCGGCGCTCGTGGCGGAGCACCGGATCGAGCCTCCCGATTTCCTGTCGCTCGACGTGGAAGGGCACGAGGACGCGGTCCTCCGCGGCATCCCCTGGAAGACCTGGCGGCCGAGGGCGCTGGTGATCGAGGCGCTTTCGCCGCTCTCGCATGAGGTGTCGTACGGCGCGTGGGAGCCGACCTTGCTGGCGAACGGCTACCTGTTCGCGGCCACCAACGGCGTCAACCGCTTCTACCTCCGCGACGACCTTCGCGACAAGCTCCCGCTCTTCCAGACGCCGGTCAACTGCCTCGACCAGTACCAGAGGGCCGAGGTGGTCGCGGCGCGGGGCGAGGTTGAGGGCCTGAATGGCGCGGTCCAGTACCTTCAGCGGCAGTACGATCAGATCGTGGCGGATCGTGATTGGGACCGGGCCAACTTCGAGCGCATCCGCGAGGGCTGGACCTGGGGCCAGGCGCAGGCCGAGCACGCCCAGCACGCCTGGGAGCGCGACCGCGCCGCGTACGAGCGCGACCGCGCCGCGTACGAGCGCGACCGCGCCGCGTACGAGCATCACCGCGCCGAGTCCGACCGGGCGGCCGTCGCTTCCGAGGCCGACCGCGCGGCCCTTCACGCCCTTCGGATCGAGTTCGAGCACACTCGCGAGGAGTTCCACCGCTGCTGGGCCGCGCGAGAGTGGGAGCGCGCTGACCTCCAGGCGCGGCAGGAAGCGGCCCGGCACCAGGAGGACGCCCTCCGCGAGGAGAATGAGTCGCTGCGTCGGCAGCTTTTGGCCACCCAGAGGGGGCTGCGGCCGTATCGACTGCTGGACCGGCTGGGCCTCGTGCCCAGGGGCTACGGCATGGCCAGGCGCGTCAAGGGCCGGCTGACGCCGTGACGTGCGGCGATTCAACCCGCCTTGATTCGTTCGCGACCCGACGTATGATGTCGGACCCGTCCCCCGCGCCGTCGTGGGGGATGCTCCGCGCCCGGGTCGATGGAGTGGCCCGCCCATGATTTTCCACCAGATCGCGATGCTGGCCGTAGTCGCCCTCGGAGCGTCGGAGATCACCGTCCAGCCGGGCCGTGGTGACCGCGCCCTGGCCTCCTGGCAGCGCTCCATCGGCTCGCTCGACCGCCCCGGAGAGCGCACGGTTGAGACCCTCAAGCGCTACGACCTGGAGACCCGCTACCGGCGCGATCCGGACCGTGCCATCGCCGCGCTGGAGCGTGCCGCCCGCGAGCAACCCCAGTCGGACCTGGTCTTCGCGCTGGCGGAGCTGTCGTGGATCGATGGGCGGCGGCTCGACCGCCACCGACGGCCGGGGGCGCTGGACCGCTACCTCGACACCGTCGCCTTCGCCTTCGACTTTCTGTTCGACCCCGACCCCGCGCTGGTCGCGGGGCGGCAGCCGTCGGACCCCCGGTATCGCCTGGCGTGCGACCTGTACAACGGCGGGCTCGACCGCCTGATCCACGCCGCCCAGGGGGCCGGCCAGGGGAAGATCCTGCCTGGGGCCACCGTCCGCCTGAAGATCCACCGCGGCGAGCAAGTTCTGCGCGTCGCGCTCAAGGACGGTCCCTGGGAGGCCACCGACGTCGATGAGATCCTGCTGGCCTCGGAATTCGAGGTCTCCGGTCTCGACAGCCGCAGCCCCCATTACGGCCTGGGCGTCCCGCTCATCGGCGTGCGCCGCCCCAGGGAGGCCGCCAAGGGCGCCGAGCGCTTCTACCCGCCCGAGCTCGCCTTCCCACTGACCGCCTTCCTCGCCCCCAACTCCCGCCTCCGCGACGCCGAGGGCGGCAAGCCTCGCGAGTGCACGCTCAACCTGGTTGACCCCGTGCAATCCCCCTTCGCGATTCAAGGCGAGGCGTCGGTGCCGCTGGAGGCCGACCTGACGACCCCGCTGGCCTACATGTGGTCGCGCACCGATCTCGACTCGTATCGCTGGAAGGGCCTGCTCCGCCCCGGCGACGCCCTGGGACGCGCCGGGCTGATGCTGATTCGCCCTTATGAACCGGGCAAGATCCCCGTCGTGATGGTCCACGGCCTCTGGTCGACGCCCCTGGCCTGGATACCGATGCTGAACGAACTCCAGCGTGACCCGGCGATCCGCACGCGCTATCAGTTCCTGCTCTACCTGTACCCGACCGGCGCCCCCGTGCCGATCGCCGCCAGCGGGCTTCGCGATGCGCTCTTGCTGGCCGAGCGTACGCTCAATCCCACACGACAGGACCCGAATTTCGAGCGGATGGTGGTCGTGGGGCACAGCATGGGGGGCCTACTCAGCCACGCGATGGCCGTCAACAGCGGCAACCGCCTCTGGGAGTTGAACTCCGAGATCTCGTTCAAGGATCTCCAAGGGCCGCCGGAAGTCCTCTCGGAACTGCGGCACTACCTGTTCTTCGACGCCCTGCCCTTCGTGCGCCGGGTGGTCTTCCTGGCGACCCCGCATCGCGGCTCGGAACACAGCCGGCGGACCGTCGGGCGGATCGGCGCGGGCCTGATTGTCGAGCCCGACAAGCTCTCCGCCTTGCTAGGGCAACTGATCAAGGCGAACCCCGACACGCTCGACCGTCGTCAGTTCCGCCACCTGCCCACATCGATTGAGACGCTTCGCATTGACTCATCGGAACTCACCGCGTTTCTGGCGATGAAGCCGGGCGACGCGGGCGTGAAGTTCCACTCGATCATTGGGGCCCTCCGTCCCGGCCCCATCGCCGAGACGACCGACGGCGTGGTCTCGTACCGGAGTTCGCACCTCGAAGGCGTGGAGTCGGAACGCGTGGTGCGGTCCGACCACGGGGTGCAGAAGGCTCCGGAGGCGATTCTGGAAGTGCGCCGCATCCTTCTGGAGCACGTCGGGCTGTCCGCCGCCCGTGCGGCCACCCCCGCCCCTCGGCGAGAGTGAGTCCGCGACGACCTCACGCGGTCGGCTTGCGGGGCGGCTTCTCGCGCGTGCCTCTCCAGGCGTCCAGGAGGGCCTTGAGTTCCTCGACGGTCACGCCGCCGTGGTCGTCGCCGGACTCCCAGCGGGCCATGATCGCCGCGTGGCGTTCGCGGAGCACGCCCTTTGGCAGGAAGCGGCCCTTGAACTTCTTCAGAACCTTCAGCCGGGGGTCGGCCGGCGGCCTCGGTGCGGCGGGGGCCGAAGCGGGGGCGGGAGCGGGCGCGGGGGCGGCGGAAGCGTCGGTGGACATCGGCGAATCCTCGGAGCGTTTCGGCTCGGATCAGGACGGAAGCAAAGCGGACCAATCGGGAGGTCGGCCGGACCGCCGGCATGGGCCATCCCGCACACCTTGCCCCGCGCGAAGCCCATACGATAAACCAAGGCCCCTCGGATTCGCAAGCACAGCCCGCGCGGTTCCTGGACCCGCACCCAGGCCAGGCCGAACGAAACGGGAGAGCCCCTTCCGCATCAGGAGTCGTCCGGGTAGGGTGTAGGCTCACCTCCAGGAAACGCCCGGCGAGTCGAGATCGGGGGGCGGCAGCCAATGGGACCGCGCACGTGGATCGGCGACCGTCGCGGCGGGGCGATCGCGTTGTTGGCTCTCATCCTGCTGCTGACGCCCCTGGCCACGGGCGGTGCGGCCCCGCCGGAGGCCCTTGCCAATCCCCGCGTCTCGCTGATTCCCCCGCAGAAGGCTGAGGCCACGCAGGTCCAGTTGAAACGGACCGGCCTGGCCAATCACGAGCGGCCCGCCGCGCCTGGCAAGCCGGTGGCCGGGCCCCAGCCGCGCCGGATCGTCGTGGCCGACGAGACGGGGCGCAGGGTCGTCGCTCGGGTTCTGGGTTCGCGCGAGGGCCGGTACGTCGTCCTTCTGCCCGACGGCCGCCTCGGCTGGCCCGATGGCCTGATCGACACGGCCAGGCCGTTCGTGCCCGCCACCGCCGACGAGATGCGCCGGTCGCTCGTCGAGGGGGGTTACCAGGGCTTTGAGATCCGGCAGACCGAGCATTACCTGGTCGTCTCCCAGGCGACCCCGGCCTTTGCGGCGGCGAGTGCTCAACTGCTGGAAAGCCTATATCGCGGCCTGACCAACGGCCTGCGGTGCGACGGGATCGCCGCGCAGGAGGCCGAGATTCCCCTGGTGGCGGTGATCTACCGGACCGAGAAAGATTTCCGTGCCCGGCACGACGTGGACCCCGACGTCCAGGCGTTCTACAGCGTCTCCAGCAACCGGATTTTCTTCTACGAAACCTCGGACCGTGATCAGCAGGCGCCGGAGGTCGCGGCGCTGCGGAAGCCCCAGACGGTCGCGCACGAGGGGACGCATCAGATCCTCCAGAACATCGGCGTCCAGCCCCGGCTGGCCGACTGGCCCGCGTGGCTAGCCGAGGGCCTGGCCGAGTACTGCGCGCCAACGACCACCGGGCGCAACGGCGACTGGGCTCGGTTCGGCAAGGTCAACCCGTTCCACATGGCGACCTTCCGCGACCTGAAGGACCCCGCCGCTCTGCAAGGGAGGGGCCAGGGCATGACCATCCCCGACTTCGGTGCCGACCCCCGCCACCCGATGGTCGAGGGCCTCGCGACGCGGGGCGACCTGACCCCGACGGATTACGCCTCCTCGTGGGCCTTGACGCATTACCTGGCCACCCGGCGCCTGGACCAGTTCCTCGCCTACCTCAAGACGCTCGGCCGGATGCGGCCCCTGGAGCGCCGGACGCCCACGGAGCACCTCTTCACCTTCCGATCGGCCTTCGGCGACGACCTCGCCAAGCTCGACCGCAAGGTGCGGGCCCACGTCGACCACCTGGAGGAACTCGGGCACTTCGAGGCGCTGACGTACTACGCGGTCATCTTCGAACAGGTTTTTCCCGATAGCCCGAACCTCCGCGGGACGCTCGTGAGCCAGTCCCCCTCGGTCATCCGCCAGTGGCTCGACAGCATGGTCGCCCCCCACGGCGGACAGGCCTTGTGGGAGATCATCCCTTGCCAGACCCGCGGCCAGGCTTTGCTCCGCACCCGACGCTGGCACACGGGGCCCTGAACTCACGACATCGCGCACCTGGCCTTCAAACAACCTTCCCCAACGCGGCCAGCGAGCCTTCGACGAGCAACTGACCGGCCTGCGGGGCCAGAAACGCGCTGCGGGCGGTCCTGGGCTCGTACCCTCCTGCGTAGTAGGCGGTCGCGGTGCCGACGTAACCGATGTAGTCGTTGGCCAGGGTCGTCACCCACGTCGTTGGCAAGGGGCTGGCGGCCTTGATGTCCAGGCCATGCTGGCAGAAGAACTCGGCGCCGTTGGTCACGAGGCCGAGATTGCCGATCCGGATCGCCTGCACCTCGCAGTCGACGACCGGCGATCTGGACCGTCGCCTCTCGACGAATTGGCGTTCCCCGGCGTAGATCTTCTCCCAGTCCGCGCCGGAGCCGAGCCCTTCGCTGGGGGCCTCGTCCTTGAGGTCGCGAGGTTCGCGGATGGGAATCGGGACGACGGTGCGGACCCCGCGCAGGTCAAGCGCGGCCTTCCATTCCATCCGGGCGATGGCCCTGGTCGCCGAGGCCCCGAGCGTCCTGCCCATCATGCGGGACCACGGCGCGCCGAACTCGGTGCCCGGGCGCAAGTTGTCAACCTGCGTCACGTCGCCCGCGGCCCCCAGCAGGAACCCGACGGGCAAATCCGGGCGGCTGTACTGGGCGCGGAGCGCCTCGCGGAGGTCAAAGGCGTAATCGGCCGAGAAGCCGCCGAACCGGCCGACGGTCGAGTGACAGGTGAAGTGGACGAAGAGGCCCAGGAGGTCGCCGCCCGGCAGCCTCGCCGCGAGCACGCCGACGTCGGGGTCGGTGGGGCCCGCCACGCGCACGATCCTGGGGTTCCCCTTGCCGGGGTGCGTCACCTGGCGGCCGTCGCGCATCAGGAAGCGGCGGTTGAATGCGATCCCCGGGGCGGGCTCGGCCCCGACTCCGATCTCCGCCGCGTGCATGGCGTTCCAGGCCATGATGACCGCATCGCCCACCTTGTCCCGCACTTTCTCGCCATATTCCGGGTCGGCCTCCGAGCCGAAGCACGTCGCCAGCGGCCCGCCGCTGTGCGTGTGGCTGGCGCCGATCAGAATCCGATCGGGAGGGATCTCCGTCTTCGCCGCGATCGCCGCCCGCGCTCCGGCGGTCAATTCACCCGGGGTGAATAGGGTGTCGATCCCCACCAGCGCCGCGGCCCCATCCTCCGTCCGGACCACCATCGCGACGACCTTCAGAGGGTCGTCGACCTTCTCAATGATCCTCCTGGCCGATCCCCCCGGGCTCTCCGAACCGGGCTTGGGGGTGATGTCCGCCTCGCCGAATCCCACGTGCAACATGGCCCGCCCCTTTCCCTTCGCTCATCGAGCCACGTCCGACGGCAAGGCTCGACTTGCCAGGGACGCCCGCCCGCGTCACAATGTGGACCGCTGGGGATGTAGCTCAACTGGGAGAGCGCCGCCTTTGCAAGGCGGAGGTTGCGGGTTCGACCCCCGTCGTCTCCACTATCCCCATCCGTCGATCCCTGCCAACGCCCAGATCGCTTCTTCCCTGGGCGGAAGCGATCCGACGACTTTCCAAGCGGCCTGTAAAAATAACGCCTGGCCTGCTCGTGGGCCAGGACGTTGCGGCCCCACCTCTCCGCCCAACGCGGCTGGCCCGGCTTTCTTGAACCGTCATGACGCCGGATTCAAGCCGGGCGGCACATTTGCCGATGATAACTCATATTGTCGACGCTTTGCCGAAGCCCGAGGCAGGATCGTCGGGCCCTCGCGCGGGGATCGCTCGCCGAAACGACCAACAGGACAGGGAGGGTTTCTCGTGAAGAGCCGCGCAGGGGGTTGCGGGGGTCGGGTCTTGGCGGTGGAGCCCTGCGAGGAACGGGCTTTGTTGACCCTGGTGTTCGTCTTCAACGGCTCCGGATTTGGCAGCGCGAAGCCCAGCATCTTGACCGCCGACGCCGCGCGTGTGCTTCATAAAGCCGCCGGCGCGCAGGTCGTCCAGCTGGCCAATCCCCCTCTGGGAACGCCCGGCGCCCTCCACGGCATCGCCCGGCAGATCGAGTCGATCAGCCACGGCCAGCCCATCGGGATCGTAGGTTTCAGCGCCGGGGGGACCCTGGCCCTGCACCTCGCCGCCGACCCGAAGCTGCACGTGAAGGATGTACTGGCCTATTACAGCCCACCGGATGTCAAGGGTTACCTGGCGTTCCACGGACGCGACCACTTCTCGAAGTACATCCTGGGACATGGCCGTTTCAGTCGCGAGGGAATCGATCTCCTCAGCGGTCCGAGCCCCACCACGGCCCACGTCGTCGCGGCCTATGGCCTCCGCGATCACAATGTCGTCGCCGACGAGAGCGAGGCCAGCTTCCGGCAAGATTTCCCCGCGGGCGTCGTTTATAAGTACGACGGTCCGCACGGGGTCTCGATCAGTCAGAGCCCCGCGGCGCTGGAAGACTTCCTGGCGCACCTTTGATCCGCGGGCGTCGGGGAGGTCACCGATCGCGAGGGTCATTCGATCCACCCTGGGCCCCAGGCTCATTCGACGGCCAGGACTTCGCCGGTGGCGGACACCTCGACCTCGCGAACCTTGCCCCGGGCATCCTTGCCGCGGACTTCGTAGGCGTCCCGGCCGTCGACCTTCAACTTGTAAGCTTTATCAAAAGTCAGACCAGGGAGTTCCCTGCGGGCCGCTTCCATCACGGGGGCGGGGACCTGTGCCAGCGGCACCACCTCATCGGCCTCGGGACGACCGCCGCAACCGAGGCCCAGGCCGAGGCACAGGAGTCCGGCGGTCGTGGAGATTGTCGCGAATCGGTGCCTCATCGGATCAGAATCCTCCCGCCACGACTTCTCCCCCGGCCCTGGTGGCCAGGGCCCGGTACACTCGTTTGTCCAGGGAGGTTTTGAGGAAGGTGACGTGTCCGTCGGCGAACAGGAAGTGGGCGCCACCGGCCTCATGCCTGCCGTGGAACTGGTTCACTTCGCTGTTGGGATCGCCCGGTCCCTTGTTGCCCCCCGCATGGCCCAGGACCATGCCAGCCGCCCCCTCGACGCGGGGATAGCCGATGCCGTCGGCCTCGTCCGGGTACAGGGCGGCCCCCGTGACGGAGCCGGCCCAGGTGGCCTCCCCCAGACTTCGCGACCGCTCCCCCACCGCGATCGTGGAGGACGAGCCGTCAGTTATCGCGCGCGACCCGATCGCACTTCCCCGGAAGAAGACGCCGTCGCCGTCGATCCCCGGGTCGCTGGTGCCGAACATCCCGACATAATTGGCCGGAGCCACGGAGCAGATCGGGGATGTCGGGACCCCGGCATCGTCCCTCGCGGTGGCCAGCCAGGCCGGGTAGGCTGGGCCCGCCGGGCACAAGAAGACGTCGATCACCTGCAACCGGGCGGTGAGGTTGGCGGGGCGTTCGATCGCGAGGCCGAAGTTGATCGCGGCGAATGCGGGCCCCTGCTCAAGCTGGGGCAGCAACATCGCGCCCCACCCCCAGCCCGGCCCGGTGTCGGTGCCGTCGGCGAGAAAGCCCGAGAGGTAGCCGGGAGGAAAGCTGCGGTGCGTCGCCTCGTAGGAGGCCAGCCCGAGCCCGATTTGCTTGAGGTTATTCAGGCAGCCCGCCCGCCTCGCGGTGCCCCGAGCCGCCTGCACGGCCGGTAACAACAGCGCAATCAACAGCCCGATAATGCTCAGGGCCACCAATAATTCAATCAGCGTGAAGGCGCGACGCCTCTGAACTCGCATTCCCATCAGCCCCTCCGCGAGAACGATTCCGTCAGCTTACCCGACGGCCCGCCCGGCGGGAAGGCGACCGGCGACCCAGGGTGCGCCAGGGGATTCCGGCATCGCCCCGGAACTCCCCCGTAGGGCCGGTTTCCACCGG
>JAABUQ010002753.1_pt1 | contig 33948 bp, 30 predicted proteins | sample 5560001 | NCBI WGS metagenome assembly JAABUQ01 (sample SAMN10711888, study PRJNA513371) | rock metagenome | isolation source: Antarctica rocks | place: Antarctica: Victoria Land, Finger Mt nord | collected 2015-12-18
CGATGTCGATGTGCCGCTGGACCGGCTGCCCGGTATCCTGCGCCGCGTCGGCTGCGCGTTCCTGTTCGCGCCGCGCCACCACGCGGCGCTGCGCCATGCCGCCGGGCCGCGGGTGGAGCTTGGCACCCGCACCATCTTCAACCTGTTGGGACCGTTGGCAAATCCGGCCCGCGTCACGCGGCAGCTGACTGGCGTGTTCGACCCCGTCTGGGCGCGCCCGATGGCGGAGACGCTGCAGCGCCTCGGCACCACCGATTGCTGGCTGGTGCATGGTCACGGCCTGGACGAGTTGACCGTAGCCGGCGAGAACAGCGTCGTGGCGCTCCACCGGGGCGCGATCAGGAGTTTTACGGTGCTTCCCGAGGACGCGGGGCTGCAACGCGCGCCGGTGGCCGCGATAAAAGGTGATGGACCCGAACAAAACGCGGAGGCGTTGCTGGCGTTGCTGCTCGGCGCGGCTGGTCCCTATCGCGACACCGTGGTGTTGAACGCCGCCGCGGGCCTGGTGATCGCCGAACAGGCTGATGACCTGCGCCACGGTGCCGTGCTGGCATCGGCGACGCTGGACGACGGCGCCGCACTCGCGGTTCTGGACCGATTGCGGAGAGAGACGGCATGAGCGGGCAGCAGACCATGGCCGACGAGGACGTGCTGGCGCGCATCTGCCGCGACACCAGGGCAGAAACTTCCAATCGCCGTCAACATACCAGCATCGAGGCGATGCGGGCGCGGGCGATCACCGCGGGCGCGCCGCGCGGGTTCGGTGCCGCGCTGATGCAGGCCGCTGCCGGCGACGGCTATGGCCTGATTGCCGAGATCAAGAAGGCGTCCCCTTCGAGCGGCTTGATCCGGCCCGAGTTCGATCCGGCGTCGCTTGCCCGCGCCTACGCCGAGGCCGGCGCCACCTGCCTTTCGGTGCTGACCGAGTCCGCTCATTTCCAGGGCAGTACGGCCGATTTGCGGACCGCCCGCGCCGCCGTCGGGCTGCCGATCCTGCGCAAGGATTTCATCCTGGATGCCTGGCAGGTATACGAGAGCCGGGCGATGGGAGCGGATTGCATCCTGCTCATCATGGCCGCCCTGACCGACGACCAGGCGATCGAGCTGGAAAGCGTTGCCCGAATGCTCGACCTCGATGTGCTGGTCGAGGTGCACGATCGCCGCGAGCTTGACCGCGCGCTTGGCTTGCAGACCAAGCTGATCGGCATAAACAATCGTAACCTCAAAACGTTGCAGACCGATCTGAGCTTGACGGCCGAGCTTGGCCAGCATGTTCCGCCGGATCGCTTCCTGATTGCCGAGAGCGGCATCCGCAATCACGCCGACATCAAGGCCTTGAGTGAGATTTCGGTGCGCAGCTTCCTGGTCGGCGAAAGCCTGTTGCGCCAGCGCGACGTGGCGCACGCCACCCGGCTGCTCCTGGGCGGCGCGTGAACACGCTCACCCACCTCGACGCCCAAGGCCGCGCCACGATGGTGGACGTTGGCGGCAAGCCGGTCACCGACCGTGCTGCCACCGCCTGCGCGCGGGTTGCCATGCAGCCCGCGACCTTACGCATGATCCTGGCCGGGGAGGCCAAGAAAGGCGACGTGTTCGGCATCGCGCGCATTGCCGGGATCATGGCCGCCAAACGCACCGCCGAGCTGATCCCGCTGTGCCATCCGCTGCCGATCTCGGCGGTTTCAGTCGAGTTGGAGGCTGATGGCCTGGATGGCGTGTCGGTGACCGCCATGGTCCGCACCACCGGACGCACCGGGGTGGAAATGGAGGCGCTGACTGCCGCAAGCGTGGCGGCGCTGACGATTTACGATATGTGCAAGGCGATCGATCGCGGAATGCGGATCGACGGGCTTCGCGTGCTGGCCAAGTCGGGCGGGGCTTCCGGCGATTTCCGGCAGGATTGATGATTTCGGTGGAAGCCGCGCGCGAGCGCATCCTCGCCGGCCTTTCGCCCGGTCCCGCCGAAATCGTGCCGCTGGCCGAGGCTTGGGGCCGGGTGACCGCCGCCCCGGTGCTCGCGCGGCTGGTACAACCGCCGTATGACATGTCGGCGATGGACGGCTATGCGCTGCAAGCCGCATCCGGCCCATGTGGCGCATCGCTGCCGGTGGTCGGCAGCGCTCCGGCCGGCCATCCATGGCAAGGCACGCTGTCGAGCGGTGCGGCGTTGCGACTGTTCACCGGCAGCGTCATGCCGTCCGGTGCGGATTGCGTCGTGCTACAGGAAGATGTCCAGCGCGACGGCGATACGATAGTGTTGACCGAGGCGGCGCAGGCTGGCCGGCACATCCGCCGCGCCGGCCAGGATTTCGCGCTGGACGAAGTGCTGGTTGCCGCCGGCCAACGCATCGGCGCGCGGCAGGTAGGCCTCGCCGCCGCCGGCAACCATCCCTGGCTTGCCGTCCACCGACGCCCGCGTGTGGCAATCCTGGCCACCGGCGACGAGATCGCGCTGCCGGGCGAGCCGATTCCGGCGGGCGGCATCGTCAGTTCCAACGCTCATGCGCTTGCGGCCCTGGTGCGGGCCTGCGGCGGCACCGCCATGGTGTTGCCGGTTGCCGCAGACGACCGCGCTGCCCTGGCTGCCGGAGCCGGCGCGGCGCGTGGCTGCGATCTGCTCGTGACCACCGGAGGCGCCAGCGTGGGCGATCACGACCTCGTTCGCGAGGTGTTGCAGGAACAAGGCATGGCGCTGGATTTCTGGAAGATCGCGATGCGGCCGGGTAAGCCCCTGCTGCACGGGCACATGCACGGCCTGCCGGTGATCGGACTGCCCGGCAACCCGGTCTCTGCCCTGATTACCGCAATCCTGTTCCTGATCCCGGCTATCGAGCGACTGGGCGGGCTGCCCGGCAATCCGCCCACCAGCGAACCGGCTCGCCTGGGCGCTGCCCTGCCGGCCAATGACGGCCGTGCCGACCATCTGCGCGCCAGCCTCAGCCGGGCGCCCGATGGCGCTTGGCTGGCCACGGCGTTTGGACGTCAGGACTCGTCGATGCTGCGGGCGATGGCGCAGGCGGACTGCCTGATAGTGCGCGCGCCATTGGCGCCTCCGGCAGCGCCGGGCGACATCGTGAACGTATTGCGGCTCAACCGGTTGGGAGTGTAACGGATACCCTTGACCCGACCACCGGAACCTAACTAGAACATCGATAGTTGCCGGTTTGTTCCGGCAGTTCTGGACAAGGTCTTCTTCCATGCTAACGCGCAAACAGCACGAATTGCTAATGTTCATAGACGGTCATCTCAAGACCACCGGCTTCTCGCCCAGCTTCGAGGAGATGAAGGCCGCGCTGGATTTAAAGTCGAAATCAGGCATCCATCGCCTGATTTCAGCGCTCGAGGAACGTGGATTCCTGGCCCGGCGCCGTCATCGCGCGCGCGCCCTGGAAGTGATCCGCCTGCCCGGCGATCCCATGGTGGCCGAGGCCGAGGGCGTTGCGACGCCCATCCGCGCGGCGTTGCCGTTCCTGCCCACCCTTATACGCGGCGACTTCACCGGCCATTTGCCCGGCGTGCGGGCGGCCAGCGAGGTGGGCTCGGTCGGGTTGCCGATGTATGGCCGGATTGCGGCCGGGCTGCCGATCGAGGCATTGCGCGACAGCGGCAGCCAAGTTGAGATACCGGTGGCTATGGTTGCCAACGGCGAGCACTACGCCCTGGAGGTTGCCGGCGACTCGATGATCGAGGCCGGCATTCTCGATGGCGACACCGTTATCATTCGCCGCGGCGACATGGCGGAAAATGGCCAGATCGTAGTGGCACTGGTGGATAACACCGAGGTGACGCTCAAGCGGTTGCGGCGTCGTGGCGACTCGGTCGCCCTGGAGCCAGCCAACCGGGACTACAAGGCGCAAATCTTCCCTTCCGGCCGCGTGCGCGTGCAGGGCCGGTTGGTGGCCCTGCTGCGCCGCTACTGACTGCCGCTACTTGCCGCCGGCACATTCAAGTTGCTCCACCGCGTCGAGAGCCGCTTGCGGCTCGATACGGCGGTCGATCCGGGTTTGCACGTGGGCATAGCTGATCCGCCGATCCTGGGCGACGACGAAGCCTGCCGGCACCGGCAGCGTCCATTCGTTGTTGCCGTTCATCTTCGGCAGTGGATGACCGAGCTTCTCGTAGACCGCCCGCATCTTCGCATCCAGCTCCCACACCAGCCGGTACTCGCGGGCAACTTGGTTGCCGGCATCGGTCAATACCGGGAATTGCAAGCCGTTCCGCTCCACCGTGGCGGCGGCGTTGTCCGGAGTTTCCGGCGAGATTGCCACCAGCTCGGCGCCTTGACGACGCAGCTTGGGTCGGATCGCCGCCAACGCACGCAACGTCAACGTGCAGAACGGACACCAGCCGCCGCGAAAGAAGGTCAGCACCACCGGCCCGCGTTCCAGCAAGCCATAGAGCGAGACCAGCTTGCCGGCTTGATTGGGCAAATTGAAGTCAGGCGCCTGGTCACCCGCCTTGAGTGCATGTTCGGTCAGCCCGGCATGTTCCAAAGCCATGGCTGAAGCGCGCAGAGTAGCTGCCGTCTCTCGATCCGTTCGCTCCATAAAGCCAGCCATGAAAGCATCGAGTTGCCGAGTGAGGCCGTCCATCTTGTCCCCTTTGCCGGATCGACCGGCACCGTCTCCAAGAAGTCAAACACCAGACCCTATATCGTCCATGACACGACGCCGGGTTAGGCGCATTGGGATAATGTCATCCATGTTACGAACTAAGAGATAGTGGATCTTCTCGCCGCCTTCCGCACCTTCGTCCGCATATCGGAAACCGGAAGCTTCTCCGCTGTCGCCCGCGAGGTTGGCGCCACGCAACCGGCCATCTCACGCCAAGTGGCGCAGCTTGAGGAACATCTGGGCGCCCGGCTGTTCCAGCGCAGCACCCGCAGCCTGGCGCTGACCGAGGACGGGCGCGACCTGATGCCACATGCCCGCCACGTGCTCGAAGCCGTTGAAGAAACTGAATCGGCGATCGGCCGCCGCAAGGCGTCGCCTTCCGGCACCGTGCGGCTGGGCTGCCCCTCGGTATTCGGCCGGCTTTATGTCGCTCCAAGGATCGGATTGCTGCTGGCCCGCTATCCCGATCTATCGGTTGAGTTGTCGGTGGCTGACGACGTGCAGGACATGGTCCTGGCCGGGCTCGACCTCTCGGTGCGGGTTGGCGACATCACCGACGCCAGCCTGGTGGCCCGCCGCATCGGCTCGGCAATCGGCCAGACGATCGCGTCGATCGATTACCTGGATCGCATGGGCGAGCCGCAACATCCCGACGATCTAGCGAACCATGAATGTATCGTATTCACCCGCTCGATCGACCATGACCGATGGGTGTTCGAGGGCGCCGAGGGGCCGGTCACGGTGCAGGTTCAAGGCCGCATGAAAAGCAACGACATCGAGGCGGTCTTGGCCGCTGCTGTCGGTGGCCTCGGCATTTCGCGCGTCCCGGTTTGGATGATGCGTGACCAGCTTGCCGCCGGCCAGGTACGGCGGGTGCTGGGGGGCTGGCGGGCGCAGTCGCGGCCGATTTATGCAGTTTATCCGTCACGGCGTTTCCTGGCGCCCCGAACGCGCGCCATGATCGACTTCCTGGTCGATGAGTTCCGCCTCGATCCACTGATCTCGGCCTATGGGGAAGTCTGATTCCATGCTTGCCACGCGGCGCCTTACATACAGATAATGAACGGATGGTAACTCAGGCGCAGCAGGTGCAACGGTGAACGTGCTTGCCCCGCCTCGGGCGCGACTCTCGATCGAGGTCGTACACGACCTGGTATGCCCGTGGTGCTACCTCGGTCTGCGCCGCCTGCTGCGGACCATGCGCCGGCGTCCCGACCTGCTGTTCGACCTGACTTGGCGGCCGTTCCTGCTTAATCCCGACATGCCGCGCGCCGGGATGCCGCGCAATGACTATGTAGTGCGCAAGTTCGGTGGCGAGGAGCGTGCCCGGCGGCTGTACAACACCGTCTCGGACATCGGCCGCCACGAAGGCCTGACGTTCCGCTTCGACCGCATCCGGCGCACGCCGTCCTCGATCGACGCGCACCGGCTGGCGCAATGGGGCACCGCCTATGGCGCCGGGGCGCAACTCGTGGAAGCGCTGTTCGCCGCGCATTTCACCGAGGGCCGCGATATCGGCGACATCGGCGTGCTGACCGCCATCGCCATCGCCTGCGGGCTGGACGGGCGCACCGCATACGCGTTCCTCGCCAGTGGCGCCGAGAGCGATGCGGTACATGCCGAAAATCTGCGGGCGCACCGCCTCGGCATCAACGGCGTGCCGTGCTTCGTGGTCGGCGGCCGGCACGCCATCGCCGGAGCGCAGGAGCCGGAGGTGATCGAGCGCCTGGTCAACATCGCCGTCATCGAGGCGCTCGAGGGCTGAACGGCACCGCCATTCTGAACGGCTTCGGCCGCAGCCTCGGCGACGGCATCGTTGGCCTGCAGGCCCTGCGCGTCGCCCTCGACCGGGGCGTGGTGACACCACCCGCGACGCTGTTCAGATTAAGTGGCTTGGCGCCGATCCTGAGCGAGCTCTACGCAGCGGCCGACGATTTTACCGAGATCGCCGAATTACTGCCGGAGCTCGCCACACCCACTCGGCCGTTCGCGCCAGCGGCAAGCTTCGAGCGCTGTATCGACCTGCGCGATTTCGTGTTCGAGGCAGCCTTTGCCCGCACCGCGATGATCGACTTTTTCCTGCGCCGGCTGGGCGTCGAACCGAGCTCGATTTCCCCGGCAGATCGCCGCAACACTTGGCTGGCGGGTCGGGTGCCGCCGGCGGTGCCACCGCTCGATGAAGCTTATGTGATGCTGACGCCCCACGCCTCGATGCACCTGCGCAATATGCCCCCGGAAATTCAATCGTTCATCTTGCGCCGGCTGGCCCGCTTTGGCCGGACCGCGGTGATGCAGGGCGCGGCGGACAGCCCTGCCCAGCATGTCATTTCGTCGGCTATGACGCTGGAAGCGCTGTGCGGATGGATCAGGCACGCGGCGCTGGTAATCTCGACCGACACTGGCATCGTCCACCTGGCCGATGCGTTCCAGGTGCCGTGCCTGGCGTTCTTCACCACCCACCTGCCGGAGTGGCGCGCGCGCGACTACCCGCTCTGTCGTTCGGTCCACCTGCCCATATCCGGGTTGCCGGAAGCACTCGAGTTCGCCCGAGACGATACCGACCTCGCGGCGGCGCGGGCGGCGTGGTTCCCTCACGGCAGGGACCTCGCCTGGCTGGACGACGCATTGGACGCCGCCTTGGCTCCGATATCTGGCTCGTGGGCCATGGCCCGCTAAGACCCAAGAACCTCGCCGATGTCACCGTCGGCGGCTCGGCCGAGCACGTGATGGTGGTGCCACAACGCGTAGAACAGCAGGCTCCAGGCCGGTTGCGGGGTTGCCGAGGCGGTGGCGAACACGCGCAGGACTGTCTCGGCAGGCAGCGCTTCGGCCACTCCGGGCTGAGCCGCGACCTGCGCCGCGAGTTTGCTGCCGCGGGCGGCGATCCAGGCGCCGATCGGTGGCTTGAAGCCTTTCTTGCGGGCAAACGCGCCGGCCTCTGGGAACGCCGTCGCCAACCATTCGCGCAGCAGCCGCTTGCCGAACCGCAGCCCAGCCTTCTCGGCATCCGGCAGCCGGAACGCGAAATCCGCCACCACCGGATCGAGGAACGGCGTGCGCCCCTCGACCCCATGCGCCATCAGCGTGCGGTCGAGCTTGGTCAACAGGTAGTTGGGCAGCCACTCGGCGCAATCCACCGCCTGCACCGCCTGCATCGCCGAACGGCCACGGCCCGCAGCCGCCTCGGCCGCGGCGAGGCCGTCCCGCCAGCCCGGCATGTCGGCCGCGAACAGGCCATGCGTGCGAGGCGGCTTGGCGATCCAGCGCCACGGCGGCTGCTGCTTGCGGTAGCGGGCGTAGCCACCGAACAGCTCGTCCGCGCCCTCGCCGCACAGCGTCACCTTCAAGCCGTCCGCCGCCGCCGCCTCGCCCAGCATCCAGCTTGGCAGCACGGCGGCATCGGCGGTCGGGTCGTCGATGCAGGCGGCGATCCGTGGGGCAAGGCGCCAGAAATCCGCCTCGGTCATGGTCAGCCGGTGGCAGTCCGCACCGGCGATACGCGCCAGCCGCGCCGCCTCCTCGGCTTCGTCCGCGACCCCGCCGCCTTCCCAGCCGATGGTCAGCGCCTGCACGCGGCTGCCGCTGGCCCGCCGCATCAGCGCCAGCAGCGCCGCGCTGTCGACGCCGCCGGACAGGAACAGCCCGTACGGCACGTCGGCGCGCAGATGGGCCGTCACGCTGTCAAGCAGCACGCGATCCAGTTCCGCCAGCGCCGTTGCGTGCCCGATGGGTCGCGGCCCGCCGTCCGGCAAGGCGGGGCGCATCCGGCGCTCCACGATGCGCCCGCGCTCGACCACCAGCGTCTCGCCGGGAAGCACACGGAGAATGCCGGGAAAGATGGTCTGCGCGCCGGTGGTGAACTTCAGCTGCAGCAGCTCGGCCCGGCGCTGCGGATCGACGCGGCGCTCCGCCAGTCCGGCATCGAGCAGCGCCTGCGGTTCCGAGGCGAACGCGAACAAGGATGCGGTCTGGACGTAGTACAACGGCTTGATGCCGAACGGGTCGCGGCTCAGCACGAGGCGGCAGGTGCCGGGGTCGTGGATCGCGACGGCATACATGCCGCGCAACCGCTCGGCATACCGGGGCCCTTGGTCCGCATACAGGAACGCCGCCGGCTCGCAATCGGAACCGGTGCGCCACGGCGTGCCGGGCATCGCATGGCGCAGCTCGGGATCGTTGTAGATCTCGCCGTTGGCCACCAGCGCCAGTTCCTCGCCGCCCGCGCACGACGCCATGAGCGGCTGGTCGCCGGTCTTGAGGTCGACGATGGCGAGCCGCAGGTGCAACAGCCCGGTGTCGCCGCGCAGCAACGTGGCGTGGCCGTCCGGGCCGCGGTGCGCGAGGGCAACGCGCATCCGCTCCAGCAACGCCGGATCGGCGGCCGAGCCGTCGGTGGTCTGGATGCCTGCCAATCCGCACATGCGCCGGCTCTACACGCTCCTTGGCTTCGCGTCAGCCGGCCACGTCTCGCAACCGTGCCGTCACAGCTTGGGCGTGTTATGCGGCGCAATGCGCATCCTCTTCGTGACCTCGAATCGGATTGGCGATGCCGTGCTGTCGACCGGGCTGCTCGATCACCTGATCCGCAGCCACCCCGATGCCCGCATCACCATCGCCTGCGGTCCGGCCGCGGAGGGCCTGTTCGCGCGGATGCCCAACCACGAGCGCACCATCGTGATGGAAAAGCAGCCTTACGGCCGCCACTGGCTGCCACTGTGGGCCGCCAGCGTCGGCACGCTGTGGGATCTCGTGGTCGACGTACGCGCCTCTGCCCTGTCGTACCTGGTGCCGACGCGGGCGCGCGCCGTGATGCGCAAGCGCGGCGGCCATAAGATCGTGCAGCTTGCGGCCTTGCTCCGACTCGATCCGCCGCCGCTGCCGGTCGCCTGGACCGATACCGGCGACCGGGCGTTGGCCGCCCGGCTGCTGCCGTCCAGCGGCCCGGTGATCGCCATGGGGCCGACCGCCAACTGGTCGGGCAAAATCTGGCCGCCTGACCGTTTCGCCAGGTTGTTCCAGGATCTCGCCGCCGGGCCGCTGCCTGGCGCGCGGCTCGCGGTGTTTGCCGGACCTGGGGCGCAGGAGCACGCCCTGGCCGCGCCGTTGCTGGCGAGCGTGCCGGCGGCGATCGACCTCGCGGGGCAACTCAGCCTGCCGCAGGCGGCGGCGTGCCTGGCGCGGGCGGCGCTCTATGTCGGCAACGACTCCGGCCTGATGCACTTGGCCGCAGCCGCCGGAACGCCGACGCTTGGTCTGTTCGGTCCCACGCCGGCAGCGGAATACGGGCCGGCCGGCCGGCAAACCGCGGTGGCGTTGTCAAGCAGCGCGCGGATGGAGGACCTCGCGGTGACCGACGCGCTGGCCGCCGCCACCAGCCTGCTCGCAACCCGGCAGGCGGCGTGATGCGGGTGGCGCAGGTCATGGCGGGCGCCACGCATGGCGGGGCCGAGCTGTTCTACGAACGCCTGACCGTGGCGCTGCATACGGCGGGAGAGGACGTGCTGCCGGTGATCCGGCGCAACCCGCAGCGTGCCGCCCTGCTCCGCGCCGCCGGCCTGCAGCCGCAGGAACTGGCGTTCGGGCCGCCATACGACCTGCTCACCCGGCCGCGGCTGCGCCGTATGCTGCGGCAGTTCGCGCCGCAGGTGGTGGTGAGCTGGATGAACCGCGCCACCGCGCAAACCCCGCGCGGCGCGTGGGTGCATGTCGGGCGGCTCGGCGGCTACTACGATCTGCGCCACTACCGCGGCTGCGATCACCTGGTGGGCAACACGCGCGCCCTGGTCGCCTGGCTGATCGAGCAAGGCTGGCCCGCCCCCCGCGCGCACTATCTGCCCAATTTCGTGGACGATTGCGGCGACGCCGAGCCGGCGCCCGACCTGCCGGCGTCGGATGGCCCCTGGTTGCTCGGCTTGGGACGGCTGCACGCCGACAAGGGTTTCGACACGCTGATCCGCGCCTTGCCGGATTTGCCCGGGATGCGCCTGGCCATTGCCGGCGAAGGCCCGGAGCGCGCGGCGCTGACGGCGCTGGCGGCATCCGTGGGCGTGGCGTCGCGGGTGCGATTCCTTGGTTGGCGAACCGACGCCGCGTCGCTGCTGCGAGCCGCCGACCTGTTCGTCTGCTCCTCACGGATCGAGCCGCTCGGCAACATGGTGATCGAGGCTTGGTCGGCCGGCTGCCCGACGGTGGCGTTGCAGGCGGCGGGGCCGCGCGAGCTGATCCGCGACGGCATCGACGGCGTGATGGCGCCGCTGGAGCGGCCAGGCGCACTGGCTGCCGCCATATCCGCCCTGATGGCCGCGCCGACGCAAAGGGCGTCTTTGGCGCGCGCCGGACGCCTACGGTTCGAAAGTGAGTTCGGCCGCGACCGCGTGGTGGCAGGTTGGCGCGCGTTCCTCGCCGCGGTGGCGCAGCCTCAGCCGATGCCGGCCCGGCTCATGCCAAGCGCCGTCACCGTCAAAAGCAAAGCGCCATCGGACAGCGGGATCAGCCCGTCGACACAGCCCTGATCGCCCAGTTGCCGCAAGATGCCGGCAACAGCTTCGGCGCCAACCGTTACCCCGGCGCGATGCAACGCGGCATCGACTTCGGCCTGATGCCGCTGGCTGATGCGCGCCATGGACGCCAGGGCTCGCAACACCGTGGCGGCCACGCCCGCCTCGGCCGCGGTTGGAATTACGGCAGCCCGCGAAGGTGCCGTCTCACGTGTTACCATGACGTTAGCATCCGAGAAACCAGCCAAAAAACCAACCATTTTCTGCATTCAAGCACCATTTTGCTGCAGTCGCCTGCGACACCATGAACAACAGGTTTACACCTGGAACGCAAGCGGAACATGTTAATTCACTAATGCCGCCTCGGAACTCTGCAGCGCCGTGTCGAATAGCTTGACTGCCCGCAGCCGGTCGCCGGACGACAAGGCGTCGCGTGCCGCCGCGATCTGTGCCACGAGCGGGTGCCGGCTACCTCCTGGCCGCGCTGTTGACGCCAATCTTGTTCGGGCAAGCCGGCGAGCGCTCGCCTATGTTGGCGTGACTTCGCTGCGGAAGGCGTCGGCCACCCTGCGGACCCGTCCCTGCGTATCCACCGCCATGACATCGAAGCGCACTCCGGCGTTGCCCCACTCCGGGTGCATTCCCAACAGGACTTCCGCGGCGCGCAACAGGCGGGCTTGCTGCCGCGGCGGGATGGCCGCCGCCGCCTGGCCCAACGTGCCGCGGCTCTTGACCTCGACGAACGCCAGCAGGCCGCAGCGCTCGGCCACGATGTCGATCTCGCCCGCCTCGGTTCGCAGCCGCCGGCCCAGCACCGTCCAGCCATCCGCCTCCAGCGCGGCGCAGGCCACCGTCTCCGCATCGAGGCCGCGCAGTTGCGCCCGGACGCCGCGCACCGTCCGCGCCGCCGGGACTGCGCTATCCTTCGGCAATTTTCGCAGGCGGCCGCGCCCACTCCAGCACCAGGGTATAGGCCACGCCCAGCAGCACCGGCCCCACGAAGATGCCGAGCAGGCCGAACGCCAGCGCGCCGCCCAGCACCCCCAGCATGGTGAGCAGGAACGGCAGTTGCGCGCCGCGGGCGATGAAGAACGGGCGGATCACCGAGTCCGCCCCGCTCACGAATACGAAGCTGTAGCCGGCCAGCAACAGGCCGCGCCAGGTGTGGCCGTTCGACAGCAGCCACAGCACCGCCGGGATCCAGACCACCGGCGCGCCGATCGGCAGCACCGACAAGCCCCCGGCGATCACGCCGAACAGCAACGGGCGTGGTATTCCGGCGCCCCACAGGCCGACGGTGGTGAGGATGCCCTGCACCACCGCCGTGCCGAGGATGCCGTAGACGACGCCGCGCACGGTGGCTCCGGTAACGGCAATCAGGCGACCCGCCTGCGGGCCGGCGACACGCTGCAGCAACGCCGTCAGCACCGCCGCCATCCGGTCGCCGGACACGTAGAAGAAGAATGTTATGAACAACGCCAACAGGAACTTCAGCACGCCATTGGCGAGGCCAAGTAGCAGCGACAGGCTGAACTCCGCCGCCATGCCGAAGTAGGGCCTGAAGAACGACGCCATGACGTCGAGATCGGCGGCCCAGCTGTCCCATAAATTGCTTAGGGAGTGACCCACCACCGGCACGCTCCACAGCCACGCCGGCGACCTCGGCAGGCCGCCGGCGGCGGCGTCCTGCACCAGATGGCGCAATCGGTCGGCGTCGTCGGCGCCGCTGGGGGCTGCCAGCGCCAGCGGCAGGACCACGACCACCGCCATAATCAACACCATCAGCGCGGCGGCGCCGGTGCGCCCGAGATGCGCGTGGTGGCGCAGGTACTCGAACAGCGGCCAGGTGGTGAAGGTCAGGATGGCGGCCCAGAGGATTGCCGAAAGGAACGGCTGCAGCACCAGCACGCAGCCGATGGCGACGCCTCCCAGCAGCAAAGCCATCAGCAGCCGCTCGGCGGTCACCGGCGCCTCGTTCGCTTGGTTCGCACCGACGCTGTATCCGCCATGCCCGACCACGGCGCAACGGCTGGCAAACCGCTCGCCGCGCCGCTAGCGTTCTGGCAAACGGAGGAGGCCACCATGCCGCGCATCGCCGCCAACCTGTCGATGATGTTCAACGAGGCGCCGTTCCTGGACCGCTTCGACGCCGCCGCCAAGGCCGGCTTCAAGGCGGTCGAGTTCCTGTTCCCCTACGATCACCCCGCCGCCGAGGTGAGGGCGCGGCTCGATGGCGCGGGCCTGCAACTGGTGCTGTTCAACATGCCGCCCGGCGACTGGGCGGCCGGCGAGCGCGGCATCGCCTGCCTGCCGGGGCGTCAGGCGGAGTTCCGCGCGGGCGTCGAGCGGGCGCTCGAATACGCCGCGGCGCTTGGCTGCGGCATGGCGCATTGCATGGCCGGGCTGGTTCCGGCCGCGCTGTCTCCGGTGACGGCGGCGGCAACCTACGCCGTCAACCTCGCGTGGGCGGCGGAGCGGGCGAAGGCGGCCGGCGTGCTCCTGGTGATCGAGCCGATCAACCACCGCGACATGCCCGGCTATCACCTGAACACCATGGCGCAGGGCGCGGCGCTGGTCGAGGCGATCGGGCGCGACCGGCTCGGCCTGCAGTTCGACATCTACCACTGCCAGGTCAGCGAGGGCGACGTCACCAAGCGGATGGCGGCGCTGATGCCGGTGATCGCGCACATGCAGATCGCCGACGTGCCGGACCGCCACGAGCCCGGCAGTGGGGAGATTGGCTGGGACTACATGTTCGCGCAGATCGACGCGCTCGGCTACCAGGGCTGGCTCGGCTGCGAGTACCGCCCCGCGGCCGACACCGTCGCGGGCCTCGCTTGGCGGCAGCGCTACGGCGTCTGAGGGCGGCGCGCGCCGTGAACAGCGGATGATCGCGTAACATTTCGCCTAGCGGCCATAAGACTTGATTAACTAATTGCAACGTAATAAATGGATATGTGTATCGAAATCTGAGACATTCCCAGCGCCGCCGTCGACGCAGCTCGCATAGTCCGCATTTTCTTCCTTCTTCGCCCGGAAACCTGCATGCGCTTCACCGAGATTGGCCAGCAACTCCGCGCCTATCGGCTTGAATCGGGGATGCGGGCCGAGGAAATCGCCACGCGGCTGGGAGTGTCGCGGGCGGCGCTGTACCGCTACGAGAAGGGCGAGGTCATCAAGCTGGACACCATCCAGCGCCTCGCCGAACTGCTGAAGATCTCGCCGCTGTCGCTGCTCGGGATCGGCGTCGAGTACTACAGCCGGCCGATCGGCTATTTCGAGCGGCTGCGGCAGATCGAGGAGACCGCCGACCAGATTCTCATCATGGAAGGCTCGCTGTTCTATCTGACCACGACCGCGGCCTATGACGCGGCGCTGTCCGACGCCTTCCATGAAGCCGCGACCGAGGCCGGCAGCGAACGTGAGGCGGCCATCGGCGTGGCCGAGCAGGTGCTGGGCATCCTGGCGGCTCGCAAGCGCATGTATGGGATGCGCCGTCCGGGCGTGATCTGCATGATCTCGCCGCAGCAGTTGCGGCAGTTCCTGATCCAGGGCGTGGGCGGCGCGGCCACGCTGTCCGATCCGTTGCGGCAGCAGAACCGGCAGGCCGCCGCCGAGCAGGTCGCCCATATCGCGGCACTGATGGAGGCCGAGCCGATGGGCCTGCAGTTCGGCGTGCTGTCCGACCAGGAACCAACCAGCAACTTCGTCATCCTGCGCTCACGCGACCGGGCCAACGTGGCGATCAACCCATTCCTCCCGGATAGCCCGGCCAGCCAGTTCGGCGGCGTGGCCATGCTGACCGCGGCCGACGAGGCCATCGCCGCGCATCAGCGGGTAGCCGAAGCGCAGTGGCGCGACGCGCTGAAGGGTGCGGCCGGCGCTGCCCGTTTGCGGGAAATCGTGAGTGCCGCTGCCTAGTCGAAGCCGCCCGCAAAGCATCATGCCACTACGGGACGCTCAAGCGCTCCCTGACTGTCCAGCGTCGCGCGAACTGAAGGCTCATCGATGCGTCCCGCATAAAAGTCCGGGCGGCAACGATAAGCGTAAGTTACAAGACAACGGATACCAGCGCTGTAGGATTCCTTACTCGCGAGCGAACCATCGCCAAGCCGGGGTTCAACCGCTGGCTGGTTCCACCGGCCGCCCTGGCCATTCATCTCTGCATCGGCATGGCCTACGGGTTGAGCGTGTCCTGGCTGCCGCTTACGCATCTGGTCGGGGGAGCCAAGCCGGCAGCCTGCCCCAGTCTTGCGCAGTCACTTGTTGCGACCTCGCGCGACTGGCGGGTCGATGACGTCAACTGGATGTTCAAGCTGTCGATCGTGGTGCTTGGGTGTTCGGCGGCCCTATGAGGCGGTTGGCTGGAGCGCGTGGGACCGCGCCGCGCCGGCGTCACCAAGGCGCTGTGCTGATCCGGCGGCATCAGGCCGCGCCTTGGCTACATCTCGCCGGTCTCGACTCTGATGAAGTGGTCCCGACCGTCGCGGCATGGCGACCGGCGTCGGCGGCGGGTCTGGTCGGCCCCAGCATCGTCGGCATCCTGCGCGACAACCGCATCGCCGCCGGCGGGCCGCGCGACCAGGTGTACGATCAAGCCATGTATGTCCTGGCCGCGCTGCTGGCGCTCGGCTTCGCGGCAAACCTTCTGGTGCGGCCAGTCGCCCGGCGCTGGTTCGTGTCCGACGCCGCCGTGCGAACCGGGCGCTCAGGCGTCGCTTTTGACAGCGGTTTCGGAATTGGCGCCGGCGGCGTATCGGTGAAGGTCTTGCTGGCCTGGACGGTGATCGGCCTGCCGCTCGCCTGGGGCGTTTTCAAGACGATAGCCACGGCGCTCAAACTGTTCGGCTGAGCGGCAACTTTACGGTTTCGTAATAGCCAGTTCCAATAATGAGGCCATGGGATTGGTTTCCGCATGACCGTAATCGCAACCGCGGGTCCAACCGTGGCGCCTGCGCTGCCGCGCGGGTCTGCGGTTGTGCGCGCGACTGTGAAGCCCATGGTCGCCGCACAGACGCTCTCAGCGCGAGCCAAGGCCGCCAGCCCCGGACTTGATCCAGTCCAAATCAGTCAGCTGTTATTCACTATCTCGGCTTACAACGGCCTGACAGACAGCTACGGCCACACGAACTGGAACCGGGTTGCCGCCCGGTACGGCAAAGCCGCCATGCTGGAGCAGAGAACCAATGCGCTGAAAGCGCTGACGGCGAGCGAAACGCAATCCGAGGCGCAGGCTGCGAGCCTTGGCTTGCCGCTCCAGGTTTCGGCAAGCCCCCAGGCGCTCGAAAGCGGCGCTGCGCCCGAATATGTCAGCGTGAACGCCGCCGATGGGTTTTCCGCGCCAATGTCGGCGCTCGATATTTCCGCCTGACCCTGCATCTACAAGCCGCTTGCACTGGCGCGGCACACCTATACGTTTGCTTCGAGCCTCACGACAATGAGTCACCGGGAGCGACGATGGCCGAGCAAGACACGCCGCTGCTGCGCTTTGCCGGCATCGTCAAGCGGTTCGGCGGAACGCTGGCGCTGGACGACGTGTCGGTCGACCTGCGGGCCGGCGAAGTCCTGGCGTTGCTGGGCGAGAACGGCGCCGGCAAATCCACGCTCATCAAAACGCTCGCCGGCATCCATGAACCCGACGCCGGCGCCATCCTGCACCGCGGCCAGCCATACCGCCATCGCCCGCCCAGGTTCGGCCAACGGCAGCCGGTGGCGTTCATCCACCAGGATCTCGGCTTGATCGAGTGGATGACGGTGGCCGAGAACATGGCCCTGGCGCTCGGCTACCCGCGCGCCGGCGGCCGCATCGATTGGGCGGGCGTCAATGCCGCGGCGACCCGGGCGCTGGCGTCGATCGGCGGCGACATCGATCCGCAGGCGCGGGTGCAGGACCTCGGCCGCACCGAGAAGTCGCTGGTCGCCATCGCCCGCGCGCTCGCCACCGAAGCGGAGATCGTGGTGCTCGACGAGCCGACCGCGAGCCTGCCGGCCGACGAGGTGCATCGGCTGTTCGCCGCCCTGCGCCCGCTGTCGGCACGCGGGGTCGGCATGATCTACGTGTCGCACCGGCTCGACGAGGTGTTCGAGATCGCCCACCGCGTCTGCGTGCTGCGCGACGGCGCGGTGGTCGCCACCCGCGCCGTCGCCGACACCACGCCGGACGAGCTGATCCACATGATCGTGGGCCGCAGCCTCGACCAGTTCCAGGCGCGCGCCGCCACGGTGTCGGGGCCGGCATTGCTGGAGGTTCGGGATCTGGTTGTGGACGGCGCCGGCCCGGCCAGCTTTGCGATCGGGCGCGGCGAGATCGTCGGGCTAGTCGGGCTGCGCGGCGCCGGGCACGAGCGCGTCGGCCGGGCCTTGTTCGGCACCCTGCCCCACGCCGGCGGCATCCTGCTCGACGGCCACGCGCCCGACCTGTCATCCGCCCGCGCCGCCATGGCCGCCGGCATCGGCCTGATCGCCCGCGAGCGCACCGAGGAGAGCACCGCCGCCGGCCTGTCGATCCGCGAGAACACTTTCCTCAACCCGTTCGCCATCGGCCGCCGCCTGCTGCAACTGGTCAGCCCGGCGCGCGAGGCGCGGGATGCCCGCGCGGTGGGCGAGCGGGTCGGCCTGCGCCCGAACGCGCCCGAGTTGCCGATCGAGGCGCTGTCGGGCGGCAACCAGCAAAAGGTGGTGGTGGGGCGCTGGCTGGCGGTGGTGCGCCGGCTGCTGATCGCCGAGGACCCGACCGCCGGCGTCGATGTCGGCGCCAAGGCGGAGATCTACCGCCTGCTGGAGACCGCGCTAGACGGCGGGCTGGGCGTCGTCGTGGTGTCGACCGACTTCGAGGAAGTGGCGCGGCTGTGCCACCGCGCCCTGGTGTTCTCGCGCGGCCTGATCGTGGCGGAACTCGCGGGCGCGGAGCTTACGACGCAGCAACTGATCCATGCCGCCTCCGTCAAACCCGCCTTGGCCAACGTCGCGGCATAGGAGGATACATGGCCTCGACCATCCGCTCGACCGCCCTGGAGCCGACCGGCAGCGAGTTGTCCCGATTGCCGTGGCCGGGGCGCGTGGCGCGGCTGCTGCCGGTGTACGGCTTGGTGCTGCTGATGGTGGCGCTGGCGGCGCTGTTCTCGCTGCTGCTGCCGGAAACGTTCCCGACCTGGCTCAACCTGCGCTCCATCATCAGCGACAAGGCGATCATCGCCATCCTGTCGCTGGCGGCGATGATCCCGATGGTGGCCGGCAAGATCGACCTCACGGTCGGCTACGGCATCGTGCTGTGGCACATCCTGGCCATCAGCCTGCAGACGATGTTCCACTTCCCCTGGCCGGTCGCGGTGCTGGCGATCCTGCTGCTGGGTGCCGGCGTCGGGCTGCTGAACGGCTTGCTGGTCGAGGTGGCACAGATCGACAGCTTCATCGCGACCCTGGGCACCGGCACCATCCTGTACGCCGTGGCGATGTGGCACTCGCAGGGGCGGCAGGTGCTGGGAATGCTGCCGAACGGCTTCTACGCCATCAACGGCACCAGGGTGTTCAACCTGCCGATCACCGGCTTCTACGTGCTCGGCCTCGCGGTGATCCTGTGGGTGGCGCTCGAATACCTGCCGATCGGGCGTTACCTGTATGCGATCGGCGCCAACCCGAAGGCGGCGGCGCTCAACGGCATCCCGGTGCGGCGCTACACCGTGGCGGCGTTCGTCGCTTCCGGCACGCTGACCGCGCTGGCCGGCGTGATCCTGGCCTCCAAGCTGCGCATCGGCCAGGCCAGCGTCGGCCTGGAGTTCCTGCTGCCGGCGCTGGTCGGCGCGTTCCTCGGCTCCACCACCATCAAGCCGGGGCGGGTCAACGTCTGGGGCACGCTGGTGGGGGTGGCGATCCTGGCGATCGGCATTTCCGGCATCCAGCAATCCGGCGGCTCGTTCTGGGTCGAGCCGATGTTCAACGGCGTCACCTTGCTGGTGGCGATCGGCATTGCAGGCTACGCGCAACGCAAGCGCGGCGCGGCATCCAAGGCGCCACGACCGACGCCAGACACGACCGGCGCGACGCCGGCACTTTCAAAAGGAGTTTCCTGATGCGTTTGCGACCGATCCTGCTGGCCGCCGCCGGCATGGCGCTGCTGGCCCACGCCGCGCGTGCCGACGACTTCACCGACATGGCAAAGCAGAAGGCCGCCACCGCCACCGGGCGCGCCGACAAGTGGGACGGCCCGACCACCGGCCCCAAGGCGGCCGGCGGCAAGACGGTTGTGGTCGTTGTCGGAGACATGAAGAACGGTGGCCCCCTGGGCGTCGAGCAGGGCGTCGAGCAGGCGGCGAAGGCGATCGGCTGGACGGTGCGGACGCTGGATGGCCAAGGCACCGTCTCGGCGCGTACCGCGGCCCTGAGCCAGGCGCTGACGTTGAAGCCGGACGGCATCATGGTCGTGGGCTTCGACGCCAACGAGCAGCGCGTGGGTCTCAAGGCCGCCGCCGACGCCGGCATCCCGCTGGTCGGCTGGCACGCCACTCCGTTGCCGGGACCAGAGCCGGACACCGGGCTGTTCGCCAACGTGACCAGCGTCTCGGCCGACGTCGCGGCCACGGCGGCGATGGAGGCGGTGGCGGACAGCGACGGCCACGCCGGCGTGGTGATCTTCACCGACAGCGAGTACCAGATGGCGGTCTACAAGGCGCGCGCGATGGAGGCGATCATCAAGAAATGCGCCGGCTGCACCGTGCTGGCGTTCGAGGACAGCCCGATGGGAGAGAGCAGCAACCGGATGCCGCAGCTGACCACCTCGCTGCTGCAGCGGTTCGGCGCCAAGTGGACCTATTCGCTGGCGATCAACGACCTGTATTTCGACTTCATGCCGCCTGCCCTCTCCGCCGCCGGGATCGACGGCGACGGCTCGCCCAAGGCGATCTCGGCCGGCGACGGGTCGGAAAGCGCCTTCCAGCGCATTCGCGCCAAGCAGTACCAGATGGCCACCGTGCCGGAGCCGCTGAACCTGCAGGGCTGGCAGTTGGTCGACGAGATGAACCGCGCCTTCGCCAAGCAGAAATGGTCGGGCTACGTGCCGGGCGTGCATCTGGTCACCGCCGACAACATCGGCTTCGACGGCGGCCCGAAGAACGTGTTCGATCCCGACAATGCGTACCGGGATCATTACAAGGCGATCTGGGGCAAGTAGCCGCAGGCTGGCCGGGCGCAGGCTGGCCGGGCGCAGGCTGGTCGGGCGCAGGCTGGTCGGGCGCAGGCTGGTCGGGCGCAGGCTGGTCGGGCGCAGGCTGGTCGGGCGCAGGCTGGTCGGGCATGGTGTCCGGCCAGCCTCCTGCCGCTAACAGACCTTGATGCCGTGCGCGTTCACATACAGCGAGTACAGCGAGGTCTGGCCGCAGATGAACAGCCGGTTGCGCTTGCGGCCGCCGAAGCAGACGTTGGCTACGATCTCCGGCACCGGCACCTTGCCGATCAGCGTGCCGTCCGGGTGGATGCAATGCACGCCGTCGCCGGCCGAGGTCCAGACATGGCCGGCGGTGTCGACGCGCATCCCGTCGTACAGGCCGTTGTCGCTCTCGGAAAACAGCCGGCCCTCGCCGACCCGACTACCGTCTGCGGTCACCGGATAGACGCAGATCTTCGGCGTCACGCTGATGTCGTGCGTGAAGCCGGTGTCGACCACGTACAGCAGGCGCTCGTCGGGCGAGAACGCCAGGCCGTTCGGCTTCAGCAGGTCGCTGACGACGATGTCGAGCTGGCCGGTGGCGGGGTCGAGCCGGTAGACGTGGCTGGCGCCGATCTCCGACTCGCCCCGGTCGCCCTCGTATTCGCTGTCGATGCCGTAGGTCGGGTCGGTGAACCAGATGGCGCCGTCCGACTTCACCACCGCGTCGTTGGGCGAGTTCAGCTTGCGGCCGTCGTGGTGCGAGGCCAGCACGGTGCGGCTGCCGTCGTGCTCGGTGCGGCTGACGCAGCGCCCGCGGTGCTCGCACGAAATCAGCCGTCCCTGCTGGTCGACCGCGTGCCCGTTCTCGTTGTGCGCGGGATGGCGGAACACCGACACGCTGCCGTCGCACTCGTCGTAGCGCATCAGCCGGTCGTTGGGGATGTCGGACCAGACCAGATACCGGCCGGCCGGGAAATACGCCGGCCCCTCGGCCCAGCGGCAGCCGGTGTAGAGCTTCTCCAGCCGTGTGTGGCCAAAGATCAGCGTGCGGAAGCGCGGGTCCAGGATGATGTGCGTCTCGTCGCTCATGGTGTTGTTCCTCCCCTTGATGAACCGTGCCGCATCATAGCCATCGGCAGTCGCGTTGACAGACCTGCGCTATTGTCAGATGAATCCTGCAACGAAGCGGGGAGGCGGCCGAATGGCTGGTGCGGCAGCGGAACAGGTGCGCGACGCCGGCACGATCCCGGCCAATTTCCAGCACATCGTCCGCATGGAGGGCGTGCAGAAGTATTTCGGCGCAGTCCACGCCCTGCGTAACGTCAACCTGGCAATCGGGCGCAACGAGATCGTCGGCCTGATCGGCGACAACGGCGCCGGCAAGTCGACCCTCATCAAGACGCTGACCGGCGTGATGCGGCCCAGCGCCGGACGCATCTTCGTGCGCGACCAGGAGGTGGACACCTCCAGCTACTCGGTGGGCGCGGCGCATGCGATGTCCATCGAGACGGTGTACCAGGACAAGTCGCTGGGCGAGAAGCAGCCGTTGTGGCGCAACTTCTTTGTCGGCCGCCAAATCACCAACCGCTTCGGCTTCATCAAGATCCGTGAGCAGAAAGCCATCGCCCAGGACATCCTGCTCAACACCATCGGCTTTCGCGGCGTCGGCATCACCGTGGACAGCACGGTCAAGCAGCTGTCGGGCGGCGAGCGCCAGGGCATCGCCATCGGCCGCGCCATGCACTTCAACTCCGACCTGATCGTGCTCGACGAGCCGACCGTGGCGCTGGCGGTGGCGGAGGTCCGCAAGGTGCTCGACTTCGTGCGCCGCATCAAGGCGTCTGGCCACGCCTGCATCTACATCGAGCACAATCTGGCGCACGTGCATGAGGTCGCCGACCGGCTGGTGGTGCTCGACCGCGGCGAGGTCGTGGCCGACGTGCTGCCGCACGACATGACGGTGCCCGAGCTCACCGAGTTCCTGATCGCCTTGCAGCACAAGCGGTAGCGGAGCGCGCAGATTGGCCCAACCCAGTACCGCTCAGCCCGGCACTCCCGCCATCTGGTCGCGCATCGAGGGCCTGCCGATCATCGTGGTGTTCGCGCTGATCCTGGCCCTGTTCATGTACACCGCGCCGATGGTGTTCCTGGCGCCGCAAATCTACACGACCCTGCTCTCGACCGCGCCGCCGCTGATCCTGCTGGCGATCGGCCTCACCTTCGTGATCGGCGCCGGCGAGATCGACCTGTCGTTCCCCGCCGTGATCGCCTTCTCCGGCTTCGTGTTCGCGTTGCTGTTCAAGGAATACCAGTTGGGCTGGCTGGCGGTGGTCGGCGCCATTGCCTCGGGCGTGCTGGTCGGCTTCATCAACGGCATCCTGATCGCCCGCGTCGGCATCCCGAGTTTCATTGCGACGCTTGGCACGCAGTTCTTCTGGTCCGGCATGGCGACGGTGCTGTCGGGCGGCAAGTCGTACGCGTTGCGCGGGGCCGAGGACAGCAGCGTCTACACCGTGCTGGTGGGCAACTTCGGCGATCCCAACTCATACGCCTGGCAGGACCAGATCTCGGTGCAGGCGGTGTGGACGCTGGCGATCGGCGTGTTCCTGTGGTTCGTGCTGAACCGCCACCGTTTCGGCGAGCATGTGCTGTTCATCGGCGACAGCAACGACGTGGCGCGCGTGGTCGGCATCGACGTGGCGCGCGAGAAGATCAAGCTGTTCACGCTGATGGGCGCGCTGGCCTCGGTGGCGGCGCTGATGCTGACGCTGGAGAACAAGAACTACTTCGGCAACCAGGGCCAAGGTTACCTGCTGACCGCCATCGCCGCGGTGCTGATCGGCGGCACCAGCATCTTCGGCGGCCGGGCCACCATCGTCGGCACGGTGTTCGGCTGCTTCATCATCTGGATGCTGGAGGCGGGGCTGGTCGCCTCGGGCCTCACCGGCGCCTGGGTACGGACGGTGCAGGGCCTGATCTTCCTGATCGCCATCGTGTTCTACCTGCTGGTCGAGGAGCCGGCCCGCCGCGCCGCGCTGTTCGGCCGCTTCCGCAAGCCGCCGCAGTACGCGCCCACCCCTGCTCCGGCAACCGGCCCGCGTTAAACCAAGAACAAGAACCAAGGGAGATTTCGATGAACGCAACAAGGACTTTGCTGGCCGGTGCGGCGATGCTGGCGTTGGGAGCCGGCGTCGCCCGTGCCGCCGACGAGGCGCCCGGCAAGGGCGTCACCATCTACATGCAGATGGGCGGCAACGCCGGCGACGCCTCCACGCTGGCCCGCCAAAGCGGCGCCGCCGCGGCCGCCACGGCGCTCGGCGCGCAGCTCAACGCCCAATTCGCCACTTGGGCGCCGGAGACCATGATCCAGCAGTTCAAGCAGGCGCTGGCCGCCAAGCCGAGCTGCATCGTCATCATGGGCCATCCGGGATCGGGGGCGTTTCACGACCTGGTCAAGCAGGCAGTCGAACAGGGTGTTGCGGTCACCGATGGCAACTCGCCGCTGACGCAGCTGCAGGCCGAGTTCGGCACCGCGGGCTTCGGCTATGCCGGCGTCGATCTCTACGCCGGCGGCACGCTGACCGGGAACGCGATGATAAAGGCCGGCGGCTTGAAGTCGGGCGACGAGGCGATGGTCTACGGCGTGTTCAGCCAGGCCGAGCGCGGCCAGAGCGAGAAGGGTATGGCCGACACGCTGGAAAAGGCCGGGCTCAAGATCGACCGGCTGGAGATCACGCAGGAAGCCAACTCCGACCCGACGCTGGCGATCCCGGTGCTGACCGCCTACGTGCAGTCGCATCCGCAGTTGAAGGCGATTGGCACCCAGCACGGCGGCGTCACCGGCATCCTGGCCGATGTGCTGAAGAAGGCAGGCAAGCGGCCTGGCCAGATCACCGTCGGCGGCATCGATCTCGGCCCCGCCACCATCGATGGGCTAAAGGCCGGCTACGTGTCGGCAACCCTCGACCAGTTGCTCTACCTGCAAGGTTTCATGCCGGTGCTGCAGTGCGTGATGACGGTCAAGTACAAGATGCCGGGCTTGGCGTTGAACACCGGAGCCGGCGTGGTCACGCCCAAGACGATCGGCGGGCTGGTGCCGCTGATCGACGCCGGTATCCGCTAACCCCCGCGCCACGCAAACGCCGGGGTTAGTTGCCAACCGCCCCGTCGTTTCAAGATAGTTGGCAAAAGTTACCCAAGAATAACACGTTTGTAGCAGAGTGGCGGTTTAGCCGCGTGGTTTGGCCGTGCAACTAAACCTCCGTAAACGATGGGTTCCGCGCCGGAAGCGGGATTCACGATAGGGAGAGTGCCGATGACGACCAGACAACGCCTTCGATCCTCGTGCGCCGTGCTCGCGGCAATGGGCTTGCTGCAGTCGCCGCCCGCCCGTGCTCAGGACGCGGCTGTCACAACCACGCCGCCATCGAGCGCCATGGTCGCCAAGATGGCATTCGATGCCGGCAGCGAGCCCGCCTTGTCGGCTGCCGCGAAGCTGGCGTTGCTGCAGAAACGGGTCAAATACGTGTTCGTGCTGTTCCAGGAGAACATCTCCTTCGACCACCACTTCGGCACCTTCCCCGGCGCCAACGGCCTGTTCTCGAAGCCTGCCGCGGCAACGCCGGGCTTCGTGCAGCAGATCGTCAACACTGATGGCAGCGTGGGCACGGTCTCGCCGTTCCTGATACCGCAGAGCGTGACTGACGTGAACGGTAAGACCGTGGCGATCTACCCGGCCGACACCGACTCGGTCGATCACTCGCACGTCGGCATCAACAACAGCCTTAACGTCGATGCCAACAACGTCGCGCACAACGACCGCTACGCCCTGAACGAGGAAGGCCTGACCACCAACGCCTCGGGCCAGATCGTCTCGCGCGGCACCGGCTTGGCCGCCACCGCCAATCCCACGCTGGCCCAGAAGCAGAAGGCCGAGGAGGTTATGGGTCACCTGGATTGCGACACCATTCCCTTTCTATGGCAGTACGCCGACCGCTTCACGCTGCTCGACAACTTCCACCAGACCATCATCGGGCCGTCGACGCCCAACGCCATCGCCATGATCGCCGGCCAGTCGGGTGAGACGCAGTGGGCGTTGCATCCCGGCGAAGGCAGCAACAACACCGCAAGCTCCACCGTGTCCAAGTCCGGCGGCGAGCCGGTGGTGGGCGATCCTGGCCCGTTCGCCGGCTCCAACCTCGACAGCTCGCCGGTCAAGCCGCCATATGGCCTGAACGACGAGGACCCGGCGAAGCCGGCGTTGAACCAGACTTATGCCTCGCTGCCGCTGTCGTTCATGGGTCCGAACATCGACAAGATCATCCAGTCCGACCAAAACCCGGCGCTCGACCTGTCCGACGTGAAGAACGACATCCGCGCCATCGCCAGCAAGAATGCCAAGCAGATCCAGTGGGGCTGGTATCAGCAAGGCTATGACCACGAGCCGACCGACGCCGCCGGGGCCAAGACCGGCGCCAACTACATCGTGCATCACAACGGGCCGCAGTATTTCGGCTACATCGGCGACAACACCAAAGTGGCCGCCAACCTGCACGGGCTGAACGATTTCTTCGGCGATGTCGCGGCGACCAAGCTGCCCAAGTCGGGCGGCGTGTTCTATGTGCGCGGCGGCTACGGCAACAACGACAAGCTCACCCCGCTCGACCCCAACCCTGCCGTGCAGAAGAACTTCACCGGCAACGATGACCATCCCGGCTACTCGGACGCGCAAATCTCGGAATCGCTGATTGCCGACGAGGTCAACGCGATCGCCGCCAGCCCATACTGGAAAGACAGCGCCATCATCATCTCGTACGACGAGACCGACGGCCTCTACGACCACACGCCGATCAACCTGCGCTCCCGCGATCCCGAGGGCGCGCCGCTGGCCGGCGGCCCGCGCATCCCGGCCATCGTGATCTCGCCCTATGCCAAGGCGCACGCCATCAACCACGCCTACTCCGAGCACAGCTCCGTCATCCGCTTCATCGACGCGGTGTTCGGCCTGCAGCCGCTGGCCAACCTGCCGGACGAGGTGCGCGGCCGACGGCTTGGCCAGTCCGAATTCGGCCAAAGCAACCTAGGTCCAGCCGACGCCCAGGTGTCGCCCATGAGCAACCTGTTCAACGCCTTCGACAACAACCGGCTGCTGGGTAATTCCGACCCACTACCCGCCGAGTATGCCGAAATCCCGGCTTCGGCGGTGACCTCCCTGCCGCATTACGCGGGCCAAGGCTGCTACATGCTGAACATCGTGCCGACCGACTACCAGGGCGGCAAGCTGCTCGATCCCGCCCCAGCGGACTTCAACCCGCGACCGAACACCACGCCGGGCACGCCCACTTCCGGTACCTGGACGCCGTAGCGTCACGCAGGCAGGTCAGAGGGCGCAGGTGCCGCCGCCTGGGCAAAAGCCTCGGCAGGCGGGAACCACCCTCCGGCCACCTCGTTTCGCTATGTAGGAGGAAACAACAATGTCAGACTCGACCAATAGCGGGACGACACCCGACCCCTACCGGATCACTCCGGGCGAAGCGTTCGAGGAGGCCCAGGATCACACTGGCCAGCCCAGTACCGGCAAGCGCCCCGTCGCCGATCCGAACCGCATCACCCCTGGCGAGGCGTTCGAGGACGCCCAGCAGCTTCCCGGCGATCCCACCGACCCGGTCGCCGCTTCGACCGGCGACGCCGACCGGGTCACGCCGGGCGAAGCGTTCGAGGGCGCCATGGGCGCTCCAGACGGAGCAATGGGCGGCAGCACGGAGAAGCCCTGAACGCTTCCAGGAACGAGCCGGATATCGCGCGACGGAGATTGCAGCCGGCGCGTGTCCCTGGCAGGTGGTGCGGGTGACAGGGGTATCCGCATGACCGATGACGAACTTGCCGCATTGCGCGCGGCCTACTCGAACGACCGCGCCCACGAAACCCGCGACCCGGTGTTCCAGCGCGCGGCGGCCCTGGCGTTCTCCGGGGTGGGGCGCCGCAAGCTGCCGTATTCCGACATCGCCACCCTGATTTCCGCCCCATACCGGCCCGAGGCGCAGGATCAGGCGGATTTCGGCGGCCTTGAGGTGGCCTTGGTCGGCGTGCCGATGGACCTCGGCGTCACCAACCGCAGCGGCACTAGGTTCGGCCCGCGCGCCATCCGCAACGTCGAGCGGATCGGCCCGTTCAACCACGTTCTGCGCGTCTCCCCGGTGGCCGAGCGGCGGATGGCCGACATCGGCGACGTGCCGTTCCGCAGCCGCTTCGACCTCACGCAATGCCACGAGGACATCGAGACCTTCTACCGCCGCCTGCACGCGGCCGGCGTGGCTCCGGTCAGCGCCGGCGGCGACCACTCGATCAGCGGCCCGATCCTGAAGGCGCTGGGCAGCGGCCGTCCGCTCGGCATGGTCCACATCGACGCCCATTGCGACACCAGCGGCGTCTACGAGAGCACCAAGTTCCACCACGGCGGGCCGTTCCGCCAAGCGGTGCTGGACGGCGTGCTCGATCCCGCGCGCACCATCCAGATCGGCATCCGCGGCCCCGGCGAGTACCTGTGGGAGTTCTCCTACGCTTCCGGCATGACGGTGATCCATGCCGAGGAGGTTGACGAGATGGGCGTGGCGGCAGTGATCGCCCGCGCCCGCGAAGTGGTCGGCGACGAGCCGTTCGACGTCGACGGCATCGACCCCGCCTTCACGCCCGGCACCGGCACGCCGGAAGTCGGCGGCCTCACGCCACGCGAAGCGCAACGCATCGTGCGCGGCCTGGCCGGGCTGGCGATCGTCGGCGGCGACGTGGTGGAAGTGGCGCCGCAATACGACGCCTCCACGGTCACCGCCCAGGTCGGGGCGCAGATGATGTTCGAGATCGCCAGCCTGCTGGCCGTCAAACCCCGCCAATAAGCTTCAAGCCGCGACGTCGCCGACCCATCGGCGCAACTCGTCGAGGTCAACGGTCACGTCGCCGCCGGCCTCGGGGCTGACCATGGTGGCGTAGTCCAGCCGCAGCGTCGGCGTAAAGATTGCGTACGACCACGTGCCCTGCCCGACCGGGAAAATTTCCAGCACATGCGCGCCCTGCGGGCAGAACACGAGGTTCGCCAAGGCAGCGCCGTGAACCGCCACGACATGACTCGCGGCGGCGAAAGCGGCGACCTGGTCGTCCAGGCCCATGCGGCCGGGCTGAATCAGCTCGAACCCATGTTGCGCCAGGAGGGCCGCGACATCAGGCTCGTTGGCGAGGCGGCGGTAACTGGCGTCGGCGCGCGACACCAGCAGGCGACGCCCGCGTTGCGGCACCGCCCCATCGACGCCAAACGCCGCGCGCACCGCTTCCAGCGCCCACTCCGACCCCCAATGCGCGGTATGCTGCAACGCGCGGCAGCTTGAACTGACATGCAGCCGGCGCACTCGCACTCGGGCGTGCCGCTTGGTGCCGAGCCAGGCCACGGCGCCGAAACGGGTGGCAATCGCCTTCTGAAACGGCATCGCCAGCTCCGGCCCGATCACCGTGGCAGCCTCGATTGCCACTCCGGCCTTGCGGTACAGCGTGAGCCGCGTCGCCTGGTCGAGCATGAAGTGGCACAGGTTGGGCGACGGGAAACTGTCGCCGGCCAGCACCGCGACGTCGAGTTCCAGCCGCTCCACCTCCTCGCGAGCTTCCAGGCGGCGGCGCACCAGCTCCGGCAACGCGCCCACGCACAGATCGGTCAGCACCGCACCGCCGGCGGACACCACCACCACCGCGTCATCGCAGATCAGCAACTCCGCGTCGGCAACCTCGGTCACCCAGATCGCCCGCCGCTCCTGCATCCGCGACAGCTCCCGCAGCGCCCTAGGCGGTCCGGGGCCGTAGCAGAACCAGGGCTGCGGCCGCCGCTGTTCGGCCGGCACGATGCGGCGATCGACCCGCCCCTCGGCCGCGGCGTTGGCCGGGCCAGCGGCGGCTTCGACCGCCGCCGCCGTATCCGCGTCGGCAAGCGGCCGGTCGGGGAAGTGCGTGCGCCAATGGCGCAGCACCCGCGCCGCCTCGACAAAGCGGCCTTGGCCGTGGAACCAGGTAAACACGTCATGCGCCGGCGACCACGCGGTCGGCGAGCGCGGGTCCATCCACAGCGTCACCGCAGCCACCAGGAAGCAGGCATCGGCGCGCTGCAACGCCGCGTAGATGCGGGCGGCCCGGAAATAGATCCAGTATTCCGAGATCGGCGGCAGGCAACGGCTCGCCTGCTCGAACAGCCGTGCCGCCGCCGGCTGCCCCGCCGCACCATCGAGTTGCTCCATGGCGCGCAGCAACGCGGCCTCCGGCCCTGGATCGGCCAGAATCGCCAGCACCTGCGTACCAGCGGGCGGATCAACGGGCGCGTCGTCCGCCGGACCCGCGAAGCCCGCCAGCAGCATCGCCGCATCCGCCCGCCCGCCTGCGGCGCAGAACGCGGCCAAACGGGGCAGCAGATGCGCGCAGCCGAACAGGCCCTGGAACGGCAGCCGGGCCTCGAACTCCCGCACCGCCGCCGCGTCGTCCCCGGCATCGAGCAGATGCTCGACCGCGGACCAGCCGTGTCCGGAGCTTTGCATGGACATCGGCCGCCTTTCGCTCCATGACCCGGCGACAGCAATCGCCGGAGATCGCGCATGACCCCGATCCGACTTTATACCTGGGGCACCCCCAATGGCCAGAAAGCCAGCATCATGCTGGAGGAGGTCAGCTTGCCCTATGCGGTGCAGGCGGTCGACATCAGCAAGGGCGGTACCCAGACGCCGGAGTACCTGGCGATGAACCCCAACGGCAAGATCCCGCTGATCGAGGACCCCGACGCCGGCCGCATCGTGGCCGAGAGCGGCGCCATCCTGCTCTACCTGGCGGATCGCGCCGGCAAGCTGCGGCCGTTGCCGGGCAGCGCCGACCTGGAATGGATGTTCTTCCAGGCGGCGCATGTCGGGCCGATGCTGGGGCAGCTCGGCTTCTTCAAGATTTTCTCCGCCGAGAAAATCCCGGCCGCCATCGCGCGGTTTGAGAAGGAGACTGACCGCGTGCTCGACGTGCTCGACACAAGGCTGGCGGCCAGCGAGCATCTGGGCGGGGCGGAGTACGGTTTGGCCGACATCATGACCTGGCCGTGGCTCAACGGCGCGGTGAACCGGCTCGGCAAGTCGCTCGACGCGCGGCCCAACCTGGCCCGGTGGATGGCGACGGTCGGCGCGCGGCCGGCGGTGCAGGCCGGGATGAAGGTGCCGGAGCTGCCCGCCGTCTGACGGCACGCTGGAGCGGCTTTGTCGTATCTTAGGAGACAGGACATCCCCGGCGCGATCGAGGACTTTATCGCCCGGTGGACGGCGGCGGAGCAGGCCGAACGCACCAACGCGCCGCCGTTCCTGATCGAACTCTGCGGCTTGCTGGGCATCGAACCGCCGCCGCCGGCCCGTGGCGGCACCGGCTCCTACCGCTTCGAGCGCAGCGTCACACACCACGGCGACGCGCGGGAGACGACACGGCGCATCGACCTTTACAAGCACAACTGTTTCATCCTGGAGGCCAAACAGGGCGCCAACGTCATCGCGCAGCCGGAGTTGTTCGCGTTGCAGGGCGAGGCGACGCGGCGGCAGGCGGTACGCAACTCGCAAGGCTGGGGCCAGCACATGCTGCGGGCCAAGGGCCAGGCCGAGGGCTACGTGCGCGACCTGCCGACCGACGAGCCGGCGCCGCCGTTCCTGATCGTCTGCGATGTCGGCTTCTGCTTCGACATCTACGCGGATTTCTCCGGCACCGGGCGGCACTACGTCCAGTTTCCAGACCGTGAAGGTTTTCGCGTATACCTGACCGACCTGCCGAACCCGAAAATCCGCGAGCGCCTCGTGGCCATCTGGCAGGACCCGCGCTCGCTCGATCCGGCGCGGCGGCGCACCGAGGTGACGCGCGAGATAGCCGAGTACCTGGCCCGCCTCGCACGCGCGCTGGAAACTCGCAACACACCGGATGCGGTCGCCCACTTCCTGATGCGCTGCCTGTTCTGCATGTTCGCGCAGTCGGTGGACCTGCTGCCGACGCCTACCGCGTTCACCGATCTGCTGGAGAGTTGCCGCCAAGACTCGGCGCGTTTCTCCGGCATGGTCGGCGAGTTATGGAGGCAGATGAACAGCGGTGGCTTCTCGGCCGCCGTGGGCGCCACAGTCCGCCGGTTCAACGGCGGACTATATGCCGCCGGCACCGCCGGGACTGAGCCGCTTGCGGTCACTTCGGATGAGATCGGCTGGCTGATTATCGCCGCCCGGCGCGACTGGGCCAACGTGGACCCCGCCATCTTCGGCACGCTGCTGGAAAACGCGCTGACCTCGCGCCAACGCGGACAGCTGGGCGCCCATTTCACGCCGCGCGCCTTCGTGGAGCGGCTGGTGCTGCCCACCGTCATGGAGTCGCTGCGCGCCGAGTGGGACGGTTTCAAGGCTGCGTCGCACGCCCGGCTGCAAGCTGGGGACCGCGAGGGCACGGCGGCGGCGCTGCGCGACTTCCACGCCCGCCTCTGCGCCGTGCGCGTGCTCGACCCCGCCTGCGGCACCGGCAACTTCCTGTATGTCACGATGGAGATGATGAAGCGGCTGGAGGGCGAGGTGCTGGACGCGCTGGCCAACTTGGTGCCCGGCGAGGGCGACCGCCTGGCGCTGACCGGCGCCAGCGTCGATCCGCACCAGTTCCTCGGGTTGGAGAAGAACCCGCGCGCCGTGCCGGTAGCCGAACTGGTGCTGTGGATCGGCTACCTGCAGTGGCACTTCCGCACCTTCGGCAAGGCTCCGCCGGCGGAGCCGATCCTGCGCGACTTCCACAACATCCGGCTGGCCGACGCGCTGATGACCTGGGACGCCGAGGAACTGGTGCGCGACGAACACGCCCGGCCGGTGACGCGCTGGGACGGCCGCACCTACCGGCCGCACCCGATCACCGGCGAGGACGTGCCGGACGACACCGCGCGCATGGAGGTGACGCGACTGGTCAGGCCGAAGATGGCTGCGTGGCCGGAAGCGGATTTCATCGTCGGCAACCCGCCGTTTATCGCCGGCAAGGACATGCGCGCGGAACTGGGCGAGGGCTACGCGACGGCGCTCTGGGCCACCTACAAGAAGGTGCCGAACTCCGCCGACATCGCCATGTTCTTCTGGTGGAAGGCGGCGCAGGCGCTGGTGGCTCCGAAGGCCGCGACCCGCCGCTTCGGCTTCATCACCTCCAACAGCATCCGCCAGACCTTCTGCCGGCGGGTGATCGCGGCGGCGATGGCCGCGCGGCGCCCGCTGCGGTTGGTGTTCGCCATCCCCGACCATCCCTGGTCCGACGGCGTGGGTTCGGCGGCGGTGCGGATTGCGATGACGGTCGCCGAGCGGGTGGTGCGCGCGGGCGATGACGCCGGGACGCTGCAGCGCGTGACCGCCGAGCGCGCGACGATTGAAGGGGTGCCGGACGTGGTGCTGTCCACCACCGCTGCGCGCATCAATCCCGATTTGTCGGTTGATGCAAACCCGGATCTGGCCCTACCGCTTCGTGCAAATGAACGCATTAGCAGTCGGGGTGTGAGCCTGCACGGTGCGGGCTTCATCGTTACGCCCACGCAGGCGGCAGCCTTGGGCTTGGGCCGGGTGCCTGGGCTTGAGCAGCATATCCGGCCCTATCTAAATGGCCGCGATCTGACACAGCGCAGCCGTGGCCTCATGGTCATCGACCTGTTTGGTTGCGATGAAAGCACCGCTGCCAGCAGATTTCCCGATGTATTCCAGCACATTCTGATAAGGGTGAAGTCCGAACGAGACTCGAACGCTCGGGCGAGCTACCGTGACAATTGGTGGATTTTTGGTGAACCACGGAGCGAGCTGCGCCGGGCCGCGTCCGGCCTGCCCCGTTACATCGCCACAGTAGAGACAGCGAAGCACCGCCCATTCTGCTTCCTGCCCGCGTCAGTGATCCCGGACAACAAGTTACTTTGCATAGCGACTTCGGATGCCTTCCACCTAGGTGTCCTGTCGTCACGTTTTCATACCAAATGGGCGCTTGCGGCAGGTGGGCATCTCGGCGTCGGTAACGACCCCGTTTATGTGAAAACCCGCTGCTTTGACCCGTTCCCGTTTCCCGCCGCCTCCGCAGCACTTCGCGCCGAGATCGCGGCGACCGCCGAGGAACTGGACGCGCTTCGCCGCACCCGGCTGGACGGCAATCCCCAACTCACCATGACGGGCCTGTACAACGTGCTGGAAAAGCTGCACGCCTCGCAGCCGCTCAGCCCGGCCGAGCGCGACATCCACGACGCTGGACACGTCACCATCCTGCGTCATCTGCACGACCAACTCGATGCCGCCGTCGCCGCCGCCTACGGCTGGCCGCATGATCTGCCGGCGGCCGAGATCGTGGCGCGGGTCGTCACGCTGAACCTGGCGCGGCAGGCCGAGGAGGCCGCCGGCATCGTGCAGTGGCTGCGTCCCGAGTTCCAGGCGCCGACCGAGCCGCGCCGCGCCGCGCAAGGGGAGATGGCGGTCGATCAGGCTGCGGAAGCTGGCCTGCCGCCGTGGCCGGCGCGCGAGCCCGAACGGTTCGTGGCGCTGCGCGCGGTCCTGGCGGCGTCGCCCGGCCGGCCCATCGACCTGTCCCGCCGCTTCGCCCGCGCCAACACCGGCAAAGTGCGCGAAATGCTGGAGACGCTCGCCGCCCTGGGCCAGGCCCACCAGGA
>JAABUQ010002754.1_pt1 | contig 33945 bp, 23 predicted proteins | sample 5560001 | NCBI WGS metagenome assembly JAABUQ01 (sample SAMN10711888, study PRJNA513371) | rock metagenome | isolation source: Antarctica rocks | place: Antarctica: Victoria Land, Finger Mt nord | collected 2015-12-18
TTATACTTGGGTATAGATGGTTTATCTATCTATTTTGTATTACTAACTACTTTTATAGCACCTATCTCACTATTAAGTAATTGAAATTCTATAAAAGAAAACGGCAGATCTTTTTTAATCATCATTTTATTACTAGAAACATTATTATTGGCCGTGTTTTTAATACTGGATACACTCTTGGCATGTATAATCATTATTACTGCACTTTTACTTGTTTTGTATATCTGAGGGCCTGAAAAGCCTAAAGGTATAAACCTATTGCATAGTAGTACTAGTGCTTGTGTGCATGGTATAGTGGGTATTTGTGCAGCATGTGCGGCAAGAGTACCTACACAAGAAACTATAGCTCAATGTACCCACACTTGAGTATATTTTCAAGATCCCACTCTGCAGGGTGTAGCTTGTGATTTCGGCGGTCCGGGCAACCACATAGCAGCGGCTACTGCAGACACTGCTGTGCACTATTGTAGCGTTTGCTTTGCAATATGCTGTAACGGGTGCTACGCAGGTTAATATCATAAATCTTCCTGGTATACACAGGGATAGGTTACTTTTTGGAGCTAGAATATAACAGCAGTTTTCTTAACTTAATTTACTTATAATAAAAAAAGGTAGGTTTTTAGCTAGTTATACAATAGTCCTATTCCCTTTGTACTATACATAACATAATAGCCTTTGCAGGGTCGTAAAGTAAACCCTTTTACTTTGATATACCTCATCTAAATAAAGGCGGGTTTACTTTTTTATTATCTTTAGTTATAGTCACTATTGTTTGTGGTATATAGCCTGCAGCTATACTAGGTAAATCACAAGACACTTGCTTTTATTTAATAAACATAGGTGATTTTGCATAGTTTGTTTGTATATTTTTTTTATATAACTTTGTTGCCTGCAGTTTAAAATGAGCTTTGTTGTTAAACTTATCTTCTGTTAAACAAAAATAGAACATATAAGTAGTTATATACGTTTGGTTAAATATTGTATTAGATATATTTACATCTTATTTAATATTAAAGGAAAGTCCGTAGCTTATTAGGTTAATGTATATACACATATATTAGTAATATACAAAGGCAAAAGTCTTGGTCTTATACAGAAACTATCTATTATCTATTAACTATAAACAGTATAATAGCGAACCTAGAACCCTATACCAAGCCTTAATTTAGAGAGATAGTACATAACAGGAATCGGCTTATATTTAACCAAAAAACCCCCTGCATCTGGTAAAATTTCTCTGTAAGTTAACCATGATGGGATTGCAAAGCAAGGCTAAGGTCAAAGTAAATAGATTTAGTTATATAAAAGTTAAGATGTATATATTTTAATTTTATGTTACATACATAGGTTTAGCTTTAGAAAAGTTAATTTGTTTATACATTAATAACGATGTAAGACAAAGAAATTATTGTTTTACATTATTATACTATCTAAGTAAAAAGATATTTTTTATGATTTTTAGTCGATTTGTCTATAAATATCTCTAGATAAAAAATCTAGAGCTATAGTTGGAAACGAAAAAAGAAGATACTACGTTGAGTTTGGTGATGGCTCTGAATGAACGCTGTCTAAATGCTTGACACATGCTAATCGTACGTCACCTTAAAAGATAATAAGAGGTGAAGTGGTGTACAGGTGAGTAACATGATATTTGGTTTGCCTTGAAGTGAGGGATAAAGATCCCTTATAATTCTACTAAAGAAAAAAGAAACATATGTTTTGCTTTAAGATTACTTTTTTATCTCGGTTAGTAGTAGTTAAGGTAATTGCTTAACTAGCACTCTAGTCGTAGCCAGGACTGAAAGGTCTATTGGCCACAGTGTGGCCTGAAGAAAGCCCACGGTTTGTACTACAGCAGTGAGGGATATTGGTCAATAGCCTAACGGCTGAACCAGCAACTTGGAGGAATGTATAGCGAAAGCTGATTGTGTTAATAAATTATTAATGCAATGTCAACTATGTTGATTAAAATTCTAGGTAAAATGATGATGATGACATTTTTTGCCTATATGTCTTGACAAATTCTCGTGCCAGCAGTCGCGGCAAGACGAGTAAGACTAGTGTTATTCATCTTTAATTGGTTTAAAGGGTACCTAGACAGTTAATGAAGCCTATACCAGGTACTGATTAACTAGAGTTTAATACGAGAAAGATGTGTACGGTGAGTGTAGAGATGAAATTCTATGATACCACTTAGGAACAGGCAACGGCGAAAGCAACTTTTTATGTAAAAACAGACGTTGAGGGACGAAGGCTCGATAAACGAACAGGATTAGATACCCTAGTATTGTGGGCAGACAATGATGAATGTCATATATAAGATAGATATTTTGTGTATAAATGAAAGTGTAAGCATTCCACCTCAAGAGTAATAGGGCAACCTATAAACTGAAATCATTAGACCGTTTCTGAAACCAGTAGTGAAGTATGTTGTTTAATTTGATGATCCACGGAAAACCTTACCACAATATGTATATTTTTAGTATTATACTAAATTTACAGGAGTTGCACGGCTGTTTTCAGTTAATGTCGTGAGATTTTGGTTAGTTCCATTAAATTAACGTAAACCCTTATTTTATTTTTTTTACATAAAGTAGTTCGCCATTATATTGGTAAGTGATAAGAGGGACTAATACAAGTCAACATGGCCTTAACATTGTGGGCTATAGACGTGCCACATAAGCCTTAGCAAAGGGATGCGACATCGTGATATGGAGCTAATCCTCTAAAATAGGATATAATATGGATTGTAGCCTGAAATTCGGCTACATGAAAAAGGAATTACTAGTAATCGTGTATCAGCATGCCACGGTGGATATAATCTCAGCTAGGTACTAACTACTCGTCAGGCGCTGAAAGGTGATGTATGCAATAAGTTTGGTCTCACTATGCTTTAGTCTAGATAATTAGATCTAGATTCGGATATAAGGGTCTTCGTATGTGTATCACTGATTGGTGTTAAGTCGAAATATGGTTCGTGTAGGGGAACTTGCACGGGATTAATGAATTTAACTATACCCCCGTATATAGATAGTAAACTATCTATATACAAAAAGGAAGGTCCCGTTTGTTGGTGTGACGAGTTGAGCTATAAACTCAACAGCTAAGGCTGTCAAAGGTTCAATTCCTTTTCTTCCCCACTTTTCCGAAACATAAAGCACAACCTTGCATAGAATATAATATATGTAAATCTTAATATATGGTCTATTGTAAAAGATTTTAAAATATAAAGAATTAGCTCCCCCATTGAGCTAATTCCTTAAAGTTACCAGTTTAAGGTAATTGCCTGTCTTTTATGATTTACTGTTATATGCCATTATTTAAACTTATTCTTAGCTAAATACAATTGTTAGCTAATGCTTAAGAGATTTGTTTTTTTTTGTTTTTATGTGTTACATTGGTTAAGTAATGTACATGTTGTAAAACTATTTAAGGATTTGAAAATATGCAAAGAACTAATAAATCGGGATTTCTAATTAAAAAACAAAGTGTGCTAAAAAACTCCCTTAGTCTCTGAGTGGAAAGATGATTATGCTCAAGCGATGCAAAAGATATAGGCACTCTGCCTATGTGAGGATTTGAAGTTATGCAAAGTACTAATAAGTCGGGGTTCCTAATTAAAAAACAAAGTGTACTAAAAAACTCCCTTAGTCTCTGAATGGAAAGATGATTATGCTCAAGCAATGCAAAAGATATAGGTACCCTCTATCTTATTTTTGCTTTATTTTCAGGCTTAATTGCTACGGCCTTTTCTGTATTACAAGTACTCTATAAAAAAGTTTATCCTTTTATAGAATGGGCCAAGAATAGCCCACCTAAACCTCATGCTTTTGTAAGCTTACCCTTACAAAGTAATATGGATACTATCTTCTTGGAATTAGATACATTATTACCTCAAATTCTTAATTTTACACAGCAGTTTAACAGCACTGTTATACAATATGGTATTAATGTTATAACAGACGTAGCGGGTAATCTAGCAATAGAAGTACCTGGCGATATGTCTGACTTGGACGTTAAAACAGTTACTAATAAGATTGGTATAATAGATCGGTTAATTAACACCCAAGCTGAAAAAGCAGCTGGTTTAATAAATCAAGGGTTAAACTTATATAAGCTAGGCCCAGAAAACGCAGAAAATATTCATAAATTGCACCAGAATAGTAAAATATTACAGGAATTACTAAACTCGTACAAACATTAACAAAGAGGATAACATAGCTAGAGGCTCTAGCAGGGCGTATTTGTAATTGTCTTGCTGCAGCCACAGCTTTAAAGGATTAATTTAACTATATACCCGTATATAGATAGTAAACTATCTATGTACAAAGAGGAAGGTTCCGTTTGTTGGTATGACGGGTTGAGCTGTAAACTCAATAGCTAAGGCTGTCGAAGGTTCAATTCCTTTTCTTCCTAATATCTTATTTAATTTATACCTACGGCCTTTATAGCTCAACGGTAGAGCGAAATACTGTTAATATTTTTATAAGTGTTCAATTCACTTTAAGGGCTTATAGCCTTGTGTATACTTATTAAAGGCGTGGTAGCTTAATGGCAAAGTAGTGTGTTTCGGCCGCAAGGTATGAGAGTTCAACTCTCTCCCACGTTTATAGATAAGCCTGCTAACCAGACGACAAAGTTTTAGGTTAGCCCGCAAATCTCTTAAGTTCCCTTTTCTCCCACATTTTTTAATTTACGCGTGTCTATAAATACATAGAGATTTTTATTCTTCATAATATAAAGAAAAAAAATGCCTAATTTGATAAGAAGTAATTTTCAAGCACACCCTTTTCATTTAGTTTCCCCTTCACCTTGGCCAGTATTTACTTCTTTCACACTATTAACTCTTACTACTACTGGAGTATTAGCGATGCACGCCTTTAACGACGCAAGTTCTTTTTTACTCTTGGCATTACTTAATTTACTTGCTGCCATTATTTTTTGATTTAGAGATGTCATATCTGAGGGTACATATTTAGGAAACCACACTCTGGCCGTACAAAGAGGTTTAAATTTGGGAGTAGCTTTATTCATAGTGAGTGAAGCACTTTTTTTTTTAGGTATCTTTTGAGCCTACTATCATAGTGCTTTATCACCTACCATAGAATTGGGTGCACATTGACCTCCTATGGGTTTACAAGCAATTAATCCTTTTGAATTACCATTACTTAACACTATTATTTTATTGTCATCAGGTGTAACAGTTACGTATGCCCATCACTCTGTAATACAAGGTAATAGAAGTGGTTCTTTATATGGTATAGCTTTAACTGTTTTATTAGCTATAGTATTTACTGCCTTACAAGGTGTTGAATATACAGACTCTTCTTTCACTATGAGTGATAGTACATATGCCTCCTGCTTTTATTTTGGTACTGGTTTTCACGGCCTACACGTTATGATAGGTACTGCTTTTATCGCAGTGGGTTTGTGACGAGTCCTGGCCTACCACTCTACTGACAATCATCATCTGGGTTTGGAATCTTCCATACTTTATTGACACTTTGTGGATGTGGTATGGTTATTCCTGTATATATCTGTATATTACTGGGGTTCTTAATTATATATTACATGGTAACTTCACGTGTTATTCTTAAACTATATGATGACATCTCTCTATACTCACTTATATATTATATAAGAATTTCTGCTAATCTTAGAATAGTGTGGGTTTTTATAGTGTTAGGCTTAACTTTAAAATTATTGTTCTTATTTACTACGCACTTTGACTGTACAAATATATTTTTATCTTTTAGTTGTAAAATTGATGCTTATAATGTATTTGACGATCACATTTTACAATCTCGTCGTGGTATTAGAATATCTGATCTTCTTAATCCTGATACGTCTTCCCCTGGTAATGCAGGGGGTGGTTCAGGTGGCCCTAACCCTGGAGGAGGCCCTAATACAAATTTGGCTTCAGGAGGTAGGCTAACCACTGAAGGGTCCAGAGATGACTCTGATACAGCAGCTCCAGCAACTGCTTTTAGACAACCTGCTTCTGACGAATACGTCAGTGGACAAGAGAGATGGAATGTGTTTCATGCAATGGCGGGTAAAAGAGATCATAAATTATCGGAGATCCTTACAAATGATCAGTTGTTTACCGTACGAAAGATGGTCAAGTATGATTACTTTAATGCACCCGGTACTAAGGAATTCTATTTAACGCACTTTGCCTCAGGTGATATAGAGAAAATGGGTAATGTTAAGCTCAATCTTAATTTAAGAGCAATACTTAATAAATATCCTCTGTTATAATCAAGATATAAACTATAGTTTTTATGTCTTTCCCTGTATGCTATGTCCTATGCTTTTAAACAAAGAATAGACATCAGGCAAAAAGGAGACTGTAGTTTAAGGGTAAAATATGTGACTTTTAATCATCATTATGTGGGTTCAAATCCTGCCGGTCTTAACTTAAGAAATATAAACGGCCATAGGTTAATGGTAGACCGTTCGTCTTCCACACGATGTGTGTCGATTCGATTTCGACTGGCTGTATTACAGTTATATTTAAAATTAATGTGCATATGTACATAGGGTTAGTAACCTAATAGGTAAGGAGCTTTCTTGTCAAGAAAGAAGATGCGGGATCGAGGCCTGTCTAACTCGGAAGTATAAAGAACTACATTTATGTAATTATAAGGAAAAGTTGCTATAGGTAAAGCGAGATATTTGCTAAATATTGTGTACTAACACCTGGATGTTCGAATCATCTCTTTTCCGGGAAAAAAATTTCTTCTATCTTACCTAAAAATGCATCGCCTATCTTGCTACAGTTTGCCGCATTGCCTGTCTCGCTACAACAGGCTGAATTGCTGAGATAAGAACATTTTTCTATATAACGGCTTTTCCATTAGCGTATTTCTTTTTTAACACTGGAAGAAAAATAAGTATTGCTAGTAAAAGAGTTATCTACTAGAGCAAAGAAAAAAAGTTATAGCTAATGAATATGCAGATGCTTCTGAAGCATCAGAGGATGCTTCAGATGCTTCAGGTGTTACAGAGGATGTTAAAGAAATTGAAAAAACTATTAAGCTAAACAATATGTTACCTAATAGTCATAGAAAAACTAACCATAACATAAGTGTACCTAAACAAGAAAAAAAGCTTTTTTCACCTTAGGTGAAAGCTTTTTTAGAGAGATCTGATCATATAAATACTGCTAATGAGAGAAAAAAGATTTTTTTGTTACCACCTCTTCTGGATGCAGAGCCTACGGAGCCTGCAGAGCAAGAGAGTAAGAGAAATTTTAAATTTCCCTTTTAGAATAATTTATAAACTACAGGTAACAAGTCTTAAACAGAGAGATAGAAAAAATCTACTAGTAGTACTTAGTGTGACTTCTCCCATATGCCTAGCTTTCTAGATGACCTAGTATAACTTATCTACATTTTTCTTTATCTTTTTACTTTTCTTTAGTATAATACTGTAAAGACGTTAATAAAAAAGAGCATAGTTTAATGGTAAAATAGGAAGCTTCAAACTTCAAATTCTCAGTTCAAATCTGAGTGCTCTTGATCTTTTTTTTATTTGCTCTAATTTAGGTGGTTATCCTGCTGCTTCATATGCAAGTTTAACTAGTTTAGCTATCGTCTAAGTTTTGCTAATGCCTATTTCATAATAAAAACCTCCTGTAAAAATCAGTAAAATAATAAGCCTAAAACTAGTAATACATATTAAATATGTGTAAAATTGCAGGATTAACCTATAACTCTATACAAATAGTTAAATACGGCTAAAAAAAAGAATAAGAAAACCATGCTACGCTATAATTATATTTATATCTTAATTTTAGGCTTTACTCAATGTATTTATTATAATTTATTCTAGACTTTATAAGATAAGCATATATGTTTTGCTTTTCTTAGTCATATCTGCTTAATTTAGGAGAGAAACTGAAGGCTTATATTATCAGGTTCTTTAACTTAAGTGGTAAAGTGCGTTCTTGATAAGGATGTTATTCAAGTTCGAGTCTTGGAAGAATCAAATTTATAAGTTATGTACTTAGTTCTCGTTAGCTCAATGGTAGAGCAGGATACTTCTAATATCTAGATCAGAGTTCGAGTCTTTGATGAGAAGAGTTCTAGTGAAACTTAATATACACAATCTGTAATATCTGATAATGTAACAAAAAAAAAAAGGCCTTTTAGTGAATATGTTAACAACTTAAAAGGATAATAAGGGAAATGTCTCTTGCTTAAACCGTAGATAGATTTTCCGTCCGCCCCTTAATTCTATCGAAAACGAAACTTTTGTCTGGCCGAAAGTTTAAGTCTCTGCCGCCTTGAAGCTAGACTTGTAAGCTTGGGAATAACGGGTCGCCATAACCCATCCCCTTGGCCCCCCCCCCCTTTCCTCAGTACTCGCTCGTTTATTAAAATAGGCGAGGGGCGAGCACAGAGGGAAGGAAGACCTCCATTTGATGGGGTCAGCACGTTATTAGAGGAAGTAGTAAGCATACTCCGATACCTAAAGAATAAAGTGCCCAAGGGGGGGGGGATGAGGCTACCTAAAGACAAAATTATCTAGTTTAATAGGCGGTAAGATGAATAATTTAAATTATACTTTAATTAAATTTATTCCATTAAATAAAAAAACTGGTACTGTATATATTTTTTTTCTTTTTATCTTATTAATAGCCTTAGGATTTAACTGTTATCTTATTAAATAATTATATAATAACCTAGATACATACCTTTATCCACATATAAAGAACATAAAATAACTCTTTAAGTAGTGTTTAATGGACGCATACTTCTGGCAATGCGTAGAAGGGTTAATTTATTAGCAAGCTCTCCTTTACGGCGGCTTCGCCGAAGTAGTGCTTCCCAGCTACGTATGTACGAGCTACAGTACACGGTTTTGGGACACTCCCTCTTGAAGAGATAACTTATCATTATCTCTTTATTACATTTTCTGCATTATATACCTGTGTAATATGCAGAGATAAAAACTACACATTATATTATTAACCATAAACTCGATCGCTTTGCGTATTAATGATTATCTTTATTATTTGTTATGGTATACACTACTTACTTAAGCGTTGCTTATATCTTAATACACAAATTATTTTACATAGCCTATAGATTATGCACCATTTTTTTGTTCATTTCTGTTATGGTTGTGCTTATTATGGACATAGTTAGAGTGTGACATGAAAATGTTTCGCCTAGCTATCTCAGAATCTTTTCGGAAAACCCCTTTGAGTTTTGAGGTCGCTTTAACCTAATTTGATTAATAAAAAAATATATCTTTAACATGTACTCTCTTTTTACAAGTTTTTAACGTTTATTCTGGCTTCTTCTTTTGTCTTATTTTACCCAGATGACTTTAAGTTATTGGCGTAGAAATATATTAGAATTTTACAAATTCTATCTCCATTATTAAGACTTTTCTGGACATAATTTTATCATTAAACTATTTCTCCATTAAATAATGTCTTATTTATTGGAAAAGATAAAGGTCCTAAGGTCTATCTAGGTGCTAGTTTTTAAATTGGTCCGAGAGCGGCTGCTGATATTAGTAAAGGTATAAGTTCTGTAGGAAGTAATCTAGGTTTAGTTGGTACTATGGGTACTGTTACAGCTGGTGTAGCGAAAGTTCTAGTAAAATCACCTTTACCTCCTGTACAGAAAGCAGGTATAGTAATGGCAGTAGCTTTAGTTAGTGCAGGTATTCAGGTTAGTGCTAGTGCTCTTAATAGATTAAATAGTAGTTCCATCTCTTCAACTCCTGCTGGATCTAGTACAAGTAATCTTAGCAAAGGTGTTTAAAATTTAGTGGATGATTCAGTCTCTAGTAATGATTTAAAGGATTTAATACTAGGTATAGATATGATAAGTTAAGCATGCTTAAGTTTAATTACTATTTTCTACATAATTATATACTACAAATTTTATTTGTATGAGGACAAGATAAAATTAAGTTTCTCTAGTTTAATTGGTGATAAAGCCAATTATAGTCTAAATTACTTTTTAATTAAAATTATCCTCTTTAATAAAAAGACTAGTCTTATATATGCTATTATTAGTATTTGTCCTGTTGTTCATAGCTTTAGCATTTAATGGTTATTTTATTTCTGAGTTATACAATAATCTGGATAAATTTGTGGATCTTCACATAAATAGCCGATGATAACGTAGGAAGTTGTGTTTAATTAATGTACTTAGAAACGCTCTTATTTCCGGCAGTTAGATAAGTAAATCCACAATAGATAAAAGGATTGCTTCTAATAGGTAGAAGTTTTATAAGCTTTAATTTTTTTCACTTAGTGCTTAATGGTCTATCAACTTTATAATTTTCTTTTTTTTTATGGTGAGCTCTAGATTGTATCAGTTAAGAGACAAAATAACTAAGTTGTTTTTAGCACTTTATAGCTTAGTTACTTATAAATAATACATACACTAACCTTAGTTAGATTGTGAGAATATTCTAGCGTATATGGTATAAATAGAGATGGATACAGAATGGTTATGTGTTTGATTGCAGATCAAAAGTTATAAGGTTCAATTCCTTAGCATCTCTTCTACAATAGCTTATACTTTAATGCCCAAATTAACTTCGATTTAATAAAAACCTTTTGGGTGTTATTTTATATATACCCTATATCTTAAAATTGGATATAAAATATAATTTATTTGTTTAATAATATTGATGCTAATAAAAAAAGTGAAAATATTATCATATATAGCTTATATTTTTGGTATAAACTCATATTTCTATGAGTTTATAGATAGGTAATGTCTTAGTTCCAAAAAAGAATAAATCGGCTAATGTCTGGTGCTTAGTTCATATATATTTAACACCCAGCCTAGCCGGGGGCAAGTGTATTAAACTTTTGTCTGAGCAAAAGTTTAAGTTTTCCCCCTAGATTTTTAAAGCTTATGTCTAAAAAACCACCCTAACCTGTTCCTGTTTATTACGACTAAAGCATATTGCGTAAGAATAAAAAAAATGTTCTTGTTGCCTTATTTAGGTAATTTATAGAATGTGTCTAACATTTTACCTAGATAAAGTAAACCTAAAATACAAAGAAGTAAGAATACTTTTCTCTTTTGAAAAAGATTAGGCAAAATTAAAATAATGAGAACATTTAAAAGTCATCCCCTTTTAAGATTAGTTAATTCATATCTAGTAGATGCTGCACAACCCACAAACCTAAGTTATTTATGAAATTTTGGTTCATTATTAGCTTTTTGTTTGGTTATACAAATTATAACTGGTGTAACTTTAGCCATGCATTATAACCCTAGTGTGTCAGAAGCATTTAATTCAGTAGAGCATATAATGCGTGATGTAAATAATGGATGATTAATACGTTATTTACATTCAAACACCGCCTCTGCATTTTTTTTCATAGTATATCTACATATTGGTAGAGGTCTATACTATGGATCATACAAAGCACCTAGAACTCTAGTGTGAACTATTGGTACAGTTATCTTTATAACAATGATGGCTATTGAAAAATGGTGGCCAAATTGATTGTTAATTTCTCATATTAAAAACAAACCAAGTTACATATCTTCTTTTAGTAAAGCCAGAACTAAAGCCTTACATAGAATAGGGCCACATAATATTGATGTATTGTCCATCATAATATGTGGTATGCTGGGTGACTGATGGGCAGATAAGATAAAAGGTCAAGTCTCGCCAAGTATACGCTTTAGCATAGAACAAGGTATTAAAAACTCCGCTTACATTCATCATCTTAATCTATTACTATATGATATGGGCTATTGTTCAAATGTTACACCATATTTAGTAAAAAAATCATAAAGTCTAATAGACAAAAGATCAAATAAATCAGAAACTAGGTTTAACTATAGACTGACTTTATTTACTTTTACAAACTTTTTATGAATATATGATTCTTTTTATACTAATGTACACGGCGTTAATGTAAAAAAAGTGCCACATTGAATAGGAGAGTTTATAACTCCCCTCGGTTTAGCTCACTGACTGATGCAAGATGGATCTAGACAAGTAAATAAAGGAGTTTATCTTGCAACTAACAGTTTTACACTTGAAGATTGTAATTTTTTAAGTAATATTCTTAAAGAAAAGTATAATCTAAAATCTACTGTTGTAAAAACAGGGTGTGCCGGTCAATGAAGAATAAGTATATGAAAACAATCCATGCCTGATTTAGTGAGGCTAGTTAAACCATATATTATAGATGAAATGAAATATAAGCTACTGGGTTATATATAATATGAAATTAAAAATCAAAGTCCTACTTTATAGTAAAGTATATGCAATATGTATTTATAAATATACTGTTTATCCATTGTTATAATAATAAATATAATAGATAAACTATAGTAGTATACCCTTATAGGGGTATAGGATAATCTTTTTTATTATCTGGCAACGCTAGTGAAAACGGTTAAATATTTATTCTTTATTTATAGACCGTCGGTTTAATACAAAATCGCGACAGACTGGGTCACTGGTGGGTATCTGGAATGATGTCTAATGTACAGTCGAGAATTTCTATAACAAGTCTGTTATACACAAGGCTTTAGATGAAATATATTACCTGGAGATTACGCACATCTTGACAATTAATATATAGATAAAGTACAGGGGCATTTTACAAATAAAAAGTAGAATTAGCCGAAATTTTGACAGCTTTCTTGGGTTATATACATAGCCCAAAATGACTTATTTTATACTCTTATAAAAATGTATTATACCTTATATCCAACAATTTTCATATATTCAATAGTATAACATCTCTTCTGATAATAACAAGTATTACTATATATTACCTTAATGATTTTAAATTGTCGTCCAATTACTATGTTAAATTAATAACATACCTTTCTATATTTTTGTTTCTAAATATTACAGCTGTTTTGATAATAAAGTTACTGTATACAGTGGACATATTGTACGTGGAGGATCCTACCAATAAAGGTGTAAATCTACACGGTCATGTTAATGTTACAGCAGATGCTGCTAAAGAATTGTCAAAAGCTATTACCACTGTGGGTAGCAATTGAGGACTAGGTGCAAGCATGGTAGGTATAGGAACTGCAGTGGGTAAAGCGATAGCTAAATCCGGTATGCCTCCTGTACAAAAAGCAGGTATTATAGTTGGAGGATCTGTTATATCAGGCGTAGGGCACTCTATGATAACTAAAATTAACAGAAATAGTGTTATGTTAGAAAGTAATAGCGCTATTACTACTAGCAATAGTAATAACATTAGCAAATTTATGGATGATACTGACTCTTATAGCCCCTTAGAGGGCATTTTATCAGATATTAATATATTAAACATTACATGTATATCCCTGTTATTTATCTTAATAATTCAACTTTGTTTTAAACTATACTTTAATACCTATGTCAAAGTTAATCTTAATAACTACATAGGTATTAGAAATAGTACTAATCTAGAGTATTATTTAAACAAGATTATTTTATTAAATAAAAAGATGAGTACAGTTTTTATATGACTAATTATAATATTTGTAGTGCTAGGTCTGTTTTTTTCATATTATGGGAGTTATGTACTGCTACATAACATAGATAGCTATATTACAGTGCATAATAGTTTAAAAAAGTAACTGTAAAAGATATGAAGAACAATATAAAAAAACTTACTAAAAGTATTAAGTCGTTACCTTGTTCTTCATATGAAAAAGCCTCCAAGAGATATTATAGTAATACTGGTAACGCCCTTTAAACAAAAACTGACAATATAGATAAATACTTTTTAGATTCATTTTTAAGCGACTATAGTTTAAAACCTATACAAATTTATAATAATTTATATGAAGAGGAAACAAAAAAATCTCTAAAATCTAACACTAAAGGTATTAGCGGTATCTACCTTATATTTAACAAATTAACAGGGGATTATTACATAGGATCCGCATCTACTGATAGATTTTATGCGAGGTTTTACAATCACTTAATAGGGCTTAGTGGCAGTAAGGTATTAAAACATGCAGTAAGAAAATACAAGCTAAGCAACTTTGCATTTTTAATATTAGAGATATTTCCTCATGTAGTAAATAAGGAAAACAATAAAATGTTGTTAGACATAGAAGATTTTTATTTAAAGTCTTTACTACCCAATTATAACATATTAACTGAAGCAGGATCAAGCTTCGGCTATAAGCACACGGAGTTAGATCGTATAAAAATGAAAACTAATTATAGTATTGAGCGTCGTGAACTAATTGGCAATTTAAATAAAGGTAGAATGTTTTCTTTAGAAACTAGAGAAAAAATGAGACAAAAAGCTTTAAATAGAGTAAAAACACCTTTTACAGATATGGCTCTATGTAATATGAAAAAAATGTCTAAACCAGTAGTATTGTATAATCTAGATAAAACAGTGTTTGGAGAGTATCCTAGTATAGTAGAAGCGGCCAAGAAAGTCAATTGTGCAGAAAAAACAATTACAAGAGCTTTAAAAACAGATAAAAAGATATTAAAAAGACGTTTTATTGTTGAGTGGAAAAAAATATAAGTTGAATAGATAAGAATGTGAGTTTAAAATAGGTTATAGTCCCATGAGTTTAATTTTCTATGCAATTTTTATGAAAAAATAGAAAAAAAGTGGAATAACCTGACAAGGTTATTGAAAAAATATATATATTTTTTTGGCAATGTTAGTGAAAACGGTCAAAGATTGTTATTAACAATAGAGACCGTCGGTTATATAAATAATCGCTACAGGCTGGGTCACTAATGGGTGGCTGAAATGCTGCTTAATGTACAGTCGGAATTTTGGGTATACTTTTGTATTACCTATAGAATATTCGAAATTAAAGGTATTCTAGCTTTTTATGTAATTTTACTTATTAAGTAAGTTTGTATGTTTTACCATATGGTCAAATGTCACTATGAGGTGCAACAGTTATAACAAACCTTATGAGTGCAATACCATGAGTTGGACAAGATATAGTAGAGTCAAAAAACAATCAAGAACATATAGTATTTGCTGTTTTGGCTACGGCTTTAACAACAAGTAAACCCGTATTACCCATAATTGGTATTTTTAAGCCAAAATCGCGAGCTAATAGAGATAAGCGGCTAACTTCTGCTGAATATCTTTTGATACCTAAATCTTTTATAGCTTTTTTAGTAGGGTTTATAGATGGAGATGGCCATATACAAATATCCAACTCACATAAAGATTTTGTTAGTTTTAATTTAGTAATATCTATTCATATAAATGATCTTTCTGTTTTATATTATATACAATCTGTACTAAAATTAGGTACAATATACACTTATCCTAATCATAAAAGCCCTTGCTGTAGATTGATCTTTAATAAAACAGAATTGCAGGAAGTTTTCTTTCCTTTATTATTATGTAATGGTATTTTTTTTCTAACTGATAAACGGAGATCTCAATTTAACATGGCAATGCATATTTTAATAAAGGATATTAAAATGTACTCTGTTCTACCTGAATTGCCACCTGTGCTTTTTAAATTACCTGAAAACGCGGTTGGTTATGTGAATTTATCCTTTTTCAAAGATTGAATAGTAGGGTTTACTATGGCCGAGGGCTCATTTTTTGTAAAAGGAAATAAAGACGGTTGTTTTCAATTAAAACAAAGATTACATGCTGAATTGTTTGAAGCCTTTAAGCTTATTTTCGAGAGTAATCGGAAAATAACTATAAATAAAGATATATATTTGCAGTTCGCTGTTAGTTCTAGATCAGATATACAAAAAGTAATTAATTTTTTTTCGTTTTCTGGTCACCATTCTTTGATTGGTCTTAAAGGTATCCAATATTCAACTTGGTTAACTGCTTTAAAAAATAGCTCTCGTTATGGTAACCTTAAATTACCTGATTAAATTTTTATGGTTTTACCTAAATACAAAGTATATGTTCTTAGATTTGGGCTCCTTAAGGCAGCAATGTCTTAGAGGTAAATAGAGGTGAATTGCAAAAACATATAATTAATTTTCCTTATCCTCCGTTAATTAATATAATTTGCAGCGAAATTTGATAAGGTATTTAAAAATATCAAATACGTTCAACGACTAACAAGTGAGTATACCAACAATAATCTTGACACGAGTGCCTCACAACCTACTTTGTTAATTTTTATTATTTTAATATATACATAACTATATATTAAATAGGTTGATGACATAGTCTAAACAAAGCCGTCTGGCTTTTAAGAGAAATTAAATGTTTTTCGCTAATCATCTGTCATCTGAGGAGGTTTCAGCGTGAACAACGCTACATTAAACAGATTTTTCTCATTACATTTTGTTTTACCATTTGTAATTGCTGCATTAGTCTTAATGCATTTAATTGCTTTACATGATAGTGCAGGCTCAAGTAATCCTGTAGGTGTTGCAGGTACTTACGACAGAGTATCTTTTGCACCATACTTTATATTTAAAGATTTAATTACTATCTTTTTATTTATCTTAGTTTTATCAGTATTTGTATTCTTTTTCCCTAATGCTTTAATGGATAGTGAAAATTATGTAATGGCTAATCCAATGCAAACTCCTCCTGCGATAGTTCCGGAGTGATACCTCTTACCCTTCTACGCTATTTTAAGAAGTATTCCTAATAAACTATTAGGAGTTATCGCCATGTTTGCTGCAATTTTAGTATTATTAACTCTGCCATTTACAGATTTAAGTAGATCAAGAGGTTTACAATTTAAACCTTTTAGTAAAATAGTCTTTTATATATTTGTAGGTAATTTCTTGATTTTAATGCAATTAGGTGCTAAACATGTTGAATCTCCTTACATAGAATTTGGACAAACTAGTACTGTTTTATACTTTGCATATTTCTTAATTATTATACCTGTTATTACTTTATTTGAAAATACTTTAATGGAGTTACCTGGTTTTAATAGCAAAGAGCAAAATATAAAAGAACTAGCACATAGAGAAAACAAACATATAAGCGATTATAATCTCGTAGCATGGTTTGACGATCCAGCCATAAGAAGTGCAGTTATCGCATTCTATGGAGGTTTATTTGCTTGACCTCTTTTAGAAGATATTTGATATCATGGTCTTTTTTGTGATGCACCTAGGCCTTGGGGTTTATATTTCCAAGATAGTGCTACACCACAAATGGAAGGTTTAGTGGAATTACATGATAACATATTATTTTATCTTGTAATCATTTTATTTGGTGTAGGTTGAATATTAGCTTCTATAGTAAAAAACTATAGTTATAAAGTAGCACCTATTTCACATAAATATTTAAATCACGGTAAATATGTGCCTATTAAAAAGTGTTTTAAGTTTAATAAAATAAATAATAACCTGTATTATATACGTCTTTACAGTACAACATCTGAAGAAAATGTTCATAGTATGAAGTTTTACCAAGATGCTTATTATATGAAAAAAATAATTATAAAAGATAATAAAAATAAATCTGGTATATATAAATGGACAAATAAATTAACAAATGATATATATATAGGACAATCCATAGATTTAGCCAAAAGATTTATTAAAGATTTTAATCTTAGTTATTTAAAAAACAGAGAAACTCTTGTAATAAGTAGAGCTTTAATTAAATACGGATATTCTAATTTTTCATTAGAGATATTAGAATATTGCGATCTAGCAGATTTAACAGGAAAAGAACAATATTATCTTGATAAACTAAACCCTAGGTACAATACTTTAAAAATAGCAGGTAGTTCTTTAGGTCATAAACATACTGAAGAAACTAAAGCCCAAATTAGTAAATCTTTAAAAGGAATCTATGTTAAAGAAAAATCTGCTTTACATGGTCGTACTCATACTGAAGAAACCAAAGCTCTAATGTCTATAAAAAGATCAAATATAAAGAACCCCTTATTTGGTAAAATTCATACTGAAGAAACTAAGGAGTTAATGAGACAAAAAGCTTTGGCTAGAAAACATTCTGAAGAAACTCTCTTAAAGATAAGTGCTGCTAGGGGTTATCTTGTCTACATACATGAAAAATGTGATGCAGAAGGATTTAAATTAATAGGTAGTTTTGTTTCAATAAGAAGAGCAGCTATGTTTTTAGACATTAGTAGTAATACTATTACACGGTATATAAATTCAGGCGAAATATTTAAAGATAAATATAAATTTACAGGACACTAAAGAAACTTAAAAAAACTAGAAATAAAATTTAACTATATGCTGGAAACTCCTAAAGCTTTTAGGTACTATAAAGATAGTAAACATATGCTTTATCAGTGATAACCCTAAAAGATGTACAATGGATTATCAGCAGGAAACCAACCGGAAGATAAGTAAAGCGGTGCTAAAGATATCTTCCGTAAGTAGGATCCTCAGAGACTACACGTTAAAACCATATACAAATATGGTAAGATATAGTCCAGTTAAGTATGAAAGTACTTATGTTTATCGACATTAATAGAATTAATCTGAACTATTACACCTGCTATAATATTAATACTTATTGCATTTCCATCTTTCAAATTACTATACTTAATGGATGAAATAAGTGATCCAGCTATGGCAGTTTTAGCAGAAGGCCACCAATGATATTGAAGTTATCAGTACCCTGATTTTTTAAATAATGATGAAGAATTCATAGAATTCGATTCATACTTAGTTCCAGAATCTGATTTAGAAGATGGTGCTTTAAGAATGTTAGAGGTAGATAACAGAGTTATTATACCTGAATTAACTCATGTTAGATTTATTGTTACTGGGGCAGATGTTATACATTCCTTTGCTTGTCCTGCTCTAGGTATTAAATGTGACGCTTATCCAGGTAGATTAAGTCAAGTTTCTGTTTTAATTAACAGAGAAGGAACATTTTATGGTCAATGTTCAGAGATATGTGGTATTTTACACAGCTCTATGCCTATAGTTATACAAGCAGTTTCTATAGAAAAGTTTCTTGCTTGACTGGAGGACCAGTAGAACTATTACTGAAAATATGCTGTTATTTTATTTATTAATTTTATTAATTTTATTATCCAACGCCGTCTTTTTATTAAAAAGACGAGACAAATCTATCTTATATTACCGGAGAACCATAGGTAAAAATGCCTTAAAAATAGAGAGCACACAGCACACCATGAAGAATAATTTAGCTTTACCATTACAAAGTAGTATTATTAATCTAGCCTTTTTTAAAAGCTGTTTTAGTAAATATCGTTTAATCTTAGTATTTTTAAATTTTATTACTGCTCAATTCCTCATGGTTATTTGGTTTTTATCTTTTAATAATAGCCCTTGATCTATCGTGAATTTAAACCTGTTGTATTATCTGGTTTATTTTTCAGTCTTTATATCTATATCACATGTCCTAACTTTATGAGTTATGAATAAAAAATGATCTTGCAGGGATTATTTTTTTAAATTGTTAGTAAACCTTATAGGTGGTCTTTTAGTTAAATTGGCTATGCAGCATGTGATGGTATATTTGAATATTCAGGATTATACAGACTTACATGCTTTAGCCTATGTTATGGTGCTACTTCTAATTGGTGAGGGTCTATTACTTGATATTAATAGTGGAGGTATGTTTATGAGTATGTCAGATCGTGGACATGGTAGGCCTTGGGAGCTTGGAACATCTAGCTCTGCACCTACACCTACACCTACACCTACACCTACATCTGCGCCTGCGCCTGCGCAGGAGATACCTGAAGTGCCTTTAACAACGGATCAAAATATGGCCAGTGTTGATGCTAAAGTAGGTAGGGCTAAAGAGCTTCTCAGTGCAGATGCTAATGCAAATATCACTTTAGGTGGGTATTTATCTTTGGCAGAAAAACTTGCTCTTAAAGAAAAAGCTATAGAGTTAGGCTTTGATAAAGATCCTGCACGTAAATCTTGATGGAAGATATATATGAGGGGAAACTCTCATGCAATAAGTAATATGCATGTAACTAATAAACATCTAGGTGACTTATTAGAGTCTTGCAGGAATAGATAGATAATTTTAATGGTTTCCCCCCGAGGAGGGCCGAAGGAACTCCTTTTTTTTTATGCAAGCATCATTTATAGTATACTTTGTATAGCTCAGGTAACATTAGAAACGGTACAGGTAATTAGTTTTGGTAGATACATTGTTTTAAGATCTGTAGGTTTTGCACATATTTATTTACTATAATTTCTTCAAGCTTCATTTTTAGAGCTCTAAAAATGAAAACATAATTTATAAGAACCTTTAATTTTTAATCTGAATTTATCACATATCTTATTTTTAATAGGTATTTTCGGTTTTCTATATAAGGAGTTTACAAAGGATTTACATATATGTAAATCTGGATTTACTTACGCTGGCTATAATTATACCAGAAGCCAGGCTTTACCTATTTCTCTTTGTTTCGCAGTGCTTAGTCTAGGTGTAACCAAAAAAAGCTTGCAGCTTATAAATCGGAGAGTAGTAGAGTAAGCCTGGCTTTTGATCCGCAAATGTTTGCGAAATAGGGGAGAAGAATATTTTTTATTAAAGCCCCTAAGCTAAACACAATTTCTTACTTTTTTGCTCCAAGTGTATAAGTCTTAAGCAAACTTGTTTTGCTCTAAGGGCTGATAAAGCGATACGTTACATACTTATATGGATTAATTAGGTGCAAAAAAAAAAGAATCTATAGAAAAAGTGGTTACAATCTTGTAAACAAATTAGCAGGATTTTGTTATAATAAAATGACTAAGGTTTTTTTCTCTAAGTTTCCTCCGGCTTAATGGCCTTAACTTTATTATAGCATTTTGGGGGCTATAGTTAGTCAGCCCTTTAGATAGGCTCAGGTGTTTGTACTTTCAGCAGTTATATTATAAATGCTCTAGATTTCTACATTTAAGGCTAGAAAGTACTAGGCAGATTTTTATGTGCAAAAGAGTTTTTCACCTGTCTATGTAGAAAGGCGTCACGGATATATAGTTAAAGACTAGGGTTAAGTGACCCTTTTCTCAAGTATATTAGGAAAGTAGAGTACACTACATAAAAATAAAAACAAAAGAGACTTATACTACCAGATTTTTTTTTTCTGGATATAAAACCTGTTTACTGATAAGCAAAAGTAGTTTTAATAATTTAGGCTAAGTCAGAGATAAGATTATTAAATTGCACTATGATATATTGAGCCCTCTATATATTTATTTAAGAAGTATTTTTAGAAATACTTCCTGTTTTAAGCAACTTTTTTGCTGTTAATGTTGCTTTTAATGTATTAAAGATCGAACTTTGCGGTCTTCTTTTAAAAGAAGACAATACTCCTTTTTCCACTCTGCAAAGCACTAATTTTTTACTGTTACAAAGTAAAACAGAGATATGGAGTATATTTAAGAAGGTTATGTTTTTTAGTACACTTTTTTTGGATGTTGTCTTTATATACTCATACCTGGGTAATTCATCTGATATGTTTTCTAGGCAAGCAAATTGTATATTAATGATGCCTAAACGACCCGTTGCTTTAGCTAAGTACAATACAAGTAGGTTAAGCTATAGTGATAACAGTAACGATAGTGATGAGGATATGCCTGATGCTTCTGATGCTTCTGATACTTCTGATAGAAGCGGACCTGATTCAGATGACGACTTCAATGAAGACAAATTGGAGTATTTTTCTGAGAAAAACAAAGAAAATTTGTTGACTCGTGATGAAGTCATGTTGCATGCTAGTCAGCGGTATGCAAGGGCAGAGGAAAAAAGCGCCAGATTAGTTAAAGAACTAGAGGACGATCATGCAACAGGTTCTGTATCTGCAGAAACTGTTGAAGAGTTTAAAGAGGAGGAAAAAGTGGGGCTTGCCGATAAAAAAAACCTTCTCGATTATCTCGGTACAAAAGCTTGATCTAGGTTACAAAACGGGCAAGACCTTAATAGGAATGACCTATATGATGCAGCAGATGCTGACTGAAATAGCGGTCAAGGTTACAGAAGTCCGTCGAGTTCCTCAGACAACCAATCTAACACAGGCGAGCCTAACACAGGCGAGGCTAACACAGGCGAGCCTTACACAGGCGAGGCTAACACAGGCGAGACTAACAGGAACGGAGCCAATAGCAACCAGCCTGTAAATAACCAATCGCCTGTTGATTTTACAGTAGAACAACAATCTACTGAAATGCCTTGACCTTGCGATGATGTTGATGGTTAATTAGCAGTTATTTTAGGTGTACAATTTATTGACCTTGCGTTTTTATTTACGGTTATTTTAGGTGTATATCCTATTGACCTTGGGTTTTTCTTTACAGTTGTTTTAGGTGTATATCCTATTGACCTTGGGTTTTTCTTTACAGTTGTCTTAGATGGTCTACACTATCCTGTGTCTTGTTTAATTTATAAATCTTAAGAAAAAAAAACAATGCCTACTATAAAAATGTAGGAAGCAGGAGAAGTACAAGCACAAGTACTAGCACAAGTACAAGCACAAATCTTTAAAATCTAGTAATCTCTTCAAGAAAGACTATCTTAAGCTAGTTGTACATCCTTTAAAGCCTAAGATAGCCGTAATAGATCTGGAAACATCTAAGGCATACAGAGAAACAGGTAAAGTTGTGACAAGCGGGTTGTGCTTTTTTTTACTAGAGTTTACTGGGTAAGTCGAACACTGTTGCTGATAATGAAACTAGTTATTTTAGGTGATCACGAAAGGGATCGTTGGCCCGTTGGCTCGTTAGCTCAATGGTAGGGCAGGATACTTCTAATATCTAGATCAGAGTTCGAGCCTTTGATGACAATGATTAAAAATGCTCTTATATTCTTTGTTATCTGTTTTATTATCTAATGCCGTTACTTTAAGACGAGACAAATCTATACTATATAACCGTATTAGTATAGGGATTTTACTTGTTATATCCTACACAGGGTTAGATAGTTTAGATATGGAGGCAATGTCTACAGGTTTAGGCTTGTTTGGTGGTTTATTCCATACTAGCGCCACAAGTCAAGTTTTTCAAACATTTATCTTTACTGTAAGTGCAGTTATATTACAATTAACCGGCTTTTACCCTAGAAAACTTTTAGCTGAAAGATTTACAAATTCTTTTAGCTTTATCTATGCTATATTTTCTTCTAGATATATTAAACAAGTATCTTTAGATAGTGATCTATTGGCTAAAAAAGGAGAAAATTATAAAATAATTGAATATCCTTTAATCTTATTGTTCATTATTAGCGGTGCAACTTTTTTAATAAGTAGTAGTGACATAGTGTCGATTTTTTTATCTATAGAATTACAAAGTTATGGTTTATATTTACTTGCTACATTATATAGAAACAGTGAATTATCCACTAGTGCAGGACTTACTTACTTTTTATTAGGTGGTTTAAGTTCCTGTTTTATTTTATTGGGTACAGGTTTGCTTTATGCAAATTCAGGTACTACTAGCTTAGAAGGCTTTTACGTAATAACTAGCTTAAGTGACATTACAGAAGATAATTTGAGTTATTTTATAAGTTTGTATGATACTAGTTACGTAAACTTATCCCTAATTATTATGACAGCAGGTTTTTTATTTAAAATAAGTGCTGCACCCTTCCACTTCTGAAGTCCTGACGTCTATGATGCTATACCTACTATAGTAACTACTTTTGTGGCAATAGTAGCCAAAATATCTATTTTAATTTTTTTGTTAGAAATAGTACATTATACAAGTAATACTTGTTTTACACCTAATTTTAATTGAACATATATTTTACTTGTAAGTTCTTTATTATCTTTATTAATTGGTACAATTTTAGGTTTAAGCCAAACTAGAATAAAGAGACTATTTGCCTACAGTACTATTTCACATTTAGGATTTATACTGTTAGCATTAACTATCAATAGTATAGAATCTATACAAGCTTTTATCTTTTATTTAATGCAATATTCACTTACAAACTTAAACGCTTTTATTTTATTACTTAGCATAGGGTATACTTTATATACATATGTAAGTGATGAAAAACCTGTTGTTATACTGTTAGACAATAATAACTCACCTATCCAGTTAATTAGTCAATTAAAAGGTTATTTTACGCTATCTCCTGTTTTAGCTTTAAGTTTTGCAATTACTCTGTATTCATTTGTAGGTATACCGCCGCTACTAGGGTTTTTTGCTAAACAAATGGTATTAAGTGCTGCATTAGATAATGGTTACATCTTTTTAGCTTTAGTGGCTATTTTAACCAGTGTTATAAGTGCAGTATATTATTTAAGTGTAATAAAACAAGTTTTCTTAGATAAATTTCTTTATACAAATAATACAGAAATGAGTGATAAAGCTCTAAGCCCTGTATACACAATATTGTCTAGTACTTTAAGTATAACAATTTCTGTTTTAACTTTAATTATTTTATTTTTTATTTTTAATCCCCAAGAATGATTAAGTATGGCTAATATATTAGCGCTTTTAATTTTTAACCCTTAAATGACAAGTATGACTTTTTTTCTTATTTTAGTACCAGCTTTAGCCGCTATATTACTAGGAGTTAACCTTATCTTTGCTCCACACAGTCCATACCAAGAAAAAGATAGTGCATTTGAATGCGGATTCCATTCTTTTTTAGGACAAAATAGAACTCAGTTCAGTATTTCTTTTTTTATCTTTGGTTTATTGTTCTTATTGTTTGATTTAGAAATATTATTACTTTATCCATATGGTGTAAGTATGTACCTTGGTCAATTATATGGCTTAACTATCCTAATGATTTTTTTCCTTTTATTAACTGCTGGCTTTGCTTTTGAATTAGGTAAAAATGCCTTAAAAATAGATAGTAGACAACACTCGAGCCGTTTTTTACTAGAGGCTAAACCTAGTAAGTCTTTTGCAAGTAAGAACTCCCCTAATATCTAACAAGCTTCTGTGATAGATACAAATATACTGCAGCTCGTAGAAAAAGTTATTGTAGTACCTATAGATAAAGTACTTGGAGGACCCTTAGATAAAGTTATTGTTGTACCTTTTGATAAAACGGCAGAAGCGCTTATTGGATGTCTAAGACAAAGCGGAACACAAATAGAACAAATCGGGGCATTATCTGCCACAGTAGCTACTACTATACCAGTAGCTTCAGTTACAAGTGTAGCAGTAGCTACTGTTATAGCTATAGTTACAATTATATTTGGGCATATTAAAGACTCTGCAGATTCTTGGAGTGAGTATGGTGCTGAAGCCTCTATTAAGCATTTAGATATAGTTAAATGTAAGATGGATGCATATAAAGGTATTTACTCTACTTTTCCTAATTCATCCACACTATACACTGTTTTTACCGACGGAATATATAAAGCAACTCCATCTTTAATTTTTTTTCCTTAAAAATGGTCTTTTTTCAATAATTGTTTCTATACCTGCTTATGTCTTATCGGGAAAAGCTTCCAGGCACTTTTCAGAAAACCCTTTACAGGCAGAAGAAAAGCCTGAAAAAACCCCTTAAAGAAATTCTGAGAAAAACCCTTCTAGAAACCCAGATAGAAACTCAGATAGAAACTCAGATAGAAACCCAGATAGAAACCCAGATAGAAAGCCAGATAAATACTCCCAAGAGCTTCTAGAACAGGTTCTAGAAGCTCTTCGAGCAGCCCGCTTAGAATACGAGGAAGTTTATTACAGATGGCAGCTCTTGCGTGGTAGAATAACACGAAATACTTATTATCTTTCTTGACAATTGCCTAACGTAGATCATGATGACCTTAATGGCCTTAATAGACCAGAGTTTGACTGGGTTATTCGCGAAACAACAGAAGATATACGTATTTATCGTATACTTTTAAGACGTCTAGATCGTATATCGGATATGTTAAATCTAATACAAGATGTTAAGCCTGTAAGGTATAACCGACATCGTACACAAAGGATGATAGAGATAATGGATCACGTGCTCTTATCTTTACATTGTGACATCTTCTGGACACTTTTTCCTTATATAGGTACTGTATATCAACCAATTACTCCCCCTCCATCTCCCTACGCCGGGAGAAACTTAGAGTAAGGTTCTAAAGGCGTCTTAGGTGGAAAACCCACCAAATAAATATGATTAACATTTAGTATAATTTTTAATATGAATTTATCTCTTATCTTATTTTTAATAGGTATTTTAGGTTTTGTATTAAACCGTAAAAATATAATTTTAATGCTTATTTCCATAGAAATAATGCTTTTAGCTATTACATTTTTAATATTGGTAGGTTCACTAAGCTTTGATGATATATTAGGTCAAACATATGCTATTTATGTAATAGCCATTGCGGGAGCCGAATCAGCCATAGGTCTAGGAATATTAGTAGCTTTTTATAGATTAAGAGGGAATATTTCTATAGAATATAAATAATGTATCTAGCTTTAATAGTGTTACCTTTATTAGGATCAATAGTTGCTGGCTTTTTTGGTAGAAAAGTCGGAGTAATTGGATCACAAATAATTACATGTAGTTGTGTAATTTTAACTACCATTTTGGCCATTTTGGCCTTTTTTGAAGTAGGGTTAAACAACATACCCGTTTCTTTACACTTGTTCAGGTGAATAGATTCCGAGTCACTTAATGTGCTTTGAGGATTTAACTTTGATACATTAACTGTATCAATGTTAATACCTGTATTAATAGTTTCATCTTTAGTACATATTTATTCAGTAGGTTACATGAGTCACGATCCTCGAGGAGGCGTTAGGGGAAAACGCGTCTATGGGGATAAATTGTCAAACTCCGGGGATATCCTAAAGCTTAAGGTACCAAGCTGTAGTCGAAAGGCTATATGTGGCTGAAGTAATTACTCAGGTACGGTAACAAGCCTTAAGATGAGTGAAAACGAAATGGACAATCGCGGATCTAAGTCAATCATACTTAAGGCTATGGTTGTAAAAGAGCAAAGAGTAGACGGCAATTGATCCACTGGACTGCGTCCAGTGGATTTAAGGTGTATTCTAGGGGGTTTCGAAAGGAACAGAGGAATAAAACTCGGTTTCAACATACAACAGAGTTGAAATTCCTATGTCAAAATCCCATCTAAACAATTCAATTTAAAAACTTTTTCTACCTGTAGCTCTGCTGTAAAACCTGGAGTATGATCTGGTTTAGTAGATGGTGAGGGGTCATTTAGTATAATAGTAGTTAGAGATGAAACACGTAAATTAGGTTGATGTGCTGAAATTAAATTTCAGATAGGGCTACATACTAAAGATCTTAACACATTATACCTATTTCAACAATACTTAGGAGGTATCGGTTCTATTCATTTAGCTCAAAAACGAGAGATAGTTAATTATTCAATAAATTCTATTGAAGGTTTAAATAAACTTATTATATATCTAGAAAAATATCCATTATTCACACAGAAAGCCGCGGATTTTTTATTATTTAAACAAGCGGCACAACTTGTAAATAATAAGGCACATCTAACTGTTAAAGGTTTATATCAAATGGTAAATATAAAAGCATCTATGAATTTAGGTCTATCTGATATGTTAAAATCAAAGTTTGCCGGATATAGTCCAGTTAAAAGACCTATGATAAATTCGGACAATGTAAATTTAAACCCAGAATGAATTTCAGGATTTGTTAGCGGTGAGGGGAATTTTGAGGTTCGTTTACCATCAACCAATAGTAAATCAGGCTATCGAGTGCAATTAAGATTTAGGATAACTCAACATAGCAGAGATATTAGATTAATGGAGAAAATAGTTAAATACTTTGGATCAGGAAAGATATACAAATATAATGGCAAGTCTGCTGTTAGTTTAACAATAGTTGACATTACTAATATTACCTATATAATGCTACCATTTTTTAAGGAAAACCCTCTAGTCGGTATGAAATTCTATGATTATCTTGATTGATGTAAAATTCATAGTTTAATAATTAATCGTTCTCATCTTACAGTTGAAGGTATAAATACCATTAAGTTGATAAAATATGGTATGAATAGAGGTAGAAGTTTTTTTGATAATTAACCATTGTTAACATCAAATACATAATAAATTAATTGCAAGATAAATTTGACATATATGCATAATCAAAGATTTTTCAGTTACCTAAGCTTGTTCACATTTATGATGATCATTTTAGTTACAGCAAATAACTTCTTACTAATGTTTGTAGGATGAGAGGGTGTAGGAGTTTGTTCATATCTTTTAGTAAGTTTCTGATTTACTAGAATAGCAGCAAATCAAAGTTCCATGTCCGCATTTTTAACAAACAGAGTAGGTGATACCTTTTTAACTATAGGTATGTTTGCCTTATTATGAAGTTTTGGTAATCTAGACTATGCTACTGTATTCTCATTAGCTCCCTATATCAACGAAAATATCATAACTATTATAGGTATTTGCTTATTAATAGGTGCAATGGCAAAAAGTTCTCAAGTTGGTTTACATGTCTGACTGCCCATGGCGATATCTTAGTCGCAAATGGTTAACGCCTAAAGTTCAACCATAGCTGACATACTGTAAATATAGCAAGGATTAAACCAAATATATTTCCTAGGTATGTAAACTCCAGACAAAACGACCACTATTAAATAAGTTAACTCAAGTTAACTTATTTAGTAGTAGTCTTAGGACCTTCCCTTTAATTCGGCAATTTATAAGATCAATCCTTAATTTCTTTAAGCCATTCCACGAAGTCACCGCTAATACCTCTTTATTCTTAATTAGAGATATTTTTTTTCTAATTAATAATATAGGTATAGAAAGATTAAATCCTGCTTCTTTAGTATTTTGTAAAGGTTCAGAATCAGTTTCGGAAGGTTCTCGAGGTGAAGCGGGGGCATCTGCTACAGGATCTGCATCTACTACAGTATCAGCTGGTTCTACAAAACCTGAATCGGAAGGTTCTAAAGGTAAATTGGTAGCTTCAGATAAATCTGTAGAATCTTCTGCTAATTCTGAACAACTTTCTAAATTACAAAATAGTAAAGCAGACATAGTAGATAATATTATGTGTAACCGAGAGGTTTTAAGGAATATGGACAGGGCACTCAAATTAGATGCGAAGTTACCTGAAAGTGCTAGAATACATAATAGTCATTTGAATGAAATTAAAGAAGATTTCTCCTCCTTTTTTGATGAGGATAGTGGTAATAATACAATGCAGGAGAGTTTTGATGAAATAAGAGAATATCTTAAGGACGAGCAAGAATGTTTAAAGTCAGAATTAGATACAGTAAATTCTGATATTAAAAGATTAATTTCAGATGGAGAAAAAAGCTCTTCTACTGGTGAACATTCTGTATCTGAGTTTAGTACTGATACTGAACAACCCTTTAAAAAACCCAAACGCTCAGGCAGAGATGATGATGATAATAATAAAGGACCAGGTGGTGCTTCAGGTAGTTCTGCTCCTTCAGCTCCTTCATCTCCTTCATCATCATCATCTCCTTTATCTTCATCTTATCAAGGTTTACCTGAGAATAGTCCTCGAAATTTAGGTGAAGGTAATTGTTCTGATTCTAATTTAATATTTTGATTAGATATTTTGCTTAAAATTTTAAAAGCACTTTCACAAGATGATGACTATATGGATTAGCATAATAGTTTAGCTTATCTTTACCCTCTGTCCTCTTTTTCTCTTCTGAGAGAGAAAGAGAAAAAAAGAGTTTATTTTTTTTTTAGTTTTTTAGTGGCGAAGTATTTGTAAAGTAGATAGAATAAGGAAAAAAATTTTTTGTTCTGGGGAAGCTACTTAGGTGAAAACGGTCAATACGTTCCGTAGTAAAGACCGTCGGTATTTTAATATATCGCTACAGACTGGTCCACCTAGGGGTGGCTGAAATGCTGCTTAATGTACAGTCGGAAGCTCTATATATAAATAGAGAAACATATAAGATAATTTTTTTATTTATTTCACAGGTGTATGCGGAGTTATATTATTTTTATTATAACTTTACACCGTGAGCTTTGGGAAGGTCCTACTCCAGTTTCTGCATTAATACATGCCGCCACTATGGTTACAGCCGGTGTGTATTTATTAATGCGTTGCAGTCCTTTAATAGAATATAGTTCAACAGTGTTAATATTATGCCTATGACTAGGAGCTATTACTACTGTGTTTAGTTCACTTATTGGTTTATTCCAACAAGACATTAAAAAAGTTATTGCCTATTCCACAATGAGTCAATTGGCTCGAGAACATGCACTTAGTATGTTCAGACATCAAACTATATGCGTAGAATTTATTAATGAATATTATATATTAATGAACAATTCGCAGATAACCAAAGCTCTTAATTATGGCACTATGTCGTTCTATAATTATATTAGTAGTAATCTTTTTAATTCATTTTCCAATCTAAGGCTCTTTGTATATATCAAACACTTTGTATACATATGAGAAAAATGAAAGATTATTATTATCAGCAAGTTAGTAGGAATCTCAGAGGCCATACGTTTGATACTAATAGATTTATCCTTTTACCTTAATCTTTTCTGACTTAATAGTTTGCGTTTTTCTCTAGTAGATGATGTTTTATTAGATTCTTCTTGCGCGGAGAATAAATTATGAGATATTAGTAAAGCCAGTGCGATTAAAAATAGCACCCACCTTTGCAAAGAAAATTCTCACTTTTACGAATGGTTAGCAGGCCTTATAGATGGCGACGGTTATTTTAATCTCTCAAAAAAAGGTATTGCCCGCTTTAATCTTGTAATGGATACAAGAGATAAAGCAGCACTAACTTATATACAACAAAAGTTAGGTGGTTCTATTTATAATATAAGTAATGCTAAAGCACAAAAATACCAGTTAACTAGTAGAAAAAATTTGATAAATTTAATAAACAATGTTAATGGTTTGATAAGAAACCCTACGCGTTTACTACAAATGAATAAACTGTGTGTTAAATATAATTTAACGCTAATTTATCCTGAACCTTTAACATTTAATAATGGATGATTAAGTGGTTTTATAGACAGCGATGGATCGGTCTACGTTAATGTAGAATCAGGCCAAGTATTTATTTCTATATCTCAAAAAAACATGTATTTATTAGAACCTCTTATAAAAATATATGGAGGTAGAGTATATACTATGGGAGCTAAAATAGAAGCATTTAAATACGTTCTTTTTAGAAAAAATGAACTGTTTAATTTAATAGATAATTATTTTACAAAATATCCCTTAAAGTCGAAAAAATCTGCTAGAGTGAATTTAATTAAAGAATTTTATATCTTACGCTTATATATGAAAGATCAGGATTTAAATAAATTAAGCAAATGAGTAAATTGAAAAGACAAATGAGATAAATATCTTGATTAGTAAAGAAATGGTCCATCAATATACTCTTTGGAGTAAGATTGAAGCAATTGGGGATGATGGTTATAGCAGTAGGTTTATCCTCATATAACCTTGCCTTATTCCACCTAGTAAATCATGCCTTTTATAAAGCATTATTATTCTTAGGTGCCGGTGCAGTTATTCATGCAGTTAGTGATAACCAAGACTTTAGAAAATATGGAGGATTAAGACAATTCTTACCTCTTACATATTCTGTAATGCTAATTGCTTCACTTAGTTTAGTAGCTTTCCCCTTTATGACTGGATTCTACAGTAAAGATTTTATACTAGAGTCAGCTTATGGACAATTTTACTTTTCTAGTACTGTAGTATATTTTATTGCTACTATAGGTGCCATGTTTACTACTTTATATAGCGTTAAAGTTTTATACTTAACTTTTTTAACTAACCCTAATGGACCACTAGTTAATTATAAAAATGCGCATGAAGGAGGTATCTTTATGAGCCTACCTTTAGTGGTTTTAGCAACTTTCTCTATATTTTTTGGTTATGTAACAAAAGATATTTTCATAGGTTTAGGATCAGGTTTTTTTGCAGATAATAGTTTATTTATACATCCTAACCATGAAATTATGTTGGATACTGAATTTGCAGTAAGCACTTTTTATAAGTTATTACCTTTAGCATTTACTGTTTCTTTAACTGTTTTATCTTTAATTATAAGTGAGTATTTACCTAAATTACTTATATCTTTTAAATTTACTAGACTGGGTTATAATGTTTTCAGTTTCTTTAACCAACGTTTCTTAATAGAGCTTTTTTATAATAAGTATATTACAGGCCTTGTACTTAAACTAGGTGGACAAACTACTAAAGTACTTGATAAAGGTTCTATAGAGTTAATCGGGCCTTTTGGTTTAGAAAAAGGTTTACTTAGTTTAAGTAAAAACTTAAGCAGCTTAGATACCGGTGTAGTTACATCTTATGCCTTATATATTTTAATAGGTCTGATTACTTATATACTAGTACCGTATCTGTCATTAAATGATAATAATTTATTATTGCTAACAATATTAGGTATCTTCAGATATATTAATTCTAAACCATTTTCAAAAATAGATCACGAGCAAATAAATAATATTACTTTGAATAGTGCTGTATTAAATTTAAGTGATTTAAATATATTAAATATAATATTTAAATCTTGCCAAGATTTTTATAGTAACTTTACGCTTAAGTTTTTTATTAAATTGGTAGTTATAAGCTTTTGTTTTAAATTTTTTTTTCTTTGCTTGTCTGTTATTTTTTTAAGTATTGGTGTAAGTACCACAAATTTTTCTTTATGTGTATGTATTTTTATTGCAATATACTTTGCATATGTTATATATATAAAGTCAGGCACTAAGCCTAAAAAAGTATTATATTATGTTTTGCAATTAGCTATAAGTCTTATTACACTTATTTCTTTTTGATATTTATCAGGTTATTTATTTATGTTTTTAGGCTTGGATGTCTTACAAGTAATTTCTATCGTACCCCCACTATTTTGGGCGGATTATCAAGTATCTATGGATCCGGGTCAAGATACCGGTGGTATAGGTGGATCGTCTTCTAATTTTAATTCTGAATTTAGAGGCAATTACGGTGGTGGTGGTGGTGGCGGTGAGCCACAAGGTCCTGCTAGCGCTGCAGCTACATCTTCATTTGCTTCTGCTAATAGTGAATCCGATTTAGTTAAATTACATAAACACCTTCTAAACAAAGGAAATAAGTTTGTTAAGTATCTCTCTAAAAACGACATACAATCTGAAGTTACAGTAGAAAATTCCTATGTTTTTAATTGCTTGGTAGAACAAGAGGCAGTATGTAATATAAAACTCTTTGAAGTTCAGGTGATACAGGAGAAGTATATTAATGCCATAGTAAAGGCAGAAATGTCTGAGAACCCTGACGTTAATATGCATAAACAAGTTTTGTTCTCAAACCCTCAATTATACCCTACCTACACAATACAAGAATTACAGGAAATGTATAATGAGTCCTTGTCCTATAAGGGTGACAGACCTATTTATGACCCTAGTAATAGACCTGAAGGTTGGGATGCACGTAGTGGAAGTACCACTCCAACACAGGAACCTAGGGGAGAAATAAACGCACTAAATAAGAGAAGGGCTTCTCCAATATTAACTGCTTTGAGTGAAATGGAGAAAAAACATAAACATGGGTAATAAACCTCTTTATCTTTATTATCATGTTTATGTTTTTTTAAGAAATAATACATTACACGTTATACTTTTAAATAAATATATATATGGCTTAATATTATATAGTAATTAATAGATCTGAGGGAGGTATATATATGGCAGTTACCTACTGGTAGTCGCGAGGGAGTAGAACTATATTCTCTTACAAAGAATATATTTAAAATAAAGATACATATCCTTATTTTAAAGGGCGGCACCTATAAACAATAACTGTATTTTTATATATCTTATAAGTAATATGTAGTACAGAAAAAAGTTGTACAAAGACAGATAAAACAATTTTTCTCGGCTTCTCGGCTTCTCGGCTTCTCGGCTTATTGGCTTCTCGGCTTATTGGCTTCTCGGCTTCTCGGCTTATTGGCTTCTCGGCTTATTGGCTTCTCGGCTTATTGGCTACACGGGAAAACATTTTTGCCCCGCCCCGTTCTACCACGTAGGTTACGTTTTAGATGTAAAATGTCTAAAAAAAGATTACTTTATTGTAATAAGTAATTTAGCAGGAAAGATTTTTTTTAATTGCCTTTACATACATGT